>Ga0172368_10005931_pt1 | contig 13390 bp, 9 predicted proteins | sample Lak11m_FD_114540 | JGI IMG/M metagenome (GOLD analysis project Ga0172368, IMG submission 114540) | Freshwater microbial communities from Kabuno Bay, South-Kivu, Congo - kab_022012_11m | ecosystem: Environmental > Aquatic > Freshwater > Lake | place: Democratic Republic of the Congo: South-Kivu...
GAACTTTCCGCCCGACCACCCTGCCCGCGACATGCAGGACACCTTTTTTGTAACCAGCGGAAATCCCGATACCGATCTGCTGCTCAGAACTCACACCTCGCCGGTACAGGTCAGGGTCATGCTTGATAGTAAACCCCCGATTCGGGTCATATGCCCCGGCAAGGTCTATCGGAACGAAGCCATCAGCTCCCGCAGCTACTGCGTCTTCCACCAGCTTGAAGGGCTCTATATTGACAAAAACGTCTCCTTTGCCGACCTCAAGGCCACCATCTACTCCTTTGCAAAACAGATGTTCGGCACCGACGTCAAACTCCGGTTCCGCCCCAGTTTCTTCCCCTTCACCGAACCTTCAGCCGAAGTGGATGTTACCTGCTACCTCTGCGGCGGCAAGGGATGCCGTGTCTGCAAAAAATCCGGATGGCTTGAAATCATGGGTTGCGGGATGGTACATCCAAACGTCCTGCGCAACTGCGGCATCGATCCTGAAACATGGTCAGGCTACGCCTTCGGCATGGGTGTAGACAGAACGGTACTCCTGCGGTATAAAATTGATGACATCCGCCTGCTGTTCGAGAACGATTTGCGGATGCTGAAGCAGTTCCCTGCGTAGTTATAACGCGGCTCACTTGAACCACAAGAGATCATCAAACTGATCAAGCGGTGTGGGTATCTCTGATTGTGATGTTATACCGGTAAAGGTGACCGATGTGTCTATGGTTCCGTCACCATTCAAGTCGGCGTGCATGGTCAACCCCTTGTAACCCTCAGCACCATCCTGCTGCCAGAGCAAAATCCGGCTTGTACCCGGCCTCCATCCCCATACCGAAAGTTCCTCTCCTGCCGTCCAGTCCGTAATTGTCGACCAGGTTGTGCCTCCGCCCCGGCCATCAGAGAAGAAAATATCAGTTCCGACACCTCCTGTCAGAAAGTTCGAGCCAAGACCGCCATCAATAACATCATTGCCCGCACCGGCATTAACTGCGTCATCACCTTCAAGTACATTGGTAAAGTCATTGTACTCCGTGCTCTGTAATACCTCATTGGCGGCCGAACCAAGAAGCTGAAAATGTATTCCCTCTCCTCCGGAAGCTGTTGCCGGACCAGTGTAGCGATCCGGAGTAACATTGACACCGTCATGAGTCATTGCGGTCAACGGTGGAGGCGTGGTGGTGAAGTGGTAAGAGGCGGCCTGTATGTAGCTGTTCCCGGCATAATCCTTTACCGCACCCGAAGCAAGCGTGGTGTAGTAGGTTGTACCAGATACCAGATCGCCTGAGGGATTGATCGTGAGGGTTGTGCCGGAAAAGGCCAGACTGGTACTTGTCGCGGCGTTATAGCTTTCGACAACCTTACCGGATACCGAGCCTGTATGAAGTTCAACGAGCCCTGCGCCTCTCTGGATCGATTCGCTGAAGGTCAGCACGATGTTGCTTGTAATGGCTACATCGGTTGCTGCGTCCGTTGGAGAGAGAGAGGAGAGTGTCGGGGCGGCTGTATCATTAACTGCTGAAAGAGAGAGCGTGCTGTCACTGAACTGAAGCGACTCAACATTGACAATGGTGTCCGTACCGTCAGAACCGGCATTATCCCTGACAGAAAGGCCGTTGACCCCTGAGGCAATCGTATAGTCAGCCTGCTGACCGGTAAAGATCACCGTGTCACGGTCTGTGCCTCCATCAATAAAGTCATCTCCTGCGGCGACACTGAAGGTGTCACTTCCTGCTCCCCCATAGAGCCGGTTGCCTGAACCGCTGCAATAAAAGGTGTCGTTACCTGTTCCACCCTTTGCAATTTCAATAGTGACACCGAAAGCAATTCCGAGATTGGTCGTACCGTCATAGAGATTGCTTCCAGATAAACGGTTTGTGTAGCGAACAGATGAGTAGTGGCCTGCGTTCAGGTCTATAGAGCAATCGGTGCTGAAGTTTGAAATATCAATCGTATCTGTTCCTCCCGCATCCCAAATGCTTTTGTAAAAGGGAACAGAGGGATCAAAGGTGTAGGTGGTGTCTCCGCTCTGATAGCTGTTGTTTGCTCCATAAAGGTACTGAATAGCCGCAATATCATAGACCATCGGCGTTTCCGGAACCACTGTAATGCCAGGCCACACTTGATGCCAGTCGTTATAGGACATCACGGTATAATTCCTGAAATCAAGCTCTGCGGGTAAGGTTGGGCCCACATCTTTAGGACTATATATTCCTGGATGCTTCAGCCCGAGTCCATGGCCGATTTCATGAACAAGCGAATAGTAGTTGTAGGAGCTCACAGCCCAGGAGCTGCCGTTACTGTTATAGTCTTTATTAATCCAGACATCGGATGCACTTGGCGCACTGCTTGGATAGTAACTCCAGCCCCATCCGGTAACAGCCGAAGTGAAGGCAAAACGGAAGTCGCCGACAGTGGAAGAGCTATCGGAGACCTGGGTGAAGGTTATATTGGCCACATTGGCCCAGGTTTGCAATGCACTGCCGGTTGCAGCTACCTGGGTAGCATTCAGCCCGAAATGGGAGGTCGCCTGATGTTCAGCAGTGGAGCTGTAATTGGATGACCAGTAGGCGTTTGCTCCGCCATACCAGGGAAAGCTGTAGGTCAGCGCCAATCCCGAACCGGAACCGGCAAACCATTTATGATGATCTTCATTCAGCAACGGATCAATCGTGGTCACGTTACTCAAGGAAAACGTCGCAATTTCTGAAGATTTAAAATACAGCGGCATAATCAGATAGTCTTATAGCATTCCGTTACGGTCTCAATCTCGGGCGTTATCACTTTCCGACAGGAGCATAACCAGTCTCACCATTCAAACATAAGCAACATATTCCTCTGAAAACAGCAAATAAAAGCATCCTGTAACCGGTTCAACGGAACCCTCCTTTTCTGCCCGTTGCTCATGAGCAGATGATCCTGCCGCTCATACGGATTAACCTATCCCGATAAAAAAGCCCGTGATAAAAAGCGCGTTTGCTCTTCAACGCAAAATTCCGTATAACTTACATCCCTGTTGATTATCTTCATGATATGACTGACGCAGGTTGGCGGTGATGATGTGTATATTGTAGCTGCTTCAACACCAGGCGCAGGATTGTTTACCGAACATGCCTTGAACCTGCTACATGATGAGTCAGTGTACACTCGTCACGATAACGGAGCCTGTTCTCTCAATCTTATTATTTACCTGACGGCACACACCCCGTATCCTCTACAACGTTATGCTTGATTTTTCAGAGTTATCACACTGTCCGCAACCATTGAAGCTTGAACAGCCCTGGTCATGGGCAGGCCACATCCCTTTTGCTATCTGGCTCACAAAGCTCTGCAAGCCAAAGAGACTGGTTGAACTGGGGACCCACTTCGGTCACTCCTATTTCTCTTTCTGTCAGAGTACCCTGCACTACAACACCGGCACAAATTGTTTTGCGGTAGACACCTGGCAGGGCGATCACCATGCCGGATATTACGGTGAGAATATCTTCAACGATGTCAATCTCCATAATGAAACCCATTATCGGGAGTTCTCAAAGCTGCTTCGCATGACTTTTGACGAAGCGCTCAGCCAGTTCAGCGACCAGTCAATCGATCTGCTTCATATTGATGGTCTGCACACCTATGATGCCGTAAAACATGATTTCACCTCATGGCTTCCCAAAATGTCGAAGCGAGGCATTGTCCTCTTTCATGACACAACCGTTAAAAAAGATGACTTCGGTGTCTGGCAGTTCTGGGAAGAGCTGACCGAGCTCTATCCCGCCATCTCCTTTGACCACTCTTACGGCCTTGGTGTTGTGGTTGTCGGAGAGTCTCCGGATGCACCAGTCAAAGAGCTGCTTGAAGCGTGGAAAAACCCGTTGCAACGCTCCCTCATCAAGACACTCTTTTCCGAAGCCGGGCGCCGTATCGAGTTACAGACAGAAAACCTCAGCAAGGATCACTATATCATCACACTCAATCATGTGATCATCGAACGCGATGCCTCAATCATTGAGCGCGACAACATGATCACCCAGCGCGATGCATCAATCGTTGAGCGAGACAGCATGATCACCCAGCGCGATGCATCAATCACTGAGCGAGACAGCATGATTATTGAACGCGATGCATCAATCGTTGAACGCAACAACATGATCATTGAGCGCGATACGCAATTGAGAAAAATCACCGGATCGAGTAGCTGGAGAATGACAAAACCAATTCGGAAGATCTCGAATTCCGTTCGCAAACGTGGCAGAAAACTGCGAAAACTGCTCTTCAAACAGCAGGATACCATTCCCCCGGCAACCACTGCAATCACCCCTGATGAGTCGGATTATCAGCAATGGATTGAGCGGTTCGAGTCGCTCAATGAGGAGCAGCTCCGCCTCATTGACCTTGAGATCCGGCAAATGGAGCACCCGCCACTCATTTCAATCATTATGCCGGTCTACAACCCCACATTACCGTTTCTCGATGAAGCGATCATGTCGGTAAGAAACCAGAGTTACCCCCGCTGGGAACTCTGCATTGCCGATGACTGCTCACCCGATCCAGAGGTCAGAACACTTGTTGAACGCCATATACATGAAGATGAGCGGATCAAATCTGTGTTCAGAAAAGAAAACGGCCATATTTCCGAAGCGAGCAATTCTGCGCTTGACATTGCCACAGGAGAGTACATCGCCTTGCTCGACCATGACGACATTCTCCATCCTCAGGCGCTCTACTGGAATGCAAAAGAGATCATCGAGCACCCTGACGCCCGTATTGTCTATTCAGATGAAGACAAAATTGATGAGTCAGGACAAAGAAGCGGCCCCTATTTTAAAAGTGATTACAATTATGATCTCTTTTTATGCCAGAACATGATCTCTCATTTCGGGATCTACCACACACCGTTAATCAAAACAATCGGTGGATTTCGTAAAGGTCTGGAGGGATCGCAGGATTATGACCTTGCCCTGAGAGCCGTTGAACGGTTGCAGCCGGATCAGATTCGCCATATTCCAAAAGTGCTCTACCATTGGAGAATTCATGAACAGAGCACCGCTTCCGGTATCAAAGCCAAACCCTATGCCCGCACTGCCGCATTTATGGCGGTACAACAGCATCTTGAACGATGCGCCATAAACGCAACCATCGAAGATGCTCCGGAAGCGCTGATTTTCAATCGTATTCGCTATGCAATACCTGAACCCCAACCACTTGCAGAGATTATTATTGTATCCGGTTCCGGAGAGAACAGGCTGCAGAGATGTATTCACTCCATTCTCACAAAAACGCGCTATACCAATTATCTGGTCACCATTATTGAAACCGGACAGCATACCATAAAACCCGCCAAGGAAACCCGGAGCCGAGACAGGATAAGGATCCTGCGTGATGACAACAGACCGGTCAACTACTCAGCCATCTGCAATCGTGCAGTCAAGGCATCTGCTGCTGACGTAATCTGCCTGATGAGCAGTGAGATAGAAATCATCTCTCCTGAGTGGCTTGACGAAATGGTAGGTCATGCATTGCAGCCGGGAGTAGGAGTTATTGGTGCCCGGCTATGGCTCCCCGACAATAAACTTCATCATGGCGGTTTAGTGCTCGGTTCCGCTGATGTCGCTATCCTTGCTCACAAGCATCTGCCAAAAGGGTATACCGGGTATTTTGCACGTGCCTGCCTTCAGCAATCTTTTTCTGCGGTAACAGGGTCATGCATGCTCCTTCGCAAGAGCTTGTACTGTGAAGCGGGAGGATTCAATGAGGAGGAACTTTCGGCGGCTTATCAGGATGTTGACCTCTGCCTTAAACTGAGGGAAAAAGGGCTGAGAACCGTCTGGACCCCCTATGCAGAAATGATTTATCATGAGCTCGAAAGTCATCGCGATAAAAAACGGCAACCACTCTCCGCAGAACGGGCTTATATGCTAACAAAATGGGCAGCTATAATCCGGGATGATCCTGCATACAGCAGAAACCTTTCTGTAACCGGCACGGATTTCAGTTATGCCTGGCCGCCAAGAGTCAACGGATAACCGCTCTAATCAATTGTTATAACTATGCTGTCTATATTTAAACAAAACAATGAACAGATACTGCTTGAAAAGCTTTCAGTCCTTGATGACTCTCTGCTGAACATTGATCGACACGTCAACTGGCGAATTATTGAACCCTTCCTTGATCGGCTTATTGACACAGTCAAAGAGTCCGACAACCAAAAAAGCGGAAAATCTTTTACCTTGAAGGTTACCTCCGGAGTACCTGTCATGAAGCGCCTTGGTGAAAGAAAAGAGAGAATATTCCGGCGCTACTGTTTAATGATGCTGAAGCTTCTTATTCTGCAACGGCTCTATGATCTCACTGATGACGGGATGGAATATGAGATTATCCAGCGGCTCAGCTTCAGGCACTTTCTCGGAATACAATCATCATCCCGTATACCCGGCAGCGCCACGATAAAGAGATTCCGCGAAGCGATGATTGCTCTTGATCTCCTCGATCAGTTGTTCAGTAACTTCAACTGCGAACTCTCACAGCAGGGGATTTTTGTCAACACAGGGAAAATCGTCGAAATCAGGCTTGCCACCTCGAAGGTAAAGGCCTCATGTGAAAAATTTTCTTTTCAGGACTCAAAACTGGCACATTTTCTCCTTGACGGGCTCAGAGGCGTAGAGATCGGAGGGAGCGCCCATAACTCCTTTCATCTCAAGCACTGCCTCAATGTGGACTATTGCGGTGATGAGGATACCATTTTCAAACAGGCAGAAATTGATCTGTGCGGTTCAGCAATGGGCATTGATATTGTTTCGGAAGGCGATGACCTTCCATTCCGGGACTCTACCCTTGACTATGTGATCAGTTCACATGTCATCGAACACTATTTTGATCCGATCAAAGCCTTGAAAGAGTGGTACCGGATCATTAAACCAGGCGGATATATCTTTACCATAGCTCCGCATATCGACCGTGTGCCGGATGAGCACAGAACGTCTGTGACGCCGCTTGAAGTCATGATTGAAAGGCATCGCACCGGCATCCGCACCGAAGAAGATGACGCCATGGCGGGGGGCGCACGTGGTCATCACTCGGTCTTCAATCTGGAGAATTTTCTGGAACTTTGTGCTCACCTCAACTATCACGTCATTGCAACCGAAGACCCCGATAAAAAAGTGGGCAACGGGTTTACGGTGGTGATCCAAAAATAAAAAAAAGAGAGGAGAAGGAATTCCGCTTACCTTCGGAATCTCTTCTCCTCTCAAAATTAACCGGTATCGTTTCTTATCGTAAAATGCCGGTAAAGAGTCCTGTTAGCGGAACCACAACACTCCGTTAAATTCACCCGGTGTCGGGATCTGTGACTGTGATGTTATACCGGTAAAGGTGACAGAAGTGTCGATTACACCATTGCCATCAAGATCGGCATGCATCGTAAGCCCCTTGTAGCCGGTTGCTCCATCCTGCTGCCACAACAGGATCTGACTTGTTCCCGGCGTCCATCCCCAGACCGAGAGCTCCTCACCTGTCTGCCAGTCGGTAATCGTCGACCAGGTTGTGCCTCCTCCCCGTCCATCAGAGAAAAAAATATCCGTGCCTGCGCCTCCGGTAAGAAAGTTCGAGCCAAGACCGCCATCAACAACATCATTGCCTGATCCGGAATCAACGGCATCATCAGCTCCAAGCACATTGATAAAATCGTTGTACGATGTTCCTACGACAACATCACCTGTCGCATTTCCCAGAAGCTGGAAATGCAGTGCCTGCTTGCCTGCTGCAGTAGTACCTGTAGGAACACCTGTAGTCGTGGTGTATACTGTAGGATTGACACTCACTCCATTATTCGTCATCGGGGTCATCACAGGATCCGACGAGGTGGTGAAACTGTATGTGGCACTCTGAGTAAAGCTGTTGCCTGCACTATCCTTTACCGAGCCGGTTGCGATGGTGCCAAAGTAGGTCGTACCATTAGACAGATCGTTCGTAGGATCGATGGTAAGCGAACTGCCGGAGAACGTCAACCTTGTACTTGTCGCTGCATCAAAGCTCTCCACCACCGGGCCTGTTGCCGAGCCTGAATGAAGTTCGATGAGTCCGGTACCCTTCTGTATCGTTTCGCTGAAGGTAAGCTCAATGTTTGGAAAGAGCGCAATACCTGTCGATGCATTCGCAGGGCTCGCCGATAAAACAGTCGGTGCGGTGGTATCCGCAGGGACGTAGGAGAGCTGGACGGTTTTATCATAGAATACGAGCGATTCAACACTGGTCAGATTGAAGGTAAGACTGGTACCTCCACTGCTGGCGCCCGAGACGGCAATCATGCCGTTCGCATCAACAGTACCTATAGTAAACCCGGTGCTTACAAACGGTGTGTTGTAGGATGTTTTACCGTTATTGTTCAGGTAAAAGGTGTCATTGCCGGCAAGACCATTAATGTTATAGATAGTTCCGCTTCTCGGCTGCCCCCAGGTACTTAAACTGAACGTATCTGCACCGGTTGTTCCTGTTGCTGTATTTGTTGCCATATTTTTCCTGATGTTATGAGTTTAATAAATTACTGTTTCATCTGTTCCAGACCTGACCATACCGCACCGCAGGGAGCGCTCTCCTTGTGAAATCCATCAATACATCCATCATCACAAACATCTGTGGTATCTTTTTTAACTTTCCAAAAAAAGCTGCGCTACAACAATAACACGTCAATAGCCTGAATAGTTCCGCTATTTTCCGATCCTTTATCCCGATGAGGGAGGTATCAACATCTGAACGTTAAAACTCCCGCGAAACACCGAGTTGTATAAATCTCGCAGTGAAAGGTGCAAGAGCCGCGTCCCCTCCACCAGTAAGAGCCCATCCTGCACGCTGTTCATAGTTTTCAAATTTGGCATCAACAAGCCACGCCTTGGCAATCCTCTTCTCAATCTTGATACCAAGTGTCAGGGCGCCATAGGCTGAAAGGCGCTGGTCAAGAGAGTAATGAGCCGGCAGAATAGCTCCAGGAAGCGGATAATCAGGCAAATAAAAATCTGATGCCGTCTGGGAAGAGAAGCGCGCTGACGGAATTATCGTCCAATCACCAGCTACTGGCTGAACGTACTCAAGACCAACGGTATGAGCCCTTACACCAAAGGTATCGGTGTAAAACCGGTATGATAACCTGCTTGTACCATCGGTTCCATCAAAATGGTGGTTCCAGCGAGTCATAACTGTTTTGCTCTCCTTTTTATCGGGACGCAGGTCAAATAACTTGTAGGGATCATTGAAATAGCCACGCCCCTTCGAATAACCAAGATTCAACTGAACAATATCCGTCTTGGTCAGAACCTTCGTCACCCCAACCAGACCTGCGACAACCCTTTTGCTATACAGGGTACCAACCTCATTGGAAGGGTCAATCGTATCTGTGGTATAGCTTCCTCCCAGTGCAAAAGTTGTATTCTTGTCCTCTGTTGACAGGGTTCCCTGCACAGAATAGCTCCTGGAGATATAGTCGTTTTCACTTGAATAGCTCTGCCCAAGGCTTACCGTTCCGCGCTGAAAGTAGCGAGTAAGACCCAGATCAACAGCCTGACGCTTGTCATGCGAAGATGCTCCGGATACGATATGCGAATGATACTCCGGAGATGCACCGGAAACAGAGTCGTTGGTATAGGTGGTACTGATAGACCACTTGCCGGCTATCGGCGCCATGCCCATAACAGTGTATGCATTCACGCCTATACGATCCTGACCAGGCTGGCTGTCCTGATAATTAAGATATTTTAATGCAACAATCCCTTTTTCCGGTGCGGCTTCTGCAAATGCGGAGTTGGTTGATGGCAGGGCCATCGCTGCTGCAAAAAGTGCTGCGCCGATAATACTGGTTTTTTTAGTCGAAACCGATTTCATTGGAGTATCCTGATATTTAATAGTTCAGTTAATTGCATCCACAGCCGCCACCGCCGACGCCAGCGCCACCGGATGCAGACTCTTTACTGCTATAGATATGCTCAGTGTACTTGGTGTCAAGAGGATCACCCTCAAAGGTCATCTCCGGACGGGCAAGGGTCTCTTTTTCCCACGGCTGAACAGCCTGACCAATGGAACAGCCTGAAAGCCCGAGCATGAGCGTCAGCAGAAGTGCGTGAACCGGTCTTAGCATGATGTTTTTTTTCATTTCTTTGCCTCCAATGCAGCCTTGATTTGTTTTTCGAGGTCTTCACGATCAGCCTCTTTAAAACCTAAATGCTGAGCGATAATCTTGCCATCGCGGCCTATAAGAAAACTGGTCGGCATTCCCTTTACGCCAAAGGTTTTTGGAGTCAACCCTTTGGAGTCAAATGCAACAGTAAATTTAGCCTGATTCTGGGCAAGAAATTTTTTGGCATCTTCATTTTTAGCGTCAAGATTAACACCAATAACTTTGAGACCCTGGGCACGATATTTTTCCTGCATGGAGTTCATCCAGGGAAATGACTGACGGCAAGGCCCGCACCATGATGCCCAGAAATCCAGATAAACCACCGATCCGGCGGTGCTCGACAGCGTCACAGAACCCTGCGACCCTGGCAGTGAGAAATCCGGAGCCTTGCTGCCCGCCTCAAGCGCATACGAAGTACCGCTGAAGCCGACGCATAGCAGTCCGCCAATCAGGAGTGTTCCAATTTTTTTTCTAAAAGAGTTAACCATGTGTTTGTAGCGTTTAATTTAAAAGAATTCTCAATCTGAAAAGGTATGCGGATTTCAGGGTGCAATAGAGATCCCGGCAGAAACAAAAAAGAATAATACTGCATGAGCACGATTGCCAAAGATTTCCATCACGTCAAATATACACAGAGCCACATCAATATAATTCAGTATAGCGCTGTATTGACCTGCCGTTTAACATCCCCTGAAATTGTGCGAACTCCCCCGTACTGCAAGGGCTTTCACTTAAAACGAAGATATTTTAATCAATAAATACCTAAATCGCTATTAAAATCGGCTTAAATTTCGCTTAAAAATACATCTGACAAGAAAACAACAAGGCAAGAAGCAGATACAAACAATGTATACAAAGTCAATATGCTACTCTGAATAGCGGCTAATATACTGATTAATTCACTACACCTCAAAACAGATTTCTCTTCATATCGAGGGGTGCAGATTATGCTGTAAACACCACGAGCCATGATTACCCGGAGCGCGGGAATCATGGCTCGTGATGGTTAATCCAAAAGATATGAAAGCTTGACTCAAGTTTCAGCTCGTCACATCTTTAATTCAGCATAATCAGAATGCGCTGTAGAACATAACAGTTGTCTGCTGATCACCTGCTGCAGCAGTTGTGAGATCACCGGAGTAGAAGCTGTGGTTGACCTGAAGCACAAGATTCTTGGCAAACTGGTAGTTTGCGCCGAGAGTAAATGCATTTTCAGAGTCGGCAACAGCAGTACCCTTGTTCGCACTTCTGTAAGCAGCACCAACGGCAAGCCTGTTAGGAAGAACACCAAGCTCGGTTGCAATTGTAAATGCGGTCTTGCTGTCAACAGTTCCTGAGTTGTAGGAATTCGCAACCTGACCTGCTACTGATTTTCCGGCACTGCCATAGGTTACATAAACACCAAGCGGCATGTTGGAAACCTTGCCCTGTGCCTGTGCGTCAACAGCCCATGCATCAGCACGATTGGTTGTAGATACACCACTTACAGTGTAGTTTGAATTGCCGGTCCAGATCTGGAAACCAGCAGCAAGATCCCAATCGCCTACTTTTTCAGGAGTGACAACACCTCTGATATAGCTGAGGAAACTGCCTGAAGAGATAGTCAGATCTTTGGATTCAACATATGGCGTATAGCTCAGATAACCATATTTGTGATGGGCAACCAAGGCGAGACCGGTTGTTGCTTCAGCGGTACCGATATACTGCTGGGCTGAAGTCTCAGTACGGTGCTCAAAAGCGCGGCTGAAACGAAGAGCGCCGGTGTTCAGAAGCTCAAAACCATAAGCTGCACCCTGTGCATCAGTGAAGAACGGAACTGCACTCAAGGTGAAATCGTTGGCAGGAAATACGAAAGGAACCTTGAAGCCGATCAGGTCAGCACCGCCATTAAGGCCGATCTCAGCCTGGAAGCCGATGTTTTTGGCAACTTTACCGCCAACATAAAGAGTTGCTTCATCAGGTGACTGGAACTCACCGGCATTCAGATCACCAGCAGCACCGGTTGTTGCATCACCATTTCTTTTCTGATAGCGGAACTTTGAAAGAAGCGTAGCATTCAGCGTTTTAGGAATTGAAAGATTGACATCATCAATTGTGCCCTGTGCGCCGACTGTCGTGTAGCCATTCACCTTGAAACTGCGACCATAGGCATTCAGCAGCGGAAAGCGCTGAAAATGGCAGGCAGCACAGGACTGGCCGGTCTGTCTTGCATAGACAGGCATTGCAGTGGCTTCCTGCGGTGAAGAAAGCGCCATCAGACCGAGACAGCTTGCTCCAAGAAGCATGGTTTTTTTAAGCGTCATAATTATTCACTCCATTGTTTTTGTTATGATTGAAAATGGCGATAAATCACCAATCTTTTAAAGTTACTGCATTTAATAAAACCGGAAACAGAAGGCATTTCAACTCCTGCTTCACAAGAAATCAGAATCAGTCAAAGAGACACTGGTCGACCATATAGGCGACGGCATTGGCACTTTCAGTGAGCGACAGAGAGTCCATTCCACCCTTGGCAGGCATATTATTGAACCCTTCAACCGCATGCTTCACCATTGCCTCCATACCGTGAGCCATTCTCGGCTTCCAGGCCGTGATATCACAGAATTTAGGGGCATCCATAACACCGCTGCTATGGCATACCGAACAAACTCTTTCATAAACATCCTTACCCTGAACCATATCGTACTTTGCACGCAAAGTGGCTCTGGCAATATCTTCAGCGTTGACGATTTGCGCGGAACAGATAAAAACAAACATCAGAGAACAAACCTTGATAAAACCCCTCATATTCAGCTCCATTATTGATTGAAATTAATATTCCAGACTGTTAATCCGATTTTTCCAAAATGATTGACGTTACTGCACAAGCCTCAACGATGCCGAAATCTCTTGAACACAAAAAAAGCTGGCTATACCACTCTCCCCTTGAATATTGGCCGAGGCCATAAAATAACCGACCCGCCACAGATTAGAGGAACAAATCTAACAAAAGGACTACACCGTCCGAATGTCAACAAATGAACAGCCTGACAAAAATATAATATTGAGGATGAACCCAACGTTACAGGGGGTTAATCGACTCCAAAAGTGATTTTTTGCTTATAAAGCCAATAGCGTACTACTGAAAACTAAATTACAATGAAAATATGTTTAAAATCATATTAAAAACCAAATAAAAAAAACCTTTGCCCGAACTCCCCGGTGTCCATCAATTCAGCAGGTTGAGCCTGTTAATGCATTTTAATATGCGAC
>Ga0172368_10005935_pt1 | contig 13388 bp, 5 predicted proteins | sample Lak11m_FD_114540 | JGI IMG/M metagenome (GOLD analysis project Ga0172368, IMG submission 114540) | Freshwater microbial communities from Kabuno Bay, South-Kivu, Congo - kab_022012_11m | ecosystem: Environmental > Aquatic > Freshwater > Lake | place: Democratic Republic of the Congo: South-Kivu...
CGAGGCCCCCGTCTCGAGCGAGGCAAGGACGCCGGTAGCGCGGGACGCGGTGTACAGGCAGCTCCAACAAAATAAGACAGGCAAATTCAAGGAGGAAGATGCCAGATGGTTTCCACAAATAACAACATGGGCGGCATGCGCAGCATGGACGCCCTGCAGCAGAGCCACACCGTACTGCAGACGTCCCTCGAGAGACTCTCCACGGGCATCCGCATCAACCGCGCGGAGGATGACGCCGCCGGTCTCCTGGTGCGTGACCGCTTCCAGGCCCAGGTCAACGGCTTCGAGGAAGGCATCCGCAACATCCAGACCGCCCAGGGCATGATCCAGGTGGCGGAGCAGGGCCTGAACAAGGTCACCGAGTCCCTGCAGCAGATGCGAGCCCTCGCCGTGCGCGCGGCGGACGACAACCTGAACGACGACGACCGCAAGCGCATCCAGGAGCAGGTCAAGGGCCTCCTGCGCGAGATCAACGAGCGGGCCGCCAACACGTCCTACAACGGCCACAAGCTCCTCGACGGCTCCATCGCCGACTCCCATGAGGAGCGCCAGGGCACCGCCAAGATCCAGGGCAACTCGTTCCTGGCCAACGGCAAGACCCTGGTCGCGGGCGCCTCCACTACGGGCGGCGCGTCCACCACCCCCAACGCCATCAGCCAGGGCTCCTACCAGGTCAAGCTGGTGTTCTCCGGCGAGCACGGCGTCACGGCGTCGGCCACCACGCGCAGCGACCTGAAGGGCGTGCTGAACAGCGGCCCCAACGGCGACGGCGCGGCGGACACCACAAACACGAGCCAGATCGTCACCGACCGCAACGGGGGCGCCCACACCGCCAGCTTCACCTTCACCCAGGTGGGCGACGGCAGCCGCAACTTCAACTACACGGTGAACATCGCGGCCGGCGGCGTGTACGACCAGGCCCAGCAGTTCACCGGCACCGTCCAGTTCAACGACAACGGCTCCATCAAGGCGGTGGACAACCACGCGCCCGACGTGGCCCGTACGGTGACCCTGGGCGACGGCACCGCCAACGGCCAGGCCTGGAGCATCGACTTCGGCGGCCTGGTGGAGAACCAGCACTCCATGGCCGGCACCGCGGCCAGCGCGACGAACAACGGCGTGGCGGGCACCGAGAGCTCGGCCATCACCGTCAGCGCCGGCAACCTGAACAGCGCCGCTGTCATCAGCGACACGTTCACGACCGGCTCCTTCAACGTGGTGGACCGCACGGGTGCCGAGCACGCGGTGTCCATCTCCTACACCAAGGTGGCCGACACGTCCGCGGGCGAGACCTGGTCGTACAGCGTCAACGGCCTCAGCGGCGGCGTGTGGAACGGCGACACCAGCGGCAACGCGGCGGGCACGCTGGAGTTCGACGCGGGCGCGCTGACGGCCATCAACGGCGGGTCCCCGGCCGCGTTCAGCATGCGCGTGGACGACGGCACCTCCAACGGCCAGGCCATCACCGTGAACCTGACCGCCATCACCAACGCAGCGGCGGCGAGCAGCAACACCGTCGCGGCCAACGGCACGCAGGGCAACCCGACTGACTCGGTGGTGATCCAGGACAACCTGTTCAACGGGACCAGCCCGGATCCGTTCACCTTCAGCGTGGTCGACCGCACCGGCCAGAACACCTCCACCGCGACCATCACCTTCAGCCAGACGGGCCAGGACTCCAAGACCTGGAACTACACCATCACCGCGCCCAGCGAGAACAATGTCGACGGCTTCAACGGCTTCGGCTCGAACCTGCAGGGCACGGTGGAGTTCGACGACGCGGGCAACCTCATGAAGCTGGACGGGGACGCGACCCTCAGCAAGACCATCAGCTTCAACGACCGCACCGCCGAGGGCCAGCAGATCGTCGTGGACTTCACGCGGCTGAACATGGCGTCCGAGGACGACTTCACCCGCTCCATCTCGGACGGCGGGTCCGGCACGGAGCAGGGCGACGTCAGCGCGGTCATCTACTACTCCGACGGCAGCGGCAAGACCGACCTCAACCCGGTCTCCACGCTGCACGCGGTGGATCAGAAGGCGGCGTCGTACCAGGCCGGCGGCATCAAGATCGACGTCGCCCAGGCCAGCACCCTCGACGTGGGCCTCACCTCCTACGTCAAGGCGCACACCTACATCTCCGCGACGAAGGAAGACAAGGCGCTCACCTTCCAGGTGGGTCCTGACGAGGGCAATGTCACCCGCGTCGGCGTCTCCAAGATGGACGTGCAGACCATCTTCCGCCGCAACGAGAACGACGGTGGCGAGTCCGGCTACACCGACGTGGACCTGGGCAACGCGCTGAAGGCGCAGGACCTGATTGGCCAGATCGACGACGCCCTCGACTTCGTGGGCGGCGAGAACCTGAAGGTCGGTCAGTTCCAGAACAAGTTCGGGCGCACGCTCGAGCTGGCGCGCCAGCAGATGACCTCCGTCACCGGCGCCCTGTCCAACCTCAACGACGCGGACATGGCGAAGGAAGCCACCAACCAGTCGAAGCGCTCCATCCTGGTGCAGTCCGGCACCGCGATGGTCGCCCAGGCGAACACGCAGGGGCAGTTCCTGCTCCAGCTGCTCCGATAGTGGCCGTGGGGCCGGCGGCCTGAGCGCCGCCGGCCCCCTCCGGTCCGCAGGAAAAGAAGAGCCCCCGCGCCTTCCGACGTCTGGGGGCTCCTCATGGGATATGCGGATTCGTAGTACAGCCAGAAACGGGTTGACCCGGAGCTGGCTGGCGGGGAGCCGACGTGGGCAAGACGTCGGGTGGCTCCCCGGGTCGAGAGTCCTTACCCTGGCCGGGGATCGAGCTCTCTTGCTACCCATCGGCATGGGTGCCAATATCTTAAGGGAGCGACTTTCAGGTTCAGGGGAGATGTCAGGGGTCTGGGCGCGCAGCAGGGAAGCGACGGCGCCCGCAGGTCGGAAGGGGAGCAGGGAGGCGACCTTCCCGACCGGACTCGTCGAGGACCTGGCGCCGCTGGGGTGCCGGGTCCTTCCATTTCCGTCGCGCTAATGCCGGGGCCGGACCGGCCGATACAGTGATCGGGACCTCGCACCCATCTGGCTGGACCTCTTCGGAGGAAGCCGCTGCCCGCTGACCGATCGACGCGGGCGTGTGACCCCTGCGGGATCCCTCATGCCATAGCACAGGGAGGACCCGCACATGGTCTCCATCAACAACAACATGGGCGGCATGCGCGCCATGGACGCGCTGCAGCAGAGCCACGGCGTGCTGCAGACGGCGCTGGAGCGGCTGTCGACGGGTATCCGCATCAACCGCGCGGAGGACGACGCCGCCGGGCTCATGGTGCGCGACCGCTTCCAGGCGCAGGTCAACGGCTTCGAAGAGGGCATCCGCAACATCCAGACGGCCTCCGGCATGGTCCAGGTGGCCGAGCAGGCCCTCAACAAGGTCACCGAGGCGTTGCAGCAGATGCGCGCGCTGGCCGTGCGGGCCGCCGACGACAACCTCAGCGACGACGACCGCAAGCGCGTCCAGGAGCAGATCAAGGGGCTGCTGCGCGAGATCAACGAGCGGGCCGCCAACACCGCCTACAACGGGCACAACCTCCTGGACGGGAGCATCGCCGACTCGCACGAGGAGCGGCTGGGACAGGCGAAGATCCAGAGCAACTCGTTCCTGGCGCTCGGCAAGGACCTGGTGCGCTCCAGCAGCACCAGCGGCACCGCGGCCACCACCGCCAACGCCATCAGCCAGGGCTCGTACCAGGTGCGGCTGGTGTTCTCCGGGGACCACGGCGTCACCCCGTCGGCGACCACCCGCACGACGCTGGCCGGCACCGTCAACTCCGGCCCCAACGGCGACGGCATCGCGGACGGCGCCACTGTCAACCAGGTGGTCACCGACCGCAACGGCGGCGCGCACACGGCGGCGTTCACCTTCACCCAGACCGGCGACGGCAGCCGCAGCTACACCTACTCGGTCACCATCCCGGCCGGCGGCGTCTACAGCTCGGCGCAGAGCTTCAGCGGCACCATGTCCTTCAACGCGGACGGAACCATCGCCACCGTCGACAGCCACCCGCCGGGCGACCTGACCCGCAGCGTGACCCTCTCCGACGGCACCGCCGCGGGCCAGCCCTGGACCATCGACTTCAACGGCCTGGTGGAGAACCAGCACGACGTGGCCGGGCCGGCGCTGAACGCCACGGCCAACGGCGGCACGACCGGCATCGACAGCAGCGCCGCCGTCCTCGGGGGGAACCTGGACGGCGGGGCCGCGGTCAGCAGCACCGCCACCCTGACCCTGTCCTACGTGGACAACCTGGGCACCGACCAGACGCTGGGCCTGCTCTTCACCAAGACCACCGATGGCGCCAACGACATCTGGGACGTCAGCGCCCAGAACTTCTCGCTGGCCGGCTCCTCCGCCACCGTCACACCGGATGTCGACTTCTCCCTGGCCAACAACGGCGGCCCGCTCACGCTGACCATCAGCGACGCTTACGGCGGCACCCAGGCCATCTCGCTCAACGTGGCGGCCATGACTCAGGCTTCGGCCGCCAGCAGCCCGAGCGTCACCAGCATCACGCCGAACGCACCCATCGGTCCGACCAGCACGCTGAGCAACGCGCCCACGGTGCTGGGCAACACGCACAACATCAGCGACTCGGTCACCACCGCCCCCTTCACCGTGGTGGACCGCCAGGGCGGCACCCACTCCGCCTCCATCACCTACACCATGGTCTCCACGAACGCCTCGGGCGAGGTCTGGAGCTACCAGGTCAACGGGCTGTCCGGCGGCGTCTGGAGCGGCAACAACAGCGGAAACGACAGCGGCACCCTGACCTTCAACGCGGGGGGCGCCCTGACCGCGGTCAACGGGGGCGCGCCGGCCGCGTTCAACCTGAACGTCGGGGACGGCACGGGCAGCGGGCAGGTGATCTCGGTCAACCTGAACACCACCTCGGTGGGCGCCGTCGAGTCCCTGGGCGCCACCGCCAACGGCCTGTCCGGGCCGCCCACCAGCGCGGTGCAGCTGCAGGACAACCTGGTCTCCGGCACCTCCCCGGTCTCCACCACCATCGACATCGTGGACCGCACCGGGCTGGACGGCACCACCGCCCGCATCAGCTTCAGCCAGGTCGGCAGCAGCAACGTCTGGAACTACACCGTCACGGCGCCCAGCAACACTGGCTTCACCACCTTCGGCAGCGGGCTGCAGGGCCAGGTGGAGTTCGACGCGGCCGGCAACCTGGCGTCGCTGGACGGCGGCGCCGTCCTCAACAAGCTGGTCACGCTCGGCGACGGCACCGCCGAGGGCCAGGCCATCACCTTCGACTTCAGCCAGCTCAACATGGCCCGCGCCGACAACCTGTCCGACTCCATCAGCGACGGCGGCCAGGGCACCAACGTGGGCGAGGTCAGCGCCGTCATCTACTTCTCGGACGGCAACGGCAACACCGACGTCAACCCCATCTCCACCCTGACGGCGGTGGATCAGGACGCGAAGACCTTCAGCGCCGGCGGCGTCTCCTTCACGGTCGAGAAGGCCAGCACGGTGGACGTGGGCCTCACCGCCTACATCAAGGCCTACACCTACATCTCGGCCACCACCGACGACCGCTCGCTCACCTTCCAGGTGGGCCCGGACGAGGGCAACGTGACCCGCGTCGGCATCTCCCGCATGGACTCCGACACCATCTTCCGCCGCAACGCGGTGGACGGCGGGACCTCGTCGTACCTCGACATCGAGCTCACCAACGAGCTGAAGGCGCAGGACCTCATCGGCCAGATCGACGACGCGCTCAACTTCGTGGGTGGCGAGAACCTGAAGGTCGGCACCTTCCAGAACAAGTTCACCCGCACCCTGGAGCTGGCGCGCCAGCAGCTGACCTCCATCACCGGCGCCCTGTCCAACATCAACGACGCGGACATGGCGAAGGAGGCGACCAACCAGTCCAAGCGCTCCATCCTGGTCCAGTCCGGCACCGCGATGGTGGCGCAGGCCAACTCGCAGGGACAGTTCCTGCTGCAGCTGCTGCGATAGGCCGCGAGCCGCGTGACCCCCGGAATGAGGGCTCGGCATGACCGGGCCCTCATTCGGGCTGTTCTCGCGCACAGATGTGCCGATATACCGGGTGGAAAGTCCCCGCGAATACCCACCGGGCTGGACCTCGCATGAGGAAGCTCCGGGCCGCCGATTGATTGAAGCGGCCCTCGCACGCGTGGCTTTCCCGTTTCTCGACAACGAGGGAGGAAGCCGCCCGTGCTCTCCGTCAACAACAACCTGGGCGGGCTGCGCGCGCAGGTCGCGCTGGCCCAGAGCAACCGCTTGCTGGGCGTGTCCCTGGAGCGGCTCTCCACCGGCGTCCGCATCAACCGCGCCGAGGACGACTCCGCCGGCGTCACCGTGCGCGACGGCTTCCAGGCCCAGGTGCTGGGGCTGGAGGAGGGCATCCGCAACATCCAGTCCGCCCACGGGACCATCACCGTGGCCGAGCAGGCGCTCAACAAGGTGACCGAGGCGCTCCAGGTCATGCGCTCGCTGGCCGTGCGGGCGGCCGACGACAACCTGAGCGACGAGGACCGCGACAAGATCCAGCTGCAGATCCAGCAGCTGCTCAAGGAGATCGACGACCGCGCCGCGCGCACCGAGTACAACGGGCACAAGCTGCTCGACGGGTCCATCTCCGACCCCGTCCCGGAGCGCCTGGGGAGCGCGAAGCTGCAGAGCAACTCCATCCTCGCCGACGGCGGCAGCCTGGTGACCGGGACGGCGACGACCGGCACCGCGGCCCGCACCATCAACGCCATCAGCCAGGGCTCCTACCAGGTGCGGCTGGTCCACTCCACCATCGATGGGACCATCCCCCAGGCCAGCGCCAACACCTACGTCACCGGCACCGTCGGATCCGGCCCCAACGGCGACGGCCTGCCCGCCACCGCCACGCTCACCCAGACCCTCACCGACCGCAACGGCGGCTCGCACACGGCCACCATCACCCTCAACCAGGTGGCGGACGGCAGCCGCAGCTACACCTACAACGTCAGCATTCCGGCGGGCGGCATCTACCCCGCGGCGCAGAGCTTCTCCGGCACCCTCGCCTTCGAGGCCGACGGCGAGATCGGGCAGCTCGACGGCAACCTCCCGGGCAACTTCCGTCGCACCGTCACCCTGCCGGACGGCACCGCCAGCGGCCAGTCCTGGACCCTGGACTTCGCGCGCCTGCGGGAGAACACGCGCTTCGCGGTGAGCCCGGCGTCGCCCTCGTCGTCGACCGCGACGGCCAACGGGAGCGGCGGCCCGGCCTCCTCCGCGGCGACCTTCGGCGGCAACCTGGACGACACCGCCGGAAGCCTGCCCACCACCGCCAGCGTCGCCGTCGTCGACCGCCTGGGCGTGTCGCGCACCCTGACCCTGAACCTCACGCAGACCACCGCGGGCGGCACCGGCGCTTCCAACGACCGGTGGACCTGGACCGTGGATGCGGCCAGCATCGCCGCCTTCGGGACCGGCACGGCCACCTCCGCGAGCAGCGGCGTGATCGACTTCAGCGGCGCGGGGACCACGCCCAACGCCGGTGCCAGCGGGACCGTCACCATCACCGACGCGGCCGGCGTGTCCCAGGACGTCGCCGTGGACTTCAGCGTGCTCACCAACCTGACGGGCGCGAGCGCGCCGGCGGGATTCGCGGACGGCGTGGCGGGGACGCCCACCACGTCCGTCGCGGTGACCGCCGCCCTCAACCCCGGCGGCGGCGCCACCACCGCCAGCTTCAGCGTGCGCGACCGCACCAACGTGGACGTGGTGACGAACAACTCCGTGTCCTTCACGCACCTGGGCGGCAACCAGTGGAGCTACACCATCACCCCCGACACGGCCAGCGGCGGCGCGCCGTCCAGCCGCTTCACCGGGACCGGTACGGGACTGGCCGGCACCCTCACCCTGGACGCCTCCGGCGCCGTCGCGCAGGTCAATGGTATTGCCGGCAATACGATCGCCACCACCTGGAACAGCGCCAGCAGCGAACCTCAAGGCATGACCTTCGACTTCAGCGGCGTGGCCCTCGCCTCGGGCATCGCCAGCGCCACGTCCAACGGGTCGGCGGGCAATCCCACCGCCTCCATCACCAGCGCGGGCGTCCTGGCCGCCGGCCACGCCAACAGCGACGTCGTGACCACGCCGAGCTTCTCCGTGTTCGACCGCCTGGCCGCCGCGCACGGGGTGTCCATCACCTACACGCGGGTCTCCAGCGACGCCACGGGGGAGACCTGGTCGTACCGCATCAACGGGCTGGGCGACCAGGCCATCTGGGCCGGCGTCAACAGCGGCAGCGTGAGCGGCACCCTGCGCTTCAATACCGCCGGCCTGCTGACGGCCATCAACGGCGCCACGCCCGCGCCCTTCGCCATCGAGGTGGGCGACGGCACGGTCGACGGCCAGGCCATCAACGTGGACCTGACCACCCTGGCCGTCAGCGGCGCCGCGGACACGGCGGCGGCCAGCCAGGCCGGCGGCGCGGCCGGCAGCCCGACCACCGTGGTCACGCTGCGCGACAACCTGGTGGCGGGCGCCAGCCCGGACAGCGTCCCCTTCGAGCTGTTCGACCGCACCGGCACGGACCTCACCGCGACGGATCCCACCGTGACCACCGAGCCGCTCGTCCGCTTCACCCAGGTGGGCTCGTCCAACGTGTGGACCTACGCGATCACGCCGCCCGAGGGCTCCGGCTACAGCGGCGCCGGCACCTCCCTGCTGGGCGAGGTGCGCTTCGACGACGCCGGCCGCCTGGTGGAGCTGGACGGCACGCCGACCCTCACGAAGTCCGTCAGCTTCAGCGACGGCACCGCCAGCGGACATCCCCTGCAGATCGACTTCAGCGCGCTGGGCATGGCGCGGCCCACCGACCTGTCCGAGTCCGCCACCGACGGCGGCGTCAGCAGCGGCGCGGGCGACGTGGACGCGGTCATCTACTTCTCCGACGGCAGCGGCAACACCAACCTCAGCCCGGTGTCGACGCTCTACGGGGTGGACCTGGGCGCCCGCGCCTACAGCGCCGGCGGCATCTCCTTCACCATCCACCAGGCGGCCACGCTCGACGTGGGGCTCACCTCCTACGTGAAGGCATACACCTACGCCTCCGGCACCGTGCGCGACCACGCCCTGCAGTTCGTCACCGGCGCCAACGAGGACCAGGTATCGCGGGTGGGCATCGCCCGCATGGACGTCCAGGCCCTCTTCCGCCTCAACGAGAGCTTCCGCGGCAGCGCCGGCTACACCGACCTGACCGTGGACGACGAGCTGAAGGCGCAGGACCTGATCGGCCAGATCGACGACGCCCTCACCTACGCGGGCGCCCAGAACCTGAAGATCGGCGCCACCTCCAACGCCCTGACCCGCCTGCTCTCCCTGCAGCGGGAGAACCACACGGCCATCAGCGGCGCGTTCTCCCTGATCAACGACGCCGACGTGGCGCTGGAGTCGACCCGCCAGGCGCGGCGCTCCATCCTGGTGCAGTCGGGGACGGCAATGGTCGCCCAGGCCAACTCCCAGGCCCAGTACGTCCTGCAGCTGCTGCGGTAGGGGATGGACGCCGACGGAAGGGGAAGGGTGGGCAGGTGAACCGCAAGCTGCGCCGCGAGATGGCCCGCAAGGGGGGCGCGCCGGCCCTGGGTCCGCTCCTCGACGAGGGGATGCGCCACCACCAGGCCGGTCGGCTCGCTGAAGCGGAGGCGCTCTACCGACGGGTCCTCGCGGCGGATCCCGCGCATGCCGACGCGCTGCACATGATGGGCCTCCTGGCCTTGCAGGCGGGCCGAGCCGAGGAGGCCGTCCGCCTCATCGCGCCGGTCGCGCGGCGCTTTCCCAACACCCCCGAGCTCCAGAGCAACCTGGGCAACGCCCTGCGCGCCCTGGGCCGGCTGGAGGAAGCGGACGCGTCCTATCGGAGGGCGCTGGCGTTGCGTCCCGACTTCGTCGAGGCGCTCAACAACCGCGCGACGGTGCTGGACGCCCTGGGCCGAGCCGACGAGGCGGAGCCGCTGCTGGGGGAGGCGCTGCGCCTGCGCCCCGACTATGTGGAGGCGTGGAACAACCTGGGCGGCGTGCGGCGCAGCCAGGGGCGGCTGGCCGACGCCGCCGCGTCCTATCGGAAGGCGCTGGCGCTGCGGCCCGCCTACCCGCAGGCGCACGGCAACCTGGGGCAGGCGCTCTTCGCCATGGGCGAGGCGGACGCTTGCGTTGTGCACTTCGATGCCGCGCTGCGCCTGCGTCCCCAGCCGGCCCTGGAGGTGATGCGGGCGGTCGCGCTGCCCGCCATCTACGACTCCGCCGAGGACCTCCGCCGCCGCCGCGCGCACTGGGTGGCCGAGGTGGAGCGTCTGGAGTCGTCGCTCCCGGCGGCTTCGCTGGCTGCCGAGAACCTGGGGACGCCCAGCTTCTTCCTCGCCTACCAGGGAGAGGACGACCGCCCGCTGGTCGAACGGCTCGCGCGCCTGTACCTGCGCCTGGGCCCGGGGCTGGCCTGGGAGGCGCCCCACTGCGCGCGCCCCGAGCCGCTGGACGGGCGCCGCATCCGCGTCGGCGTGGTGTCTCGCTACCTGCGCCGCCACACCATCGGCAAGCTCTACCGGGGCCTCCTGCGCGGGCTGGATCGGGAGCGCTTCGAGACGGTGCTCTTCCACTTCGGGCGGGTCGACGAGGAGGCCGCCGCCATCGCGGGAGAGGCCGACCGCGCCGTGCCCCTGGCCGGCCCGGTGCGCGCCATGGCCGAGCGCGTGGCCGCCGAGCGGCTGGACGTGCTCTTCTACCCGGACATCGGCATGGAGCCCACCACGTACTTCCTGGCCTTCGCCCGTCTGGCGCCGCTGCAGTGCGTGTCCTGGGGACACCCGGTGACGACCGGCATACCCAACGTGGACCTCTTCATCTCCAGCGACCTCGTGGAGCCGGAGGGCGCCGAGGCGCACTACCGCGAGCGGCTGGCGCGGCTCCCCGTCCTGCCGACGTGCTACCAGCCCCCCCCCTTCGACCTGCCCGGCGATCGCGCCGGCTTCGGCTTCGCGGAAGGCGAGCGGGTGTACGCCTGTCCCCAGAGCCTGTTCAAGATGCACCCGGACTTCGACGCCGTCCTGGCCGAGCTGCTGCGCCGCGACCCGCGGGGACGGCTGGTGCTCATCGAGGGATCGTACGCGGCCTGGACGGAGCGGCTGCGGGCACGGCTCGCGCGCGGGATGCCCGACGTCTGCGACCGCGTGACCGTGCTGGGGCGCCTGGGGGAGGACCGCTTCCTCCGCCTGCTGGCGACCGCCGACGTGCTGCTCGACCCCCTGCACTTCGGCAGCGGCAACACCGCCTTCGAGGCCTTCGCCGTGGGCACGCCGCTGGTCACGCTGCCCGGGGCGTACATGCGCGGCCGCGTGACCCTGGGATGCTACCGCCAGATGGGGCTCGACGACTGCGTCGCCCGGGACCCCGCGGAGTACGTGGAGAAGGCGCTGCGACTGGCGAGCGACGCGGCGTGGCGGCAACAGGTGGCGGGAGACATCCGCGCGCGCCGCCACCGCCTGTACGACGACGCGACCGCCGTGCGCGAGGTGGAGCGCGTCTTCGCGGCGTCCTTATCCGCGGCCGCATCGGGTCGATAGACTGGATGAGGCTCTCCTTGCGGGGAGCGACGGAGAAGGAGGATTCCCGATGCTGTCCTTCCGCCTGGACCGACCCGCGCGGCAACCCGAGGGCCCGCCCGATCGCGTCTTGCAGAAGACGCTGGACGGGCTCTCCACGGAAGCGCTGGCGACCGCGGCGCGGCATTCGGTCCAGCGCGCGGCCACACCGCCCGCCGAGCTGGCGCGGCGCATGCGCACCGCGACCTGCCCGGCCTGCGGCTTCCACGTCGCGGTCCCCTTCCTGGACGGCGGGCAGCAGCCGCTGGCCACCCTGGCCTGGCCCGAGTCGGCGGAGGACGCGCGGGCGCTGCGCCGCCTGCCGCTGGACTTCGTCTCCTGCGTGGAGTGCGGGCACGTCTACAACGACGCCTTCGAGTACCGCAACGTCCCCTACAGCACCAAGCCCAACCTCATGTTCAACCGCGGCTTCTTCTGGTCGGACCACCTGCGCGAAGTGCGGCGCCAGATCCTGGAGCACCTCCCGGAGGCGCCGGTGGTGGTGGAGATCGGCTACGGCGACGGCAGCTTCCTCACGGCGCTCGCCGCGCAGCGCCCGGCCGGCCGCTACGTAGGCTTCGACCCCCACGGCGCGAAGGGCAGCGGCCACGCGTCCGTCGAGCTGCACCAGGCGCTGTTCGAGCCGGCCCGCCACCTGGCGGAGCTCGGTCCCGACCTGATCGTCACCCGCCACGTGCTGGAGCACCTGACCAACCCGCTGGGCTTCGTGCAGCAGATCTCCTTCGCCGCCGCCTGCACGCGGACGCGGCCGGTGGTGTACATCGAGGTGCCGTGCATCGATCGCGCCATCGAGAGCGGGCGCATCGTCGACTTCTACTACGAGCACAACTCGCACTTCACCACGCGCTCCTTCACGCGCATGCTGGCGCGCTGCTCCGCCTCGTCGTTCTCGGTGGAGCACGGCTACGACGGGGAGGTCGTGTACGGCTTCCTCCGCATGGGCGGCAGCCCCGAGCAGGTGACGCAGGCCGGCGTCGCCTCGGCGTTCCATGCCGGGGCCCAGCAGTCGCGCATCCTCATCAAGACCCAGCTCGCCGAGCTCCTGGCCGGGGGGCGGCGGGTGGCCGTCTGGGGCGGCACCGGAAAGTCCGCCGCGTTCATCCACCGCTACGGGCTGGACGCCGAGCGCTTCCCCGTCGTGGTGGACTCGGACCGCGACAAGGTGGGGACCTGCGTGCCGGGCACCGGCCAGGAGATCCGCTTCCGCGATCACCTCCTGGATGACCCCGTGGACGTGGTCATCATCCCGCCCCAGTGGCGGGCGCGGGATATCGCCGAGGAGATGCGCCGCGCCGGCATCCGCGTGGAGACCGTGCTCATCGAGCACGACGGGGCGCTCATCGACTACCTGCGGGATCCGCACCCCTACCCGCGACCCGCCTGAGCGGGCGTCGAGGGAAGAAATGGCCCGCCTGGTGCGGGCCATTTTTCATGGTGGGAAGAGCGAGGGGGCCGGGTGTTCCCGGCCCCCTCGGCTCAGCGGCTCACCGCCTCCGCTACTAGCGGAGGAGCTGGAGCAGGAACTGGCCCTGCGAGTTCGCCTGGGCGACCATCGCGGTGCCGGACTGCACCAGGATGGAGCGCTTCGACTGGTTCGTCGCTTCCTTCGCCATGTCCGCGTCGTTGAGGTTGGACAGGGCGCCGGTGATGGAGGTCATCTGCTGGCGCGCCAGCTCGAGGGTGCGGCTGAACTTGTTCTGGAACTGGCCGACCTTCAGGTTCTCGCCGCCCACGAAGTCGAG
>Ga0172368_10005936_pt1 | contig 13388 bp, 14 predicted proteins | sample Lak11m_FD_114540 | JGI IMG/M metagenome (GOLD analysis project Ga0172368, IMG submission 114540) | Freshwater microbial communities from Kabuno Bay, South-Kivu, Congo - kab_022012_11m | ecosystem: Environmental > Aquatic > Freshwater > Lake | place: Democratic Republic of the Congo: South-Kivu...
CCTCGGGACTCCGGTTCAGGCTATTGGCGATGGTCGTGTCATCTCCACCACAACTGAAAACGGATCTGGGAGAATTGTCAGGATCAAGCATAATAGTGTTTATTCAACAGCATATCTCCACCTTAGCCGTTTTGGAACAGGAATTGCGAGTGGAACATTTGTCAAACAGGGTCAGATAATCGGATACGTAGGATCGAGTGGACTATCGACTGGGCCACATCTTGATTTCAGATTTTACAAAAATGGCTCTCCTGTTGATCCTCTAAAAGTTGAAGCCCCACCTGTTGAACCTGTTTCAGCAGATAATCTTATGAGGTTTGAAAAAAACAAACAGGTTGTTTTAACTCTCCTCGGGACCTTTAATTAGAAAATCGGGCAGTTTCGTAACAATATCTTCAATAATCCTTGGGTAATGCAGATATTCAAGGGCATGTACTTTCTCAGCAAGTGTTTCCGGAGTTTCATCTTTTTGAATCTTACAGCGGCTCTGAAAGATAATATCTCCCTTATCATACTGTTTATTAACATAATGTATTGTTATTCCAGATTCCTTTTCCTTATTGTCGATTACACTTTTATGAACAAAATCTCCGTACATTCCTTTCCCTCCATAAGAAGGAAGTAAGGCCGGATGAATGTTTAATATACGTCCTGAAAAATTATCGATGATGTTTTCCGGGACGAGCCACAAAAAACCGGCCAGCACAATGAGATCAATTTTATATAATGAAAGATACCTTAGGACTTTGCCTGTGACATAAAATTCTTTATGTTCGAAAAACAGGGTTCTTATGTTAAGTGCTTCAGCCCTTTTTAGAACCATTGCCTGACGCTTATTCGACAAAACTATACTTACCTGAGCGGTATTTCTGGTCGAAAAGTATTTAATTATATTTTCTGCATTGGTCCCTGAACCTGAAGCGAAAATTGCTATGTTTCTCATTATGTGATAATTAGTAATTTTATTAACTAGCCTTAATAATTCATTAAAATAAGATTATTTTTCTAATTATCAACACATTAAACTGCACCTCAAATAAAAAAACATCAAATCTCTTGAAAAATATAGTACAAATATATTTCTTTGCATGGTTCAAAAATTAATATTAATTAAAATTTATTATTATGTCTGACATTGCCGCAAGAGTAAAGGGAATAATAGTTGACAAACTTGGAGTTGACGAATCAGAAGTAACTCCGGAAGCCAGTTTCACAAATGATTTAGGTGCAGACTCTCTGGACACTGTTGAGTTAATCATGGAGTTCGAGAAAGAATTCAATATCGGAATTCCCGACGATCAGGCAGAAACCATCGGTACGGTTGGTGATGCAATAAAGTACATTGAGGAAAATGCAAAATAGTTTGCATCGTTAATAACCCATTTATGAGAAGAGTTGTAGTTACAGGACTAGGAGCGCTAACTCCTTTAGGGAATAATTTGCATGACTATTGGGAAGGCTTGAAAAACGGTGAAAGCGGGTCAGTGATGATAACCCGCTTTGATACTCAGAAGTTCAAGACCAAGTTTGCATGTGAATTAAAAGGCTACGACTCAAAAAATTATTTTGACAGGAAAGAAGCCAACAAACTCGATTTGTATTCTCAGTATGCTCTCATAGCCACTGATGAAGCATTGAAAGATTCAGGTCTTAATCTTGATACTGTAGATAAAGACAGGGTTGGCGTTATATGGGCTTCAGGTATAGGGGGACTTGAAACTTTTTTCCTGGCAATAAAAGATTATGTTCTTGGGGATGGAACACCCCGGTTCAGTCCATTCTTCATCCCCAAGATGATTGGGGATATTGCTGCAGGTGTTATCTCAATTAAGTATAGTTTCAGGGGACCTAACTTTGCAACCGTTTCAGCATGTGCCTCCTCAACAACTTCGATAATCGATGCCATAAATTATATCCGTTTGGGTAAAGCTGATATTTTCGTTACGGGTGGCTCAGAAGCAGCTGTAAACGAGCCTGGCATTGGTGGGTTCAACGCACTTCAGGCACTCTCGACAAATAATGAAAATTTTAAATCAGCCTCACGTCCATTTGATAAAACGCGTGATGGATTTGTACTTGGAGAAGGAGCCGGTGCATTGATTATTGAAGAGTACGAACATGCTAAAAACAGGGGAGCTAAAATCTATGCTGAACTTGTTGGAACAGGTCTTACTGCTGATGCTTATCATATGACTGCCCCTCATCCGGAAGGACTGGGTGCAAAAAATGTGATGAAAATTGCTATCGCAGATGCTGGCATAAAATTGGAAGACATTGACTACATTAATGTTCATGGCACTTCCACTCCTCTCGGAGATATTTCTGAAACAAAAGCTATTATAAATGTTTTTGGGGAGCATGCATACAAACTTAATATCAGCTCCACCAAATCGATGACAGGTCATCTTCTTGGAGCTGCAGGTGCCATTGAGGCTATTGCCTCAATAATGTCAGTGGTTCACGACATTGTTCCTCCAACAATAAATTTCAATATTCCTGATCAGGATATTGATCAGAACCTTAACCTAACTCTCAACAAGGCTCAACACAGAAAAGTAAATTATGCCCTTAGCAACACTTTCGGTTTTGGAGGACATAATGCTTCTGTTGTTATTAAAAAAGTCGAAGCTTAGTGTTGTTATTCCGAAAAAGAATTAATAGCACCTATTTACTTGATAAACAGGAATTTAGTTCTGGCTTAAAAAAAATTCTTGGCTTCAGGCCTGGCAATCTCCGACTTTATGAGATTGCATTTATTCACAGATCAGCCACACTTACTCTACCCAATGGTAAGAAAGTTAACAATGAGAGACTCGAATACCTCGGAGATGCTGTTCTAGACGCAATATTATCGGATTTTCTCTTTGAAAAGTTCCCCGATGCAAATGAAGGATTCCTGACAAAAATACGTTCACGTATTGTAAACAGGGACGTCCTTAATCAGCTTGCCATTTCTATGGGAATTAATAGGATCCTGGTAAGTAACATCAGTTCAGCACATCCGACAAAAAACCTTTATGGCGATGCTTTCGAGGCTCTAATCGGAGTCGTCTTTATCGATAAAGGCTTTAGAAAAACCAAAAAGCTTTTTCTCAAAAACGTTCTGAAGAGATATCTCAACCTTACCGAAATTGTAAATACAGATACAGATTATAAAAGCCTCGTATTTGAATGGGTACAGAAGCATAAGTCGAACCTTATCTTTACCTATAATGAGGAATATGATTTTAATCTTAAAAAATCTGTATTCTCTACCATATTGACAATAGATAAACAAGAATTGGGAGAGGGTCATGGCTCTTCAAAAAAAGAGGCAGAACAGGAGGCCTCATGTCAGGCCTGGAAGAGACTTAAAGATAATTGTAATGACTAAGATCTGGTATTCTTTTTTTATTTAACTTTATCTGTCAAGCCGTTGCCAGATGAAGAAAATCCAGAAGATTACAAGGGTGCAACTTAATGTTGATAATGATGAGGATACAACTCTTCTTGGACTAGTATGCGCAGAACCTGACTATAAACTATCTCTTTTAATAAATAATAAGCTTTCTATCTCTTTAAAGAGTATAGCTCCTATAATACCCGGTGAGAGTGATGTTACACAACTTACTTTCAGCAGGTTCTCCTTTTCAAAAAAAGCACACGATATATCTTATAATCTAATATCAAACAGGTCGGGTAAGATGTTTTTACTCAATAAACTGAAAAATATTGATTACATCTTCAGCATTTATGACCCCGAGAAAATGCTTAATTCTGAATTGCTTACATCACAAATGAGAGAAATTGCAACAGTAAATGCAGTTTTCTATATTGATTTACTTACCTTTAAAGACAAGAACTTACATTATCTTACTCATTAATCTATGGAAAAGTTGTATTTCAATTTATCTGAAGAGGAGTTCACAAAAGGTAGGAAGATTCTAATATGGGCATTCGCAATTTTATTTTTTCTGGCTGGTGTCTGGGTTTTGATTTCCAGTCTTCTTCTTGGACATACCAGCATTCCGGCAGTTCTCTCTTTGGCTCCTTTTGGGATAAGCCTCTTTGTATCAATTATTGCTGCTCTGGCCACTATTAAAAGAAAAGATCTCTTTTTTCTGATCGACAACGACAAAATTGAGTTCAGATATGGCATTTTCAAACCCCAAAAATACTCATTCAGATGGAGCGATATAAAAGAATTGATAATGCCTCATAAACAAAAGAAAGTGCAACTCTGTTTTAATGACGGCACTTCTTTTGTAATCGACCTTACATACCTACAGGGGAAAAAGGCAGGGACCATCAGAAGACATATATATCATACCGCAAGAGAGAAAAGCCTTAATATTACAAAGGTTCCAAATCTATCAAAAAAACAATAAACTCACCGCTGCTAAAAAGAGAAGAGGCTGACGATTGTCAGCCTCACTTTTTTGATAACCCTAAAACTAACCTAACCTATGAAAAAACCTCTATATCTTGTGATTCAAATATCATGCCAAATCCTGTACAAATATAAAACCTATTTTCCGATAAAAAAAATACAGCAGCATATGTAGCTGAATATTAACATATATTTAATGATATGTTAAACTTTTTAAAGAGTCTGGAATGCCAAAAGTAAAAACTGATTACTATAAAATGTATATAAAAAGTACTCCAGACACTTCCTTCCTCAGTTAGTTAAAGAAAGTTAAAGAAGAGCTGATTAATATTTATACAAGTACTTTTGCAATTGTATGAAGAGGAGAACAATAATAGTACTTGCTTTATTTTTTTTTCTGGCTTTATCCGGATTAATTCTTATTCAGTTGTACTGGATACGGAATGCAATCGCAATAACCGATCGTCAGTTTGCTTACCAGGCAAATAAGGCACTTGAATCTGTTATACTTGAACTGGAGGAAAAGGAATTAATACGGAATATTGTAGAAGATATTGATCCAGGCTCTACAGATTCAATTACTGTAAGGGTACCTGCCGGATCACCTCTCGCCAAAAAACTACAGGGATATCAGCCAAATGCTGAACTTTTGGCTATGTATGGACTTAATGACCCGGACAAACCTATTGCAGTGACTTCTTCAGGACATAAAATCTTTATCTCATCGGAGTATAGTTCGCAATTTACTTCTATTGAATCAGCTGAACCATCTCCACAAATAACAAACTCCGAGATTACAGGAAGGGTAAGCAATAAAATAGTCTTCCTTGAAAACATAATGGAGAGAATTCTTCGCAGAACGCCAGACATAAGAGAAAGAGTTGATCCTGAAAGTATTAATCAGCAATTACGGACAGCATTAAACAATGTGGGAATATATCTTGATTATGAGTTTGCAATTCGCTCAGGACGTTCGGGAAATATCTGGAGTACACCGGGATTTACTGATAAACCCGGGACTAATAAATTCATAATTCAGCTCTTTCCTAATGATCCAGTTCCCAGCCAGAATCAGATAGTTCTTTATTGCCTTCAGGAACAACATTATAAATTTGAAAAGATTGGAAGCCTTGGTTTTATGTCACTTCTTTTCACAACAGTACTACTGCTTCTCTCAGCTGGAACATTCGTTGTAATTTTCAGGCAGAAAAAGATGTCAGAGATAAGGAATGACTTTATTAACAACATGACTCATGAACTTAAAACTCCTATTTCGACAATCTCCCTGGCATCACAGATGATGGCAGATACATCAATCCCTGATAAAGATAAAAACATTTCGAATCTTGCAAAGATCATTTCTGATGAGAGCATGAGATTAAAATTTCAGGTTGAGAAAGTGCTTCAGATGGCAATTTTTGAAAAAATGAAGATGAAGCTAAACCTGGTTGAATCTGATGTTCATACAACAATTGATAAAGCTATTGAAAACTTTACACTCCAGATTAATAACCGAAACGGACAGATAACAAAAGATTATCAGGCTGTTATTTCACTGGCATTAACGGATGAAATTCATTTCCTTAATGCTGTTTCCAACCTCGTTGACAACTCAATCAAGTATTCAAAGGATAAACCAGAGATTACTATCTCAACAAGAAATAATAAAAAAGGTCTTCTGATAATATTTGAGGATAAAGGTATAGGAATAAGCAAAGAGAACCAGAAAAGGATCTTCGATAAGTTTTATCGTGTTCCTTCCGGGAATGTTCATAATGTTAAAGGTTTCGGACTGGGATTAAGTTACGTCAAGAAGATTATTGAAGAACATGACGGAACTATTAAAGTTGACAGTCAATTAAATAAAGGGACAAAATTCACTATTTTTGTTCCACAAAACTTCCTGAAATGAAAAACATCAAAATTCTTCTTGCTGAGGATGATATCAACCTGGGAAACCTGTTAAGGACATATCTTTCCGCAAAGGATTATGAAACAACTCTCTGCATCAATGGAAAGATAGCTCTTGAGGTATTTTCTAAAGAGAGCTTTAATCTTTGCATTCTAGATATAATGATGCCTGAGATGGATGGTCTGGCCCTGGCCAAAGAAATCAGACTTATAAATGTTGAAATTCCTGTGATTTTCCTTACTGCCAAAAATCAGAAAGAAGATGTTCTCGAAGGTTTCAGATCCGGCGCAGATGACTATATTACAAAACCTTTCTCTATGGAAGAACTCCTTTACAGGATTGAAGCTATAATTAGAAGAAGCTCAGGTTACAACTCACTTGTCAGGAAGGAGGATTCATACAAAATAGGACAATATTTTTTTAATCCACTAAAACAGTTTCTCATCTTTAATGAGAAAACAACAAAACTGACAACAAAAGAATCTGAACTTCTTGAACTGTTATGTCGCCATGGCAATGAAATTCTTGAAAGGAACTTTGCATTAAAGACAATATGGATTGATGATAATTACTTCAATGCCAGAAGCATGGATGTATATATTACTCGCCTTAGAAAATACCTGACCAATGATCCTGCTGTCAAGATCCTTAATGTCCACGGGAAGGGGTATAAACTAACATGTTAAGAGCTAGTCAAGCTTAAGAACTGCGAGAAAAGCCTGTTGTGGCACTTCAACATTTCCAACCTGCCTCATTCTTTTCTTCCCTTTCTTCTGTTTCTCAAGAAGCTTTCTTTTCCTTGTTATATCGCCACCGTAACATTTAGCAGTAACGTCTTTCCTTACCGCCTTAACGGTTTCTCTTGAGATAATTTTTGCGCCAATAGCTGCCTGAATTGCAATGTCAAACTGCTGGCGGGGAATGAGTTCTTTAAGCTTCACACACATTTTGCGGCCAAAGTCATATGCATGTCCCCGGTATATTAATGTTGAAAGAGCATCAACCATCTCGCCATTAAGCAAAATATCCAGCCTGACAAGGTCTGCCTTCTGATATGCTACATAATAATAATCAAACGAAGCATATCCTTTTGAAATGCTCTTCAGTTTATCATAAAAATCAAATACAATCTCAGCAAGTGGCATTTCAAATGTTAACTCAACCCTGTCCCTTGTAAGATATACCTGATTCTTCAGAACACCGCGTTTATCGATACATAAGGTCATTATCGATCCCACATACTCTGACAAAGTTATAACCTTTGCTGAGATATATGGTTCCTCAATTCTCTCGAGGTGATTAATTGGGGGAAGACCGGAAGGATTATGAACATCTATCTCCTCGCCCTTTGTGGTATATGCCTTAAAAGATACGTTGGGGACAGTTGTAATAACATCCATATTGAACTCCCTGTCAAGGCGTTCCTGAATAATTTCCATATGAAGCAATCCAAGGAAGCCACATCTGAAACCGAAACCCAAAGCAGCAGAAGATTCAGGAATAAATGTCAGGGATGCATCATTTAGCTGTAGTTTTTCAATAGATATTCTCAAATCCTCATAATCATCAGCATCGACAGGATATATTCCTGCAAACACCATAGGTTTAACATCCTCAAAACCTGAAATAGCTTTATCGCATGGATTTTTCACCTGTGTAATTGTGTCACCTACCTTAACTTCTTCAGAGGCCTTGACTCCTGTAATTATATAGCCAACATCACCTACACTCATTATACCTCGAGGATCCTGTTTAAGCTTAAGCACCCCAATCTCCTCGGCATTGTACTCGTGATTTGTATTTACAAACTTTACTCTCTCACTTTTTCTGAGCGTCCCGTTGACAATCTTGATATAGGCTATTATACCCCTGAATGAGTTGAATATAGAATCAAAAATCAGAGCCTGTAAAGGAGCGTTAGGATCTCCTGAAGGAGGATGTACTCTTTTCACAATCTCGGTAAGTATCAATTCGACCCCCATTCCGGTTTTTGCACTGGCTTCAATTATATCTTCTCTTTTACAGCCTACCAGATCGACAATCTGGTCCTTTACCTCTTCCGGCATAGCGGCAGGTGAATCCATCTTATTAAGCACAGGAATAATCTCCAGATTATGATCTATGGCCATATAGAGATTTGAAATTGTCTGCGCTTGTATACCCTGTGTAGCATCAATTACTAGGAGGGCACCTTCACATGCAGCAATCGATCTTGAGACTTCATAAGAAAAATCAACATGCCCGGGGGTATCAATAAGGTTTAGAAAATACTTCTTCCCATCGTGAAAGTATTCCATCTGAATTGCATGACTTTTGATTGTAATTCCTCTTTCTCTTTCAAGATCCATATCGTCAAGTATCTGGTCCTGGTAATCTCTTTCAGTTATTGTATTGGTTTTTTCCAACAACCTGTCAGCCAGCGTACTCTTACCATGATCAATATGGGCTATAATACAGAAATTACGGATATTGTCCATTCAATAGTCGAGCTTTAAATCAGGTGCAAATATATAAAATTATATAAAATAAGTAGGGACATGCCAAGGCATGTCCCTACGTTTACGTATAAAACAATATTACGGTATATTACATCATACCACCCATACCGCCACCCATACCCTGTGGAGGCATAGCAGGCTGATCTTCTTTTATCTCAACGATAACAGCTTCTGTTGTAAGGAACATACCGGCAACTGAAGCGGCATTCTCAAGAGCAACGCGTGTAACTTTAGCAGGGTCAATAACACCGGCAGCGTAGAGTTTCTCATAAACATCTGTCTGAGCATTATAACCATAATCAGCTTTACCTGATTTAACATTCTGTACAACAACAGCACCTTCTTTACCTGCGTTAACAGCTATCTGGCGGAGTGGTTCTTCAATTGCACGTTTAATTATTTCAATACCTACCGTCTGATCTTCATTCTCGCCTTTGAAACCTTCAAGAGTAGAAATTGCACGTATGTAAGCAACACCGCCACCAGGGACAATACCCTCTTCGATAGCAGCACGGGTTGCATGAAGTGAATCATCAACGCGGTCTTTCTTCTCTTTCATCTCTACTTCAGAAGCAGCGCCAATATAAAGAACTGCAACACCACCTGCGAGTTTTGCAAGACGTTCCTGAAGTTTTTCCTTGTCATAGTCAGAAGTAGTTGTAGTCATCTGCTGTCTGATCTGGGCAACGCGTGCCTTGATCATATCTTTATCACCTGCCCCATTGACAATAGTTGTATTTTCTTTGCTGACAGTTACTTTTTCAGCAGTACCAAGCATATCCAGTGTTGTATGTTCAAGTTTCAGACCTTTTTCTTCGGAAATAACTGTACCACCAGTAAGAATAGCTATATCCTCAAGCATCTCTTTCCTTCTGTCGCCAAACCCAGGAGCTTTAACGGCACATACTCTGAGTGAACCACGTAAGCGGTTAACAACGAGTGTAGCAAGAGCTTCGCCTTCAACATCTTCAGAGATGATAAGTAAAGGACGACCTGTCTGAGCAGTAGCCTCAAGAACAGGAAGCATATCTTTCATTGCTGAAACCTTCTTGTCGTATATTAGAATGTAAGGATTCTCAAGGTCTGCTTCCATCTTCTCAGCGTTAGTTACAAAGTATGCTGAAATATATCCGCGGTCGAACTGCATACCTTCAACAACTTCGACTGATGTTGTGGTTCCTTTTGATTCTTCAACAGTTATAACACCTTCTTTGTGAACTTTACCCATTGCTTCTGCGATAAGTCTTCCAATTTCCTCATCATCGTTTGCAGAAATTCTTGCAACCTGTTCGATTTTCTTAAGGTCATCGCCAACAACTTTAGCCTGATCTGCAAGATGTTTGACAACTTTCTCAACTGCTTTATCAATACCTCTTTTTACATCCATAGGATTTGCACCTGCAGTAATATTTTTCAGACCTACATTAATAATAGCCTGTGCAAGCACTGTAGCAGTAGTTGTTCCATCACCGGCAATATCACCTGTTTTGGAGGCAACCTCTTTAACCATCTGAGCTCCCATGTTCTGGTAAGCATCGCCAAGCTCTATATCTTTTGCAACGGTAACACCGTCTTTTGTTATCTGAGGAGCACCATATTTTTTCTCAAGAACTACGTGACGGCCTTTTGGACCAAGTGTCACTTTAACTGCATCAGCTAACTGATCAACACCTTCCTTAAGGAGGGCTCTTGCATCAATATTGAATTTAATCTCTTTTGCCATATCGTTAAAATTTATATTTGTTATCTGAAAATTAAGCTATAAAAAGGATATCTGTCTGAGAAACTAAAAGATAGTCTTCACCGTCGATTGTAATCTCCTGTCCGGCATACTTTCCGTAAAGAACGACATCGCCCTTCTTTACTTCCATTTCTTCATCTTTTTTTGCTGCACCCACCAGAACAACTTTCCCCTGACGGGGTTTCTCCTTTGCGGAATCCGGTATAATAATACCACTTGCAGTTTTTTCTTCAGCTTCATTAGGTTTCACAAGAACCTTACCTGCTAAAATTTTTCCTTTTAATTGTGCCATTTTATATAGTTTTAAAGTTAAACATCAATTCTTGACTTCCTACTTAAGCATATTCTGTGCCAAATTGAAAATGTGCCATTTTGTATTTTAATAAAATTAAAAAAGTGTCAGTATGTGACAAACTGACACTTTTTTAATTATTTCATAAAATAAATTCTAGTTTTTTGGTGTCTGCTGGTCTGAAGCGGGAGTTGGATTTGTTGCAGGAGGAACAGCGGTTGGAAGTGTCGGAATAGCATTAGGGTCAACGGCATTCTGAATCTGACTCTCAATTCTAGACTTTCCTGCACCCTCTCCGCGCGGAATCGTTGCAGTTGCTACAACACAAAGAATAAGAATCGCCCCTGCCAGTGTCCATGTTGATTTCTCAAGGAAGTCAGCAGTTTTACGTATTCCCATCGATTGCCCTGCAGAGGTAAAATTAGCAGCCAGTCCTCCTCCTTTTGAGTTCTGAACAAGGACGATCAGAATCTGTAGAAAGCAGGCTACAATTACTAATACTGAAACAAAAATATAAATTCCCATCTGTTCAATTTTTTATATGCTCTTTAACTTTTTCAATTTGAGACGCAAAGTAACTGCTTTTTTCCGGAAATTTCAAACTTAATTTTTCATAAATATCAATTGCCTTTGAGTAATAACCCTGATTGACATAAATTCTTGCCAGGGTTTCAGTCACAAAACCACCTTTTTCTTCAGTATATGGCATTGATATATCTTCAACAGGCCCGTTTTGTTTCTCTTTGTTTGGTTCAATGCGTGGATTTGCAATGATAAACCTGTCAATAAGATCTGACTGTAGTTGTTTAGATGAAAACACATCCGGCTTTGTCGTTGTTTCTGCAACAATATCTTTATCATCTTCATCAAATCTTTCATTACTTTCAAGATCGAGTTCAAGAAGGTCTTCCTGTTCATGCAGAGAGAAACCGGGGTCCATATAAAAAATTCTCTCTTCCTCCTGATCCTTTTCATCCTGATCCTGAGGTATCTCTGTTATGCGCTCAAATTCAGATATTAATTCTATGCTGTTTCTGGCAGTCTCAATAACTGTCTGTTCAGTTTCAGATATTTCGGATGATCCAGATATTTCTGTTTCAACTATTTCATTGACGGGTTCAACAACTTTTGCAGGTTTGTCTGACAAAAGATAATATAGCACTTCCCTGTCGGCAATATGGATTACAGAATTTCTCAATTGGCTTTCAAACCTAACATCAGCATTATCATGAAGACCTTTAAGCAGAAGAAGGTGAGCACTTTGAAAATAAGGGAACAGATCAACAAGTTCGTAGAGTTCAGCCAAAGACTGACGGTTCATCTGGCCTTTATCTGACATCATATTTATAAATTCGCTCCTGTTCATTGCAGTTACCAGTTTACAAAAGCCTGATTGAAGATATCTTCGACAATTGCTTCAACTATCTTTTCTGAAAGTTCGCCCTCTACCTGGCTAAGATCGAGATTACTATCATAGTCTTCATATCTTGAGAATGACTGATCAAAACTGAGATCAGGATCAATAACATTTGTAAACTTTACTTTAACGGTTATTGTAAACCTGTTGGATGCAGCTCTTGCATCAGCTGCAACAGTATATGGTTTTGTATTATAATCAGTTATTTCACCTTCAAAGTTTGCATCACCGATTCCATTTAAATAATTAAGGTTTGTTTGTGATCTGCACTTATCAATCAGAGTATTTGTAATAAGCTGACTTAAACCGGGCTGTACAAGAGATGCCCTGTTCTGAAAATATTGTACACTAAAAGTTTTTACCGCAGGTGATATGCTGGCTCCCGAGAAAGAATATGAGATTTTACAACCGGTAATTATGGCACTTCCGCATATAACCAGCAGAATTAAAATCCGAATCAGGAGATTTTTCCTGTTTTTATGAATCAATTCCATACTCTTTAATCTTTCTGTAAAGGGTCCTTTCAGAAATCCCAAGTTCATTGGCAGCCATTTTTCTTTTGCCACTATATTTCTCCAGTGCTTTTTTTATCATCTCAATCTCCTTATCAGAAAGTGAGAGGGACTCTTCAATTATCTCCTCAGTGTCCTGAATATCATTTCGTGACTGGTGAGATGGAAACTCAACCGTCGAAGCATCCTTCTCACTTTGAACCTGTTCTTCACTATTAGCCTCCCTGAAAAGATTTTTTATTACCCTGGAATTGGAATCATGAAATGTAAGGTCAACTTCACCTTTTCTAATAAGGTCAAATACAAGTTTTTTAAGATCATTCATATCGCTTTTCATGTCGAAGAGGATCTTGTATAGGATCTCACGTTCGGAGGAGAATGATTTCTCACTTTCCCGATTTATAACTGCAGGGAGTTTTACTCCACCATATTCTGGAAGATAAGTGCTTAATACTGTAGTGGTTATCTCCCTCTCCTTTTCAATTATTGAAATCTGTTCTGTTATATTTTTTAGCTGTCTTACGTTCCCGGGCCATGAATATGCCAGAAGGATATTTCTTGATTCAGAATCTAGACGTATTGCCGGCATACGGTACTTCTCCGCGAAATCAACTGCAAATTTTCTGAAAAGCAGAAAGATATCCTCA
>Ga0172368_10005937_pt1 | contig 13386 bp, 8 predicted proteins | sample Lak11m_FD_114540 | JGI IMG/M metagenome (GOLD analysis project Ga0172368, IMG submission 114540) | Freshwater microbial communities from Kabuno Bay, South-Kivu, Congo - kab_022012_11m | ecosystem: Environmental > Aquatic > Freshwater > Lake | place: Democratic Republic of the Congo: South-Kivu...
GCCCGACACTGTGCAGCCGGCTCTGGACCTTGACGACGGCATGTCCCTTCGCCTCGGCGCCTCCGTCGTGACTGTCGTCCACACCCCCGGTCACTCCCCCGGACACGTGTGCTTTGAAGTCGGCGTTCAGCTAATCGTCGGCGATGTCGTGTTCGCCGGCAGCATCGGGCGAACGGACCTGCCGGGCGGCGACCATCCGGCTCTGATGCGGTCCATCTGGGAGAGGATCATGACGCGTCCGCCCGAAACACAGCTTCTGCCGGGGCATGGACCCGCCACCACCGTCGCACAGGAACGACGCACCAATCCCTTTCTGACGGGAGGACCCGGACCATGGCTCTCGTAAAGCGCGACAGAATCGCCCTCACGCTTGATGGGGCGCGCATCATCCTCTCCGGCGCCGAGGCGCGAGCGGCCCGGCTCGGTGTGGACTTCGCCATCGCGGTCACCGACTCGGCGGGGATGCTGATCGCATTCCACAGGATGGACGGCGCAAAGCTGACCAGCATAGATGTGGCCATCAACAAGGCCTTTACCGCCGCGGGAACGCGCAAACCGACACATGAGTACGCGCGGATGGCCGGGCCCGGCGGGCCGGCGTTCGGCATCCATGCGAGCAATCAGGGGCGCTTCACGATCTTCGGAGGCGGGGCGCCCATCGTCGTTGCCGGGCAGTGCATCGGGGCTGTGGGCTGCAGCAGCGGCACGGCAGAGCAGGACCAGGAAGTGGCAGAGGCGGGTATCGGAGCGCTCCTGGCGGCGCTTGACGCAGACCGATCAGACTGAAGCCGGAGTGGGAACGTCCGCTGCGACGCCGATCCGCCTTGAGCACGCGGGCTGGAGCAAGACCACCCGTGCGGCAGTGGACCAGACCCGGCGCGTGTGCCCCCAGAACGCAAGGTAGGCGCGCTTGCCGTCATTGGTCGGGTACCACCCGTCCTCCCCGGCGCCTGAGAAGAGCACCACGCGAGTGTAGGGCTTGATCGGGACATCCTCGACGAAGACATACATCTCGTCGGCGGCGTCGTGCGGGTCGCCGCACGCGTAGGCGTCCGAGGTCACCACCCAGCCGCGGAGTGAGATCGTCGTGAGGCCCTGATTCTGGAGCACGAGGTATTCGCCGTTGACCGTCGCCGACTGGTGAACGTCAACGATCTTGAGCATGCTCGATCACTCCTTCCGTCAGCCTCTTGCCGTCCGGTTCACATCTCTCGCTCTCGCGCTACGAACAACCCAATGTGGCCCCGCAGTTGAGGCACTTGTAGCAGGCGCCGTTGCGCACCATCAGCGCCCCGCACTCTGCGCAGGCCGGTGCATCAGCCTGCAACTCGAAGATCCGCTTCTCCCGCTCGACATACGTGTCTCCCGTGCCGCCAAGAACCGGCTCCGGTGGGCGAGAGCCGTTCAGCGATTTCTCCTCGACGGGCGGTTGGGCCTCCTTGGGCAAGAACCTCAGACCAAGCCACCTGAAGATGTAGTCCGGGATGGACTTGGCAAACCTGATCTCTTCGTTCGGAGTAATCCCCGATGGCTCGAAGCGCATGTGGGCGAACTTGTTGACCAGGGTCTCGAGCGGCACACCGTACTGAAGCGCGAGCGAGGTCATGGTGGCGATCGTATCCATCAGCCCTGAGATGGTGGAGCCTTCCTTGCTCATGGTCAGGAATATCTCGCCCGGCTGTCCACTCTCATACATGCCGACTGTGATGTACCCTTCGTGGCCGGCGATGCTGAACTTGTGGGTGATCGCGCTCCGCTCGTCAGGCAGCTTGGTCCGAACGGGCTTCGGCGCGTGCGCCCCGGCAGCCTCCTGCGCTGGCGCGCCCGCAGTGGCGCGCTCGGCTCGACGGGTCGTAACGGGCTGGGTGCGCTTCGATCCGTCGCGGTAGATCGCTATCGCCTTGAGCCCGCGACGCCATCCCTCCATGTAGACCTCGGAGATGTCCGCGGGCGTGGCCTCGTTGGGCATGTTCACCGTCTTGGATATGGCGCCGCTGATGAATGGCTGGACGGCGGCCATCATGCGGACATGCCCCATGTAGTGTATGGCTCGCGAGCCGTTGGCCGGCTTGAAGGCGCAGTCGAAGACGGCGAGATGGTCGGGGTCGAGATCAGGCGCGCCCTCGATCGTGTCATGCGTGTCTATGTGTGCGACGATCGCCTCGATCGCCTGCGGCGTGTAGCCGAGGTTCGCCAGCGCCTCGGGGACGGTGGAGTTCACGATCTTCATCAAGCCTCCACCGACCAGCGACTTGTACTTCACTATTGCGATGTCCGGCTCGATGCCCGTCGTGTCGCAGTCCATCATGAAGCCGATGGTGCCTGTGGGTGCGAGCACCGTCGCCTGAGCGTTGCGGAAGCCATACCGCTCCCCCAGCGAGACTGCATCGTCCCAACACTGCCGCCCCGCTTCGAGAAGCTCCGGGGGCGCCAGAGACCGATCAATGGCGTCCACCGCAGCCCGGTGCATCCTCATTACCTCCAGGAACGGCTCGCGGTTGGCTGCGTATCCGGCGAATGGCCCGCCGTGGTCGCGGGCGATGATGGCTGACTGCCGGTACGCCTCGGCCGTCATCACGGCGGTCACCGCCGCGGCCAGTGCGCGTCCCTCGTGACTGTCGTATGCCAGGCCCCGCGCCATCAGTAGGGCGCCAAGGTTGGCGTAGCCGAGACCAAGGGGGCGGTACTCGTGGCTGTTGCGCTCGATGGCCGGGGTCGGATAGCCCGCGTTGCCGACGATGATCTCCTGTGCCGTTATCATGATGCGGCACCCGTGCCGGAACGCCTCGACATCGAAGGACCCGTCGCCGTTGCGGAACCTCATCAGATTCAGCGACGCCAGGTTGCACGCGCTGTCGTTGAGGAACATGTACTCGGAGCACGGGTTACTGGCGTGTATCCGGTCGCTGTTCTTGCAGGTATGCCAGCGGTTGATCGTGGTGTCATACTGCAGCCCGGGATCGCCGCACACCCATGCGGAGTCCGCGATCAGGTCCATCAGCTCCCTTGCACGGTAGGTGTCGGCGATCTGACCCGACAAGACGTAACGCGTGGACCACTCCGAGTCTGCCTCCACGGCGCGCATGAAGTCGTCGGTCACACGCACGGAGTGGTTGGCGTTTTGATAGCTGACGCTGTCATAGGCCCCGCCCGGGACGTTGAAGTTGCCGTCATAGCCGGCTTCGATCAGCGCCCACGCCTTCCGTTCCTCGTCGGCCTTGCAGGTGATGAACTGACGCACGTCGGGATGGCTGATATCGAGGATCACCATTTTTGCGGCGCGGCGTGTCTTCCCGCCGGACTTGATGACCCCCGCGAACGCGTCGTAGCCTCTCATGAACGAGACCGGTCCGGACGCGGTGCCGCCCCCCTGCAGGTGCTCCCGAGACGAGCGGAGCGAGGACAGGTTGCTCCCCGTTCCCGAGCCGTACTTGAAGAGCATCCCTTCGGTCCGGGCGAGGCTCAGAATGCTCTCCATCGTGTCCTGAACGGCGTTGATGAAGCACGCCGAGCACTGGGGCCTGGGCTGATCCGGGAGACCGACATTGAACCATACGGGGGAGTTGAACGCCGCCATCTGGTGCAGCAGCAGGTAGCTCAGCTCGTCGCGAAAGGCCGCATGGTCGTCCGGGGTTGCGAAGTAGCCGTCCTTGCGTCCCCAATCGGCGATCGTATCGGCGACCCTGGAGATCAGTTGGCGGACCGAGCCTTCACGCTCCTTCGATCCTCGGTGCCCGCGGAAGTACTTGGAGGCCACGACGTTCACGGCGAGCTGCGACCAGTCGGCGGGCGCTTCAACCTCGTCCTGGCGGAAGACCTCCTCGCCTCGGTCGCCGAGGATCACTGCGGTCCGTCTGGCCCACGAGACCGAGTGCCAGACGTCTTGGTCCGGCTTGGTGTACCAGCGCGCAATCGCCAACCCGGGGATGCGCGGGCGGCCGTTGCCGCCTCCCTCAGGCTTGCGCTTCCGATCCGGGCCCGTCGCCTGCTCGGTGCTGCCGGACGGCGCCGTCAGGCTGCCCGCCGCGCTGCTGTCGCTCATTCCTTTGCGTGACCTCCCTGCCCGGAGCGTGTCCCGGGGCAGCGCTATCTGGACCGCTTTCGCAGGCGGTCCACTATCTCTCGGAACTGCGTGGCATCCTCGAACTGCCGATAGACCGACGCGAAACGCACGAATGCAACCTGGTCAATAACACGCAGCCGCTCGACGACGAGCTCGCCAATGTCCTGCGACGACACCTCCCGCTCGAGCCGGTTCAGCAGGACCCGCTCGATGTCGGTCGCCGCATCCTCCAGCGCCTCGGCGCTGACCGGACGGCCCTTGCAGGCGATCCGCATCCCCTGCAGCACCTTCTCCCTACTGAACGGCTCCCGGCGCCCGCCTCGCTTGACCACGTAGAGCTCCATGGTCTCGATCTGCTCGAACGTGGTGAAACGCCTGCCGCAGGCCTTGCACTCGCGTCGTCGGCGAACGGCGTCGCCCCCCTGCGACTCGCGGGAGTCGAGGACCTTGTCTTCGGTGGAGCCACAGAAGGGGCATCGCATGGCACAAGCGACCTACCGCCCAGTCACTACATCTTGTGGTGGGTACCACGATAACACTACTAGATGTGGGATGTCAAGGGTCTTGCGGAGATTCGCCGAACGATTCTGGAGCGACCCGTGCGACGCGCTCGTCCGACTTGCGACGGTTGCCTTTTCATCGAGCGGTGTGTTATGATACGCTCGTGCGTGTCCCCCCACACGGGATAGGTAACGTCAGCGCCGAAACCGGCTACCGGCCTCGCGAAAGGAATGCACGGATGTCGTATGCCCGGGTCGCTTCAGCCACGCGCAGCGCAACCGTTCTGGCCTGCCTCCTCCTTCTAGCCCCCCAGATCACGCGCGCCGCGACGGAAGACCCAGACAACTACCGCAAGCTCGCGGGCATGGTGAGCGCGGACAATCTGGCGACTACGATCAACACGCTGGCCGGCCTCGGCTCCCGCGTGGCAGGATACGAGGGCGACGCCCGCGCGGCGCAATACGTGGAGAAGCGCTTCCGCGAGATCGGGCTTGAGGGAGTTGAGGTCCAGAAGTTCCCGGTGACGGTTCCTGTGGACCGTGGCGCCGAGATACAGGTCGGGTCGCTGCGCACGCGGCTGAACTCCCTGTGGCCGAACCTCGTTTGTACCTCCCAGCTTCCTCCGAACGGGCTGACCGGGCGGCTGATCTATGTCGGTGACGGCAAGCTGTCCAACTTCAACGGCAAGCTGGTGGAAGGCTCCGTGGTCCTGGTGGATTTCAACAGCCGGGCGGAGTGGCTCAACGCGCCGCGGCTCGGGGCCAAGGCAGTTATATTCGTGGCCTCCGACACAACCATGCGTGGCGAGGCTGAAGCCAAGTTCATCTCCATCCCGATTTCCATCCCTCGCTTCTGGCTGAGCCGCGCCGACGCCCCGGCTTTGTTGGCCGCGACGGCAGGCGAGGCCGCGCCCATGTGCACGCTCCGTGCAAACATGCCGTGGGAGCAACGGGAGTCCAGTTGCGTCTTCGGCAAGATCACCGGCACGGATCCGAAGCAAAGAGACCAGGTCATCGCCGTTCAAGGCTACTTCGACTCGATCTCCGTTGTGCCCGCGCTGGCTCCGGGCGCGGAATCCGCTTGCGGGATTGCCAGCCTGCTGGAGCTTGCCCGCGTGTTCAAGGCCAGTCCGCCCAAGCGCACCATGTACTTCGTGGCGACAAGCGGCCACTTCCAGGCGCTGCAGGGCATCAGGGAGTTCCTGAACGCACGCATTGACGCCTGGGAGCCGCCCAGCCTGGCTGAGAAGGCCGTGGCGAAGGAGAACGCCCTCAAGAACGCACTGTGGATCACCGGGCTTCTGGTGTTCCTGGTGGTATGGCTGATCTCCAAGCTGATGCAGCCGGACACGCAGACGGCCAGGCGGCTCAACGCGGGCACGTGGGTTCTCTCGGCCTTCGTGCTGGTGATGCTGGCCCTCAACGTCGCGTTCTACATGCAGCCGCGCGACAAGCCGCTGCGGCAAAGGGACACGATCTACCTCTGGGCGGGACTCGACCTGAGCAGCCAGACCCGAAGCCTGGGCATCTTCTACAAGGGTTGGTTCTACGACTTCCGCGAGGACATCCAGGGCCGATTCTCCGACATTGCGCGCGTATGCCGCGAGAACGCCGAGAAGATCGGAAACACGCTCGGGTTCGACTCGAAGAAGGTCTTCGCCGACGGCGTCAACCCTGTGGACGGCAAGAACTGGCGCAACCACATCCCGGGGAAGCCCGCCTTCGACTCGGAAGTGGTTACGATGGCGCAGGGCAACGGCGTGACATTCGCGTCCGTGGACGACTCCCGAGCGCTTGTCGACACGCCGTTCGATACGGCCGAGCGAGTGAACATCGCCAATGTCGCGTTCCAGACCAAGCTGCTGGCATGCGAGTTCTATCACATCACGCGCGACACCAACGAACCGGGCGACGTGAACGCCCAGCGTATGCCCATCACGGAGCCCTCCAAGTGGTCTCGGATGGCGCTTCAGGGCGGCTTCGCTACGGTTCGGGGTAGGCTCACGCTCTACAACCCGCGGCGCAGCTTCATCGCGTATGCCGACCCACGTCTGAGCGGGTCCCTCGCGGTGATCAGGAACCGGACCAAGAGCTACATGGGCGTCCGCGGCAACATGATCCAGGCTGTCTACGACGAGCCTCCGACAAGCAAGAGGCGCGGCGAGAAGAACGTATTCGAGTTTCGCGGCGTGGCGCCGCTGACCGCGTTCGGCGGGAACGCCGTGACGCGTGTGGCCGCCTATCACCTCGATTACCGCGACGAAGTGCCGGAGATAGACCCGACTACGGGACAGCCTACGGGTCGAGTGATCCCCAACGCCGACAAGGGGCAGATCAACTACGCGCCCGACCTCGGCGTCACGGGCGCGAAGTTCATGCCGCTGGACGTGCAGGTAACGACCGCGCGCAAGGAGGTGCCGGTCATCCTCTTCCGCTGTGTGCCGACCTCGATCTTCGATCTCGTGGACCAGCAGTCGCTTCGCGCCCTCGTCAGCATTGACATCCTCGACGGGAGCACCGACGGCGAGCCACGCATGTTCGGGTATGCCATAGATCCCCAGGACCCGTGGCTGGTCGGCTCGTATGTCGAGGACGTCGCGGTCATCTTCTCGCAGCCGGGCACGCGCCTGAAGATACTCATGGGCGCCGGGCCGGGCGCGACGCGCCTGCTCCTGATCAATCCCGATAAGCAGCAGCCTGAGGGGCGCGGTTATCTGGTGGGCGGCGACCCCAGCCAGGCCCAAGATGCAGAACTCCGCGGCCGGATCACGCTGGACAAGTACGATCCCGCTCGTGAGATCGCACGCCAGGGCGCCATATACCACACCGCGCTCCACGTCGCGCGAGACATGTGGATGCTGGACGACTTCCGCATCCGGAGGCTTGCCAAGTACCGCATCATCAACGAGGGCATCAACCAGCTGCACGATCTGGGCCGCACGTCCATCCGCCGTGCAGAAGAGGCTCAGAAGCAACTGAACTGGGAGCGCTTCGACGCGGAAAGCCGCGCGGCGTGGGGATTCACTTCGCGCGCCTATCCGGATGTGCAGCGCACCGCCGTGGACGTCGTCCAGGGCGTTCTTTTCTATCTCGCTCTGCTGATCCCGTTTGCGTACTTCATGGAGCGGCTTCTGTTCGGTTCCTATGACCTGAAGAGGCAACTCGGTTGGGCCGCGATCATATTCCTGGCCATCTTCTGGATCTTCTCTCAGGTGCACCCGGCCTTCGACATCACGATGAACCCCGTCATTGTGCTGCTTGCCTTCGTGATGGGCGCCCTCTCGTGCATCGTGATCGCGCTGATCACAGGCAAGTTCGAGGAGCAGCTGAAGCAGATGAACCAGCAAGCGTCCGGGGTGCACCGGGCCGACATCGGGCGTGTGTCGGTGGCTCTCGCTGCGTTCAACCTCGGCATATCGAACATGCGTCGCCGCAAGGCGCGGACCGTGCTTACCTGCATCACGCTGGTTCTCCTGACATTCACGGTGTTGTCGTTCACTTCGGTCGTCCAGACGATGCGGTTCAACCAGGTGCCGGCGCCGGGCAAGCCACGCTACAACGGCCTAATGATCCGCACGGCCATGTGGGACCAGCTTCAAGAGCCGGCCTACCGGCTCTTGGCGGACGAATATGGGAAGCGGCATGCCGTTGCCCCGAGATCCTGGTTCTTCGGCACGCAGCTCGGCGAGCAGTCGTTCCTGACCATCAAGCGGGCCGATGCGCAGTACGACGCGAAGGCCCTCGTCGGATTGACGCCTCAGGAGAGCCGCGTCACGCGCGTTCAGGAGTCGCTGATTGCCGGCCGCTGGTTCCGCCCGGAGGACGTCTACGCCGTGGTGCTGCCCGACGTGATCGCGGCTGCGCTCCGCGTCGAACCCGAAGACGTCGGCAAGGCGACCGTGTCGTACGCCGGCGTGGACTACACCGTCATCGGTATCTTCGACATCCAGCGGCTGAAGCGGATACTCGATCTGGACAGCGAGCCACTGACCCCGGTGGACTTCATCCTGATGCAGAAGCTCACCCGGCAGGGGAGAGGCGGCGGCGAGACGGGCTTCCGCGAATACACGCACCTCGAGCCGGACGCGGTCTTCTTCATTCCCTACCGGACCGCCACGAATCTGGGCGCCGAACTGCGCTCGATCGGTATTGATTTCGGCGATGCGAAGAGGGTCACGGCCACGCTCGGCCCGCTCATGCACCGTCTGGGACTCAACCTCTACGCGGGACGGATTCCCGCCGATCCGAACCAGAGGCCGACCATCGAGCGGTACTCCTCCATCGCCGCGACCTCCAGCAAGGGGCTGGAACTGGTCTTCTTCCCCGTTCTGATTGCGGCGCTGATCGTGCTCAACACGATGCTCGGCTCCGTCTTCGAGCGGGTCCGCGAGATACACATTTTCTCGTCCATCGGTTTGGCGCCGGCCCACATCGGCATGCTGTTCATGGCCGAGGCGCTCGTCTATGCGATCCTCGGCTCGGTGGCCGGTTACCTGGTTGGTCAGCTCACCACGAAGGTCTTGGTTCTGACCGGCGCATTCCAGGGGCTCTATCTGAACTTCTCGTCTGTGTCGGCGGTGATGACCACCATGGTGGTTGTGGGGGTGGTGCTGCTTTCGACCATCTACCCTGCACGGAAGGCGGCAGAGGTCGCCACGCCGGCCATTGACCGGACATGGCGCGTGCCGGAGCCTGACGGAGACGAGTGGAGCATCCCGCTCCCGTTCTCGGTGACGGGTGAGCAGGCGAAGGGTCTCAACAGCTTCCTGGCCGAGTGGTTCTCAGCCTACGAGGAATACAGCATAGGCGACTTCGTGACCCAGAACGTGGAGACCGAGGAGACCGAGACCGACGTGCCGACCGTGGCCGGCGCGCCGTCGCCCGGCAAGGGGCTGCTCTATCGCATCAGGTGCATGACCTGGCTCGCCCCGTTCGACCTCGGTGTCAGTCAGCGGCTGACGGTGGAGACGCGTCCGACTACGATGGCGGACGTCTTCGAGATCACGGTGCAGATACACCGCGAGTCGGGCGACATCTCGAACTGGAAGCGGGTGAATCGCCGGTTCCTGAACACGCTGCGCAAGCAGTTCCTGATCTGGCGTACGCTCAAGCAGGGCGAGCGGGACCGTTACCTGAAGCAGGCCGAGGGCGGCGCCGCCGCCGACGGCCCGGTTGCGGCGCCTGTGGCGCAGCCGGCTAAGTAGGTTAGGGGAGCCGATCGCGGCCAGTGACAGCATGCATGAGGGAGGACTCAGCGCTTGGCCATAGATGACATTGCGCGAGCCAGAGAGACCGTAGAACGGGCGTCGGTCGAGGAGGGCGGCGAAGGGCAGGGCATCCAGTATGAGGAGGGTTTCACCGGCAAGACGATCGTCGGCGCTCTCTTCGTCGGCTTCGTCATGCTGCCGGGCGCCCTCTACCTTGGCCTTGTGGCCGGCCAGGGACTCGGCGCCGCCGCGGAGTGGGTGACCATCGTCCTCTTCTCAGAGGTAATGCGGCGGTCCTTCCTGCCGATGAAGCGGCAGGAGATATACATCCTCTACTACGTTGCGGCGATGCTGTCGAGCCTATTGCTCGCGGACCGAGGCATCTCCGGCGGGCCCTTTGGATACCTGATCTGGAACCAGTACTTCCGGCAGGCGCCGCAGGCCGGCCTGGTCGCAAGCGAGATTCCCAACTGGGTCGTGCCGCCTGCCGGTTCCAGCGCGCTGACCGAGCGTACTTTCCTGCACATCCACTGGTTGGCGCCCATCGGGCTCCTTGTCATCGGTGAGATACTGGGCCGGCTCAACTGGATGAGCATGGGCTATGTGCTCTTCAGAGTGACCTCCGACGTCGAGCGCCTGCCGTTCCCAATGGCTCCCGTGGCGGCCTCCGGAGCGACGGCTCTCGCCGAGGCCGCCAGCAAGGAGGAGTCCTGGCGCTGGCGGGTGTTCTCCATCGGGACGGTAGTCGGGCTGGTTTTCGGCTTCTTCTATGTGGGCATACCGGTCTTCACCGGTGTCGTCTTCAACAAGGCGATGCAGCTCATACCCATCCCATTCTTTGATCTGACCTCCAGCACGGAGACCATTCTGCCGGGCGCCCTGACCGGGCTCTCGGGGGACCTGGGCAAGGTCATCGTCGGATTCGTCCTGCCGTACCCGATCGTGGCGGGAAGCCTGACGGCCAGTCTGCTCTGCAAGGTGTTCCCGGGTCCCGGCATTCTGTACAGCGCCGGCGCGTTTGGAACAGCAGCCACGAACGGCTGGACGCGCGGCATGGACGCGATCAACACCCGCATGATCACGGACATAAAGTTCTGGATGTCCATCGGCATCGGCCTGCAACTGGCGGTTGCGCTGATCGGGATCGTTCAGGTCGTCAAGGCTCTGACGAGGTTCAAGAGGGAGACACAGGGGCGCGGGCTCTTCTCCGAGGTGCCGAAGGGCCGAGGCGATGTTTCGGTGCTGATTCCGCTCGGTGTCTGGTTCGTCATCACTTGCTTCTACATCTTCCTTACCCAGTACCTGCTGAGTGTTGACGGTCACGGCGGCAAGTTCCCATGGGAGTTGTTGATCTTCTTCGGGCTCGTCTGGACCCCGATCAACTCGTTCATCAGCGCGAGGATGATGGGGCTGACGGGCGGCGGCGTGTCGTTCCCATTCCTGCGCGAAGCCTCGATCATGAAGAGCGGATATCCTCACGTTGACATCTGGTATGCGCCCATTCCGCTTGCGGACTACGGGCCACTCGCGCAGCGCTTCCGAGAGGTGGAACTGACCGGTACGAAGTTCACCAGCGTCATTAAGGTGGAGTTCCTGGTGCTGCCCATCTTCCTGACCGCTTCCTTCATCTTCTGGGCCTTCTTCTGGCATACGGGGGCGATCCCGTCGTCGCAGCACCCTTACGCTCAGCGCTTCTGGCCGCTGGTCGCGACCTTCCAGGCGATGTTCCAGACAATCAACAAGCCTGACGGTCCCAAGTGGGTGCTCGAAGGGATCAACGGGTTCCGGATCGCGGCCGGCGTGGTGGCGGGCCTGGGGCTGTACGGGGCCCTGTCGCTGGCCAAGGTGCCCGCGCTGTTCTACTACGGCATGGTGGGCGGCGTCGGGGCATGGCCCGCCGACATCATTCCCACGTTCTTTGGGGCCTGGCTCGGCAAACGGTACTTCGCCAAGCGGTTTGGTGTCGAGCAGTGGCGGATGTATGCGCCCGTTCTGCTCGCCGGGTTCGCGTGCGGCACCGGGCTGATAGCCATGGCCTCGATCGCACTGTCGCTGATCGCGAAGTCGGTCAACTACCTGCCGTTCTGATGAGTGACCGACCGCGACGCCTGCCTTCGGCCCTCGCCGCGACCCTGTTGCTGTCGATTCCGCTGGTAGCGCTGCCGGTCGCGGGACCGGTGTTCGCATCCTGGATCGGAGGCCGGCGGGCCGGCGCAAACGCCTGGTTCGCCGGGCTCCTGACGGCGTTGCTGTGGGGTGTCGGCATATGGTGGGTGTCTGGTCAGACCGTGAAGATCGGCGGGACAGCGGTCGTGCTCGGTCCACTGAGCCTGCTCATCCCTCTGGTCTGTGCCGGCTTCGTGGCGGGCGGGCTCTTCGCGATCGGGGGGCGTCCGGCCGTGCGATCCGGCCTGGTAATCCTGGCGGGCGGCATGATATGGTCCGGCGTTCAGCTCCGGCCGGTCCTGACGCTGCTCCAGGAGTTCCAGCCGGCGCCCGCTGTGCCGAACGCCAGGGACAACACCTGCCCCGAGCACCTGAAGCAGCTTTACAACGCCGCGATGCTCTACTCGGAAAGCTGGGACGGCATGCTGCCGCCTCCGGACCGCTGGCAGGACGCTCTCAAGGAGACGCTGGCGGACGCAAGTTACGCCGGTTGCCCCGCGCTCGGAGCTGCGGCACACGGGTATGCGATGAACGACAAACTCGGCGGTGCGCGCGTGTCGGATCTCACCGGAGCGGACGCCGAGCCCCTGTTCTACGACTCGAGCCTTCCCGGTCCCAACGCACGTGATGCATTCGCCAGTCTGCCCGCGCCGGGCCGTCACGCAGGCAGGAACAACGTGGTCTACTCCGACGGGCACGTTGAGGTGGTGCCGAGTGAATAGCCGGCGCGCCGCGCCCGCTCCAGTGTGCGCGGCCGCCGCCTGAGGCGCGATGCGACTAGCTGAACGCGCAAGCCGGGACTGGATCGTTCGAGCCGTCGTCGGGGCTGCCGTGGTGGTCGCGGTGGGGTATCTGGTGATCTACTGGCTTGGAGCGGCGCTGAAGCCGATTCGAGAGCTCGGGATCTCGGTCGAGTGCCGCCGGAATGTGCATATGCTGGCGCGCGCCATGAACCTGTACGCTGACGACTACGAGACGCGGTATCCGCTGCGGGGCAACTGGGAGGTCGCCGTAGATCCGTATGTGCATCAGCGGTACCGGCGCTGTCCGGCTGTGAGCGATCGGGTGCCTGGCGTCTGGGGCTATGCGGCAAACGCCGCGATCCTGGGTGCGGCAGCGGGGGACGTGGATAGGCCTGAGGCAACCGCGCTGGTGTATGATACGTCGCGTCTGGCTCACAACGTCGCGGATCGTCTGGCGAGCCTGCCGAGGCCCGGCCGTCACCTGACGCGCGGCCGCGACAGGACGGATCGAGTGCGCGGGAACTGGATCGGGTATGCCGATGGCAGCGCCAGGATCCGCCTCGATCAGGTCGCGACGCGGTGAACGTGTGCCGGCGCCTGGCGCGTCGAAGCGCGGAGCCCCCTCGCGGGCCGCGGGGTCTCGGAGTCCTCGGCGCATCTGAAGCGGGGAAGCAGCGCCAGTGAAGGATAGGCGGGCCGCTAGCGAA
>Ga0172368_10005938_pt1 | contig 13384 bp, 17 predicted proteins | sample Lak11m_FD_114540 | JGI IMG/M metagenome (GOLD analysis project Ga0172368, IMG submission 114540) | Freshwater microbial communities from Kabuno Bay, South-Kivu, Congo - kab_022012_11m | ecosystem: Environmental > Aquatic > Freshwater > Lake | place: Democratic Republic of the Congo: South-Kivu...
AACTTACCGAAAAGTTTTTGAAATACAATATAGAATTGGCAAACGAGGGAATAAATGAAGAGAAACTTCATTTATTCAAAAAAGTCGGTTCGAACTTTATTATTGAAGCTCGAACCGTCTTTTTTGAGCCACGCGGAGCGTGGAAAACCCTTTTGGATTCGGGAATTTTTGGCGGGAATGCGTTTGTGTCGGCGCTTCGCGCCGACCCCATTTCGGCTTCTGATTCCGATTTCCAATTTTGGCGGAAGGGATGAGATTCGAACTCACGGTACAGTTTCCTGCACACCACCTTTCCAAGGTGGCGCATTCGACCACTCTGCCACCCTTCCACTTTATTCAGGACTGTGTATCACTTTCGTTTGTATACTAGCATAGAGGAGATGGGAAAGACTAAATTACAAAACACTTTTTCCACATGTAAATATTGACGAATAGGCATTTGAAGTTCTATAATATTGTCTTAGAAGTTAATAAATGTACTTATTCATATGAGCGATCAGAATGAATATATGGCTAATCAAACCGAGTGGGATAGAAGAAAACATCCACTTACCCAGAAAGCTTGGTTAAAAATTATTTTAGGAAATATAGTATCTTGTATTGGTCTATGGTTGGTGCTTGAATTTTTAGGGGTTACTGAGCCTTTTAAATATGCACTGATAGTTTCTATCGGTGTTTTTATTTTTAGTGCTATAATTACGAGCAACATTAGACGGGCCCGGCCATGGTCGCGATTTAATTGGGAATAATGATCAAAAAATAGGATTAAATTTTTTGATATACAAGGTCTTGTTTAGGTGTAAAACCTTTTATTTTTTAATGTGTTTTAATTTTTTTTAAAAACAATGAGTAGGTTACGAGGCGTAAAAACTGAAGAAGAAATAAAATATATTAAAAAAGCGTGTACGATTACTGACACGATTTTTTCACGGCTCATGGGAAATTTTAATTTTGTAACAGAAAAAGAAGTTGCTGAATATCTTGAACAGCAGATTAAAAAGTATAGTGATGGAAAAGCTTTTCCTGTAATTGTTGCTGCAGGGAAAAATGGAGCCGAGCCTCATCATACTCCCGACAATACAGTTTTGTCTGGTTTTGTGGTGATTGATTTTGGTGTTGTATATAAAAAATACAGATCCGATATGACACGAACGATTTATATTGGCACACCTCATAAAGAAGAACGTAAACTTTATCACACCGTGGTGAAAGCTTTGGAAGAATCGCGTGCTGTGATCGCGCCGGGTATCAAATGTGCTTTTGCTGACGTTCGTGCTCGTTCTATATTAGGTGAAGATTTATCACGTAATTTTATTCATGCTCTTGGTCATGGTGTAGGGAAACGAATTCATGAGTATCCGCGCATTAGTTCTCGTAGTAAGTTCAGTTTTCGAGAAAATATGATTATCACCGTTGAACCTGGAATCTATTTTAAAAAGTGGGGAGGTATTCGTGTGGAAGACACATGTCTAGTAATGGCACGTGGTTGTATATCATTAACGCATTCTGCAAAAGATTTGATTGTGATTCATCAAAAAACACGTATTCGTGAGAAAAGATGATCAAGGTTGAATTTTTGTAGTGAACCTTGGTATACTTGTAATGACAATTAATTTTTTATTCATTAACTTTCTATAACAATTATGAGAATAGATGGAATACGTTTTGCTCTTGCTGCTGGAATCACATGGGGACTAGGTGTTGCGTTTGCAACATTTATTGGTGTTTACAGTGGTCACGGAGTTGAAGCTTTAAAGATGTTTACTTTTTATCCAGGATATGATGTTTCAATTTTAGGTGCAGGAGTTGGATTCTTGTGGGCGTTTTTAGATGGATTTGTTGCGGGAGCATTTTTTAGTTGGGTCTACAACCACATTCATCGATACCACGAGTAAAATTGAAAAAATGCAGCCGTCTGCTGCGTTATATAAAAAACTGCTTCCTCAATGTAGAATGACTACATCTCGGGCGCAGTTTTTTATATGCCTTGCATCCAATTACATTTTTTCAATTTTCTATGTTTTTTTAGATATAAAAATGGTCGTCTTCGCGTATCTGCCTACATTTTACAACCTTTTTACTTGCTGTAAGGTGTTGTTTTTAGTATGCTCGAGACAGTATGAAGTTAAACAAAAAAGACATAAGAAACTTTCAAAAGCTGATCTTTGATTTCTATCATGATCATGGGCGACATGATTTACCGTGGCGAAAGAATATTTCCCCATATGCCGTTGTGGTTTCTGAAATCATGTTACAGCAAACGGGGGTTGATCGAGTTATTCCTTTTTTTAAAAATTGGATGAAACGATTTCCAAATTGGAAAAAACTTAGTCTTGCTTCACAGAAAGATATCTTACGATGTTGGAAAGGACTTGGCTATAATAGTAGGGCACTACGATTACAAAAACTAGCACGTATTGTTGTAGAAAAATATAAAGATAAACTTCCTCGTGAGAGAAAACAGCTCGAGTCACTTTCGGGAATTGGCCCGTATACTGCTGGAGCTATTCGCGCATTCGCGTTTGATGAATCAGAAGTTTTTATTGAAACAAATATCCGCCGAATTTTTATTCATCATTTTTTTTCTCATAAAAAACAAGTCCATGATAGTGAAATCTTTGAAATTCTTGATTATCTTTCAACTTGTAACTTGAAACTTTCAACTCGTGAGTGGTATTGGGCGCTTATGGATTATGGATCGTATCTTGCAAAGATTATTCCTAATCCGAACAAGAAAAGTAAACACTATACAAAACAATCAAAATTCAAAGGAAGTGATCGAGAGATTCGCGGTACAATTCTTGCATTACTTTTAGGACAAGAGAAAATTTCTCGTGCATCACTTACTAAAAAATTGAAAGAAAAGAAAGATCGAATACAAAAAATACTTGATGATTTGGAAAAAGAGGGATTTGTTATACAAAAAGGGAAGTCAATTATATTAAAAAGTTAAAAGTTGCCACATTTGAGAGCGGCAACTTTTAGTATGAAGAAATTACTCTTCTATTTTTCGAGACCTTTTTTCTTTTCTTCGAGGTATGCCTTGTGAACGATTTTTCGTTCATCAGCTGTCATTTCTTTGAGGTCGTTCGGGTGTAAACATCCATTACGTGGTGCGCGCATTTTTTCTCGTGCAAGTACTCCTCCGATGGATATTAATATTTTTATTCTTTTCACTGGATCATTAATTCCTGCCAGAGATTTTTTTATAGCAAGCACAGTTTCATCTATGCCAAGAAGGTGGGTTCTTTTCTTTTTTTTCATTGAATTTTTATAAGAGGTTCTTAAAAAAAAATTATAACATAAAAAATAGTTTTTCTATATTGACATAAAGATAATATATGTGTATAAAAAAAGCCCATGAAGTTATGCTCATGGGCTTTTTTTTATTTTCTTTTGCCTTATGCAGAAAGGTTTTCGCGGAGTTTTTGGATTCTTGTCATATCTCCAGGATTTAAAAAAGTGAGATAATAATCACTTTTTTCTCTGTAATCTGTATGTCTTGCGATGAAAAAGGATAATATATTTATTTTAAGGTAGAGCAATTGTTCTCTTGTTAGATTGGTTATCTTCCGTGGATCATTTGCATAATCTATAATCTTTTCGTAATGAAATGTTATTTCCTGTAGTGCTGTCATAACTTTGTTTTTCCTTAAGTTTATACCTTTTTTATAGTAGGGCAAGCATATAAAAAAGCTTGACATAATTTACGCAACAATGTATCGTATTTACAATAAACGGAAACATTAATCTTTTAAAACCTCGCTCATGAACAAGAAAATTTCATTAGGTGCCCTATGGCTGATAGCTATTTTGGGTATCATTTTTGCAATTATTCTCAGTCTATTGACGAAAGGAATAGTGACTGAGTTTACTGGAGGAATTGCCACAGGAGCATTTGCTTTTGTAGTGATTATTTCATACTTTGTCGGTGTTACAACCGGAGGACCTTCTGCAGAAAAAATGCCTTAAAACGACACGTCTTGTGTCGAAAAAGAATCGGTAATCATCAACCGATTCTTTTTGTTTTTCTTAGCTTTTTAATTAAGGTATACTGTGGTTATGCTCACTCAAGAATTTACTGATGCCTATAAACAACTTAATCCAGAACAAAAGCGTGCCGTCGATACTATCGAGGGGCCTGTTATGGTGGTTGCAGGTCCAGGAACGGGCAAGACACAGATTTTAACACTTCGTATTGCAAATATCCTTGCAAAAACAGATACCGAACCCGAGAATATTCTTGCACTTACGTTTACTGAAGCTGCTGCAAAAAATATGCGCAAACGACTTGCGTATCTTATTGGTTCTGATGCGTATCAAGTGGTTATCAATACATTTCACTCTTTTGCGAATGACATCATTCAACATTATCCCGAATATTTTCCTCATATTATTGGGTCAGTTGCTATTACCGAAGTCGATCAAGTAAAAATTATTGAATCAATTATTTTAGAGAATGATTTTGAATTACTGAAACCATTTGGTGATAGTTTTTACTACGTTCGCTCTATTGTCAGTGCGATTTCTGAATTAAAACGTGAAGGAGTGACACCGCTATCGTTTCATGAGATTATCAAACAAGAAGAAAAGAAATTCAAAAATATTCCCGATTTGTATCATGAAAAAGGTGTTTATAAAGGTAACATGAAAGGTGTGTATCACAAGAAAGAAAAACAAATTGCAAAAAATAAAGAATTAGCGGAACTCTATACCATATATCAAAAACAACTACGGAAAGATAAGAAATATGATTTTTCAGATATGATTCTTGAAACGGTTGAAACGCTTAAAAATGAAAAGAATTTGCTTCAAATTTTGCAGGAAGAACACCAATATATACTTGTTGATGAACATCAAGATTCTAATAATGCACAAAATAAAATTTTAGAATTGCTTGCAAGTTTTCATAAAGAATATCCCAATTTATTTGTTGTTGGAGATGAAAAACAATCCATTTTTCGTTTTCAGGGTGCAAGTCTTGAAAACTTCTTTTATTTTAAAAAACAATATCCAAAAGCAGAATTGGTAACACTTACACGTAATTATCGTTCGAGCCAGTATCTTTTGGATATGTCGGCAAGTTTGATGCAATCGTCAAGTCTTGTTGGGGAACGTGGAGAGAAAAATATACCAATAGCACTTGCGGTATTTCCTGATTATGAAAATGAATTATATAGCATTGCGTCAGAAATAAAAAAGCTTATCAAGCAAGGCACGGAAGCTCATGAAATTGCGGTACTCTATCGTAATAATAATGATGCATTCGGCGTTGCGCGTATGTTTGAACGAGAAGGAATTCCACATCAGATTGAATCAGATCAAGATTTATTGAGTGATTATGCGGTGCAACAATTTATTTTATTGTTGCGTGCGATTAATGATTTAGGAGATGAAGAAGCACTCGTGCGCGCACTTCATTTAGATATTTTTAATATTTCTCAATTAGATATTATTAAAGTTACACGATCGGCAAGTCAAAAGCATAAAAAAATGGTTCTCGATATTATTAAAGATGCAAAAGAATTAAAAACACTAGGACTTGATCGTCCAGAATCATTTACCGAATTATTTGTAAATTTGGAATCATGGGCACGATATGCAAAAAATCACATGCTTGTGGATACCCTTGAAGAAATATTACGAGAATCAGGAATTTCTGAATGGCTCGTATCGGGAGAACAAACTCATGAACATCTTACAGCGATACATACATTTTTTGATGAAGCTCAATCTGTTGCACAAGCAAAACCAGATGCTCAACTCGTAGATTTTTTTGTGCACCTTGATACGGTCAAAGAACATAATCTGCGTATTCGTAAAAGTATTTGTGCTGGTAAAGAAGGATATGTTCGTCTTATGACAGCGCATCGTTCTAAAGGATTGGAATTTGATTACGTGTTTATTGTACATGCGATTGATGGTGTCTGGGGAAATAATCGTAGACCCGAATTGTTACCACTGCTTGAAGGAGTGTATAGTTTAGAAAGTAGTAATGAGGACGATCAAGATGAAACAACACTTTCTGACGATGCTGATGAACGGCGATTGTTTTACGTTGCATTAACGCGTGCTCGCAAACATGCCGTGATTTCTTATGGATTACAAGGTGTTGATGGACGGGAACAATTGCCGACATCTTTTCTTGCAGAAATGAATAAAGATCTTTTTGAATATAGAGATACCAGTAAACAAGTTTCAGAATATGAAGAAAACCGTTTAATAAGTTTCAAAAAAACATTACATGACAAGAAAAATACTTTTACCCAAAAATATATTCGAGATTTATTTTTAGCACAACCTTTGTCGGTTTCGGCGCTTAATAATTATTTGTGCAGTCCGTGGGAATATTTCTATAAAAATTTATTACGTATCCCTGCAAAGCGTACGAAACATCAAGCCTATGGTACCGCAGTGCATGGTGCCGTTCATGATTTGTTTGAGTCTTTTAAAAAAGGAGATGATCCAGGACGAGATTTTTTATTAGAACGTTTTGAAAAACATTTACAAAAAGAAATTCTTTCGAAATCTGACTATCGTGATGTACTTGATAAAGGTTATGAGTCATTACCGCGTTGGTATGATGCATATCATGGTTCTTGGAACAAAGAAACATTAAATGAATTTCGTATTAATGGAATTTTATTCGAATTACCATCGGGTGAAACGCTTCATTTGACGGGAGTTTTTGATAAATTAGAGTTTATTGATGAAACAACCGTGCATGTGGTTGATTATAAAACAGGGAAGCCAAAAACGCGGAATGCACTTTTGGGAAATACACAAGAAAAAAATAAAGATTATGTACGACAATTAGCATTCTATCGATTATTGTTAGCATCATTCAAAGATGGTACATATACGATGACATCTGGTGAAATTGATTTTATAGAATCTGATGATCGAGGCAAATTACATAAAGAAAAATTTGAGATTACCGATGAAGAACTTCAAGAACTTAAAAATGATATTGCTCGTATGGCAGATGAGGTTATGCATTTAAAATTCTGGGATGTGCCGTGTGATCCCAAAAAAAGTGATTTCTGTGATCTCGTAGAAATTTTAAAGAAAAGAGAATAGTTTGTGCAACATCCGATGTTGTACAAATAAAAAAAGACTCTCTGAAGAGTCTTTTTTTATTCTTAGATTGAAGGTTATTTCTTAGGGAGTTTTACGATACGTCCAAAATCATGAAGAGCAAAGTGTGTTGTGTTAAGTTTTTGTGAAGCATTTTTAAAGTAGCTGGTGAGTTCTTTTTGGTTTTCAAAGTCATCAACACGAAATGCAATAACCGTTTCACTTTTATCTTGATTCATCTCATCTTGCACTTTAGATTTTAGATAATTCATACTTTGTATTTCATATGCCATAACATAGACATGATCAGCTTGTTCGTATATTTTCTCTAACATATCTGGTCCATACGATACGGGAATATCAACAGAAAGTTCCATACCATGATTATGTGCGTATTCTTTTGTTGCTCTTAAAAGTTCGATATAGAGATCGTCATAGTATTCCGGTCGATCATAATAATCAGGAAATGCAGAATGTGCTCTTGGTTCGATATCTAAATGCATTGCAGATATTTTTGACGTGTTAACTTCATCAAACAATGTATCAAAATATGCTTCGGGATTTTCTTCAGTCAATAAATGATTGTCACCGAATAATGCCTCGATGTGCTTTCCTTTTTTAGGAAGAGAGGTAAGCAATTTTTTAAATACCGATTTACTTGAATCGGTGAGCGATATTATAGCTGTTGTTATTTTATTTTTAACAAGATATTGAGTGATATAATCTGCGCCGTATGTTTTCTGTGCAGAAGACCAAATGTATATTGCTTCCGGAGACGACGTCGTAGATGCGTGTGCAAAGGGCGCCCAAAGAAAAGATAAGGAAACTATTGATAGTCCGAGGATTATAGAGATAATTCCGAGTATTGGGTATGTTGAGGTGTTTTTTTGAATCATATAAGGAGAGGTTATTGGTAATAATTTTAGTATAGAGGATTATTTCTATTTTTGCTAGTAGTTTAATTGCGCATGAAAATAGCAATAATTTTTGAAAATAGATGATTAGTTGTATAATTTAAAGACATGAAAAATTTTAGTTTGAAATTCATTGATATTATGGTTGGGATTATTCTTGGCCTTGGTTTTCAGTGGTGGCCTGACCTTCATTTTCATTGGCAGTATGTTGCTTTTGTGTTTGTGTATTTTGATATCATTGACTATTGGATAGACTATGCTCCGTCACTTAAGAAATTTCCTCCCAAAAGAGAGATTGATGTGCTCCTTGATTTAGCTATTATGTTTATTCTTTTCCTCTATATATACGCGGTAACTCTTACACTCTTTCATTTATTGGGCGCATTCGTTATTTTCAAAATCTTTGATTATCTATGGCTGTTCAGTTCTCGGCATGAATATCATCCTACAGGAACTGATAAATTATTTGTTGATACATGGATGAAATTTAATGTAATGGAGGCTATTCTTACCGGAATTTTAATTGGTGGTATGTTTTTATTTACTCTACAACCGCTCGTGGTGCTGATAATTTTTATTGTTGTACGAATAACAATACGTGTCATTGCAAGTTTTCGTTATAAGAAAGTTCATTTTTCCTAAAAAGTAATTTCTTATAGAGTAAAAAGTTTTCCACTATTTATCTTTTGATAAGTATTTTTCGTTGCGCATGATTTTGTTAAAATAAAGTTATAATTTTTTAGATCTTTTACAATGAAAAAATTATTATTCTTTATTTGTATTTTTGAAATGAATGTAGTATCTCTGTACGCTCAGAACTATCCTGTGCATATAGAACCTGTAGGTTCACCAACAACGCTTTTTGTTCCGGCCCATGATGTTTTTCTTGGAAAGTTTGATGTTATTGTTATTCCCACAGAAGCATACCATTTAGATTCATGTTGGCTTGCGTTGCAAGGAACGATTCCACAAGTAATTATGAATTTAAAATTTAATCGGAGCGATTATCCGCAATATAATCCATACGAATCATGGGGATCAATGCAGAGCAATCATTTTATGACGCTTGGAGCCATATATAATTTTCCTCCAGTGGAAAATGACACTACGCGTATTGAATTTACAGCTGATATTGGTGTAAATGTATTACCACCAGTTGGATCAACATTACTCGTGTCATTACAATGTTTAGGATTTTCATTGGATCATGAAGATATTGTGACCAACACAGCTTTTGGGTTTCCGTTGATATTGGAATACGATCCAAATATGTCAGTCGAGAATCCTTTTGTATTGTTAGAGAGGCCTATTATTGTAGGAAAACTCGGAATTTTAGAGATTGATACAAAAGAAGAAACAGTGAATGTTTATAATTCCTATGGCCAATCATTATGGAGCGGCAAGGGAATCATTTCGCTTCAACTTTCACCGGGAATATATATTTGTCACTTTGGTGATTTTTATATGAAAAAAGTAGTATTTTAAACTGCGAAATATAGTAAAGGGATCTGAACGGGTCTCTTTTTCTTTGTAAATATTTTTTATACTGCGTAGAAAATAGAGTATATGTTATAATAAATGTATGGCTGATGACACACAAGAAGACGAACAAATATATAAATACGACGACGGGAAGAAAATTTATTATCGCAATGATAGTACGAAACAAAGAGATGCTATATATTATCTTACGGAAACATTACGTACTATCGAAGCAGAAGTTTTCTTTTCGTATGCGCGCCGACACAGCGAGGGAGCTCCTTTTTTGACTAAAAATGATTATCGACTTCGTTTGCGCTTTAGAGGTGATACGAGTTACGAATTAGTAGATTAAATAGTTATATTATGAAAAAAATACGTGTTGCAATTAATGGTTTTGGTCGCATTGGTCGGGCTTTTCTTAAAATTGCATGGCTTCGTCCTGAAATCGAAATTGTCGCAATAAACGATTTAGGTTCGGCAGATATGCTCGCTTATTTGTTACGATACGATACGGTGTATGGTCATTGGAAACATTCGATAATTTCCGAGGGAACACACGAGGCAGGTGATCAATATCTTGTTGTTGATGGTAAACATATTAAATTTCTTTCTGAAAAAGATTCGACAAAATTACCTTGGAAAGAATATGAGATTGATGTTGTTGTAGAATCAACAGGACTTTTCACTTCATTTGAAAAATCTCAGTTTCATTTAGACCAAGGTGCAAAAAAAGTCGTGATTTCTGCTCCAGCAAAAAGTGATGATGCGAGTGTTCACGGTGAAACGATTCTTCTTGCCGTTAATGAGCAAAAATTTGGAACGTGTGATATTACTTCGAATGCATCATGTACCACAAATGCGGCAAGTCCTCTCATCTCTATACTCCACGAAAAAATTGGCATTGAAAAGGCAATCTTGAATACGGTGCATGGGTATACTGCCACACAATCATTAGTTGATGGTCCATCAAAGAAGGATTTCCGCGAAGGTCGCGCGGCAGCACAAAACATTGTTCCGTCTTCAACAGGAGCGGCGATTGCAGTCACTAAAGCGTTTCCAGAACTTGATGGATTGTTTGATGGTATCTCAACTCGGGTTCCAGTTCCAGCTGGTTCTATTGTTGATGTAACATTTATTGCAAAACGAAACGTTACGGCAAAAGAGGTTAATGATATTTTAACGGCAGCATCACTCGATAGTAAATGGAAAAATATTTTTTCAGTAACTACCGAACCACTTGTTTCGTCAGACATTCTCGGATCGCCATTTGCATCCATTGCAGATTTGGAATTAACACGCGTTGTTGATGGGGATTTGGTGAAAGTTATGGCGTGGTATGACAATGAAATGGGGTATACGAGTACGCTCGTTGAGCATGTTATCAAGACAGGAAATACTATTAAATAAATTTATATGAAAAAATTTTTAATAACATTATTAATTATGATTCTTGTGATTTTAGTATTTCCATTACCAAAACCAAAAGGGTATTTTTGTGATTTTCCACCTTGTGAGAGTTATAATAGTATTGGAAAAATAATTATTACAAATGCTTTTTAAGACAAAATGAAAAAATATTGCATCGTGTTAGTAGTATTGATTGTCGTAATCTTTATCCCTATTATTCCTAAAAAGGTGAATAACTGTGTGAGTGGATCAGGTGCTTATCTGAATATGATATCGTGTGTTCAAGGGTATGAAGATGAATATGGACGAGCTACTTCGCAAACACGAACAATCTATCAAAGTATATTCCAAATACTTATTGGAAAGTGATTAGCAAGAACCGTTCTTACTAGTTCGTGAATGATTCAGCAGTGAAAGAATAGCTAAATCGTTGGAATAATATTAAACTCCCCGTCTGTGAGGGCAGGGAGGTTTTTTGAAATAATGAGAAAGAAATTGTTTGTGAGAGATTTTTAGTTTCTCAAAATTTTATTTTATCGCCTTCATGGATCACTAACTGTCCATCTTGAAAATAATAAAAATAGATAGAATAATTTCCAGTTGGGAGTTTGATGACAACAGTATCCCACAGAAGTTCAGCAAAAACTTCTTTATACATATCATTAAAAGCAACAACTAAAATTAACCCTACGCAATCGAAATTGCAATTTTGAAAAATAATATATGAATTGTCACGCGGGATTGGAGAACAAAATACCCCGTAGGTTTTCCACTCAGCGTTATTCTCTTTTATTTGAGCATATACATTATTGGCACCAATTACCAACAATAAAGTGATAATAAGTATTTTTTTCATAGTGTTTTAAACGTGTTTCAATAACACTAGCACATCACATACCTGATTGCACGACTGAGTAATGTACTTTGAATTTGACATAATTTCATAGTTATGTTATTCTCAACACGTTGTTTTTCACTCCATTTTATTAATAACTGAATGAGGAACGACACCTCATTGGTATGTATACACCTACACACCGCACCTCGGGTGCTTTTTCTGGCGGGCGTTCGTCTTTCCGGAAACCTTTTAATAGATCTTCTTCATCATCTTCGTCACGATCTCGTTTTAGTGGCGGAAGAGGACGGAGAAATAGTGGCGGCGGTAATCGTGGCCGTGGACGTGGGAGACAAGCTCCTGAACGTATTGATGTATCTCGATTTATCAACAAAGCAGAAAAAGTGACTCACGAAATTTATGTACCAAATCACAAATTTGCTGACTTTAAGATTGATCCGAGATTACTTAAAAATATTATTGGAAGAGGATTTGAAACACCAAGCCCAATTCAAGACCAAGCAATTCCACACGCGCTTCTCGGAACTGATGTTATTGGACTTGCGAATACAGGAACAGGTAAAACTGCGGCATTTTTGATTCCGCTTCTTCATCGATTATTACAATCTCCGAACGAACAAGCATTGATTATGGCGCCGACACGTGAACTTGCCGTGCAAATAGAAAAAGAATGTTTTGAATTTGCTCGAGAGTTACGACTGTATACAGCTGTATGTGTTGGTGGAGCTCCGATGTTTCAACAAATTAAAAAATTGGAACGGAATCCACATATCGTTATTGGAACACCAGGTCGACTACTCGACTTGGCAAAACGTGGTAAATTAAAGTTTCAAAAAATTTCGATGATTGTGCTTGATGAAGCTGATCGCATGCTTGATATGGGATTCGTTCATGATATTACGTATGTTATGTCTCAAATAAAACCCGAGCGACACGTGATGCTATTTTCAGCAACATTTCCAGCACAAATTGAAACGTTAGCTAGTGACTTTTTAAAGAATCCTATAAAAATTTCTGTAAAGTCACGTGATACCGCGAAAAATGTTGATCAAGATATTATTCGTGTTCACGATAAAAAATCAAAATTTCCAATGCTCGTTGATATTTTGCATCGAGATGGATTTGATAAAATACTTATTTTCGTTGAGACGAAACGATTTGCTGACGAATTAGAAGAACGTCTTTATAAAGAACGATTTTCAGTAGTTGCCATTCATGGTGATAAACGCCATCGAGAACGTGTACGAGCGCTAGAAAGTTTCCAACGCGGACAAACAAAAATTCTTATTGCAACTGATGTTGCAGCACGAGGTCTTGACGTTAATGATATTACCCATGTCATCAATTACGATACACCATCAACGTATGACACCTATGTGCATCGCATTGGTCGCACAGGACGTGCAAATAAAAAGGGAACTGCGCTTACATTTGTAACATCAAGTTCTTCTTATTAAAACAGACAAATAAAAAATAACCCTTGGTTTTTCATGGATTATTTTTTAGTTTTTTTCTTTTTTTGTTGGATGAGTAATTTTTTCGTCTTGGCCCAATTCCAATTAATATCTTTATCAAGATCTTCATACGGATTGTACAACACTGCAAATGCTATTTGTTCGCAGATATCTTTTGCATGTCCAAAATGATG
>Ga0172368_10005943_pt1 | contig 13378 bp, 11 predicted proteins | sample Lak11m_FD_114540 | JGI IMG/M metagenome (GOLD analysis project Ga0172368, IMG submission 114540) | Freshwater microbial communities from Kabuno Bay, South-Kivu, Congo - kab_022012_11m | ecosystem: Environmental > Aquatic > Freshwater > Lake | place: Democratic Republic of the Congo: South-Kivu...
GTAGCGCGGACTTTTCACCAGCACGGCGTTGGCAATTGCCGTGGCTGTGGCGACGCTGATATTTCGGTTAAACTGCCGGATTTTCGCCGCGTAGGACTTGAGCTGGCTGGCGAAGGACGGTTGGGGCGTCGGATTCGCGGCGGATTTGGCCGCCGGTTTCGCGGCAGGTTTATCAGCCGGCTTCGCCGCAGGTTTATCTGCCGGCGGCGCCGCCGGTGAAGGCGCATCATCCGCCGGATTCGTGGCGGTGGACGCGGAAGGTGTCTTCGGGTCGGACGCGGGCGTGCTGCCGGTGTCCGCGGTGCCGTCTCTTGCAGCCTGCGGGGCTGCCGGTCCGCCGTCAACACGCGTTACCGCCAGGCTTTCGTAGTGCCCGCCGTCCGCCGTGCGGGCCAGCACGCGCAATGGCGCGCCGGCGGTGATATCCGCATCCGGCTGCGCGGCGGTGAAGGTCAGGGTTTGTCCGTTATTATCGTTCAGGCTGAATTTTACGGGCGTCCCGTCGGCGACCTTCCCCACCACACCGAGCATCTCGAAGACCTTACCGGCAGGCAGGCTTGCGACATCCACACTCCCTTTGGCGGCGGACACCGCATCCGGCGGATGTTGCTGCCGCGCCGCCGCATATTGCGCGCCATCCGCGGCGAACGCGGACAGCGGCAGCACAAGGCCGGCAAGTACGATCGGTAGAAGAGAACTGAATTTCATTAATCCTCCTGGCACGATGCCGTCCGGAAATAAACGCCGGCAGTATACATACAGCATGGGCGTGTTGAATGATGAGGGGGAAGCAGCTTCCGGGATAGGCAGCAGACCGATTTGTGTCAGGAGTTGGTATTCCATGTCATCAGGTGATGTAAACTTCTGTTCCACCGGCAGGTCATGTCATGAGCATGCGGAGGATGCCGCGTTCTCCGGGTAAACGAAGGTAGAAGTGAACGGATAGAGTGATGATCGCGGCGTAAATAATTTATTCTCCACTTTCCTGGAACACGAGGAGAAAAAAGAGAAGGAGGCGTATATCGCGCAGGGGGTATGTTTTAGCGTTTGAGTAAGAGGATGAGTAATCCTTACTCGGTCAAATTCTCGACAGCCTGCAGAAAAAAGGCCGTTTTACGCCACATTTTGACACATTTTGACACATTTGCCGTCATCCGGGTTCCGACTCCGCCGGGTTAGGAGGATGAGCATGGACATGAGTATGAGCATGAGTAGGAGTATGAGTGAGAGTCAGAGGGGAGCGCGAACGGTTGCTAACCTCCTGTAAAAAAACAGCAATCAGTGTTATAATGACGATGGATCATATGCGATTGACGATCACAGGCTTTTCGGATTACGCGTAGGTGCGGCGCAAGCCGGCGTCCCCTTTTGCTCCTGATCGTTGAGGCTGCCAGGCCATCGCCTTTCACGGAAGGCGCGCCCTCGACGTGTCGCCGAGAGGAGACGATCATGAGAGTCCTGTTGGTTTATCCGGAATACCCGGAAACCTTCTGGAACTTCAAGCATGCTCTGAAATTCATCGCGCGTAAAGCGACTTACCCGCCGCTGGGTCTACTCACCCTTGCGGCGCTGCTGCCCACGGCCTGGGAACAGCGGCTGATCGACATGAATGTGACGGCGCTGCGGGATGAGGATTTACGGCAGGCGGATCTGGTGCTGCTCAGCGCGATGTCGATCCAGCAGCGCTCGGCGCGCGCGGTGATCGATCGCTGCCGTGCGCTGGGCGTGACGGTCGTCGCCGGCGGTCCGTTGTTCACCGCCAACCCCGAGTTGTTCGCCGACGTGGATCACCTGGTGCTGAACGAGGCGGAGGTGACGCTGCCGGAGTTCCTGCGCGATTTCGCCGAAGGCCGGGCGCAACGCCGTTATACGACGGACCAACTCGCCGACCTTGCCGCCTCACCCGTCCCGCGCTGGGAGCTGATCGACAGGCGGCAGTATGCGGGGATGAACATGCAGATCTCGCGCGGTTGCCCGTTCGACTGCGAGTTCTGCGACATCACCACCCTGTTCGGCCGCGCTCCCCGTCTGAAAAACAGTGCGCAGGTGATCGCTGAGTTGGATCACCTCTACGCCCTCGGCTGGCGCGGCGATATATTCGTGGTGGACGACAATTTTATCGGTAATAAGAAGACGGTGAAGCGAGAAATTCTGCCGGCCATATACGGATGGATGGCGCAGCACAAGCACCCCTTCATGCTTAATGCGCAGGTGTCCATCAACCTGGCCGATGATGAAGAGCTGATGGCGCTGATGACGCGGGCGGGATTCACCGTGGTATTTGTCGGCATCGAGTCGCCCAACGAAGAAAGCCTGCTCGAGTGCAACAAGATCCCGAACAAGCAGCGTGATCTGATGGATGGCGTGAAGGAGATCCAGCGCCACGGGTTGCAGGTGCAGGCCGGGTTCATCGTCGGCTTCGATCACGATCCGGTGTCGATCTTCGACCGGCTGATCAGCTTCATTCAGGAAAGCGGCATCGTCACCGCCATGGTCGGCCTGCTCAACGCGCCACATGGCACGCGCCTGTACCAGCGCCTGGAGACCGAGGGGCGGTTGCTGCACAACATGACCGGCGACAATACCGATTACTCGCAGAACTTCATTCCGGTGATGAATCCGGAGGTGTTGCAGCGCGGATACCGAAACATCGTCGAGTCCATCTACACGCCTAATATTTTTTATCAGCGGCTGAAACGCTTCCTGAAGGAATACCGTCCCGTGCGCGGCGGCGCTCAGCGCGTCAACGGCCGCCACCTGGTCGCCATGGTGAAGATGGCGGTGGTGTTGGGGATGCTGGAAAAAGAGCGCTCGTATTACTGGCGGCTGCTCTGCTGGTCGCTGGTGCATCGCCCGCGCCTGCTGCCGCTTGCGATGTCGCTCTCCGCCTACGGATTTCATTTCCGGAAATGTTTTGAATCGCATCTGTCCGCCGGGGGGTAGGGAAGCATTCTCACGTCCCGTTCACCCGCCCCCGGTGGTGGAAGTGTATGCAATTTATGTAAAGCGGGTATAATACTGCTGTAATCTATGGCAACCTCCGTCACATTTCGACACCGAAGGAGCCGCACCATACAACATCTCGATGCTTTCACCCTGACGCTGGGGCGTCAAGAATATATACCTCTCCTGGTCGGTGGGATGGGGGTCGATGTTTCGACGCCGGCGCTGGTCCTCGCGGTCGCCCGCCTGGGCGGGATTGCCCACCTGTCCGATGCCATGACGCCCGCCATTGTCGACCGGCATGCCGGCACCCATTTCGTGCAGGACAAGCTTGCGCACTGCCGCTCGGATAAGCGTCCGGAAGCCGCCTTTGACCTGACGGCATTGCGGGAGGCAGTCGTCCGCAACGTTCGCGACGTGATGAACCGCAAGCGCGGCAGCGGCGGCATTTTTCTCAATGTCATGGAAAAGCTCACCATGGGCAATCCGCGCGGCACCCTCCAGGTGCGGCTGGCCGCCGCTATGGACGCGGGGATCGACGGCATCACCCTGGGCGCCGGTCTGCATCTCGGTTCATTAGAACTCATCAAAGACCACCCGCGCATCCGCGACATCAAGCTGGGGGTCATCGTCTCTTCCGCGCGGGCGCTGAAACTGTTCCTGCACCGGGCCGCGAAGGCCGGACGCCTGCCGGATTACATCATCGTGGAAGGACCGCTGGCCGGCGGGCACCTGGGATTTCCATGCAACTGGCAAGATTTCAACCTGGTCGATATCGTCTCCGAGGTGCAGCGTCTACTGGACGCGGATGACCTGCATATTCCGGTGATTCCGGCCGGAGGCATCTTCACCGGGTCCGACGCGGTGGCATTCCTGCAGCAGGGCGCGGCAGCGGTGCAGGTGGCCACGCGCTTTACCGTCACCCGCGAAAGCGGTTTGCCGGAAATCGTCAAGCAAGCTTTCTTCGCCGCCAGGCCGGAGGATGTGGAGGTCAACATGACCTCGCCCACCGGCTACCCGATGCGCATGCTGAAATCGTCGCCGGCCATCGGTTCGACCATCGCTCCCCAATGCGACGCCCTGGGTTACGGATTGGATACTTCGGGGGCCTGCCCCTATAAAACCGCCTACGAAAAGCACGAGTTGGACGGCGATCCGCACGAGACCAAGGTGTGCCTGTGCGCGATGATGATCGGCTTCAAGGTGTGGACGTGCGGGCATACCGTGTCGCGGTTGAAAGAAACGACGCACCGGCTGCCGGACGGCTCGTATCAAATGCCCACGGTCGAGCAGGTGTTTCACGATTATCAGCAAAGCACCGACCAGTGCATCCTGCTGCCGCCGATGGTGCCGGCGATGGCGTGACGCTGGTTAGTGATAAGTGATAAGTGATTAGTGAGTGGTGAATGGTCGGTGGTTGAGTAGGCAGGGAAGCTCTGCGGCGGTACTCCGCCGCACTTTTCGGATTTTCCACTGTATCCGCGCCGTATCGAAACCACCGCGTATATAGGCCGGGGCAGCCCGCTTCCTATTCGCGTGAAGGATTGTCGAGATCATCGAGCGTTTTCAGCGGCGTCAATCCTTCCTGAATGGCATACCGGGTCAGCGCAACGATCGTGTGCAGTTTCAACTTCTCCATGATCTGCTTGCGGTGCGTCGCCACGGTGTCATGGCTGATCCCCAGCTTCTCGGCGATTTCGTCGGTTGAGTAATCCTCGGCGATGCACCGTACAATCTCGCATTGGCGGGGGCTGAGATGCTCGTGAGCTGTCTGCGGATCTGCCGGTGTCGCGGGCGGGTCTGTCCTGGTCATCGTTCCGTCCTCTTCTCGATAAACAATCGCCTGTAAGCCTGTCCAAGTGATAATACCATACTTTTTATTGATGCGCAGTCGTCCTGCTCGGTTAGCGCATCGTTCATATATTCAGTGGGCAGGCGTCGATAAAATGTTACAGGCTCGGCGATTTATTTTCAACCCTGGAGAGGAACAGCTAGAGTTCTCATAACTTTATCCGTTCTTCCTCTCCGTTGACTTGAGCGCTCAGGGACTGTCCCCCCCACGTGCAATAGGCTCATCTCGCGCACGTGGGGGGGACAGTCCCGTGGTTATACATACAAGCGCTATTATTGGTGGCGGGCACTGGTTCTGCGGGCACGGGACAGTCCCAGAGCACTAAAAAACAGTATTGATAGTGCCTCCGAATTTCCAAAAGCCTTCCTGCTCGAAGGGTCACAACAATCGCTAAAAAATCATGAAATATACCCTCTACAGGGTATATCGCTGCCGTCTTGGCCTGCCTACTCAACCACCGGATCATGCATGAACCCGGATTATTCATGAATCGCACGCGCACCTATAAAGGGATGCGGCTGCCATGCGGTTCATGAATAATCCGGGTTAACCGTTATTATTCACCACTCACCACTTACTAATCACTTATCACTTATTACTTATTACTCACTACCCTCGTCCCACGCTCGCAAGGTTGGCCCGGTAGGCCGGTGACGACAGATAGGCCATGCCGGGGTGGGGGCGCGCGTTGCCGCCGGCGCGGCGGTTGACGGCGGGGAGGGCATCCGCGCCCACGGCTTGCTGGTAGTCGAAGCCGTCCAGCATGCGTGTGGGCAGGCGCTCGCTCAGGGCGCGCTCGATGGCATGAATGATGTCAAAATCCTCCGTGGTCACCAGCGTGAAGGCTTCGCCGGCGCGGGTCATGCGGCCCGTGCGCCCGATGCGGTGAATGTAGGTGTCGGGCGTTTCCGGAATATCATAGTTAATGACGTGGGAGATGCTCAACACATCGATGCCGCGCGCGGCGATATCGGTCGCCACCAGGTACGGCACGTCGCCCGTGCGAAAATCATCCAGCGCGCGCTGCCGTTGCGGCTGCGAACGATCGGCATGCAGTACGCCCGTCTGATAGCCGGCGCGCGTCAGCGAGGAGGCCACGCGGTCGGCGCGATGTTTGGTGCGCGTGAAGATCAAGACCGATTTAGAGGAGATTCCGCGCAGCAAGGCGAGCAACAGCGCCGTTTTCAATTTCGCCGGCACCGGATACAGGGTGTGGTCGATCATCTGCGGCGGGGCGGTGATGTCCACCGCGATGCGCTCGGGCTGGCGCAGGGTCTGTTTGACGAAATGGTTCAGCTCAGCGGGAAATGTTGCGGAGAACAGCATAGTCTGCCGTTCCGCCGGCAGCAAGCCCATGATGCGCTTGATGTCGGGCAGGAAGCCCATATCCAGCATGCGGTCGGCTTCGTCCAGCACCAGGCATTCCACATTGCGGAGATTCACGGCGCCGCGCTGCGCGTGATCGAGCAGGCGTCCCGGACAGGCCACGATAATTTCGGTGCCGTTGCGGAGCGCGCGATCCTGCGCGGACATAGCCACGCCGCCGTAAACGGTGGCGGAGCGAATATTGGTATGCTGCGCCAGTTGCCGGATGGCGGCGAGCACCTGCTCGGCCAGCTCGCGCGTAGGGGTCAGCACCAGGGCGCGTGTTTTCCGCGCCGGCGCCGGCCTGGTCAGGAGTTGGTGCAGGAGGGGCAGGGCGAAGGCGGCCGTTTTGCCGGTGCCGGTTTGCGCGGTACCGAGCAGATCGCGGCCCGTCAGCGCGACAGGAATCGCGGCTTCTTGAATGGGGGTCGGTTCCTGGAAGCCTGCCGCCTCGATGGCGCGCTGCAGGCGTTCATGCAGGGGAAATTGGGTAAACGACATTTTTTCCTTTAGGGTTGCCCACCGGCGGCGCGAGCGCGCCGACTTCCGGACCGAGGGGCGAACGTGATCAGCTCAGCGGCTGCTTCCGGGGAAGGGGCAGCTAAGTGCCGGAGGGGAGAGTTGCGGCCGACCCTCGCGCCGCGCGGAAGGCGCGGCGCGAGGGTCAACCGGGAGATTACGGTACCGGTTACCAGCGCGATGACGAACGCCCACCGCCGCCGCCGCCTGACGGCCGGCTGTTGCGCTGCCCCTGGAAACAATCGGAGCAGTAGACGGGCTTCCCGCCACTGGGCTGGAATGGCACCTGGCAGGATTTCCCGCAGGCAGAGCAGGTAGCGGTAAACATCTCGCGCGCACCGCCACCGCCACGGCTTCCGCCGCCGAAACCACCCTGCGCTTTACGCGCGGCGCGGCAATCGGGGCAGCGGCCCGGGGTATTGGTGAATCCACGCTGTTCGTGGAATTCCTGTTCACCCGCGGTGAACACGAAGCTTTTGCCGCACTCGCGGCAGCTCAGGGTCTTGTCTGTGTAGCTCAAGGCATGCACTCCTTACATAGGGTAAAACCGTCTGTGGTGTCGGTGATCTGGATGGCGTGAAGGATGTGCTATGCCGGGGCAAGAACAGCCGGTACGAAGCCAAATCAGGCGGAACCTTGTCGGTTAAATTAAGGGTATCTAGTTCCCTCATTTCTATTATAATCGGAATATTATCATAATGCAATAGGATATTTATGTTTGCACAGGCGATGTTAGCGACGCCGGCGTTTGGAGCCGCGGCGTTGGCGATCGCGCTCTTCGTCTCGAGCCACTTTTCGCTGGCGAAGACACTGCGGGCAGAAGGTGGGCGGTGGATATGCTTGCTCTTCACAGGCAGCCTGCTCAGTCTCGGTAAATATGAATGGTTGCTCGCACGTGGGGCACACTAACTCGATGTCGGGCATGTGACTCCCCTCCTCAATGGACTGACCATCTCGGGCCGGGCAATCATGGTGGCTCGAACTGAAATCCGTGCTGCCACCCATTCCGAAACAGTAGAATCAGTGTAGCCGACCTGCGGGCGGAAGTCAAATGCCGAGATGGCACATTACCCTGAAATGTGATTTGACGGACGCATGGAAACCTGCTACTGTGAGAGTGTCTGGAGGTGGCTTATGGCCACGACACAACGTAAATCAACAAGACCCGCCCGGCCGGCTCCCGCGATCGTGCCCCGCGATGTTTCGACGCGCGATGCTGAAGGCCGCACCCCCCTGCACCTGGCCGCGTTTCACGGCTATATCGCCACCGTGCGGCAGTTGCTGCAACAAGAGGCTGAGGTGAACGCGCGCGACGATCAACAGCGCACGCCCGGACACTGGTCCGCCTTCAAAGGACACCTGAATGTGGTGAAAGCGCTGGTAGACTGCGGCGCCGACATCAATGCCCGCGACGATGCCGGCCGCACCTGGCTGAAGATGGCGGTCATCGGGCAAAAATCTGATGTCGAACAGTATCTCCGCGATCAGGGCGGGGAGCTGTAAGCACCATAATGCGTTACGGCGGACGCGCTACGGTACCGCGTCCGTCTTTTTCCGCATTCCTCAACAGCAGCGCATTTCGCCCGCAGCCATGGGGCTGGGGCGACCTCGCATATCGAACCACGTTTGTGCCGCGAAGATTCACAGCAGCAGCAGAATTCCGACCCGCTGATGGACATAAGCGTCAGGTTACGGTTACCTCGCAGGGCATTTATTGCTTTTGCTCTTGCTCTACACTCGTGCTCTTGCTCTGAAAGCCTCCCCATATTCCCGCAAACCTGGCGGGCATTTATCTCCGTAAAGCTAATATTGCGGCAAGATAGTTTTTATAGCGCAATATCAGGACTATAGGGAACGAGCATGAGCATGAATCTCCTGGCGGATGGCTGCCGGCCACCCCAGGAGACTGTTCACCGGAAACCGGGTACAATAGCTGCAACGCATGAATGCACGGGATTACCTGATCGAGGGGGAGATGCGGGCACGGCGGGAGCTGGAGCTGGCTGCCGAGGTTGCGCTGTCGCCGGCGGAGCAAGGTGTGGCGCTGAAATACGCGCTGGCGGCGGCGCTGGCCGCGCAGCGCAACGGCGAGGCGGCGATCCGAGCGGAGGCACGCGAGGGAACGCTCGACCTGCCGGCGCTGCGGGCTGCCGCGCGGGAAGCGCTGGCGCCGCTGCCGAACACTATGCCGGCATACCTGTTGCACCCCGAGCTGCAGGCGCGGATCATCGACCTGGCCATCGATGTGCTGCTCAGCGAGCGGCTGGCTCCGGAAGTCCTGCTGGAGCCGGAATGCCAGGCGCTGCGGGTAGCGCCCGTCCATGCGCTGATTTTTTCCACCTTTACGCACTGCACGCACGAGCTGTATCCGCTGCTGGTGGACGCACTGTCGGCAGGGGTGCAGGCAGTCGGAGCGCATGAACGCTGGGTGGGGGAGGGGATGCTGCACCGCGCCATTCTGCTCGACGCGGAGGCGGATCGCCTGCGGGAGGTGAACCTGGACCCGCCGGCGCCTGTTGCCTCCGCGCAGGTGCTGTCGCTGGACCTGATACGGGAGGCGGCGAGCCACCAATTAATCGAGCGCGCGCTGCCCGGCGTGCCGTTTGCGAATCCATACGCCGGCGCCGGTTTCCTTGACGACAAGGCATGGACCGCGATCACCTGGGCGAACGCCGGACTGCAGGTGCCCGCTTTCCTGTCCTTCGCGCCGGGGACGTCCGATGCGGCGCTGCGTACGGCGCTGGCAGCGTGGTTATGCGCGCGCGCCCCGAAGCTGGTGGTGAAGCCCGCCGACGGCACGGAGGGGCGCGGGGTGGCGCTGGTCGACTTTTCGCAGGCGGTGGGGCGCGCCGCTTGCTTCACCCGGTTGAACCGGCTGATCGCGCATGGGCCGGCGCTGGTGATGGAAGAGCGCGGGCTGCTGCGCTATGCCTCTCCCTGGGGGCCGGTGCGGTTCACCGTGCGGCTGAACGTCTGTTGGGACGGCGCGCGCGCGTGGGGGGAATCCGGCTGCGCGCAAGCGGCGGCTGATTCGTCCGGTATCGCCTCCGCCGGTCGCGGCGGGCGCGTGATGCCGTTGGTGGAAGTCTGGACGCATCTCCAGCGGCCCGACGGCCTGCCTTTCCCAACCAATATTGAAGCCTGGCAGGCGGTCACGGGAGCCGCGGAAGCAGGCGCGGCGGCGCTGGCGGAGGCGCTTGGCCCGTCGATGCCGCGGCTGATCGGCATCGATCTGTTGCTCGACGTGGACGGTGATCGTCTCGTACCCGTGCTACTGGAGGCCAACCCTCGTCCCGCCGGCATGAGCCACGCCTGTTTCGTCACCCCCGCCGGTCCCACGCGAGAGCCGGGGGTGACGCGGCGGTTGTGGGAGGCTTGCCGGAGGGGACAGTCCCTGCAGAGGCACTGATTTCATCAGGCGGGCGTTAGCTGCGGGGACAGTCCCCGAGGGGCTTATCTACCGGCCAGAAAACTTCGCGTCCCCTGCGGGAGTTTTCGCGGCGGCGGCGAAAAAGGTAGGGGAGAGATTGGAGCGTTTGATGGTTATCGATGGCTTCACCGTATTCGGCAGTTGGCCCGGTCAACCGGAGGATCATCCGGTTGAGCAGTTGATCGAGGGATTGGAGCGTTACAAGCTCGACCGCGCGTGCACGCTGTCCGCGGACAGCATCTTTCTCGATGCGCAGTTAGGCAACGACGCCACCTGGGAAGCGTGCCGGAGCGACCAGCGGCTGGTGCCCATCGGCACGGCGGACCCGCGCATTGGCGGAGAAGCGCAGGTGCAGGCGTGCCGTGAGCGGGGGATCAAGCTGCTGGCGCTGTTCCCGAACTCGCAGGATTGGACGCTCGACAGCGTGACCGCGAAGGCTATCCTCGCGCAGGCCGCGGATGCGAATATGGTTGTGGGCATCGAGGCAGTGCACGACGGCGATCCCAGCCGCATCCTGACCTACGTGATGGATTACGCCACGCCGGTGGTGCTCCTCGAAGTCAGCCTGCCGGTGTTGTCGGAGGCGATGGGCGTGCTCAAGGCACGCGCGAACACCTTCCTGACCACGCGCCTGCTCACCGGCGGCGACACCATTGAATACCTGTGCCAGACGGTGGGCGCCGACCGGCTGCTCTTCACCTCCCGCTATCCGGTCAGTTGCTTCTCATCCGCCTTCCTCACCGCGAAGTTCGCATCGATTAATGACGATGATCGCAACGCGATAATGGGCAGCAACATGGCCAGGCTGCTCGGTATCGCCTGAGGACGGACGCCTGTCGTTCAAATCGAGGCGTCCCTTTCCTTGACGCCGTCGATTCAGCCTCCTTATAATAAATAGTGAATAGTAGCTTACGTCTCGGAACAGTGAGAAGTCGGCGTTATCGGAAAAGCTTTCCGCGGGCATGGCCACCGGTCACTCGTCACTTCTCGAAGGCGGTTGCATGAGCGGTTTGTTGTTGCTGGCCCTGCTGATGGTATTGGTGAGCGGTCTGATTGCCTATTTCGGCGATCTGATCGGCCGCAAGATGGGCCGGAAACGCCTGACGCTGTTCGGCCTGCGCCCGCGCTACACTGCCATTGTCATCTCCGTCGCTGCCGGTATGCTCATCGCCATCATCACATTTGCTGCCGCTTTCATCGTCAGTAAACCCGTTCGCGATGCCTTCTTTAAACCCCGTGAAATCCTGCAGAAGGAATACGACCAGTTGAGCCGGCAGTTGAAGACAGAGAAGGGCAATCTGCGGGAAGCGAAACTCCAGAAAACGGAAGCGGAGAAACAGATGCTGACTGCCCAGCAGCAACTTGCGGGCGTGAGCAAAGAGCTGGCTGACCGGCAAGGCAAGATTGAAGAGAAAAAGCGGCAGTTGTCGAAGGTCGAAAGCGATTTGCGACAATCCGCGGAGAAATTGCGGGCGAGTGAAAAAGATGTCAAAGCCACGGGAGCGAAGTTGTTAGCGGAAGGGAAGAAGTTAGTCGAAAACGGAAACAAACTGGTGAGCCTCAAGACCGATCTCACTAATCTCCAGGCGCAGATCAAGGCGCTGGACCCGTTCCTGATCGCCAACTTCTCGCCGCTGGCGTTCGCATCCGGCCAGGAAATATTGAGCGGGTTAATGCCGGCGAGAGGGAGTAGCGCGAGTGTGCGACGGGAGCGGCTGCTGTCGTTTATCAACACAGCCGAGCAGATCGTGCATGAGCAGTGCGATTTGAAACCCACGGCGAATGCCATCGTCTTTCTGCGCGTGGATGGCGAAAAGATTACCAAGCTGCGCGATAATGAGGCGGTGGCGCTGCTGTCCGATCGCCTGGCTGGCGTGACCGGCGCGCACGATGCGATCGTGCGGATGGCGCCGGCAAACAACGTCGCGGTGGGCGGCCAGGCATTCGTCATCGTGAATGAAGCGGAGGAGACCAACGCGGCGAAGGTGCAGATCATCCCCAACACGCAGGTCTACAATACCGGCGACGAGGTGGCGCGGCTCGATTTAACCGTCACTTCACAGCTCGCGACGGGGGAGATTCTCACCCGGTTGGTGGACGAGCTGCTGCGCGGAGAGGTGCCGGATGCCCTGCGGAAGAAAGAGGTGCTGCTCATCCTGCGGCGCTTCGATCCCGCCCGCCCGATCGGACTGCCGGGCGCATCTCCCTCGCTGGTTTCCTGGTCCGATCTGACGGCGGCGGCGGAGCAGGTGCGCAAACTCTCCGGCAAGGTGAGCATCATCGCGCGCAGCAGCAAAACGATGAATCGCTTCGACCCGCTGGATCTGTCACTGGAAGTGCGCGGAAGTGATTAGTGGTTAGTGCCCCTGTATGTGGAAGGTTGACCTGGTATACGACTGTTTTACTCAACCCGAGTTCGCCACTTCCCGAGAGGGAGATATCGTTGATTTCAGAGCCTCCGCTGCTGGCGGTCGATCCCGGACGCGAAAAGTGCGGCATCGCGGTAGTCACCCTCCGGCGCGAGGTTTTGGAACGAGGCATTATCGACACGCCCGGGCTCCCGATGCGCGTTGCCCATTTCGTGGGCCGCTTCGACATCGAAACGGTGGTGCTGGGCGATCGCACTTACGCGCGCGAGGTGGCATCGCTGATCCGCTCGACCGGGCTGCGACTGGAGATTGTCTTCGTAGACGAGCATCGGTCCAGCGAACTTGGCCGCCAGCGCTATCTGCTCGCGCATCCGGGACGGGGCTGGCGCCGCTTCATCCCCCTTGGCCTGCGTTCTCCCAACCACCCCTATGATGACTATGTGGCCATCATCCTCGCCGAGCGTTACCTCGACGGCCGCCGCTCCACCCGCCTGCGCCCGGCGAAACGGGACGTGAGAAGTGATAAGTGATAAGTGAGAAGTGAGAAGTGAGAAGTAGTGGGTGGTGAGTAGTTGTATCGGTCCGTCACGTTGTATTCAGTCCTTCAGTAATAGCACCCGGTCCGGTGGCGCATCCGCTACGCTCTGCGGTGGTTTCGATACGGCGCGTGAGCTGCGGGAAGAACCGAAAAGTGCGGCGGAGTACCGCCGCAGAGCTCCCCTGCCTACTCAACCACCGGACCAGGCGCATATCTACCAATTCAAGGTACATCGTGACGTACCGCTACAACTACTCACTCATTACTAACTACCTCACCATTAGCCCGGATTATTCATGAACCGCTCGCGCACCCGTAAAGGGATGCGGCTACGAGCGGTTCATGAATAATCCGGGTTAGGA
>Ga0172368_10005945_pt1 | contig 13377 bp, 9 predicted proteins | sample Lak11m_FD_114540 | JGI IMG/M metagenome (GOLD analysis project Ga0172368, IMG submission 114540) | Freshwater microbial communities from Kabuno Bay, South-Kivu, Congo - kab_022012_11m | ecosystem: Environmental > Aquatic > Freshwater > Lake | place: Democratic Republic of the Congo: South-Kivu...
AACAGGATTAACAAGATTAATAATTCCCAATTTTAAAGTCTTCACCAAGTTTCAAGCGATTTTAATCTGAACAATCAGGTAACAGCATTACTTTAACAAATGAATTCGGACTTAACAGAGTTTGAACTTGACAGAAACATTATTTATATCATAACTTATTAATGATACATAGCTTTTTCTTGTTAATCTTGTAAATCATGTCTAATTTACGAATTGTTCAGGTTAACCTGACTAATTCATAAATTATATTTGAAAATTCATAACACAAATATATACAGATTCTTATTGTAGGGACGAGGCAGTGCCTCGTCCAAAAAGCGGACGAGACAAGGTCTCGTCCCTACAAATACAAAATGCTATGAAGTTTTCCATAATTTTTCGATTTTATGAATAATGCAGGCTATATAATAATATCAACCTTTTTGGAAAAAAGCAAGAAATATAAGCGTATATTGAAAAAATTTTCCCATAATGAAGCTGTTTTTATGAAAGTTCTATTTTAGTTCCCCAAAATCTTTTCGCTTGTTTAGGTAGGGACAGAACAGTGTTCTGTCCCTACAATGTTGAAAAACGCCCCAAGAGAGTGGTGTCGACTGCAGAGAGTCGACACTACAGTAAAGAACTTCCGGTCAAACTCTATTCTTCACTCCCCTTAACGCCAAATACGCTTCCCACATCAGCCAAATACTCAATCCGAACAAGACCATCCCCACAATCCCCGAAATTTGCACCGCGGGTTCGATAGTTATCCCGGAAAACAGTTTTTTCCAGAAGGGAATTATCTGCATTATTATCGCCCACAAAGTCATCACCGCCATAAAGACCATAGGGATGAAGGTGAACATCGCCTTTTTGCCGCTCTTCTTCAACCATACCGTGATAGCCAATAAAGTCAGGCTGGCGAGCAATTGGTTGCTGACTCCGAATGTAGGCCAAGCCGCCAGATAACCTTTTTCCTTAGTCGAGAGCAAAAATACCAGCGGCAGGATTAGTGAGATAAAAGTCGCTATTATCCCTCCCAAACGAGTCTTCCACCCCAGCAATTCCTGAGTTATATACCGGCACAAGCGGGTGCAGACATCCAAAGTGTCGTAGATAAAGGTGGAAAATGCCAGCAGGGCAAAGGCCAGCGCCAAATGATAATCCAATCCCAGCAGTCCGAAATACCTTGCCAGCCCGTTGGCGTAGATGATGTTGGGATCCGCCCCCAGCATACTATCGCCCTTGGGCAGTATCATCAAAGTGGCAATGGCCAATACCGCTAATAATCCTTCCAATAGCATGGCGCCGTATCCGATCACCTGCGTGTGCCGTTCTTTGTACAGCTGTTTCGAAGTAGTGCCGGAACTGACAATCCCGTGGAACCCGGAACAAGCTCCGCAGGCGATAGTGGTGAAGATCAGCGGTATCATCATTTTGCCATTCATTAAACTCTGTATCCCGGTTAAATTGAACGCCGGGTATTCGATGCTGAATCCGCCGAATAAAGCTCCCATTAGACTGGGGACGATAGTCAAATACAACAGCCATCCTCCCAAATACCCCCGCGGCTGCAATAGCAGCCACATCGGAGCGATGGAAGCCAGAAAGCAATAGATTAAGATGATGACATCCCATTGTTTCAGCGTAATCCGGCCGATGAAATCCACTATCCCCGGCGGCAATAAAGTCCCCGCCCAGATAACTAACAAAACTAAGGGAAGAAAGATGATGGTGGCGAGGGTCAGATTGAGTTTGAACTTACGGAGGGCAATCCCCATCGCTATCCCTAATATCAGATAGAGCAGGGAACTCACCGCCACGCCGGGGCCGAAATTGCTCCCTTCCATCCCCGCTTTAAAAGTCTGCGCGGTCAAATCGGTGAACGCGATGATGACATAGACTAAAGCCAGCCAGACAAATCCCAAAAAAAGAATCTGTGAAGTGGGAGAAATATTTTGCCGGACAATTTCTCCAATCGAAGAAGCTTTATGCCGCACGGAAGCGATCAAACTGGTGAAATCGTGCGTTCCGCCGATAAAAATTGCGCCTAAGATAATCCATATCAGCGCCGGCAGCCAGCCGAACCACAACGCCGCTAAAATCGGTCCCACGATAGGGCCCGCCGCCGCTATGGCGGAAAAATGCTGACCTAACAGCAAAGCCGGTTTGGCGGGGACATAATCCTGTCCGTCGTTAATTTGCACCGCCGGAGTCACCTGCGCATCGTCCAATTCCAACCTGCGGGTTAAAAATCTGCCGTAGAAAACATACCCTGCCAGCAGTAAAACCATTGTTATCAACACGATCCCGGCAATCATTTTATTTCCTAAGATTATCTAAGTTTAATTGGCTGTTTTATTCTTCTGTAAGTCTGCAAGTTCACAAGTCTGCAAGTCGAAAGTCGAAAGAAGTGTTCAAGTGGACAAGTAATCAAGTGTTCAAGTGAAAAACTAATTACCTTTCCATCGACAATCAACTATCGACCATCGACCATTTCCTATTCGCTATTCGCTGCCTTTACAGCTTATATCCAATCTTGCGCAAAAAATCTTTGCGCTGAACAATGTCCGTTTCGCTTTCCAGGCCCTTAGGGCTAAATCCGTCGATTACGCCCAGAATACCTCGCCCCTGCTCGGATTCCGCGATGACCACTTCCACCGGATTGGCGGTGGCGCAGCAAATATTTACGGTTTCGGCGCAAAACTGTACCGCTTTCAACACATTGACGGGGAAACAATCGCGCATAATCAGGACGAAAGAATGCCCGGCGCCGACCGCCTGAGCGTTTTTTATCGCGATGCTCTCCAATTCTTTATCGCTGCCGGTATGGCGGATAAGCCGGGGGCCGGAGGCTTCGCAAAACGCTAATCCGAATTTCGCCCCGGGCACACTATTGACCATTACTTCGTAAAGGTCTTCGACGGTTTTGATAAAATGACTCATCCCCAAAATTATATTGCATCCTTCGGGGAATTCCAGTTTGACGGTGGAAAGCTGCATAGTTATTCCTTATAGTCGTTTCTGCCATTCTTGTATTGCGACTAAGAAAGACTGATTTAACCATTCTGAAAAAGAAGATTTGATTTCCTCAAATTCACTTTTGTAAGTATAAATAAAAGGTTCATTTGCACAACAAATAAAATTTCCCGGCTCATTAATGAACTCTATTAAAGAAACTGCTACTCCCGTTCCTTGCGAAGGTCTTCCTACTTGATGAAAAAGCACTATGAAATTGCTGGGATTTCCATCCCGAAAAGTTAATTTTGACCAATATCTATGTTCATAAAAATCAACCTCATAATTAAATATCTTTGCAGATCCAAGCGTCTGCCTTTTATACCAATGATTCTCTTCTTGAGTATTTCCTACTGCTTTCGCGCTAATGGTTCTTATTTCCTGCCGCATCGACTGTTGAATATACAATGCTTTTTCGGATAAAAACTCCAAAGAAAAAACTTTCAATCTCTCGGAGATTTCATCTGTTTTTTGTTTCTGTGTTTGTTTTCTTGTTCTGACCCGGTCCTTCGCAGCTTCCAATATAGCTTCCAAATCAGCTTCTTGAGAAATTGTTTCTTGAGAAATACTTATCGCTTGCAGGAATGCTTTTTTTTGAAACAAATAGAATAAATTGATTAATTTGGTCAAATCACCTGAATCAGCTTCAGCTAACGCATCTAGATATTTCCAACGATCGTCTCGTTGTATAACCACAGGAAAGCCGCCGCCCTTAATGAAATCCAGATTAGCTAAACATCTTGCTACTCTGCCGTTGCCATCCTGAAAAGGATGTATTTGGGTAAAACGATGATGAAGCCAAGCTGAACGCACTTCGGGAAACTTGACTGGAATATTATTATACAATTCAACTAATTTATCCATTTCGGACGCGACTTGTTCCGGAGGGCAATATACAATTTTTTTCCCTTGCGGCGATATAGGATTATTCGGAAAATTTTTCCAGTCTCCTTTTATTAAGGGCACCCGAATCGTATGTCCTTGCATATCCATTCCGCTGGAATATTTCTGATGACGAGTCAATAATTGATGTAGTTCTTTTATCCAAGAAACGCTTAAATCCCGAGTTCCACCGATAAAGTCCATTAAAAAATCATGCGCTTCGAAATGGTCGTTCAATATTTCAACTACTTCTTCCGCAGCCCGGTCCGTATCTCCATGCGGAATCAATGAGGCATAAAAACCCTGTTCAACAAGGATTTCCGTAGCTCCTGGGGAAATGTCATATAATCTTTCAAGAATTCCCGTCTCGATACTCCATCGCCTAATCCATTTCTCCATAAAGGAGTTATATGCGGTTTTATCATATAATTTTTCCTTCTGTTCGCGCCAAATTTGCAGAATAGTTCTCAATTCCGGAATAGATAGCCTTTCCGCGTTTTCCACTCCGGTTATCTGCCGCCATATCCAAAAATCGCCTTCCATATAATCCTCCTTTATTTCATCAACACCACTTTATCGCAGAAATCGAAATCTTGCCCGCTGAAACGGACAAAATAAATCCCGGACGACACCGGTAAACCGGATTGGTCATTGCCCCGCCATTCCGCCCGGTGCGGGCCTTCGGATAGTTCCCCGTCCACTAAAGTCCGTACTTGGCGGCCCAGCAGGTCGAATACTTCCAATCGGACTTCCGCCCGATGTTTCAAAGTAAAATTAATCGTAGTTACCGGATTGAAAGGATTGGGATAACTTGCTTCCAAAGCGAATTCATACGGCGTAGGCGCGGTGAATCCGTTCACCGGAGTACTGCCGATATCGTCGTTATCCCGCGGCTCCAGTTTATAACTGCCGCTGGACCAGCGCACTACTCCGGTGACGAATTCTATATTATCATTTGCCATCGGAAGATATTCATAAATGCCTAAAGTCCCGATGAGGCAGATTTCCCCGGTAGCGTCGGTCACCGACCATAAAGTCGAGGAAACTGCCGGATCAACTACCGTAACCTCGGTCAATTTCACCAGACAGCCTTCAAACTGCTCGCCTTCGGTAGTCCCTTCCATCAACTGTTCGCAGGTAACTTCAACCGGTTCGGGTAAAGGATTGCCGGAAGACATTACGGAAAAATCTGTAACTTCGACTAATTCGGTCATACCGTAGTATTCGTTGACCGTGGCGGATATGGCGATGAGGTCGCCGCGCTGAGCTTGAATCCAAGCTAAGTCATCGGTGCGATTATAGATATAGACTCCGTTCCAAGCGCCGCCGGTGCTGTAAGGATCGCTGGTATCCTGAATATAGACAGCTTGGTAAATCGCCGTCGAATCCACCGGGAAATCGCTGGAATCAGCGGTAACTACACCGGAAAGCTGAACTTCCCTAAAATTGAAGAAGGAAGCGCCTTCCGGGTCTTCGCTGTATTGGATTTCGTAAATGGAAGAGGGAATAGAATCGCTGACCGAATAGCTGTAGAATTCAGCGGGCGCGTCGGGGGGATCATAAGACGCATTGCCTTCATCGTCCAAAGCGTAAACATAGAAATCGACGACCGCGTAATCTGCTTGAGGGGGGATTAAAGCTTTGTAGGTGATTTCGCCTTGAGGCTGCAATACCACATCGTACCAGCTGCCGTTGTTGACCCGGTAATAGACCGAAGCTTCTTCAATGGCGCTGTCATCGGTCAAATTGGTATAGACCGCCACCGTATCGGAGGGCCAAGGATGCCCGCCGGGCACACTGTAAGTTCCGGTGATGATAGGCGGGCCTACAGCAAGCTGCAAATCGGCCGCGGTGCGCGGCATTATCGTGTAATTACCGTAAACCTGATAAATCACTCCGGTGATCGATGCATAGGGCACGCCCAGCGATGGTGTGCCGTAATTGATCAAACTGTCGGAATACATCCGGATGATGCATTCCCCGGTAAGGTTATCGGTGACATTGAATTGAGCGTAAGGCGAAGAAATGTCCGATACGATTACATCCCGCACCTGCACCAGACAGCCTTCGTACGGCTCCGCCAGCGAATCCGCGCCGTTAGTGGAATCGATCTGGCCCGGGGTGATAATCTGGATTTCCGGCAATGGGCGGTTGGGAAGTAAAGTGACGACTTCGCCAATAGTGGCAATTTCCGTCATACTGGATTGCACTCCGGCGAAAGTACCGTATTCGCTGACCGATCCGGTAACTAGTACGGAGTCTCCAATCGCGGTAGCGAAAGCGGAATTATCATAATTGTAGATTAAAATGCCCGACCAAGGTCCGCCATGATTGTCCTGCAGATAAAAGGTAACATGCGAACCGGCGTAAAACAGCCCCGCTCCGGCGGTCACGATCCCGGAAGTGGTAATGGTATCGCCGAACATATAAGAGGAATCGTCCCCGGTGGCTACCGTCTGGATTTCATAGATGGTATGGTAAGGCTGCGCATAGAGGCTGACGGCGCACATGGCAAGGACGGTGGAAATTATTAAAACTGATCTTGGCATAGCGGTTCTCACTTTTATATGCATTTGAAGAATTATTCTGGAAAAGTTTACAAATTATAAAGTTTACAAGTTTTCAAGTTAAAAGCAAATCCTCCCGCGCCGCGCGGCGCGCAACTAAGCATGAAAACAGATTATCTGTCAGGTCTCCGCTTTGCTAAAGATCTGACAGGGCATCGATCTGCTGTCAGGCGAGGGCGCCTGACAGCGCCGCTTTTTAGCCCTCGACCATCTACCACCAGCTACTCTCCACCAGCCACCCGCTGCCTGCCGCCCGCTATCCGCCGCCCCCACCCCTGCGCCGAAATCAACGCCAGCAGGGGCATAATGGGGATGCGAAAACGGGCGACTCCTTCCGGCCCGGCGGAAATAACGAGGAAATAGATTACGATAACGCTTAAAAAAAGGTGAATACTATCAATCTTTCCGGCTTTAAATACCGAAATGAGCCAGGATAAAACTCCGGAATACAACATCAATAAATAGAGAAACACGGCTAAAAGGCATATTTTGAATGGCGTCCCCAATGATTCGGCAACTTCTATATTCGATTTGTCCGATTGCAGAACATACAAATTATGCCCCCAAATATGGGTAAGCGCGCTGCCGCCGGGGCGGATTAATATGGAAATCATCCCTTTTAACTGCATTTTCGCCAGCTGCCAGGGATGTTGTTTGACGAGGGCAAGACCTTTAGCGTTCCACTCATTCAGTATTTCTCCTCTTTTTTCCATATTCTCCAGCAGTGATTGATAATAGGTATCATAACCGATTTGTATCTGGATTTCCCGAAAGGTTTTTCCTTCTTTCAAAGCCATTATTTCGGCGGCGCGGAAAAAATACATATTGATGTTTGCGATAGCGCTGAAACCGCTATAACCGGTCAAACGGTAGTTTCGATATTGCCACCCTCCGACAATGACCACCGTCGGGATTAAAATCAGCAGGGAGGAGGTAACTATTTTTACGGCTTTCCAACGCTTGATTAAGCCATAAACTATAAAGAAAATCAGTAAAACTGCAAAAAGGAAATAATTCACCGGGCGGATTTGGGTGGCGAAGGCGGTGAGGAATCCCATCGCCAGCGCGTAAATGTTTTTCCCGGAGGTTTCAATGTATTTTATCCCGGCGTAGAAAATGAGTAATAAAACTAAGGTAAAGACAGTTTCAGTCATTATTATGGTGGTATAGCCGAAAGACAGCGCATCCAAAGCCAGCAAAAGGGCGGCGAGCAGTGCGATCCGTATATCGGTCAATTTTTCCGCGATTTTAAAAACAATAAAGACCGTGATGGTACTTAAAAAAATCTGCGTTAAAACTACCCAAAGATTATTATAGCCAAAAACCGCATAAATCGCAGCGACAAACAGCGGATAACCGGGTGTGCGGATAATTTCCGGGGCCCCAACATAATCCGGTGAAATGGAAAAAGTTCCCGTTTCGACGATAGTTTTCGCCAAACGGATATATTCCGCCGCATCGTCGGTCACAAACAGCCCCGCATCCCGATAATAAAGATGAAGCGCGGAAGAAACTTTTAAGATGAAAGTTACCGCTAAGATTACCGTCAAGATAAAAACGGTATTTCTCTCAATGTAAGATTTTAGGGGATTGTTATTCACAACTGTGTATTTTCCAGGTAAAGCTATATTATACCGGTTCTGATGATTATTTTCCGATTGTAGGGACAGAACATTGTTCTGTCCCTACCTAAACATGCGAAAAGATTTTAGGGAATTAATATATCCTTAAAATAGTCAGCAATTTGCTGTTAGCCACCAGCCACCAGCTACCAGCCACTAGCTACCGGCCACCCGCCCCCACCCCTGCGCGGAAATTATAGCCAGCAGCGGCATAATGGGGATACGGAAACGGGAATCGCCTTCAGGCCCGCCGGAAATCAGGATAAAGTAAGCCGCTAGCGCTAACAATAAAATATAAATACTATCGATCTTTTTGGCTTTAAATAGGTTTATAAACCAGGACATAATCCCGGCGTAAAGGACAAATAAATAGAATAAAGCGGCATAAACGCTGATTTTGAAAGGCTTTCCCAACATATCGGCGATTTCCGAATTAGATAAATCTTTTTGCAGCATATTAAGATCATAGCCGAAAATATGGGTGATGGCGCTGCCGCCGGGGCGGATGATTACGGAAATCATACCTTTCAACTGCATTTTCGCCAGCAGCCAAGGGTGTTGTTTGACGATAGCAAGTCCGGCTTCGTTCCATTCGTGCAGAATTTCCGGCATTTTCTTTTTATTATCCAACAACTTCTGATAGTAAGTTCCGTAATCGAACCGTTTTTGGATTTCCTGCAAAGTTTTCCCTTCCTGCAAAGCCGTAATTCCGGCGGCGCGGAAAAAATACATATTGATATTGGCGATGGTACTAAAATCGCTATACCCGGTCAAACGGTAATTCCGATATTGCCAGCCGCCGATTAGAATGATAGGGGGAATCAGGATTAAAACAGAGCATAAAATAGTTTTCGCGGCTTTCCAATGCTTAACTAGCCCGTAAACCGCGAAAAACAGTATCAGAAAAACGAACAAAAAATAGTTTATCGGCCGAATCTGTGTGGCGGCGGCGGTAAGTATACCTAAAATCAGAGCATATAAGAGATTGCCGCGGGTCTTTATCAGTTTTATTCCGGTTAAGAATATGAGGAGGATAATGAAAGTGAACAGCGTTTCCGCCATAATCCTTATGGTAAAGTCGAAAGAGAGCACATCCAAAGCCATTAATCCTGCAGTAATGACCCCAATCGATTTGTTAGCCAGCGACAAAGCAATTTTAAAGGCAAAAAATATGGTGAGCAAACTTATCAGGATTTGCAGTAAAATCACTCCGACATTGCTGTAACCGAAAAGGGAATATCCCAGCGCGACAAACAGCGGGTACCCCGGCGTTCGGATAGTTTCCGGCACTCCGAGCAATTCCGGGGAAATGGAAAAAGTCCCGGTTTCGATGATAGTTTTCGCCAAGCGGATATAACCTTCGGCATCGAGGGTCAGCAAAAGTTCCGGATCTTTCTGATGCAGATAGATTAGCAGAAGGATCTTTAGGCAAAACGAAACCGCTAAAATGCCGGCGAGAAAGATATATGCTTTTCTTTCCAAGAAGGATGCAGCATTACCGTGCAAGTATATTCTGTTCCTATTTTATTATAGCAGGATTTGTTGGCTGACAGTCCCCTGCCTGCCAAGATTTCTCCGGAAAATAATATAGTGTTTTTCCCGCAATGATACAAAATTAGCTGAGATTATCCTGAAAGATTTAATTTATTTGACAAAATTTTATTAACTTAATGCGTATGACTTTAGCTTTCTGAAGTACTATGGTCATGCTGAACTTGTTTCAGCATCCTGTGCCTTAAAAGCACAGAAAAAGCAAAGGCTCTGGATTCCGAACCAAGTTCGGAATGACCCATTTCCCACTTGTATTATATAAAACTAAAGTGTTACCTTACTACGATAAAAATTACTCTGAAAATGATAAAAACTATTATATCAACAATCTTTTCTATATTAATCAGTTCTTTCGCTGCGCAGAACGCCCACGGCGCTAATATGGCACTGCGCCCGGAAAACCATTTGACCATCAGCTATTGGAACGATAATTTCGATTATGAGAAACTTGTCGGTGAAAAGATGAAATACGGCTTGGATGATTTTGTCACCGCCAGTTTTTGGGTGAACTATGCGGTCACAACGAAACGACGGTTATGGAATTATGACGGCTTTTTGCATATTATTACTAATCGTGAAGCCGGGTATCGCACCGATTTGCTTTGTTGGAAAATCTCCACCGAATATGCATTTTACCGGGGAAAATTGACGCTGGGCGCGGGATTAGCCGCTTCCGGGGATTTTGGCGGAAAGGAAATTCAAAACGAATACCATCGATTTGCCAGCCATTTGCCGGTGAATCTGCCGTATGCTTATAAATCCCAAAAAAGCGTTTGCTGGGAAATCGACTATTACCTCCCGCTTCTGCAGGCCACCTTTTTGAACGCGGCGCCTTTTGTCTCGGTTTTCAACAGTCCGAATGTAGGAGTGAACAGCGCAAAAATCGGGGGGATGATCGAAGTGGAAGAGTGGAAATTTTTTCGATTGATCACGATTTACCCTTCCGCTGTGATTTATCATACGGAATATTACGGTCTTAGCCGGGAGTTTTCACCAATTTTTCAATCCGGATTAGCCGCCGGAGGAAAAATACATTTCAATTTAGGGAAAAATCTGGGGTCAGCCGTCTGGGCGGTGTCCAATCAATACCGCAACGATCAAAGCCATATTGGGATAATTATTACCTATGGTCAAGGACAAGAATCGGGATGGGATTTCCTGATGTTTCCCTAAAACAATCAATGCTTTTGACTTGCTAACTATACCCGTTCTAATTAATATTTTCCGATTGTAGGGACAGAACACTGTTCTGTCCCTACCTGAACATGTGAAAAGACTTTTAAGAAACTGTATATATCATAGCGTGGTGTCGACTCTCCGCAGACGACATTAATGGCTTGTAAAATAGAAGCATGCTGTTGACCACTGAGGGTCGACAGCACAAGGAATTTGTGAACTTGCCAACTTGTAAACTTGCTAACTGCATTCTTATGGATAAAACCTTCCTGATAAAATTAGCGGCTTCCGTGCTGATTTCTGGTTTATGGATTTCCGGGGCGACTATCTTAGCGGAAAAACGCGGCAGTAAAATCGGCGGGATGGTCGCCAATCTGCCGTCGCATCTGCTGGTCAGTCTGTTTTTTGTGGCGATAGTCAGCGGAACCGATTACGCGGTTGCCGCCGCGCCGGGGATTCCCATCGGGATGGCGGTCAATTCGATTTTCCTGCTAGTGCTAATCCTGACCCTGAAATATGGGTTGACTATATCGATTATCCTGTCATTCATCGCCTGGCTGATTTTTACCCTCGCCGGGATTATATTTACCCAAGACAACTTCATCGTAAACATCATCATCTATTTATTAGTGATGGCCGGGACTTTCGGCTATCTGGAATGGGGCGCGAAAATCCGCTCGGTGGAACGGAAACCCAAGAATTTCACGGTCAGGCAGATCTTGTTGCGCGCAGGCTTCGCTGGGACTGTGGTGGCGATGGTCATCATTTTTTCCCGCATTTTAGACGCGTATGTGCTGGGGATATTTTCCGTTTTTCCGGCGGTGATGTTCTCTACAATGCTAATTTTAATCGTGAATCAAAGCCCGGCTTTCGCACAGGAAACCGGGAAAATTATGATTTTCGCTTCCACTAATATAACGGTTTATGCAGTAGCCCTCTACTTCACTTATCCACTGATAGGGCCGTTTTGGGGGACCGCTATATCTTATTTGGCGGCGTTTATTTGGGTATGGGCGCTGCATCCGCTGGTGAAAAAATTCGGGTAAGCCGGAATTCGGAAATTGGAGTTCGGAATTAGGGAAAAGCACATATATTCACAGTAATGAAGTAATTAAGTTAATTATATTTATTTACTTGTAACATTCTAGTATAATCTTGAAACTTCCAAAGATAGTCATGCTGAACTTGTTTCAGCATCCAGTGTCTTTAAAAACAGTTAAAATCAAAGGATCTGGATTCCGAAACAAGCTCGGAATGACTTTTTCCCTACTTATTTTTCAAAAGGCTATCCTGTTATATTTACTTCATTACTTAATCCACTGTGAATTTGTCAACTTGTTAACTTGCAAACTTTTTTACAGGAGTCTATTATGGAGTTCGACAAAAATGTCATCGCTTGGCTGCTGGAAGACGACAATCCTCCGGTCAAAAAGCGGACACTGATTAATTTGCTGGGGGAAAAGGCAGATTCTCCCCAAGTGCAAGCCGTATCAACCCAAGTCAACCAGTATCCCCCCATCAAGACTATTTTGGATAAATGGGAATTATTTTGGACCAAAGAAGGTGAATTCAATCATTCCTATAAAAAATACGAAGGGGGGTACTGGCAAATAATTTTTTTGGGAGAAATGGGCGCGGACGGCCGCGATGAACGCATCCGTCAAGGCGGGGAATATATTTTAAATAAACGGCGGATGGAGGGCTTGTTTTATCCCCGCGAAGATTACAGTAAAGTGTTCATCCATTGCCTGACCGCCAATGTGCTGAAAGGACTATGCAAACTGGGATTCGACCGCGATGAAAGAGTGTGGGAAGGGCTGGAAAATATGGCGAAGAAGATATCGGAAGACGGAGGAATAAAGTGTTTTGTGCTGGAATTGTCTCTGTTAAATGATTGCTATATGACGCTGCCTTGGAGCTTGAGCGCGTTGGCCTTGCTCCCGCTGGAAAAGCGGTCGGACAATATGAAAAAGGCCATCGACATCTGCGTCAGGATGCTGCTGGAACGGGAAGTATATTGCTATGTTCCCGATAAAGCGGGAGAATGGACGAAGCGCACCGGTCAAATTTATAAAGAGACTTCTACCGGTTCCGCCGCAAAACAAATGCGGATTGAATTACCGGATTGGAAGAAGAAAGTCACCGGTTATGTGGAAAAGGACAGCTGGAAGACTTTCGGATTCCCTTTGCATTATAATCCCGATATATTGGAAGCCTTGTTAGCGCTGAAAGCGGCGGGGATTGGCAATGTCCCGCAGGTGAAAAAGGCTTTACAAGTCATAGAAAGCCGCCGGGAAAAAGACGGCAAGTGGAAAATGGGCCGGAGTTTGAACGGTAAAATGATGGTCGATGTGGAAGCTAAAGGCAAACCATCCAAATGGGTGACGGTGAGGGCGTTGGAAGTATTGAGATGGTGGGGAAGAGTGAAATAAAGGATAAAGGATAAATGTATCATTTTGGCATTATCCAAAACCTTCCGTAAATGGTCATGCTGAACTTGTTTCAGCATCCAGTGCATTAAAAAGCGCACAAAAAGCAAAGGCGCTGGATTCCGAACCAAGTTCGGAATGACCCCTTTTTCA
>Ga0172368_10005947_pt1 | contig 13373 bp, 12 predicted proteins | sample Lak11m_FD_114540 | JGI IMG/M metagenome (GOLD analysis project Ga0172368, IMG submission 114540) | Freshwater microbial communities from Kabuno Bay, South-Kivu, Congo - kab_022012_11m | ecosystem: Environmental > Aquatic > Freshwater > Lake | place: Democratic Republic of the Congo: South-Kivu...
AGCAGAAAATTATCAGTATATTGCATCCTTGCTGGCTACTTGCAGGTTGCAGGAAAAAAATGGATTTGTGGAGCTTGAAAGAATACTCAGACACGAGTTATGTCTGAGCTAAACAAATACAAAAAAGATTAAAGGAAAAATTATCAGAACATCTTTTTCTCAATTTTAAAAACATCCTTCACGATGAAAGCTTCCAGAAGGGTCAGCTGGACATGGAACTATACCGGGAATTTCTCGAATGGTTCAAATCCAGGCTGGATGATGAAATGCCAGGGATGATGGTACTGTATTACCTGTGCGCAATGTACAATATTTTTATTACAGGGACGCCACCACATCCTGAAGGAACACCATTTCCGGGGGGGTTTTTTGTTGAAAAAGTTGATGGGAATTATTATTGTCCTGTAAAGGATAAGCAAAAAGATAATAAGGAGGCTATCTGCAAGTTCTGTATAGCTGAACAGTTGGATATGAGCTAATCAAAGCCTTGCAGAATTGTACTTCACACAGATATATCCTTCTAAGGATGCACGAGGACACCTATCGCAAGTTATACCCGTTGCGCGAGGCCCGTATGAGATGCATCAGCTATTTTTTAATTCAACGGATAAATAACTATTCAAGTTCCTTAATAAACTCGGTAAGCCTTCCACAAGTAACCTTTTTCTTGGCCTCGCTGCATTTCTTGACCCTGTCAAGAAGCGTGCACATCTGCTCATGTGTCAGATCATATCCCATCTTCTGCACAACTCCCTTCAAAGCCTTCGTCCCTGTGTGTTTTCCTATGATTATTTCTCTTTTTGCTCCCACCATTTCAGGTGCGAACAATTCATAAGTCATAGGTTCTTCAAGCACGGCAGCCACATGAATCCCTGATTCATGGGCAAAGGCATTTGAGCCCACGATGGCTTTAGTCCTTGGGATGGGAATTTCAGCATACTGTTCCACAAGCTTTGAAAGCTCCATCAACTTGCTCACATCATATCTCTCAATGCCATATTGGACTCGCAGGCTCACGAGCAATTCCTCAAGCGAAGCATTTCCGCAGCGTTCACCAATGCCGTTAACAGTTGTATGAAGCTGGAAAGCTCCTGCTTCAGCTCCACTTATGGTGTTCGCAACTGCCATGCCAAGGTCGTTGTGGCAATGGAGGCACAACTTTGCTTTAACGGTTTTCTTTATCTCACTGACAAGGTAGAATGTTGTACTTGGATTCAGGATCCCCACCGTATCGGCAATACTGACATAATCCGCGCCATGCTCTTCTGCGGATTTATATATGGATTTAAGGACATTAATATCCGTTCGGGTGGCGTCCTCAACTGCGAATCTTACCGTAAGACCATGGTCTTTAGCATAATCAAGCACATCAAGAGCGCAGGAAGTAGCTTCTTCGAATGTCTTGTGATATTTATGTTTAAGATGCAGATCGGATGTTGCAATAAAGATACTCACGAAATCAACATCACATTTCAGGACAGTATCAACATCTTTCGCTACTGAACGCGCAAGACAGCATATTTTTGCATTAAGCCCCAGGTGAGCTATTTCCCGCACAGTTGCTTCTTCTGCTTTAGAAACCACAGGAAATCCAGCTTCTATCACTTCAACGCCAATGCTATCAAGTTTTTCTGCCATTGCGACTTTTTCCTGGGTAGTGAAAGCTACGCCAGGTGTCTGTTCACCATCCCGCAGAGTGACATCGCATATCTCTATATCTTTAGGTTTATGATTAATGAATTTCATGAAGTTGTTTTTAGAGTAATTAGTCATATTTATCAGGATTATTACCCACGTTTAATCATTACTTATATCTTTCCCTTTTGCCTTTCATCATTGGATATCCGGTCTTTTAAATCATTTCTGATAAAGTTCTGCACACCTTGGGTCTAATTCAGGTTTAACAGCTTTTTGCAAATGGTCTTCCCGGCAGGACAAAAGTCTCCAACATTTTGACCATGGATTTTTTTCATCGAACCTGAAAAGGCACTAGCGTAAAACAAAGCAACCCAAGGATGAATGTAATTATCCCCAGCGCCATCCTTCCTTTCCCGAGCGGAACATCATCATCAAGCGGCTTGGGATGACCTGCCGCTGCAAAGAACGAAAGGAAAAGACCCCACAAAACCCATATAAAACCATCCTTCTGCAGGTAATATGTCACATAGAAACCCAGCGAAACGAGTATGAAAGGCATTACTCTTGATACATCTTTTGCCTTTTCCCCCATCATGGCGCGAAGAACATGGCCCCCATCAAGTTGTCCTGCAGGGATAAGATTAAGAGAAGTAACAAGCATACCGACCCAGCCTGCAAATGCTATCGGATGCATCATAATAACATTTCCGTTTGGTATAATGCGATTTATAAGTTCAAACATGAGTGGAATGCCAAGTTCGATCGACAGGCCTTCAGGAGCATGCGCGATCGGAGGTTGGAGAAGACCTATCACTGTTACTATGACCGATACAATAAGCCCGATAAGGGGACCGGAAATGCCCACATCGAAAAGGGCTTTCCTGTTGGGTATTGGTCCTTTGTGTTTGATCACTGCTCCCATCGTGCCGATCATGTTCGGAAATGGGATAAAATAAGGAAGGGATGTGCGCATGCCATGTTTTTTCGCAACAATGTAATGACCTGCCTCATGTGCCCCAAGGACTGTCATGATGGCAATTGTGAATGGCAATCCTTTCAGGACATCAGAAGGAGATGTAACCGGATCAGCGCCGAATAAAAGTGAGCCAACTACCATGGTCGTGAAAATCGTAGCGATCGCAAGGACAATATTGATCCAGCGGCGCTCTTTTTCCGGGGAGAACGGCGATGCTATGAGTATGTGTTCACCCAGGTCATATTTTATTGTGAACTGGTATCCTTTTTCAGAAAAAAAAGGGTATAACTTATTAAAAATTACCCTCGTCTCCTCTTTTGGGACCCCGAAAAAAAATATATTCCCATCCGCATGCTGTATATCGTATATTGAGAAAACCGGTCTTATTTTCTCTGCAAGCTCATTTTCTATCTCAAATTCTTTTGCGGAATTATTCATCACGCTGATATACTCTATTAAGTATAATGAATGTAACGAGTACGAGCTAAGAGTCTTCAATAAGGAAATATGATTAACACCAAACTAAAACCCTTTCGGGGTATTCAGATGTGCCCTTTTTGCGGTGGAAGCATCGAATACGTGGGCATTAACAGCAGCTTATATTTTCCCTGAAATAAATACGGCGCAGATGTATATCTGCAGGAAATACGGTTACCAGGGGAGTTTCATAATCGAAGTTGACAATCCCGACGAAGTCAATACTATGAAGAAGGCTTTAAATAAATACAATGAAGGCATTGAAACTGGCAGAGGAAATTTATTCAAAAATTAAAGATTATTATAAATTTATGAATAAAGTATATCAAGGTAGGAATAAGATGCTAAATGTTTAAAATTTGAGTTGTTGAAAATAGCTTTCCTGAATGAAGAGAGTATAAAATTGACCCTGTTGCACAGTTTTCAAGGGGCTGTTTGACTAAATCCCGGAAATCCTTTTAGAGCAATCTCAAGCCTATAGTATACTTTAAAAAAAAATCTGGTGCGTATGAGGCAGATTCTTATAGTATTCAAGCTCTCAAAAGTGTTATAAGTATGCGTAAGAAAGATAATTGTTGATCATCAAAGTGGGCAGGAAAGATGGAATCATGGATAGGAATAAAGCATTTCATATTCTCATAACCACAATCGTATTTGGATTACTGGTGGCAGACGGGGCGGGGGCGGCAACGATTACGGTGAACGCCAGCGGCGGGGCTATGTATACAAATATCCAGGATGCGATTAATGCTTCAAATAATAGCGATACGATATTAGTTGCTGCCGGGATTTACAATGAAAATCTGATCGTGAGGAAGTCGATCATTCTCACTGGAGCTGGCGCAAATGTTACTATCATAAATGCTTTCGATCCCAATTCTAATGTAATTTACATAAGTCAACAAAATGGAGTAAAAATCAGCGATTTTACAGTAACAGGCGGTACTGGCGGTGGACATGCGTCTCGTTCTGCGGGTATATATATTTCCATGTCAAATAATACAAACATATCAAATAATATTGTATCAAATAACTTTTATGGAATCTATCTGTTCTCTGCCATAAATACAAATTTATCAGATAATAATGTAAATTCAAACAATCTGGGAATAGACCTTATGCTTTCTTCAAAGAACACAATAAGAAAAAATACTGTTGTATTAAACAGTAATTATGGAATATCTTTCAGTTCTTCGAACAATACCATATATAACAATTTTTTCAATAATACAAATAATTTTATCAACAGTAGTTCGGGTATCAATAGATGGAACACGAGCAAACAAACTACCACAAATATCGTAGGTGGCCCGAATATCGGCGGTAACTTCTGGGATAATTTATCCGGCACAGGGTTCAGCCAGACCTGTACAGATGCAAACTTAGATGGAATTTGTGATTCGGGTTATATGCTGTCCACAGGAAATGAGGATTATTTACCTCTAACAATACCGACAGGATATATCAATGGCTCTGTTAAATACAACAACGCTGGAATCACAGGCGCAGTTGTCGCTACGAACACTAATGTTTCCACAACTACTGATACATCAGGCTTCTATTCATTCCGGCTTCCTGCAGGCAACTACCAACTAACAGCAACCTGCGAGCCCGAATATTATCCCAACAGCTCGATGATAATTCCGCTTGTGATTGGAACGACAGTGGTGGCGCAGGATATCAATCTCATTAAGAAACCTGCCGGGAATATTACGGGAATTGTTTCATCGGTTTAATTATACCTATAATTGATATGAGGACACTGAAAAATTTTATCTGAAAATTTTATAAGCTATATCCCTTTCGGCAGGAACGGCATCAACCAATCTACGAATGAGTTCATGCTTCTTGTTTGCAGATAGAGAGTCCCGTTTCCCCTGAATTCTGCAACAAGACCTTCGCCGCTAAATATTGTTGATTTGAGACCGCCAACTCTTTTTACGCTGTAATCCAGACCTTCCGTGAAAGCTACCATGTGCCCGGTATCAATAGTGAATGACTCACCTGCCAATTTTACTTCATGGATCGCACCGAAACTTGATATGAAAGCGTCGCCTGTTCCTGCCATTTTAAGCAGGAACAATCCCTCGCGCGAGAAAAAGGATTTTGCCCCGCCCCATTTTGTATCAAGGCTCAATTCAGGAGCCGATGCCATGTAGCTTCCGCTCTGTATGTACAGTGTCTCCCCGTTCAACCTATGATGGGCTATATCGCCCTGGTAAGGCGGTGCAAGTCCAACAATTCCTCTTGACCTTGCTGTAAAGGTATTTGTAAAGAAAGATTCGCCTCCGAGCAAACCTCTTGAAAGCGCCCCGAATACGCCGCCTTTAGCCTTCGTTGCGATCTCTATCCCCGGCGACATATAGACCATGGCGCCTGATTCAGCTTCGATACGTTCCCCTGCTTCCAGCTTTACCTCAAGCAGGGTATAAGCCGGTTTATACATGATTTCATGCTGCATGAACAACCGATTGTTGGGAATTATATTAAATCTGGCGTTAACAATATTTGCCGGGAGCGCGATTGTTTACGTTCAGCCTGTTAGCAAATAAACCGTAGTAGCTGCCTGGATTATCGATACGAATAATACAAATCCAGATACTCTTTTCATGACTTATATTCTTAAAAATCGAAGTCAGGGGAATCAAGAGTATCGAAAGGGGCAATACATGAAAAAAGATTTCTACAAAAATCCGATGGCCGGGTAAAACAACAGGGATTCGGGAAAAGAAACATTCAAATCAACCGGGAAAGGAGCATTAAGATCAACAATCAGTATTGTTATTAACGCAAATATGACTGCAAGACTGAACGACGGAACAGCCCTTTAAGATTCTCCTTTTTATAAATTGCGAACCAGCCTTTGGAAACAAGAAAAGATAAAGAAATTACTCCCAAAAAGACAATTAAAAATGAGGCTATTAGAGGATTTATTGTGCCAATAAATCGCGAAAAGAAAAGATTGTCAGAAAAATAGAGAATTCCTGTCAGCACTGCAATTACAATCGATAAGACGATAAAGACCAGAAATTGCAACCTTTCCCTGGAGATTAATTCTTTAATTTTTACCATATAACGCGGGGCAACCTATGAATAAATCATTACAAGTTCACTCCCCCGGATACTTCAATTCTCTGTCCATTTATCCATTTTGCCTCATCTGTGCAAAGGAATGCTACAACGCTACCGATGTCATCCGCATTCCCAACCCGTCCTAATGCTGTCTGGCTTGCTACAAAGGATTTCATCCGGGGATTATTTCGTATAGCTGCATTGTTAAAATCCGTTTCAATCGCCCCCGGCGCAACTACGTTCGCGCGTATGCCACGTTGTCCAAATTCTTTCGCGACATACTTCGTGAATACTTCCACAGCTCCTTTTAATGAAGAATAAACTGAATAACCCTGGACACAAAATCGTGTTGTTCCGGATGAAATAAAAACCACCCCTCCATTGTCATTCATATTAGGAATGCATTTCTGTGTAAGAAAGTAAACTCCTTTGAAATGAATATTCATTAAATTGTCAAAGGCCTCCTCAGTAACCTGTAATATTGGCAAAGTTACTCCAATACCTGCATTATTTATCAGGTAGTCAAACTTGTTTGTATTCCAATTGGTTTGCAAAGAAACCAATAGTTCAGAAATAAACTTGTCGAATGATTTAATATCCGAAACATCAAATTTCAATGCAACAGCCTTTCTGCCGCTTCTTCCAATTTGTGAAACTACATTTTCCGCCCCTATTTTATTGGTATTATAGGTCAGTATCACATCAATACCTTTTTTTGCCAGTGATAGAGCCATATCCTTACCAAGTCCCCGGCTTCCCCCGGTTACAAGTGCTATTTTTATTGTCATAATTATCTCTTTATTAAATATTAGATATTGCACATCATAATATTAACTTGATGCTTCATTCAAATAGGCTCATATTCAACTCATTTCATGAAACAGTAGGAGGTCATGTCGAGGAAACGATTGGATTGAGTGGTGCCCAGTTCGCGGTATAATTCATATATTGATTGGCCAGGCTTGTGACACATAAGGAAGTGAATGCCGCCATCGATTGTGTAGCCCTTGCGTTTCCAGCAGGTGGCCACTCCTCCCGGCGTGGCATGGTGCTCGAAGATATGGGTTTGATATCCGTTCATTTGTGAATAACAGCCTGTGGAAAGACCGGCGAGACCGGCGCCGATGATGATAATGGATTTCTTAGTCGTCTTTATCCCTCTATTTGTTCACTGCTCCAACTCCTGATGAGTAGTTTAATTCATCATGAGCGTTCATTTATTAAGGCCCCATTTTGCCCCATATCCCTGGTTCTTTATTTTTTCCCTCAGCTGGATAATTCCATATAATATTGCCTCAGGTCTTGGAGGACAGCCTGGCACATACACATCCACGGGTAAAATCGAATCCACGCCTCGTAAGACAGAATATGATTCGCGGTATGGTCCTACAGTGTTGGCGCAGCTTCCTACCGAAATGATCCATTTAGGGTCAGGCATCATTACATAAAGTTGCTTTACTCTTGGAGCCATTCTTTTGGTTACGGTGCCCGCCACGAACATCACGTCTGCATGCCTTGGACTTGGTCTTGCGATCTCCATACCGAAACGTGCAAAATCATAATGTGGCATACCAAGAGCCATATATTCAAAAGCGCAACATGCAAGACCAAACCATAAAGGCCACAGAGAGCTTAAACGTGAATAGTTAATTATCTGGTCAACAGTTGCAAAAATTATATTTCCTTCTCTTTCTCCTGCTGCAGCAACTGTGTTTACAAGCCCTGTATCTTCCAGTTTCTCCAGCGCTGTCTCTGGCTTTTTTCTTTCCCACATAGTTTTACCTTTTCATATCATTAAATATTATGTCGATTTTTTTTGATACGTCCTCCATCATGTTTCATAATCCCTGTATGCATTCTTCATCCGCCTGGCAACTTTCATTCTGAGATATATCAAACCCGGTATTTCTTTCAATGGATATTTCCTCATGAATGAAATACTCTTTTCCAGAGGTATTATATCGAAATACAAAGAATTTAGATTATTGAAGAATTCTTTCAAAGGGAGTTTTGTAGGAAGCTGGGTATGAATAAAATCAAAGAGATCATAATCAGTCGTAATGAGATTGTCTTTAACTTCTTCATAAAAATCTGCTCCGGGTAAAGGAGTAAGAACAGCAAAGCTCAGGAAATTGAGTTCCATTCCCCTGCAATATTCTTTAAATTCTTTAAAATCTTCCTCATTAAAATCCAGCCTGACAATAAACGAAGCATAGATCTCTATGCTGTTGGCGTTCAATATTTTAACTGCTTCTTTATTATTTTCGACAGTTGAACCTTTATTGATATATTTAAGGTCTTCATCCCTGAAAAATTCAAGGCCCACAAAAACCCTTTCAGGTCCGATGTCTTTCCAGATTTTAATAAGGTCCGGATTTTTTACGATCGTATCGCTTCTTCCATAAAGAAAATAACGCTTTTTGATTCTGGCTTCCTTGATTAATTCGGCAAGGATTTTCATCCTCTTAGCATCAACCATAGATTCATCATCGGAAAAGAAAACATATTTTTCTTTGATCTGTGAAAGCTCCCGGACAATGTTTTCCGGCTTTCTTTTCAGGTACTTTCCGCCTGTAAGCTTCCACAGGGCACAGAAATTACACCTGTTTGGACAGCCATTTGATGTGCGTATCGATGCAAGCGGTCTCATCCATTCGCTATAATAATGTTTTCTATATTCTTCCGTAAGTTCCCTTGCCGGGAAAGGAAAGACATCAAGATCAGTTATGGGTTCAGGCGGATTCATTATCTGTTCTCCATTTTTCAAATAGGATATTCCGGCAATCCCATCAAATGGTCTTTTAGAGACAAGTCTTGAAATTATTTCCTTGAATACAAAAACACCCTCTCCCATCACTACTATGTCAATATTGGGGGTAAAGAAATCTTCAGGGGCCACAGTTGCATGATGACCCCCAACAACAGTGAAAATATCCGGATTGATGGTTTTGATTTTATTAAATAAATTTTTGACTGTATTTACATGAACAGTATATGCAGTGATCCCGACAACATCCGGTTTGAATTTCTGCATTTGCGAATCAAGGTCTTTGTCAATCCGCATATCAAGTATTTTAGTATCATGATCGCTCACTCCTGAAGCTAAATATTCGAGCGCAAGCGGTTCATAAATAAAAACATCCTCTCCACCAATCGTTTTCTGGGCTTTCGCCGGCTGTATAAGCAAAATCTTCATGGCCTACTCCTGTTTACGATATACCTTTCCTTCATCACCGTCAACCGTGAGCTGTTCTCCATCTTTCAAAGCCTTCATAACTCCAGGCACATTGACCACTGCCGGAATTCCATATTCCCTTGCGACAATAGCGCCGTGTGAAAGGTAGCCACCCACTTCCATTACAACTGCTCTTGCTCTCAGGAACATCGGCGTCCATCCCGGATCTGTGGACGGGGCGACCAGAACATCGCCTGCCAGCAACTTGCTGTTTTCCCTTGGATGCCGGATCAACCGCGCCGACCCTGAAGCGCTGCCTGCGGCCACACCAAGCCCTGAAAGCACCGTACCATGGACTTCATGTTGCTGAGCCAGCGGCTGGGGTACTTCATCGATAATAACATCAGGCGGTTCGAGTTCAGATAATTCCTCTCGAATCCGTTTTCGATCTTCAACCAGTATCCTTAAACCGGTTCCGTCCCAGTGACCTGTAAGGATATCGATAATTTCAGGCAAAGCACAGTGATATACATCGGTCTTTTCCTTCAATATCCCTTTATCCACCAGACGGCGCCCGATATCCTGCAAAACCAGGCGCGAAGGTTCATAGGATTTTATCAGAACAGATCTTGCCATTTCTCTCATTTCCGCACCCTTAGTGACCTGCCTGACCCACATACTGATCTTTATCCGCCGAAAACTCCATTTTAGTTTTTCTTCAATTTCTAATTCGGTCGCCTTTCGCTTTTCGGCCTGAGCTTTTCTATAATCGGCATTTCTGGGGGACAACAATTCCGCACGAACATTCTCAAGTAAATAACCCGGATCCTCCTTCCATCTGGGATTTATTAAATCAGTTTCATAAATCCCCCGGTGACCATAATCTTTCAGGAACTCTTCAAATTCGGTCATGAATTGTGAGCCTACGGGAATTTCATTCCGGAATGCTGTCGGGTCAAAGTGTTCGGCCATAAAGTACCTTCGTGCAGCTTCGTCTCTTTGTGCTGTCTGTGCCAGCTCCATTAACCTGTAACCGTGTTGTGCGCTGGTCATCTTTTCTGAGGTTCCTGCCAGCAAACCATTTGCAAGGGAATAGCCGCGGCCGGGAAAATCCACTTCCAGTGTCCTGGCCAGCATTTCTAAAGGAAATCCGGCAGAAGAACCAATGATCATGTATGACGGTCCGAATTCCACATATTTTTTCCTGATCTCTGAAAGAAGCGAAATAAGTTCATTTTCATTCATGCTGCCGAAGTTCAATTGATTCCAATTATCCGACTTTTCCGAGATGTCTCTAAATATTTTTTCGGCTGAGCCCTGTATCCGCAAGATATTGATAAAATAATATAGCTGCCGCAGGATTCGTTTCATTCCTTTGCGCCCGCTCAGGGGATTTCCGGCAGGAACTTTGATCTCAGGCTGGTGACCACCTAAAATTTCATTGGTTTTTCCAGGCAGAGATCCCATTGAATCATAGAAGCCCCATTGAAGCGCCGAGAGGTTGAAGTATCCCCGCCCTTTGTAAAGCCTGACCCAATTTATGCCGGGAGGCACATGATAACCTGCAGACTGAAGGCTCGCACTCATCATCCTGGGAAGCATGCAACTTGCAAGGTTCCATGTAATAGTCGACTGGACCTGCGGCATTACATCCTTTAAGTTTGCGTTTGACCAGATGACAGGCTGGCCTGCTATCTCAGGGAAGCTCGGTTCACGAAGGTTGGTCACGGGTCTTGCCTGGAGTACAAAAAACCTGTTACCATCAAATGCCCATTCCATATCCTGATGAACAATACCCGAACCAAGGGCCTCATACACGCGCAGAGTAAGCAAACCCAGTTCAGTGATCCTGCTGTCATCAAGGACCTGTTTATTGGCGCTATCGCCCGGACTTACTAGTTCCGTACCGTTTCCGGATTTTGACCTTGTACATTGCTTCTTACTTCCGATTTTCTTCGTGAGAATCTTCGGAATCAGGATCCTTGGATCTAACAGATACTCGTCCGGCTCTACAGATCCACTGACCACCGACTCTCCCAGACCGAAATTCGCACTGATAGCAATCCTGTCGTGCCTGCCTGTACACGGGTCGCAGCTAAAAGCCACACCGGCTGCGGCCGCAGGTATAAGTTCCATGATAACTACAGCCGCAGCGACCTTATCATCGGGAAATCCCATTTTGCGCCTGTAGGCAACGGCACGGGGCGTCCAGAGGGAAGCATAGCAGCCCTTTATTGCTTTGATGATATTCGAAAGGCCAATCATATTCAGGAATGACTCATGGACTCCGGCAAATGATGCAGTGGCAGAATCTTCAGCTGTTGCTGATGACCGGACTGCCACTGGTTTATCAACCAGGTTAAGATACGTAAGATTTGCCGACAGTTCTTTTATTGATAATTCGGATAATTTTCCTTCCTCGATCTTTTTCCTTATTTCCGATAATTTTATTTCAATAGCCGTATCCAGTACATCCTCTGCCCTGATGGAAAAAACAGCATGGATAGGACCCAACAAATCGTTGGTTTCCAGAAAATCCCGGTAAACCCTTGAAGTTAAGACTCCGCCTGCTGGAACTTGAAAACCATACCTGTGAAGGCGGCCCAAATTGTAGCCTTTGCCGCCCACCTCTGCCGGATCAGAATTGGCAGATTCTTCCCAGTTTAGAAAATATATTTCCTTTTTATCACACATTGTTTCACCTTCCGATACCGTCAAATATCATGTCAATTTTTTTTGATATGTCCTCAGATAAAGAATAATCGCTTTTTGAACATAACCATTCCATTAACGAATAAAAATAGATTGCAGTCAAATTTCCGGCAGCTTTCATAACATCTGAACCGATTTTTATTTCACCTGCTTTTTCACCGTTCTCAAGCAGCACCTTAATGAGATTATTCAGGTTGGAGCTTCTTCTTTCTTCATGGCCGTAATGTTTCAAATGCTCAAAAACGAAAAGCTTTGTAAGTTCCCTGTCATTTTCATTGCTCTTTGCCAGGAGGACGAGGATGTTTTTTATCTTTTCCTTTGTGGAGATATTTCGGGTCAATTGATCTTTTACGAGCTCAAAGGCAAGATCTTCCTTTTGTTTAATGAAATCTTTAAGAAGTCCTTCCTTGGTCGGGAAATAATTAAAAAATGTTCCTTTTCCTATCCCTGCTTCTCGTGTGATCTCATCTACAGTTGTGTTTTCATACCCTTTTTCTTTGAATAATCTTCCAGATACTTCGAAAATGTTATTTTTTGTTTCGATCTTCTTTTTATCACGCAGGGACATTTTACCATCTTTTTATTAATTATGACTATCAGTCTTATTTGACCAATAGTCTTTTATGACTTTAAGTCATATTTAAAGATTTTGGTTTTAGCTGTTAGATATGTTTATTCTATGGCAATTTCTATAAATATCGATGACTCTTGCTAAAAAGGAAACATTCTTGCGGTTTCACATGGACAACTTATCGGCTTTTCGTCTTATATAAAAATTCTGCATCTCAATGAAAATATGGAGGAAACCTGAATGCTCTCATCTCAAGCTACTTCGTTCCAGATATATCCCTTTTGGGTGGACAAATACAATCATTCCCAGGAAATAATAAATGCGTGCTCACGCAGTATCAGGTTTTAGAGATAACCAGCTGCCGTATTTCCTGTACCCATTTGTAAAGTTTGAAAAGCTTTTGAGCAGTTTCCAGAAGCCCCGGGAGGGATTTGAAAATTTTGTTTAACGCCCTCACATATCTTAATATATTCAGGCTGGATATTCCATAGCTGTTGATTTTCAGAGGGATAATCTGAAGATACTTGCCATGAAGTCCATTTTGGGGCATTTTTTACCATACACATGGTACTTACTGTTAATATCAACAAGATACTTAAATTTTTGTCTATTTTTTCTTCAAAAAAAGGGGTTGCACTTTCACTACTACTTACCTCAGGAATATAAGCCAATTGTTTAATTAATAATAATTAGAGCGCGTGCGTCTGCCCGGAGGATAATCAGTGCGGCTTTCTCAGAACCGCATAAGACTA
>Ga0172368_10005949_pt1 | contig 13372 bp, 15 predicted proteins | sample Lak11m_FD_114540 | JGI IMG/M metagenome (GOLD analysis project Ga0172368, IMG submission 114540) | Freshwater microbial communities from Kabuno Bay, South-Kivu, Congo - kab_022012_11m | ecosystem: Environmental > Aquatic > Freshwater > Lake | place: Democratic Republic of the Congo: South-Kivu...
GTTTTGAAGGACAGTAGAAAATTCCTTTCAGATACGATACAATTGTCTTGGGCATAGTTTTAGCGTCAAATACTTAACTATGCCCCTATTTTAGAACGTTTTCAGCTTGTGCGTAAGTCCTGCTGGAAGGTAGAATTGTTAAGCAATCGTATGTCGGTAAGTGTAAAATACACAAAATACTTTTTACCAACTTTTTTAATTTGGCTACGTTTTTCACCCGTTATCGTAAACTCAAAATTCTTGAGCTTATGGGATAAGACTTCCAATATGTGCTTGCCACCGTTAAATCCACCACCGTCTTTTCGTAAAATCTTGGGCTGTTCATTACCGAAATAATAAATCTTAAAACCGTTCAGTTTTTTGCCGTAAAACGTACTCTTTATTACATACTCATTCTTTTTCTTTTGCATATAGTTATTTAACTACCCAATTTCCATATTCATCGAAATTGTACGACCGTTTAAAACCACACGCATTCCAGACTAAGTCGAACATTGGACGCAGGATGTCTTTTGGTTCGATATCGTATGATTCCACTAAAGTTTCCGGCAAGATCAAAACATCTCGATCAATCTTGTAGTAATCATCCCAAAACCGCATACGGTCAACGGCCATTTCGTAATCTTTAATACCAATAAGGGTAAGAAAAATAACCACAGGCATGTTAATACCCATCTCACGAGCCAAATTTAAAAATTCTCCAAGCGATCCAATTAATTGCGACTCATAAGCCACGCTTGGAATATATTTTTTCTTCTTTTCCGCACTTAATATTAAACCCTCGACTGCTTCAAAGATTCCATTCCGATAAAGTTGAACATAAGAATGCGACTTGTCATTTCTGCCTCCGGAGTAAGACAAAATTCCTTCAAGATTAATTCTATGATTCCAACCAGAAGTATATATGGGTCTCAACTTAGCTGGATTATTTGTTACAAGATTGAGATCAAGGCTAAAATTCGGACTAAATGATTCCAGTGGTACGATATGAAGCACAATTTTCCCTCCGTCATAAAAAGGAAGTGGCAAATTATTACCGACCAGCTGTGATATTCTCTCCGTTTTGAATCTGCTTATTTTCTCATTTAAGGTTTGGGATAGATTAAATGCAATCTTTAATTCATTTGTATCCAGTGCATATTTGCCAGTGGAATTTCTTGAATAGAATTTGTCATGGCCTTTGTATGTTACACGATGAGGACCATTCCAACTTTTGTTTATCCTAAAAACAATGACAAGCTTCTTGTCGGGCAAATTAACAAGATGCGTTGCAAATACGATTCTGGGGTCTATCCCATCGCGGATAATATTTTCATGTTTCCGGATTTCTTCGTCTATATTTTCAACCGCAAAGCCATCAATGCTTTTGGGGGAACCATTCTCTTCTGCAATACCAAAAATTAAATCCCCTCCGGAGGTGTTAGCAAAAGACGAAATATCGGCCAAAAATTCTTTTCTGTCACCGTCAGAATTGCCAGGCAACTTTTGTTTGTACTCAATAGTTTTGCCCTCTAAAACAGAGTTGCTTTGTAATTGCTTTAAATCGTCGAGAGAAATTTTTTCCAGTTGCTTATTTATCATGACCTTTTAACTACTAACCGCGAGGAGGAAATGGATCATTGCCATAGCTATTCCTTTCTTGGATTTTTCCATCCTTGCCATGAATAAAATGCTCGACGTGTTTCTTTTCGGCAATTTGTTCTCCCTTATCGAGAGCGTTTTCTTTTGTGTGATGAGACGAGAGAGGTTTGACCGTACCTTCCTTCTTGTTCTCCCACATGTGGCGACCAGAATTATAAACGGTATGTATGTTTTTCATATTCATTTTTATTACTGTGGATAAATTGGACTTGTTTAGGTTATGTTTAGGTAGTATACTATAAGCATGCAAAAGAAGTCAACCATAAATTTAGGGAATCCATCAAAGCGGCAGGCCGAAATACTACTCTTCGCTAGAGAGTATCGTAGGGAAAACGGATACTCGCCGGCTTTAACCGAAATCGCGAAACATTTTGATATTTCCATTCCTACAGTTCACCAGCACGTATCAGCTTTGCGAAAGAAAAATTTGCTTACCGTTGAGAAAGGTAAAAAGCGATCGATCCAATCATTACGTGATCATAAATCATCGGTGATAGAAATCCCGCTGATGGGCATTATTTCTGCCGGTGGTCCAATAGAGGCAATACGCGACCCAAAACCCATAGAAGTCCCTAGTACTATGCTCCCCCCTGGGGCTGATTATTATGCATTAAAGGTATCAGGAGTGAGTATGATCGAGGAAGGAATTTCAGATGGAGATATAGTGATAGTTCGTGATCAACCCACTGTAGACGATGGCGAAAAAGCAGTTGCTTATATGCCAGATAGAAATGAAGTCACTCTCAAGAAGTTGTACAGAGAAAAAAATCGTATAAAACTTGTGCCAGCAAATAAAACAATGAAGCCATTTTACGAAACCAATGTCTTAGTCCAAGGAAAAGTCGTGGGGGTTTTAAGAAAAGAGGTTTAATAAATGGTAAAATAATTTTATGTCTTTAGTATCAATACCAGAAGCATCAAAATGGGCGACTAATTATCTCGAGAAGGAGGTGTCACCGACAAATATTTTTTACCTAGTTCAATACGGTAAGGTTAAAAAGCATGGCGAAAATGGTTCTACGCAGGTTGATTTAAATGACCTTAAAAAATATTACGAATCTTATAATGGTAAGCGCGAGATCAGCTGGAAAAAAAATCTTGGAAATGATTTAAACTGGACACTCTCTTTCGATAATTTGCGGGAGAAAGACACCACAAAGCACGTCCACCGACTCCATCCCTACAAAGGTAAGTACATTCCTCAACTTGTTGAATATTTTATTGATACCCATACTGATGATTTCAAAAAAGAAGCATACTTTAAGGCTGGCGACATTATTCTTGATCCATTTTTAGGTTCTGGGACAACAATCATTCAGTCATTGGAAATGGGGCTACATTCTGTAGGCATAGACGTTTCTGAATTTAACTGCATGATCGCAAGTTGTAAGGCGACTCATTACGATAATGAATACTTGCAAAAAGCAATCAAGAAAATGCTCAATGCCCTAGATACATTTGAGCACGATAATAAAATTCAGGAATTTGAAAATGAGCTTCTGGCCGAGCTTACCAAGTTCAACAATATACATTTCCCCGGCTATGATTTTAAGTACAAGATAAATCAGGGAAATTTTGACGAAAAGAAATTCTCTGTCGAGAAAGAGCGCGAATTTTTGCCTGTATACCAAAAACTGCTCAAAAAGTACGGGATTAAGTTAAAACAAAATGAGTCAAATTCCTTTCTCGATATTTGGTTTATCTATAATGTCCGTAGAGAGATAGATCATGTGTTCCAAGCTATTAAGCAAGAAAAGGATGTTAAAACTCGCAAAATTCTCGCACTGATTTTGAGCCGGACAATTAGATCATGCCGTGCTACAACACATAGTGATTTAGCTACTCTTAAAGAACCGCAACTCACCACCTATTACTGCTATAAGCACAAGAAAATCTGCAAGCCACTTTTCTCCATCAAGACAATGCTAAATCGCTATGCCTTTGACACATCAAATCGCATTAAAGAATTCGACAGGCTACGTAAGCCAGTTCATTATTCTGCAATAGCCGGTGATTCAAGAACAGTAAACATCTTTGAAAAGGTAGAGAAACAGAATCCAGAGTTCGCCAAAATTCTACAGAAGCAAAAAATTTCTGGTATTTTTTGCTCACCCCCATATGTTGGACAGATTGATTACCATGAACAACACGCGTATGCTTACGATCTGCTCGGATTTAAACGAAAGGACGACTTAGAAATAGGTCCTCTTTACAAAGGCCAGGGATTGGAAGCACGTAAATCATATGCGCAAGGAATTGCGGATGTATTAAATAATTGCAAACAATACCTAAAGGACAATTTTGATATTTTCCTTGTAGCAAACGACAAATACAATCTTTATCCTGAAATTGCAAGTAAATCAGGAATGAAAATTGTAAATCAATTTAAGCGACCGGTACTCAATAGAACAGAGCGTGATCGCAATCCTTATTCAGAAATAATATTTCATCTAAAATCAATTTAATTTTATGGCCTTATCAAAAGAACAAGTTAAGAATGTAGAGGAAGTTTTGAAAGCGAGTCTGCGTAATAAGTTTCAAAACTATAAACCAGAACCGGCATCAATGCCTTTTCATACACGCCTACTCGGAAAAGATAGATTGGCTTTGTATGCCTTTATTCATTCACTAAATACAAACTTTGGTTCAAGTATTTTCGAGCCAGTTGGACTTGCTCTTGCACAAAAAAATTTCAAGATGGCAACAGCTCAAGCTCGAGCTGGCGAACAGATCAGTAGTGCCGCTCAGGTAGAGATACAGAAAATCATTGATGGTTTAACCACTGCTGTAACCACTCCAAATAAAAAAGAGGAGATCGAGAAAATAAGGAAGGTTTGCCAGACGGGAGAAATGATCACGGTAAAACCGACAAAGGTAGATTTGATGTTTGAATCAAAAGACGGCGCATTTTTCCTTTTTGATATCAAGACCGCTAAACCGAATGCTGGCGGCTTCAAAGAGTTTAAGCGTACATTGCTTGAATGGGTTGCTGTGATTTTGGCGAATAAGCCAGATGCAAACGTAAATACTTTTATAGCAATTCCATACAATCCCTACGAGCCAGAGCCGTATACTCGTTGGACGATGCGAGGGATGCTTGATCTCGAACATGAGCTTAAAGTAGCAGACGAGTTTTGGGATTTACTTGGCGGAAAAAATACGTACAAGGATTTACTCGATTGCTTTGAGAGGGTTGGCATCGAATTGAGAGACGAAATTGATGCCTATTTTGGGCGTTTTAACAAAAAATAACCACTATCTCAGTGTAGTGATATAGTAAGTGCCATTACTATATTAGTTTGGAGATATAGTAAGAATTAGGTCAAACTTTAGTGAATAAAAGCCATTTTTTACCACCCATTCACTAAAGTTGGCGTTTCCGAAATAGTACACTTTTGTATCATTAGAGAAACACCGATTTTGATCAGTGCAGTATACAAAAAGTCCATTTTTTGCATAGCACAGCGTGGAAAATATGCAAAATAGCTAAAAATAAGAATTTTACTCTATCAACTGGCTGATGCAGTAAAGACCATTTCTATATCATCGCAGTGATGATATAATGTCTGGCGGTGGAAACCTACTTTCAAGTGCCAAGTATGACATGGACAAGTGCAGCACCCGTGCACCTTGACAGCAAAAAAATATTGATAAGCTGATGAAGGCATAAAAAATTTCGTTTAAAGATTTAGTCAGTATACTTAATATACATTTATGTCAAGGGAAAATCCATTTGGGTATAACCCAAATAAAGTTGGGAAGGAGAGAAACGAGACTGTTTCTGGGCAAGCTCCAGTTCAAGAACAGGGAGAAAAAAATATTGTTGAGGAAGAAAAAGCTCGGTGGGCAAAATTTCAACAGACAACAAACGCTCACATTGATAAACTCGTTGAAAGTGGGAGTTGTCCTGCAAAGTGGGCGGAAATGAAAAGAGAATCAGTGGCAACGCTAGTGGAAGTTAATGTAGACCCCGAGACACTCTCAAAAAGAGCTAGCGGTCAATTACCCAGCTCCTTTTTTCCTAACTCGGATCCAGAAGCCTATGCAATTGAATTTGCCGAAATAGGTTTACCGGCTATCCGCGAATTTCAAGAAAAAACTGAGGAAACTCGGAAGTCAGCTCTCGAAAAAGTGCAACCCTTGCTCGATCGTGTTAGTAGAATAATCACTGATTTGGAAGATGCTCTAAGAAGAGTTACTAATCCATCTCCAAGTGTTGGAGAAAAATTAAAACGCTTGCAAGAATTTCAGGAAAATCTCAACGAGATTGTTGCAGATTTTGAGGCAAAGGTAGAGGAAATCAGACAGTTGAATTTTGATATTCAAGACAAAATTGTGGCACCAGATATTGAAGCAAGCATGAGAGAACTTGAAGAAATACTGCGAGCTCTGGATTACGAAACTCGAAAATAGGTTGGAAAAGTGGTATAATACAAACAGCGCCCTAACGGGCGCTGTTTGTATTATACACAGGAAATGAGACAAAACAAAAATCGAGCTGTTTCCAGTTCGATTTTTGTTGGGTGTCGTAGCAGCGGGATGTTGGAACTATTCTTGCATCTCATGAATCTCTTGGACTTTCTTCCGCTCGTCTCGGAGAAGCATCAACGTTTCGCTTTTGAGGCTTTTACGAATTGCCTTGAATCGATCAGGGGGAAGGAGATGATTAATGTCCTCGTCGATAATCTTCTGCGCAATATGCGCATCAATGAATGCGATCGTTCTGCTGAAAAAATCTGCAAGCGGCAACTTGCTCACTTCCCGGATAACGGCAGGATTATAGCGGAATCCTTTCAGCAAGAAGTGGTGGATGTCGTAGATATCTCTACCTGCGATCGCTTTACGCTTCTCATAGCGGCCAGTGAGCGCAATGAGCTTATTGGCAAAGTTTGTTTCCTTTGTCTGACACATGGCAATCCTATCGATTTCAGTAAGACGAAAAGGTGCGTACTCGTTGGAGTGCGGTTGGGGAAACGTCGCATCAATCTTTATGGTATTTCGTCCTTGTGACGAATTGGGGTACTGCAGGAAATACTGAAGCGTATTTTTGCTTTTATCTTTAATGGTGCAACCAAGATCGGTAAAAATGCGATCGCATTTTTTTCGTATGGCGGGCAGGTCCCTGGTTTTGCCAAGAAAGTCAAAGTCTAGATCGCTTGAGAAGCGATCAAGCCATCCGAGCATGGCAGCGCATGTCCCGCCCTTGAAACGGAGGTTTGCGGCAATGTCCTCGGCATCGATAATAGCCGTGAGGATTCTATAGAGCCACGCTTTATGTTGCGCGTCTTTTGCGCTTGCCAGAATCATCATATCGATTGGGGGTTAATGGGTAGCCAATGGTTTGTTGAATTTTTTTTACCTCTTGCCAATCAATGAATTGAGGGGCGTCAAAATATGCGAGAGGATTGAAAAAAAGCACATCAGCAACAGCCCGAGAGAGAGTTGCCTGAGGTATGACGCGCGAATCGTCGATGCCGATTGTTTGGTAGAGAAATTGATCCGACAGTTTTCTGCAGCGGTAATTATGTGGACCGATGGCGAGTTTTCTCGATGCGGAACCCATAAACGTTATCCAAGGTATGTGCTGAAAGATAACTCCATGTTGTGCAAGGACAGACTCTGTGCTCACGTAGGCGTATCCATGGAGTGCTCGGTATCCAAGGAGCAGGGGGTCAAGATCGGACAGCGGCTTGATTGAATAGAGACCTTTGTATATCCGAAAGAGAAGTCCTTGCTGCACATATCGTTTGAGAGTTGTATAGAGCGTATTCTTGTTTGCAATACTCCACATTCGAGAGAGGTCGTCTGAATGGAAAATCTCCTCATGCATTGTGGTGAGTTGGACGATTCTGCCTGCCTGCACTGGTTTGGGTTGTATTTTTTTTTCTGTACTCATATGTACAGGATAATATATTCACCTATTTTTGTCAACCAAAACAAAAATCGAGCTGTTTCCAGTTCGATTTTTGTTGGGGTGGCCAACGGGAATCGAACCCGTGATAACAGGACCACAACCTGCTGTGTTGCCTCTACACCATGGCCACCATAGTTATTTCTGCGCGATCAGAAAAATGCCGCTGATTAGGAGGAGTATACCAATGATGTTGACAAGCGTCAATGATTCGCGGAAGAGGAAGTAGGCAGCTATCGTCGTGAGAATGATTGTTGAACTAAATATCACAGGCACTCCAACCGAAAGCCCAAATCGTTGGATCGCCATGGAGTAGAAAGGGAAACTGCCGGTCAAAAACACAATGCCCGTTACCACGAGTGGCTGTGTCAGGATTTTTACGATAACAGACAGATCAAATCCCCCCGATGGGACATGTTCCATGCCGGCGCGGATGAGGGTATTGCCAACCGCACCGGCTGCTATGGCGATGATAAGCGGAATGAATGTTTGCATATTTGGTATTTTATCATTCTTTCTCCCCGCGAGGAATCGAACCTCGATCCAGAGCTTAGAAGGCTCTTGTTTTATCCATTAAACTACGGGGAGACTAGAGCCCATCTCAAAACTTTACGGTGATTTAGCCGCATCGTCAACGGTCGCGCTCGGTCAGAGTTTTCCGCCGCAGCACCTCTGGCGTTATTGTTCTCTCGATCCCCGCAAGGCGGGCATATCGTGATACGATGCGTTGGATGCTCCGTGGCGTAAGCGATATCGCACGAAGGTTAGGAGTAATCCTGTTTCCTACAGCTCTGTCATAGCGTATGAAAAGTGCTGGATACGGATCCTTGCGTTCATCGAGATACACTCGCAGCGTCTCGCATGCATCGGAGGGGAGTATCTGTATGTGGTAGGTAGCGCCTCTCTTGCAAATACATTCTCTCCGATGCAGGCGGATATCAGTACGGAGAAGCGACACCACTTCTGACACTCGAAGGTCAGTGTGAAGAAGCAGCGCGAAGATTGCAGCATCTCGTTTTTTGATCTTGCCAATTTCACCCGAGGTTACGATTGCATCAGAAAGCCGCTGCGCTTCAGCTGCAGCCAGTGGAGCTCCCTGCTCTTTTGGCTGTGTGCGGGAAAGCACAACCTTTTGTTTTGGGAGCGCAGTGATCCCTCTCTTATCGAGATATGCTAAAAATGTTCGCAGTGCGATCAAGTGGTAGTTGAGGGTATTTTTTTGCAGTCGCTTACCGTCAGGAAGATGAGTAATAGTGATTTTGTACTTTTTGATTGTTTCTGTCGTGATCTGTGCTGGCGTACTGATCGCTTGTATCGCCGCCCAACGGGCAAAGCGGTTGAGCCAATGAGAATAATTTCGCACAGTTCTGTCCGAGCGATTTTTTTCAACTTCGATATACGAAAGATATTCATCAATGAGTGTATCGAGTGTATGGCGCATACCATAATTGTACGACACTTTCCTTATTTCACCAAAACATGGCCGGGGCTTGCTTTTCTGCGTATCCATGCTATACTGCCTTTCATTATAAGTAATAGTACACACGGATACTGCGGATAATGCGTATGAGCAAACGCTTTTCTGCGGTGTCGGCGTGGAGAAAGGGACATATCTATGCTCGATAAAAAGATCAAGCAAAAGATTATCGCCAAGTTTGCGACGAAGCCTGGCGATACGGGATCGACCCAAGTACAGGTCGCTATCCTCACCGAAGAGATTAACCGTCTGACGGAACATCTCAAGGAACACAAGAAAGATAATTCGTCTCGCCGCGGACTTCTCAAAAAGATCGGAGAACGCCGCCGTCTTTTGCGTTACCTGGCGGCAGAAGACATGGCTGCGTACGAAGAACTTGTAAAGCGCCTGAAATTAAAGAAGCGCGACTTCGGACCCAAATCCGTTCTGGGAGAAGATGTTGACATGGCGCTCGCTGAAGAGGCAGCCGCGTAAGGTGGAAAGGAGGAACTATGATAAAGCACTCTGAACAGCGCGTCGGTATCTTTATCGATGTGGGCAATATGTACCATTCGGCAAAGAACCTGTATGGCGCGAACGTAAACTATCAAGGGATTCTCAAAAATGCCGTTGCCGGCCGTAAGCTCATCCGCGCGATCGCATACGTCATTAAATCAAAAACTGTCGAAGAGGAATCATTCTTTGATGCCCTCTCAAAACAAGGTTTTGAGGTGCGCATGAAAGACTTGCAGGTATTTGCCGGCGGAGCAAAGAAAGGAGACTGGGATGTCGGTTTAACTGTCGATGCGATCAAGATGGCTGACAAGCTCGATGTTGTAGTCATCGTGACGGGCGACGGTGATTACGTCCCGCTCGTCACGTATCTTCAGCAAAATAAAGGATGCCTTGTTGAAGTCATGGCGTTTGGTGATACGACATCAGGGAAATTGATCGAGCATGCGGATGAATTTGTAGATCTCGGAAAAGATCTTAGCACCTATTTACTCAAGAAACGCCGCGTACGGCAGGTATGGAATACCCCCACAAAAACGCGCGTAGCATAACGAATGTATGAATAACGTATTTGAAACAGAAATCGGAGGAAAAAAATTAAGCCTTGAAACGGGGAAGCTCGCTCTGCAAGCAAACGAATCAGTAGTATGCCGCTACGGCGATACCGTCGTGCTTGCCACCGCGGTTGTTTCATCAGGGCAGCGTGAAGGTATTGATTACCTTCCGCTCATGGTGGAGTACGAAGAGCGGCTCTATGCGGCAGGGAAAATAAAAGGTTCACGTTTTATCAAGCGGGAAGGCCGCGCCACTGATGAAGCGATCCTGACTGCGCGTTTAGTTGATCGCGCGATACGTCCGCTCTTTGATGATGCAACGCGCAACGATATCCAAGTGATTCTCACTGTTCTTTCTGTTGACCAAGAAAATGATCCGGATATCCCCGCATTGATTGCGGCATCTGCTGTGTTGTGTGCATCGTCCATTCCGTGGGATGGACCGATCGGCGGCATCCGTATCGGACGCATCAACGGCGAGTGGGTCATCAACCCATCGTACGAAGCACGCGGCAAGAGCGAGCTTGACCTTGTGGTTGCGGGTACGCATGAAAAAATCCTTATGGTTGAAGCCGGAGCATCGGAGGTTGCCGAAGATGTTATGGCACAGGCTATGGAGTTTAGCCTCAAACATCTCGGAAAGATATGCGCGTTCTTAAACGAATACCGTACCGCTGTCGGACAAGAGAAAAAATCATATTTTCCCGAGCCGGGTGAAGACGAAGAGTCCTTGACGCCCGAGACGCTTGATTTGATCCACGCATGGCTTGCTGAAAAAGCCCCGGAGTATCTGACTACCGGCATCAAAGAAACAAAGCAGAGCCGCAAGGCCGCGGTCGCGCGCATGAAGCAAGCGCTCGAAGAGTATTTACTCGAAAAACAAGTCGGCAAGGAAAAACGTAAAAAAGCAGCTGCGTTGGTTGACGAATATGCAGAAGCAGAGGTGACGCGCGCAATTCTTGATGAGGCTAAGCGCGTGGACGGCCGCGCGCTCGATGAGATCCGTTCTCTTGTCTCTGAAGTCGGGCTCCTTCCTCGCACTCATGGGTCCGGATTATTTTCTCGCGGAGAGACACAAGTGCTCTCTATCGTCACTTTGGGTTCGCCGGGCGACGAGCAGACACTTGATGGCATGGAAGTCGCCGGCAAGAAGCGGTACATGCACCACTACAACTTCCCTCCGTATAGCGTTGGAGAAGTGAAGCCTCTGCGCGGTCCCGGCCGCCGCGAAGTTGGCCATGGAGCGCTCGCCGAAAAAGCATTGTTGCCCGTCCTTCCATCCAAAGAAGATTTTCCCTACACCATCCGAGTGGTATCCGAAGTGCTTGGATCAAATGGATCAAGCTCAATGGCTTCTACCTGCGGATCAACCTTGGCGCTCATGGATGCAGGTGTTCCGATAACGGCGCCCGTCGCAGGTATTGCTATGGGCCTTGCTTCCCGCGAAGATGGCGCATACAAAGTGCTTACCGATCTTCAAGATTTGGAAGATGGTGACGGTGGGATGGACTTCAAAATAGCTGGCACCAAAAAAGGGATCACCGCGATCCAGTTGGATACAAAAACAAAAGGCCTTACAATGGATATTGTGCGCGAGACTCTTCAAGCCGGCTATGCTGCTCGCCTCAAGATTCTTGGCGTAATGGAAAACGCGCTTCCAGCGCCGCGATCGGAACTGTCAAAATATGCGCCGCGCATTATCTCGTTTATGATCAATCCGGAAAAGATCCGCGATGTGATCGGGCCGGGCGGTAAAATCATCAACGAGATTATCGACAAAACAGGCGTGCAGATCGATATCGAGCAGACAGGTCTTGTCATGGTGACATCAGTGAGCGAAGAAGGGTCTGCCGAAGCAGTGGCGTGGATCAAACGCCTCACCCGCGAAGTGAAAGTGGGAGAAATCTTTGAGGGGCGCGTCACGCGCATCATGGATTTTGGAGCTTTTGTTGAAGTATTGCCACGCCAGGAAGGATTGGTTCACATATCCGAACTCGCGCCGTATCGCGTCCAGCAGGTCACCGATATTGTAAAAGTTGGACAAGTCATTCCTGTGAAAGTAATTGGCATTGACGAGCAGAACCGCATCAATCTTTCATTAAAGCAAGCTCAACAGCATCAGCCGGAAGAAGGACCTTCTGTTGCATAGGAAAGACTCTCTTCTCTGCAATAACAACAAAGGCCGCGAAAAGCGGCCTTTGTTCGTAACGGTGTCTCTCATTACGCAAGTAGGCGACGTATGCGCTCCTCCATTGGAGGATGGGTAGAGAAGAGATGCGTAAGCGCCGATGCCTTGAACGGATTGACGATGAAAAGGTGTGCGGCGGCTTCTTGGGAAGGAGTGCCTTTTATAGGAAACCGTTTGGAGAACGCGCCGAGTTTGCCAAGCGCGGCCGCTAACGTGGATCCATCGCCGCCAAGCAATTCCTTGCCGCTTCGGTCTGCGCCATACTCGCGCGAACGCGAAACAGCGAGCTGTATCAGCATGGCAATGATTGGTGTGATGATTACCATGACAAGCATACTGACAATACCAGATCTGTTTTCATCATTGCCTCCAAACCAAAACGCGAGCCTCCCGAGCATTGCAACCGCTCCGGCAAGCGTTGCTGCCATGGCACTCACCAGCATATCTTTATTTTTGATATGCGAAAGCTCATGGGCAAGAACTCCGCGCAGCTCGTCTTCAGATAAGATGTGCAGGATGCCCTGCGTGATGCCGACAACAGCATGCTGTTCATCACGTCCGGTGGCAAACGCATTCGGCGCGTCGGTAGGAATGAGATACAGCGCTGGCATCGGGAGGTTTGCTCGTCGCGCGAGATCCTCTACCATTGAGTATATCGCGGGATACTCCTCTCGCTTCATGGGAACAGCGCCGTAGATACGCAATACGATCTGCGATGAAAACCAATAACTGCCGAAGTTCATCGCAATGGCAAGAATAAAGGAAAGTACCATGCCATTGCTCCCGCCAATAAGATATCCGATTGCCAAAAAGATGGCCGTAAGGATCGCTAAGTACAGAGTTGCGCGCATAAGAATTGTGTTATAGATAAAGCTAAACTGGCAGTATAGAGGACCGATATCGGAGCGTCAAGGAGGCTCTAACAGGAGGCTCTAACAGCTCTGAATTACGAAACTCCTGAAAAGTATGTCATCCCGACCGAAATGACCGAAGGGAGTGAAGTGGAGGGATCTACGCTTTGTGTATATCTACGCAGATTCCTCGACTACGCTCACTTCGTTCGCTCCGCTCGGAATGACATAAAAGAGGAGTTTCGTAATTCAGAGCTA
>Ga0172368_10005952_pt1 | contig 13369 bp, 17 predicted proteins | sample Lak11m_FD_114540 | JGI IMG/M metagenome (GOLD analysis project Ga0172368, IMG submission 114540) | Freshwater microbial communities from Kabuno Bay, South-Kivu, Congo - kab_022012_11m | ecosystem: Environmental > Aquatic > Freshwater > Lake | place: Democratic Republic of the Congo: South-Kivu...
AAGCGGTTGGGAGGTTTCACCAAAAGTAAAGAGGTAAAAGTCTTTACCTGATTTGTGAAATCTGCCAACCGTTTTTTTGTTTCAAAAAAATGGTGTTGTACATTGACAATATGAAAGGAGATTTACATGTCTGAAGTCACTACGCTTCTGTCCTCGGGCTCACTTGGAATGACTCTTTCCGAAGAAGACTTCAATAAGATTCTCGGAGAGGTTGGCCCAAATGCAATCAAAAAAGACGTGCTTTGTCTAGAATTAATGTGGGGAGGAAAATACTCAGAAGAAAAATTTCCACCAGGAACATCTGGGAATTGTCTACCGTGGAAAGGAGAATGGATTGAAGAATACAATGGCTACGACTATATCAATACTCGCGTGGTTACGCTACAACTCACTCCCGACATTCTCATACAATTCACTGTAACCGGACCGGGATTCGAATGGTAATCAAGATGGAGGATATGATGATGAAACAAGTAGAAAATCGCCAGACGTTTGTCACTCGTCTAGAAGGACGTTTTTCCACTGAGGACATCCTATTGATCGGGATGGCCTACGACCTTGCAAAAGAAGCTCATCGACCCCAAAAACGACTAACGGGGGAGCGTGCGTTTGAACATGCTCGCGGCGTCGCCCTTATTCTACTCGACGAGTGTGGTGTTAATAATCCTGACTTGATCATTGCGGCACTGATTCATGATGCAGTTGAAGATTCTAGTCTCTTTGGCAGTACATTTCGCAAAGAAGAAGGCGTAAGGGTTCCACTTAGTTACGATGAATGGAGTCCGATTGTACAATTTCGACTTGAACGAATATTCAACGCGCAAGTCGCTTCTATTGTTCTCACAGTTACTAAATCTCATGTAGACGGCCGTCAGTGTCCAGACAAGTCAGCAGCAAATCGATTCAATTATTCACGACTTGAAAGGGCCATTGATACAAAAGAATGGGCAGTACTTGTACTGAAAGAAGGTGATCGATTACATAATCTACGGTGTGTTGTTGGTACGAACATCGTTGAAAAAACACTTAAGGAAACACGTGAAATACATATGCCTATTTTCCAAAGAGCCGTAGAAGCATGCCAAACACAGGAAGTAGAGTGGATGAAAGTCTTACTCGCTAAAATTCGTCAGGAGGTAGCAGAGTTAGAATCTCATTCGTTAAATCAACCGCCGAATAATACAAAGGACTGGCCACCGACTGAAGAATTGGCAAGGAAATATCCTGTTACTCCAGATCATATTCACAAGCTCCTTCAAAAAAAGCCGAAGTCGACAACGTAGAGTTGTCGGCTATTCACCCGCTGAATTACGCTCAGCGGGTTTTTTATATCTAAAAAGAAAAAACCTCACTTGAATTGAGGTTCTGTTCGCATAGATGCACGGTGGAGCAAGGCCGTATGGCACAGTTACAAGGACTCCATCGCATTTCGTGCGTCGAAGAATCTCTTGATTCTCGAGACGCATTCTGGATGTTTTTTCTCGCGACGAGTGCTTGAGAGCCAGCAGCCTCCGCAAGCTGATTCCGTACCTACTCCAAGATACGTTGCGCGCCATTCAAGAAGCGGACCTGGGATTTCAGATGAATTAGCTGCGCTCATAGCTGAGAATAGCTCACTTTCAGCTTTGTCTAGATCTTTCATTCGCGCTTGAGCAAGCCTTGAGTTCTCTTCGGTATATGTTCTATTCAGTAAGAGGCCAGGATTACCTTTCGCCAGCGCATGAGCTACTTGCCACTGCTGAATGGCCACTTTTAATTTCTCATTCATGGGATTTCCTCCTTTGATCTATTGAGAAATTTCTTCATGAAGCGCAAAACAAGTCCGAGTGGATCTGCTTGACACTGATGCTTATTGGTCATACGCAACCCTCCTATAGAAACGTATTATTAATCATAATACGAAAAATTTTATTTTTTTGCAACTCGATATTTACAAAATAAAAAAACCCATCCTTTCGGATGGGCGCTTTTGTCATGGAGCGGGTAGAGGGAGTCGAACCCTCATCTACTGCTTGGAAGGCAGTCATAATAGCCGCTATACGATACCCGCGTATTTTTTTCTCTTCTCGTGAATGCCTCTATACTACCGTATTTCTTATTTTTTAAAAAGATGGATATGTTTTTCTGCTTCTGTAAGATGTTCTGGTGTTGCAATTGGAAACCAATGTTGTGCTCGCACAAGTGAAATAGGATAATCTTTTGCCATTTTATTTATCATAGTAGGCAAATACCATTCTCCGCTTGGATGTAAATCCGGCTCATACTGAAAAATTGCGCCATCTAGCACCATAACTCCAATTGAAACTAAATTTGATGCCGGATGCTCTGGTTTTTCAATAATTTCTTTCATGTTTTCATTCTCATCTACTGAAACCACACCAAATCTGCGCGGATCCGAATGTTCCATCACCAAAAAAGATCTTTCATATTTCAAGCACTGTTCTATACTCTCCGGTGCATGCAAATCATCTGCGCACATGAGAAGAAATCGTTCATTCTGTAAAAGATCTTTACATCGAAGAAGTGCATCTGCAGTGCCAAGCTTCTTTTCTTGCCATACATAGTGAACCTTTCTCCCCTGATATTCTTCTCCAAAATGCTGGACTATTTTATTGCCAAGATACCCTACAACAAACACAATTTCTGTAATCTCTTCCGGAAATAAAGCAATGATATGTTCTAAAATCGGCTGACCTGCAATTGCCAGCATAGGCTTAGGAGTGTCTAGCGTAAGTGGCCGCATCCGAATACCTTCTCCTGCCGCAAGTATCACTGCTTTCATACGTATAGTAATAATCCTCTGGTCGGGCTGCTGGGAATCGAACCCAGTCTATCTGCTCCCAAAGCAGACGTACTACCGGTATACTACAGCCCGATATCGTATACCGTCCATCATACGGTATGTGATGTATTTTTGCAAGCCTTGACGCGCGCATATCATCTTGTTTAAATACAAGTGACAATATCCTTATTCTTATCTTTACTTTTATGGGAATGAAAGGCGTAGTACTCGCTGGCGGATCTGCAAAACGACTTGGAGAGCTTACTCGCATCACAAACAAACATCTTTTGCCGCTTGCTGATTTTCCCATGATTTATTATCCGCTTAAAGCACTTGAACAAGCAGGCGTCACTGACGTATGCCTCATTACCGGCAAAGAGCATGCCGAGCATTTTATTGCACTTCTTGGAGATGGTAAGGTGACAGATAGAGAGGGAAATCAGATATTTAATCTGGATATCACGTATCGTATGCAAGCACGGCCAGGCGGCATTTCTGAAGCTATTTCATTGGCAGAAAATTTCATCAACAAAGAAAAATTTGTTGTGTTCTTGGGAGATAATATTATAGAAGGAAACATTGCAGATGCTGTTCAAAATTTTTCTAAACAGTTTCATGGTGCGCGCATTCTTTTAAAAGAAATAGAAAATCCAAATGCGTATGGCGTGCCAGTTTTTAATGAATCAAAGGAAATTATTTGCATAGAAGAAAAACCGCTGGTGCCAAAATCTCATTTTGCGGTCATCGGTATTTATATGCTGGATTATCGGGCATTTGATTTTATTCGAGGATTAAAACCATCAGAACGAGGAGAACTTGAGATTACTGATCTTTTAAATCTCTACATGAAAGATTCAAAAGTAGAGGCGGATATTCTTCAAGGATGGTGGCGAGACGCAGGACAATCACCTAAAGAGCTTTACGAAATTAGTCAGCTTATATACCAAACAGGGGTAAATAAGGTACATCTCTAAGTTTTTAAGGTATACTTACTAATAATATCGGCTCTTAATTTCATTACTCTACTATATGATGAATGAATCATCATTTCTTAAGCCCCCAACTCTCACACCAACCATACCGTATCAGATTCTTGAAGATGAGCTTATAAAAAATGCGGGGTCAACAAGTAGAACAGTAAAAACAGGAACTATTGATACGTCTATCAGCAAAGAAAAGACAGGTGCAGACAAAAACACGCAAGAAGTAAAAGATCAAACGCGTGAAAATATAAAAACTGCTGCCCGATATATTTTTGATAAGAAAAACACACCGTTTACATCCGGGGATGATATAAAAACCATTGTGATTGATCTCAATCGTATTCTTGGCATAGGATTTGATCCTACAACCAAACAATACGGCGAGTGGTATAATCTGCGAACTCATGAAATATCTCCAGAAAAAGGGTACGGCGTGCCCCTTATAGAGCTTAAAGAGAAAATGAATATATTTTATAAAGAACTTTTTCAAAAAATACAAGAATGCGAGGATGGAACTATGGAGCCGTGGCGCGTTGCGGCATGGATTGAGTTTCAAATTGACAACGTCCTTCATCCTTATGCAGACAGATGCGGCCGCATGGCAAAAATCCTCGCAGCATATGTTCTTCATAGATTTAACAAATATCTTCCGGACTATGGATCGCGAGAAGAGTATTACGCGTCTTTATGGAGTAATAAAAATGCTTCGCGCGAAAAACAATACTCTGCATTTGAAGCATATTATAGAACCGCTTTTGAAAAAGGAAATCCATAAATCTTTTTTTATTATATTATGCCAACACGCACTTCATTTTACACACAAAAAGATATTGATTTTGTAAAGCATTATTTTGGGAATAGACGCAATCTTTCTTTTCGTCTATCATGGAAACATGCAAGCGGAACTGCGCAATATCTTAAAAAAATTGCCCTTGCCACAAAAGAAATAGATGTACGCCTCTTACAAAAAATCTGTAGAGCGTGTTTGGGGCATGACCTCTTGGAAGATACAAAGGCATCTCCATCTGCCACTCAAAAACAATGGGGGAAAGAAGTGCTCCGCATGATACAAGAAATGACTAACACGCGCGGAGATAAAGACTTCAAAGAATACATAGCTCACCTACGCAAAGCGCCAGAAGAAATCCTCCTTATAAAATTCGCTGATATTTACAATAATATTGAGAATTCTGTAAAAAAATTTGATATCATGGATGTGTCATGGATTCGCAAATTTTGGCTTCCTTTACTTAAAAAATACCAAAAACATCTTTTATCTCGACAATTTTCTATCTATCCTAAAACAGGAAATACAATGAAGAAAGATATTGAAAAATACATTGTGCTTCTTGAAAAAAAATTAAAAATATCGCCACAATAACTATTATTTCCATATACTCTTGTAAAAAATAATGCTATCCTGTATACTCTCTCGGTATACGGGCGTGTAGCTCAGGTGGTTAGAGCGTCACACTGATAATGTGAAGGTCCCTGGTTCGAGTCCAGGCACGCCCACCATGGCACAAAATAAATAATTCACTTGACACTGTATTTTTTTCTGATATACTCTTCTTTATAAGAAGTCATGTTATGAACACAAATCGCACGCACGCATTCTGTTTTGGATTCTGCTTTACCCCACTTGGCGGCGGTTTTTCTGATGTTGAATACTAATCATTCTTACAGCAAACATCAAAGCCCCGCCTCAAAGCGGGGTTTTAAAATTATAAAATATTTCTATGAATTCTTTTCAACTACTTTCAGAACTTATTACTCTTATCAAAGAACTTTCTGTCATACCAAGCACTGCAGACAGACCACAAGAAATTACACGCGCCCTTGATTATATCTCTAAATACTTCAAAGGCACGGGGCTTCATGAAAAACGATACGAATGTAATGGCTCTCCGTCTCTTGTTATAAGTACGCAGGATACGCTTTCTCCTGATATTGCGTTTCTTGGGCATATTGATGTAGTGCCAGCACCTGATCGTCTTTTTATGCCAATTCAAGAAGGCTCTATTTTGCGTGGACGCGGCGTCTGCGACATGAAAGACGGCATTGCAGTTATGATGAAACTTCTCAAGGAATATGCCGGCAAAAAATTTCCTCTTTCACTTGCCCTTATCATTACGTCAGATGAAGAAATAGGTGGACAAAACGGCGCGCGCTATCTCATAGAGGATATTGGGTATCGTCCGAGCTTTGCATTTATACCAGATGGTGGATCTGCGCCTGAAGAACTTGTTCTGAAAAATAAAGGCATTCTTCAGCTCGAAATATGCGCATCTGGAAAAACTGCACATGGATCACGACCATGGGATGGAGAAAATGCCATTGAAAAACTTGTCTCTGCCTGCACAGCAGTGCGGAATATGTTTGCGGAAAAACAAGAAGAACACGCATGGCAAGATACCATCAATCTCAGTATGATTTCTGGGGGAGAGGCTATTAATCAAATTCCGGATAAAGCATCATGTAAAATTGATATTCGTTATACAGAAAATACAAATACAGACGAACTTGTTCAGCACATTCAAAAAATACTTACTAGCTGCAGCGTAAAAGTACTTACTTGCGCAAATGCTGTATGCGTCCCTCAAAATTCTGATGTAGTAAAAAAATATTGCGAAAGCGTAAAAAAGATAACAGGGAAAGATGCCATCCGCTCACATGGACATGGCGGAAACGACGGCAGATTTCTTACACCATACGGGATACCTATCTTAGTGTCTCGTCCTGTCTCTGGCAATCAACATGGCCCACATGAATGGCTAGATACTGCGAGTCTTCCAGAATTTTATGCTGTGTATGACACGTTAATTCAATCGTTCCTTTCAGATAAAAAATAAAGTGGTGATTTGTTATTTTAATGTCATTCTGAGTGAAACGAGGAATCCCCGATCTTAAGAGCACTGGATCCTTCACTTCGCTCAGGATGACATAGCGTCATTCTGATGGTTCCCCACACCTTTCTTTTGAGTAAGGAGAAACTCATGAAGGTAAGAGGATTTACTTTTGAGGATGCGCCTTCTGTAAACTCCATGCTCAAAGAAGAGTATGGAAATGCGTATCCTTATCTCCTTTCTGTTCAGCCACCAACAAAAGACATTCTTCTTGTGGCTGAACACGGCACCGGTATTGCCGCATTTGCAAAAGCCGAACGCATCTTTGATGATGTCTTTGAATTCGGTAGTCTCATTATTCATCCGGCATGTCGCGGTAATGGGCTTGCTGAGCTTATGGTACGTAAGCGTCTTGAATGTGTAGCTATCCATGGGAATAGCATCACCATCATTACTGAGCCTGTCTGCTACCGCAAAGATAAAGCATCTCAGCTCAATTGTCTTCGCCATGGACAGTTCAGGCACCTTGGCATCCAGCCGGCAAAACATCCACTCATCCATCCTGATCTGCTAGGCAAACAGCCGGAAACACTTGCATTTGCAGTACGGGAGGATAGTAAACCGTTCTTTCAAGGAAGAAAAATAAATCTTCCTAATTGTTGGCAGGGAATTGCTTCTACACTCTGTCGAGAAGTCCTTTCGGGAAAACTTCTCTCTGGTGTAATGCCAGAGCCACTTTATCATCCATCAAACATCGTGGATGGCATTCGCGGTTCTGAATTCATTGACATTCCTGCAAACTGGCAAGAGTCATCTGCACTCATGGATCAATTTCATACGCAAGGATATCTCTTTTCAGCGCTTCTCCCGCGTATGGGAAGAAGGAGAAATGAGATCTATGATCTTGTTCGCCTCTACCGTCCGCAAGGAGACATCATCTGGGATATAATCCACGTCACAGATGATCTTGCCCCGCTCAAAGAGTTCATGGAAGAAGAGAAAAAAGCAGGCATACTCTGTCTTTAGGCATACAAATGTATGCCTTTTTTTATTTTTGTTGTGCATCCACTTGACACTTTTTCTTACTATGATAGGGTACATTCTATGTTCATTCCATCTGTACGCGAAGGAGTATTGCGTGAAGCGAGCGGCAATCACAACGCGGCTTGACACTGCCGAATCTGTCATTTGGAAAGAATGGCAAGAAATGGCAGCAGAAAAACACGAACAACTCAAAGGAACATCACCTGCAACTGTCCCTCAAGAACAAGAACCACTTCCTCAAGCATCGCCACGCAGGCAAAAGCCAAAAACAGTCCGCCGACATCCACGATCCCTTGTAGGTGCCAGGCGCTCATAAGCTTTCTGACTCAATCCCAACCCCTGCACTTCGCACAAGCGCTTTCCGTACGTGAGGGTACTTGTGCATCTTTTAATCATCAAAGGAGATGACATGCCGCGAGTGTACCCCCGGCGAGTCCTTGATGCAATCGGAGATGAGCTCTATGCAGAGCTTGAAGACATGGAAAATATCGACGAAGAAGTCGTCCTCAACACCGTAGAAGACGCAGAGCAAAACAGGGAATCACAAAATTCGGAACGCGAAGAAATTCGCTTCCAAAAGTCTCTGTCTGTCCCGTCTGGCATCACATTCGATCCCAGTGACGTGGACAATTTTCCGCCACTTCGCAATGGGAGCGCATGTATTGCATCATGCAGGAACGGACTGGATAATTTCCCGTCTATTCCGCCACTCTTTGGTGGCAAACGCTGGCCACTCCTGTAACTCTTCATCCGTGTCAGATAACCCAAGCCTCACGCACAAAGCATGAGGTTTTTTTTATTTAAACTATCCATAGCGAACCCCTTGCTTTTTATTAAAAAAAGGCTATACTATCTACATCTACCAATGCCGAGGTAGCTCAGTGGTAGAGCGAAGGACTGAAAATCCTTGCGTCGCGAGTCCGATTCTCGCCCTCGGCAAGGTCTCTTGCAGAATAATATTCCGTAACGAAATTTTAGATTTTCGAGCGAAAATAACGAAGCGTGAGAAGGTGAATAGAAACCTATTCATTGACGAACGATGAGTTATTTGCAGCCGAAAATCTGGAATTGCAGTAGGAATAATTATTCTGTAAGAGACCTGAACAAAAATCTCCGAAAGGAGGTTTTTATTTTTTATATTAAAAAATCCGCATACTTTTGTATACGGAATTACGGGGGGATTGCTCCGGGCGGGGATTGGGGGGTAATGCCAAGTTTCTTGCACTCCTGGCATAGCCCTCGGCCATGTCCCAGCTTGTGTCGCGCGCCGTATTGGATTGTTTTCCAAATAGCGTGTTCTTCTAGGACTTCTTCCCATATCGCACTGCGTGCGCGTACTTGCTTGATGTTTCTGATTTTTCCAGGATTCTCTCCTCCACATGCATAGGAGCAGGGAATCTCATCGCTCAGAAACTCTTCAATGCAGCTCGAGATGTACTTCGCTCCATTTACAAACACCTCCACCTGAATCGTATCAGTATCAGGAATCATTTTTTTCTTTTTCCTCCTTTCAAAAGAACGGTCTATTTTGCCAAAACCATATCAAAAATATTATAACTCGTCAATCCTTACTTGCGATATCTCTTTAAAAATGGTATAATATAAAGATAAATAAAGAATGTATATGGCATTGACTTCGGGAGAACAATTGCATGATTTTTTTTATGAAGGAGCTTATAGAATAAGTCCTGTTGAAGCTCTTAGAAGAGGAATTCGTCAAATGCAAATAAAAGCAGAGCAAGCTGCCAGACACATGTCTCCTGAAGATGCACGAAAACAAAGTCTTCACAATGCTCTTCTTGCTCTTCAGGCAAAGGCAGCAACACATGCGTTGAGCTGTGGCATTATTGAACGCAATTCACCGGCATTTCAAGATTTTTTTACAAGTCTTCACATTATTTTTACCCCTGAGCAAATTAGAAAATTCAGAGAAGATGCGCGAGACACACGCTCACGCGGTAGGGGAACATTCAGAGATCTTGCAGGGTCTTCAGTGCCAACAAAAAAAGAATTAGATGATAGTAAAGATTTTTTTCAAAAAAAATTTGAGGGGTATACTTTTCAAGTATACAATCCAAAAGATCCTAAGCGCCCCCTAAACCCAGAGAAAAAAATAGAGCATATTCCAGATAGGGCATTACTTGCTCAACATGCGCTTGAATCCAGGCATATGCGACAAGTGCTTACTCGGCTTCTTTCTGAAACAGATATCACCCCTGGCGCAGCCCGCGGAGACTTACGAGCAATCTTACGGCGACATCCGGAAATAGGTGCTGACATTGGTTTTATTCTTCTTACAAAAGAGTTTCTTGATGGCATAGAGCGCGCGCAAGAAATACGGTCAAATGGCAGGCGAGTACTTGCAGGGCTCGGACGAAGTTTGATGGAAGATATGAGTGCGATTTTTCAAAAAGATCTCAAGGGAATATTTGATCAGCTTGAATATTCTCGGAACCTTTGGGGGAATCATCCATTTTTCTCGTTTCTTTCACTTGGGCTTGTACCGCTTCGCGCTATTGTCCCGGCCCTCCGCCTTACATTTGCTCTTCCGCGCGCATTACTAGTTGGCGCGCGAGATGCATGGGTGTTTACTAAGCGCGGCAATGAACGGTCAATCACATAATCTCTCAAATATATGGATCCGCTTGCACAAAATATACATACCATCATTCAATCATCACTTTTAAAAGATGAAAAGAAATCAGAACTTTTTATTTCTTTAGAAAAAACCGGCATTACAGAAGATTTCTTTAAACTTCTTAAAAAACTCATTCTTGAAGAAGCAAATGAACGAAAGGTTCTTTTTTTAGAAGGGCTGGAAAAATGGGATATTGCATATGCCACCTTAGTAAATGAACTTATTACAGAAGAACAAAAAATTGATGATACTTTCGCGCAACAACTTATACATATTGACCCATACGATATACTTGCAAAAAATCAGGCGCTTCAGAAATACACACAAAGAGAAAAATTTCTTTATGAAGCTTATCAAAAAAAGCTCACAACTCTTGGCATTAGTCATGCACAACAAGCTTTAGAAAAAATTTCTTCAGCTCAATAGTTATTTTATTCTATGCCTCCAAAAACTTTTGAAGTTTTACAAGATGTCACAGAAAAGGGGATGGCGCTTTTTGGGCATCCAGAGGCAAAATTTAATCAAGGTGTAAAAGAAAGAATGAAGAAGGCCGGCATGTCAGAGTCTGACGCTCAAGCAGAGTGCCTTGCAAATCTTGCGCGTACACTCCAGGCGGAATCAGCTATGGGTGTACTAGATAAGAAATCTAAAGGCTTTCAAGAATTAAAAGGTGCGCTCAATGTTCTCTTGGATAAAAAAGAACAAAAACAATGTAAAACAGATTCTGAGTCTGGTCATTATACTCCAAAGGGAGTAGCGATAAGCAAGGATGATATTGAAAACCAAAAATGGTATTACGAACAAAAATATAAAAATTACGGCGGTCAATATATTCCTGACATGCGCATGATTTCTCGCCATGCGCAACAAACAAAAGAAATAGAGGCTATCGCCACAAAACTTTCAGCAGACCTTGCGTCTGGTTCTCTTGATATTGCCACGCTCAAAGCCGGCGGAAACGCAGACTCCGCAGACATAGGGAAGCTCCTTGCACTTAAAGAAAATATGGACTCTGTGGAATCTTCACATGAATTTCGTCTTGGCGGAGCAAAAGTTCTGCGTGCTATGTGGGATTCTGCAGTCACAGATATTACTGTTCATATGTGGGGAGATATAAAGAATGCCTTTGCAAGCGGTTTCCGGCTTGACCCCAAAGGACTCCTTTTTAGTGCGGCAAAACTTGCATTATGGGACATGCCTCTTTTCTTACCTAAAATGATGTTAAGGGGAGTGTTAAATATGGTTACTCCTCGTCCGGATCGCGTCATTAAATAATATAATATGAATACACAGCTTAAACAATTTATTGCATCACTAGAGGCATCTTCATTTTCAGCTGATACAAAAAAGCAACTTGTGCAGCTTTTAAAAAAAGAGGGGAGTATTACACAGCAATTTACACAATCTTTTCAAAATGCTCTTCATAATGAAATACAGCGCCGCGGAGAACCTTTTGAAAAAGCTCTTACAACGCATACTGCCGATTTTACAAAGCTCTTAGAGCAATTTGAAAAAGATGGCGCCGCGCAAGAGCAAGAGCTTGCAGATAAATTATCAAAACTTGATCCACTTGATACAAAAAAAGAACGCGCGCTTCTTGAAGAATATGCAAAAAGTCTTAAAAAAGATCGGACAGGGTATGAAAAAAAAGTAAAAAACCTCTCCGCAGAATTTGCAAAAGAAGCTCAAAAAATGTTATAATAATAAATCCCCTCAAAAGAGGGGATTTTTTTGCAAGATCTTATGCAAGTAAAAAGTGATAAAAGCAAAGGTATACGTCAGAAAAATATCAATTGATTTCAAAACAGATGAACTGCTTTGTTTCAATGTCGACTGTGTGAAGAAAGACATAACGTCTTTCTTTTTTGTCTCCCTAGAAAGGAGGTGATCCACCGACAGCTTCCGCTACCGGTGCCTTGTTACGACTTCGCCCCTATCATCGATTTCACCCTAGTGCCTCGAACGAGGCGCTTCAGGTGCCACCGACTCTCTTGGCGTGACGGGCGGTGTGTACAAAACCCGAGAACGTATTCACCGCTGTATAGCTGACCAGCGGTTACTAGCGATTCCAGCTTCATGAAGGCGAGTTGCAGCCTTCAATCCGAACTGAGACCACTTTTAAGGGATTAGCTCCGTCTTGCGACTTCGCAGCCCGTTGTAGTGGCCATTGTAGCACGTGTGTGGCCCAAGGCGTAAGAGCCATGCTGATTTGACGTCATCCCCACCTTCCTCCCCGTTGACCGGGGCAGTTTCTTGTGAACAATATAACACAAGATGAGGGTTGCGCTCGTTAAAGGACTTAACCATACATCTCACGACACGAGCTGACGACAACCATGCAGCACCTGTCTCAGCATTCCCTTGCGGGCACTCTTCTGTTTCCAAAAGATTCGCTGGATGTCAAGCCTTGGTAAGGTTCTTCGCTTATTGTCGAATTAAACCACATGCTCCACCGCTTGTGCGGGTTCCCGTCAATTCCTTTAAGTTTTAGCCTTGCGGCCGTACTTCCCAGGCGGAATGCTTAAGGTGTTAACTTACATAAACGGCACTGAGAGGGTCGACACTCCCAATACCAAGCATTCATCGTTTACGGCGTGGACTACTGGGGTATCTAATCCCATTCGCTCCCCACGCTTTCGTCCCTGAGCGTCAGAACTGTTCCAGCATCATGCCTTCGCCTTTGGTGTTCCTGTCGATATTAAAGCATTTTACTGCTACACCGACAATTCCAGATGCCTCTCCCAGCCTCTAGTCACGTAGTTTCCAATGCGGCCCTGATGTTGAGCACCAGGATTTAACATTGGACTTACGAGACCGCCTGCGGACCCTTTACGCCCAATAAGACCGGATAACGCTTGGACCACTCGTATTACCGCTGCTGCTGGCACGAGTTTAGCAGGTCCTTATTCGTATAGTACTCTCAAGATTTGATCTCATACAAAAGCAGTTTACGCCCCGAAGAGCTTCTTCCTGCACGCGGCGTCGCTCCCTCAGACTTTCGTCCATTGGGGAAGATTCTTGACTGCAGCCATCCGTAGATGTCGGGGCAGTGTCTCAGTCCCCGTGAGGCAGGCCG
>Ga0172368_10005953_pt1 | contig 13368 bp, 14 predicted proteins | sample Lak11m_FD_114540 | JGI IMG/M metagenome (GOLD analysis project Ga0172368, IMG submission 114540) | Freshwater microbial communities from Kabuno Bay, South-Kivu, Congo - kab_022012_11m | ecosystem: Environmental > Aquatic > Freshwater > Lake | place: Democratic Republic of the Congo: South-Kivu...
ATTTCTTGCCTAATATCTTTACCCATTCCAGCCATTTCTTGCCTAATATCTTTACCCATTCCAGCCATTTCTTGCCTAATATCTTTACCCATTCCAGCCATTTCTTGCCTTAAATCAGTTTTTAATTTTTTTAAATCAGTTTTTGTGGCCATATCTTTTCTAATATTTTTTTCCAGTGCAGACATTTTTTGGCTTAAATTTGTACCTAACTTTTTAAGGTCAATTTTAGTGGCTGCATTATCCAATTGTTTTTTTGGAGTTTTCATAAAATTTATGGCGGTGTATAACTAATGGTATTATTATAAACAAAATTTTTGCAGCGGTCAAAGTTCAACGATAAAAATTCTGTCGCGCCCCGCTAAGTCTTTTTTTATTTCTATACTTTTGGCAAAAGAAAATATTTTTTTCATTTTTGCGCTTTGGCCGGGGTTGATTTCACAATAAATTGATATCGGGATGTTAGGATATTGGATATTTAATTTTTGTACTTGCGTGGCAAACCGCCGGTAATATTTTAAACCATCAATACCAGCGGCTAAAGCCAATTTTGGCTCGTGTTTGATAGAGGGTGAATTTTTAATTTGTTTGGAAGTAAGGTAGGGAAGATTAGCAACAATTATAATTTCGCATAACGCATAACGCATAACGCATAACGATTTTAAAACTGGCGTAAGCAAATCGCCTTGCAAGAATTTTATTTTTTTATCAACGCCATGCAGGCGGGCATTCTTGCGCGCAACCGTTAGCGCGTTTTGAGAAATGTCAATAGTTATGAATTGTAGATTTTTGATTTTTGATTTTTGATTTTCAAATTCTTTAACTAACGTTATAATTATACATCCAGAACCGGTACCAACATCAATTATAATAGAATTATTTCTGATTTCTGATTTCTGATTTCTGAACTCCTCAACGGTTTGTTCCGTTTCTGGACGGGGAATTAACACTTTTTCATTGACATAAAATTTCCGGCCGTAAAATTCTTTTTCCTTTGTCAAATAGGCGAGGGGAATATTTTTAGCGCGCTCGGAGATAAGTTTATTAAATTTTGAAATTTGGCTTTTGGTTAATTTTATTTCCGGATGGGCGAGGATATATTCGCGTGATTTGCGCAAAATAAAAGATAATAAAAGTTCCGCGTCAAGATGGGCGGAATTTATTTTAGTTTTATTTAGTTTTTGATATCCTTGCGATAAAACTGTTTTTATATGTATCATACAAATTGTTAAATTGCTAAATTGTTCCATTGCTACGGCAACGATACAAACAAATGCAATAGCAATTTAACAATGGAGCAATTTAACAATCAACTTTGTGTTGCGCGCAAAGCATCTACAATAGGATTCAGATCCCCGTTCATAATCGTATTAATATTGTGCCACGATTTTTTTATGCGGTGGTCGGTAATGCGATCTTGGGGAAAATTGTAGGTGCGGATTTTATCACTGCGATCGCCAGACCCGACTTGTTGTTTTCGTTCGCTTGCCTCTTTGGCACGGCGATCCTCTTCAATTTTAGCTAATAGGCGCGAACGCAAAACCTGCATCGCTTTGATTTTATTTTGCTGTTGCGAGCGCTGGTCTTGGCAGGAAACAATAATTCCAGTCGGAATGTGCAAAATGCGCACCGCGCTGTAAGTGGTATTTACGCTTTGCCCGCCCGGGCCGGAAGAGCAAAAAGTGTCAATTCTGATTTCCGCCGGACTGATTTCCAAATCAATTTCTTCCGCTTCCGGCAAAACCGCCACGGTAGCGGCGGAAGTATGAATTCGGCCGGCTTTTTCCGTTTCCGGCACGCGCTGTACCCGATGCGTGCCGGCTTCGTGTTTTAATTGGCCGTACGCACCTTCACCCGCCCGATTGTCGGGCGGGCAAGTTATTTCAAATATAATTTCCTTAAAGCCGCCGATGCCGGTCCGGTTAGAATCAATAATTTTTACGCTCCAGCCTTTTTTCTCCGCGTACTTAGCGTACATACTGTAGAGGTTAGCGGCAAAGAGCGCTGATTCGTCGCCGCCGGTTCCGGCACGGATTTCCATAATCGCGTTTTTTTTGTCCAGGGGATTTTTGGGATGCAGTTCTGCTTCAATTTGCTCCGCTAGTTCCGCGCGTTTTTGTTCCAGTTTTGCCAGTTCATCTTCAGCCATTGATTTTAGCTCCGTATCCGTTTCATTGTTTATTATTTCTTTATTACCAGTGATGTCAGATTCTATTTTTTCCAATGACAAAATTAAATCAACGATATATTTCGTATCGCTGTACTCTTTATTTAATCGCGCCATTTTTTGATTGTCGGAAAAATTATCCGAATCGTTGAGGTTGGTTTCAAGCGTTTTTAGTTTTTGTTTTATTTCTTCGTACATAAATATAATTTTCAATTCCAAAATTTTCAATTTTCAGACAATGAATTAATTTTAAAATTGTTTGTCCTTCCGAGGCGCCTGCCCGCCGAATTGGAGGGGATCCGCTTTGGGCAAAAAATTGTGAATTGATCATTGAAAATTAAAAAGTAGTTAGTTTAGATAGTTACATTGTACCATGAAATGGCGGTACATAGTAAATACCATCGCTAACTACTTTTTGGTGACGTTATTTTTTATCTGATTTTTCACCCGCCATAGCCTTGGCGGAGGAGGGTTTCTTCAAATCTTCCGGCTTCATTTTAACCACAACTTCCTTGCTGCTGCGCTTGGCGGATTTTTTGGCGCGTTTTGCTTTTTTGCCTTTGCGGTCAGTTAATTTTGCGCTTTTCGCCTTCTTTTCTTCAAATTTTTCCACCCGGCGGGCGGTATCAACTAATTTTTGTTTGCCGGTATAAAAAGGATGACAGGCGCTGCAAACTTCAATTTTAATTTCCGGCAGAGTAGAGCCGGTTACAAAAGTATTCCCGCAGGCGCAGGTTATTTTACAATCAGGATAATAAGTGGGGTGAATGTTTTTCTTCATAGTTCAAATAGTTTATTTTTGGTTTAAAATTTTTAGCGAACCTTTAATGCGAATGTTGAGTACGGGCATTTAATTCTTATCAGATAAATGCAAATGCCACAAATAATTAAATATGTTAGGAGCATAGCATAAAGTTATTTTTTTAGCAAATATTGACTTTTTTTGCGATATATTTTAAAGTGTAAACATAATTTATAAATCTCTCACGCCTTAATAAAATTTTCCTTGGTATTTATGTCATCTTAAGGAGCCCCGAACACTCGGGACGACGAAAGATCTGAATTTTAGATTCTTCATCCCGATTACGCCCTGCTTCATCGGGATTCAGAATGACAAAATACACAGTAAGGCGGAGGACTAAAGGAAAAAATATGATTAAAACACCAAGTATTGAAGAAATGCTTAAAGCCGGAATGCACTTTGGGCATCGCACCAGCAAGTGGCACCCGAAAATGGCGCCTTTTATTTTTGGCGAACATTCAGGCATCCACATTATTAATTTAGAGAAAACACAGGAATTTTTCCGCCAGGCGCTGGAATTCGTCTCCCAGTTAGCGGCAGAAAATAAAACCGTTCTTTTAGTCGGCACCAAGGACCAGGTGCGGGAAAAAATTGTCGCCGCCGCGAGAGAGCTTAACTGGCCCTATGTGGAAAACCGCTGGCTAGGAGGAACTTTAACGAATTTTGCCGTCATCAAGCGTTTGATTAAAAATTATTTGGATTTAAAAGAGCGCAAAGAAACGGGCAAGCTGGCTAAATATACTAAAAAAGAACAATTGGAATTTTCCCGTAAAATAGAAAAACTGGAAAAAATGGTAGGCGGGATCGCCAGTTTGAAAAAATTGCCGGACGCTATTTTTATCTGGGACATTAAGCATGAAAAAACGGCTTTGGCGGAGGCAAACAAAAAGGGCGTGCCGGTAGTGGCGGTTTGCGACACGAACGTTAACCCGGACGGCGTAAAATATATCATTCCTTCCAATGACGATGCGACTAAGACAGTGGCATTGGCGCTGGATTATTTTCAGCAAGCGGTAATTGAAGGAAGAAAAAATGCCAAAACACCAAAGCCAGAAAACAATAAAACAGGGAAACCGGGAAACTAGGAAACAAGGAAGCTAGGAAATTGGGAAAGTAGGAAACTGGGAAACATGAGCCAGCTAAAAAGAAATAAAACAATAAAGCAAAATGCAAATAGTAAATATTTAATGTTGAATATTTTTATATGTCTATCTCCATGGATTTAATTAAACAATTGCGCGAAAAAACAAACTGCGGAATTTCCGATTGTAAAGCGGCGCTGGAGGAAGTTAATGGTGATTTAGATAAAGCCGCGGAAATTTTGCGCAAAAAAGGAATTGCTAAAGCCGCCAAACGCGCTGGCCGCGAAACGAACGAAGGGATTATTTTGGCCGGCGTCAATAATGAGGCTACGGAAGGCTATATGATAGAAATGAATTCTGAAACGGATTTTGTCGCCCGCAACGACAGTTTCCAAAGTTTTGCGCGCCAAATTTTTAATTTAGTAAAAACACAAAAGCCGGCGGCGCTGGAAGAACTGATGGCGTTGCCGCTGAATGGCGGGAACGTGCAAGAGCAATTGGAAGTTTTAAGCGGCACTATCGGAGAAAAATTAAACATTTCGCACGCGGCAATATTCGCTAACGCTCGTGGCACGATCGCGAGCTACATTCATGCCGGCCTGCCCTCCGGAGCTTTAGCGGAGGCGGGAGGAAAAATCGGCGTGCTTGTTTCTTTAGACCAGCCGGGACAAAGCGCTTTAGCGGAAGATATTGCTATGCAGATAGCGGCCGCTGACCCGAAATATTTAAATATTGAAGAGGCGCAAGCAAAGGGAGCGGAAGCGATTGCCAAGGAAAAAGAAATTTACCTCGGCCAGCTTAAAGCTGAAAACAAACCGGAACAGATGTGGGATAAAATTATTGAGGGAAAATTGCAGAAATATTACCAGGAAGTCTGCTTAATGGAGCAGGAATATATTAAGGATGACAAAAGAAAAGTGAAAGAGATTTTGGGAGAAGTAAAAGTAATTAAGTTTATTAGGTACTCTTTATAACTTACAGGTCAATAAAAGTTTAACTCGAATGTTGCAAATTACACACGAATATGCACGAATTATTTTTACTAATTCTGGTATTTATAATTTGAAATATTCGTGTGTAATTCGTGTACATTTGTGTTATTAATATGCAAATAGTCCAAATCAAATTCGCGTCATGGGACAAAGTTTACGATTTTAATAATGACAATAATTTAACTTTAAAAATAGGGGATAAGGTTTTTGTGGAAACAGACGCCGGCGCGGATGTCGGAACGGTCGTGCGCATTACGGAAATGTCTGATACTGATAAATTAGACAAGCTGAAGCCCGTAGTCAGGCTTGCTGAAATCAGCGAATGCAAAAGCCTGCTGACAGAAGATGACAAAAGAGAAATCATGCAGTACTGCCGCAGTTTGGTAAAAAAGCATAATCTGCCAATGAAAATTATTGACGTTTGTTGTTCTTATGACAATTCCCGTTTGAAGTTTGCCTTTATCGCCGACAGCCGGATTGACTTCCGCGAAATAGTTAAAGATTTGTCGCGGCATTATCAGAAAGCGGTTATTTTATACCAAGCGGGAATCCGCGATGAAGCAAAGGTCTGCGGCGATGCCGGCCGGTGCGGCGTGCGGCCGATGTGCTGTCGCACTTTTTTACATGAATTAGGCGGAATTAATTCCGATATGGCGGAAACCCAGCAGATAGTCCACCGCGGCAGCGAACGGCTTTCCGGAATTTGCGGCCGCCTAATGTGCTGCCTGCGCTTTGAACAGGAAGGCTACGCCGAGCTTGCCCAAAAATTACCCGCTATCGGTTCAATGGTTACCTACGATGGAGTAGAAGCGGAAGTTATCGGCTGGCATACGCTAAAACAAAGCGTTGATTTAAGAATCAAAGGCAATAACGGCGGCAATGGAGAGATAATTTATGATGTCGCGGTTAGCAGTTGCAAGTTAAAAGGAACAAGTAACAAATAAATAAATTGAACATTTTACAATGATATAATGGGGAACGCATACTGGATGTAAATCTTGGCATCCAGTTTTTATTTTCTTGTTTTTTATTTTCTTGTTTTGTGTTATAATTAGTTTAGTTATTCACTAACTTTTTTTATGTTTTTTAACTCTAATAAAAAAGTACGCGTGGCGATAAACGGCTTTGGCCGCATCGGGCGCAACGCTTTTAAAGTTTTGTTAAATAACGATAAAGTTGAGGTCGTCGGCATTAATGATTTAACCGACACCAAAACGCTGGAACAGCTGTTACAATATGACAGCGTCTACGGCAAATACGAAAAAAATGTCATGAGCGTTAAAGACGCTATTGCGGTAAACGGGCAAAATTATCCGGTATTCGCAATCAAAGAACCGCAAGAGTTGCCGTGGAAAAAGTTAGCCGTAGACATTGTTTTAGAATGCACCGGCCGCTTTACGGACAAAGAAAGCGCGCTTTTGCATTTAAGCGCCGGAGCGCAAAAAGTAATCATCAGCGCTCCCTCAAAAAGTCTGGACGTTAAAACCATAGTATCGGGGGTTAACGAAAATAAAATTTCCAAAGCCGACAAAATTATTTCGCTCGCATCCTGCACAACAAATTGCCTCGCGCCGGTAACGGAAGTAATCAATAAAAATTTTGGCGTTAAAAAAGCGCTGATGAGCACGGTGCACGCGTACACCGCGGACCAAAACTTAGTGGACGGACCGCACAAGGATTTGCGCCGGGCGCGGGCGGCGGCTTTTAACATCGTGCCGACGACAACCGGAGCGGCCATTGCCGTTACTAAAACCATTCCGGCGCTCGCGGGAAAATTTGACGGGCTCGCCTTGCGCGTGCCGGTCATTTGCGGCTCAATCTGCGACGCCGTTTTTGTCATTAATAAGAAAGCGAGCGAGCACAAGATAAACGAGTCTTTGCGCAAGGCGAGCGGATCGGCGCGGCTGAAAGGAATTTTAGCGGTATCAAACGAACCGCTGGTTTCAAGTGATATAATAGGCAATCCAGCCTCGGCTATTGTTGATTTGCCGCTGACTAAAGTAATCGGCGGGGATTTGGTTAAAGTTGTCGCCTGGTATGATAACGAGTGGGGGTACAGCAATCGGTTAGCAGAGTTAAGTGTTTTGTTTGGAAAATTGTGATTTATATTATAGTACGTGTGTATTAACTACTTTTTAATTTTCAATTACCAATTTTCAATTTTCAAACAATTAGCTAATTTTAAAATTTTAAAATTGTTTGAAAATTAAAAATTTTGAAATTGAAAATTTTGTTCTATGTTTCTAAAAAAATCAGCCAAACCAATTGAATCAACCCGCGTCATTATAATCGGCGCCGGTTCGGTCGGCGCCACCAGCGCGTACGCGATTTTAATACAAGGAATTGCGTCCGAAGTTGTTTTAGTTGACGTTGATAAAGACAAATGCCAGGGTGAGGTTTGGGATTTGGAGCACGGCTTATCTTTTATGCCGCCGGCACAGGTTTGGATGGGGGAATATAGCGATTGCCGGAACGCGGACATAGTTGTTATTACCGCCGGCTTAAAGCAAAAACCCGGCCAAAACCGATTGGAGCTTGCGGGAGAAAACAGCAAAATAATCGCGGGGATTGTAAAAAATATTATTAAATACACAAAGACAGCTATAATTTTAATGGTTACTAATCCGCTCGATGTTTTAACTTATGCCGCGCTGAAGGCCTCCGGATTTCCACCTAACCAGGTGTTCGGCACGGGTACGGCGCTGGACTCTTCCCGTTTCCGTTATTTATTGTCAAGATCATTGCAGGTCGCTCCGGAAAGCATGGGTGCGTATTTACTGGGTGAACATGGCGACAGTTCGGTGCCGGTGTACTCGCACGCCAACGTGATGGGCGAACCGATTGCCGCTTTGCCCGGTTATCGGCGAACTGAGGCGGAGTTGGCCTATAAAAAAGCGCGCAATGCCGCGGCTGATGTCATTAATAAAAAAGGCGCGACTTTTTACGCTATCGGCGCGGCGGTGGCGCGCATCGTGCGAGCGATTTTGTATGATGAAAACCATGTTTTCCCGCTTTCCGTTTATGCCGACAATCATTACGGGTTAAAAGATATTTATTTATCTTTGCCGGCTGTTATCGGCCGCGCGGGAGTGAAGCGGATTTTGGATATTAAATTAAGCGCCGCGGAAAAAAAGCAGCTGCAGCGTTCCGCCGCGATAATTAAACAAACAATTAATAATATTAAAATATAAAATTGTTCATTAATTAAAATAAGGAGGATTGACATGGTGATTGCGGAAGCAAAGCAGAGATTTCAAACAGTCGGCAGCCGCGAATTAAAAAAAGAGCGTTTCGTTTGTATAATAATAGAAGTTGACGCAGATAATGCGTTATATTGCGGCAAAAATTGTATTTACCGCAATCAACATCCAGTAAGCCCGCGGTGCTCAAATCCTTTATTTGAGGATGGCCACCTGCAATGGGATAACAATTTCAGCGGCCTAAAACGTTGTCCGAGGTGCATTTCTTTGTATGATATAAAATTAGAAAATAAGCCCGATGTATAGGGCTTTTATTTTGACTAAAATTTTCTTTTGCATATAATAAGGCTTATAGGCGGTTAGCTCCCGCTCAACTCATTACACGAATAAGCGGGCAAGCAGTTGGTTACCAGCCCGCCTTGTTTAGCCCTTTAATAATTTTACACACCAGATATAAAAATATATTGGGTTCGTAGCTCAGCTGGTTAGAGCGTACGGTTCACACCCGCCTGCCAGAGCACGCATAGCTCAGTTGGTTAGAGCGCTGCGTTCACATCGCAGAGGTCTCTGGTTCAAGTCCAGATGCGTGCACAAGTTTTTAATGCGGCGGGCAGGTCCGTAAGGTCAGAGGTTCGAGTCCTCTCGGACCCACCAAATATTTATAGGGCAAGGCGGAAGAAGTGGGCAGGGGCGCTACGTTTACGTCGCAGAAGCTTCTAGTTCAAACTCAGGCGCAGCCGCATTATTAAAAAAGAGTCCGCTAATTCAGCAGACTCTTTTTTAAATTTATATTCACATTATTTCACATCTTCCATATAATATCCTGTGCCAATAACCCAATCAAACGGTTTGAACAATAAGCTGTAGGAATACTTTAGCTTCGGGTCAACCTCGCCTTTTTTCGGATACCAGTATTGGGTAAAGCCACCGTCTGGCTGTTTGCCGGCTGCCAAAATGTTTTGGACATATTTGACGCCGTTCATTTCCGCGTTTAACCTGTTAGTGCCTTCAACCGCTTTATTGCCGGGCAGGACAACATTAACTCCGTCAGTGGTATCAGCCCAAAAATAACCGCCGTTGCCGTATGACATGGAACGCAAAACATCCGCGCCTAAAATTTTAGCGTAAGCTAAAGAAATCTCACCCGCCTGCGAACGATCGTAAATCGCCTGCAAGGCGCCGGCCGCTGTCTGTACCTCTGATTTAATAATTGTGTTTTGCGCCGCGATTACCGTGTCAGTTTTTGTTTTTTCCGTTAAATAAAGGGAACAAGCGATGCTTGCCACCAGGAGTAAAATTAGCAGCAGCACCGGCAGAGAATATGTGCCTGCAGATTGTTTCTTCATACTTTTTATCCCCGCCGCCTCATGAAAATATGAAACGGCTTTGGGCCTCCTTAATTATTAAAAGTTATTAACAGTATTATTATACCATAAAAATACTTTTAAGAAAATAAAAAAGCGGATAAACTTAATTATCCGCTTCATATTTTTTTATTAATGAGCTTTTGATCATAATTAATTAAATGATTTTATAGCCTCCTCTTCGGTTTCAAAACAATTTAACAGCTTGTCAATTCTTGTGGCACTAAAAGCCTGCCGCACCCTAAGCTGTAAGCCATAGAATTTGATATCCCCATTCTTTTCCCGTAGTTCACGCGCGCACGCTACAAACATCCCAATAGCATAATACGAGATTATAATAATGCGCCGCATATCCATAATTATTTTTATTTCTTTTTTCCCCTGTAGATTTTGGAGTTTTGCTTTTAATATAACGACATCCTCAAAATCTGCAATGGTATCTGGGCTCAAAATAATTACGTCACCTTTTATTTCTTCATTAATAACCATGGCGCAAATCTCCTTTATATTTTATTGCCCGCCGGATGAAAGCTGGCAAGTTCTTCAATCATTTCCATCAGGTCAAAATCTGAAGTTTTCATATTCCAAGGGTGCTGCTGTAATTTTTCCCATTGGGCGTTAATATCACGCGGATCTCCGTTCGGAATAAATAAATCTACATCCCAGTTAAAATCAGTACTGCAAGGATAATTTTCTAAACTATCCCATACTTCCTTTGGCGAATTAGCTTTCACAATAGCGGCAGTATCAGCGCCGCCATTAATGACTGGGCGCAAGGAAATTAAAGAATTACTGAAGAATGAATTTTGAAGGTACTGATTGGCCTGCTGATAAAAATCATGCGGCATTGGCCCGGGATGTTTCCGAGAAGCTGTTATTACAAAAAAATACATGGCCTTATCCTCCTTTGTATTTTGAATGCCGTTATTATTACTTATTTTATTAATATTGTCAAATAAAATTTGATAAAATTCAAAAAATAGGCTAAATTTAAAGCATGGATATTCCTAAGCAAATACAAGAAATATTAGAGAAACTTGAGAAAAATAACTTTGAAGCGTACGTTGTCGGCGGCTGTGTGCGTGATTTGATAATGAATAAAATTCCAAAGGATTGGGATATAACGACCAATGCCCGTCCGGAAGAGATAATGAAAATTTTTTCCGATTCCAAATATGAAAATCAATTCGGCACGGTGCTGGTGAAAATTAAGAATGTGGAATTAAGGATGCAGAATGAAAATTCAGAAATTAATGTTGTGGAAATTACTACTTATCGTTCAGAACAAGGTTATTCGGACCGGCGGCATCCGGATGAAGTAAAATTTGAAGACAGCTTGGACAAAGATTTGGAGCGGCGAGATTTTACGATAAATGCAATGGCGGCTCGTGTCATTGCGAGGAACGAAGTGACGAAGCAATCTCGTGCAGAAAAAAACGAGATTGCCGCGCTCCCCGCGGTCGCTCGCAATGACAATAATGTTAAAGTAGTAGATTTATTCGGCGGACAAAAAGATTTACGGCTAAAGATAATTCGGGCGGTAGGGGAGCCGGCAGCCAGGTTTAGAGAAGATGCGCTACGAATGATGCGGGCGATTCGCTTTGCCGTGCAATTAAACTTTGCCATAGAACCGAAAACCGAGCGGGCGATTGTCAAACTCGTCGGCGCGATTAAATTTGTTTCTAAAGAACGAATTCATGATGAACTGGTGAAAATTTTGCAGTCTGATTATCCGGCGGACGGCGTCTTATTGCTGTATAAGACGAAACTTCTGCATTATATCATTCCGGAGCTCGAGGCAGGTTTAGGCGTGGCGCAAAATAAGCATCATACTTACAGCATTTTTAAGCATTCCATAGAATCCTTGCGCCATACCAAAAACAAGGATTATTGCGTGCGTCTGGCGAGCCTCCTGCATGATATCGGCAAGCCGAAGACAAAACGGGGCGAGGGGGAAGGCGCCACTTTTTTCAACCATGAATATGCCGGCGCTAAAATTACCCAGCGCATTATGGAGCGGCTGAAGTTTTCCCGCGAGGATATTGATAGAGTGGTAAATTTGGTGCGCCACCACATGTTTTATTACAACGTTGATGAAGTCACGGCCGCGTCGGTGCGCCGTCTGATTAATAAAGTTGGCAAAGAAAATTTACAGGATTTGATTGATTTGCGCGTGGCGGACCGGCTGGGCAGCGGCACGCCCAAAGCCATGCCGTACAAATTGCGCCACTTGCAATATATGATGAAAAGAGTGCAAAACGACCCGGTGTCGGTAAAAATGCTGAAAATAAACGGCGATGATTTAATGGAAATTTTAAATATCAAACCCAGCCCGAAAATCGGCGCGATTTTAGACGTATTATTAGCAGAGGTTATCAATGATCCTGAATTAAATACAAAAAAATATTTGGTAGACAGAAGCAAAGAGTTAAACGAGCTGGAATTAAATGAATTGCGCCGGCAGGCTAAAGAAGCGATTGCCGAAAAAAGAGAGGAGGACGACAAAAAAATCAAATCGGAATTTTGGGTTAAATAATTATATTATTTTGTCTGTCATTCCCGCGCCGCGCCCGCCCCGCTGACGCAGTCGGTCGGGCAGGAAAGCGGGAATCTAGATATTAATGCAAATAAACATAAGATCCCAGCTTGCGCGGGAATAACAATAGAAAAATTTTTTATGTCTAAGCGATTGCGGTTCTTTGAGCACCTTTACCTTTTAATTTTATTTATCATTTTTATTTTTATAGCCTTAACTCCTTATTTAATCCAGGGAGGTTATTTATTTTTGGCGGAAGAAGGCGTAGAGGCGTCAGCGATAATTATTTTGTTTGTAGTCGGTTATTTCATAATGCTTTTATACCAAAAGGAGGTCAGCAAAAACTCCGCTTTGATAGACCAGCTTTCCATAACAAAAGACAATTTGGAAAGCCAGCTGGAAGAAATATTTAAATATGTCGGCGCGTTGAATGTGCAGATTCGGGAGATGCGCTCGGTTTTTTCCGACATCAAAAAATATCCGGACAACAAAAAAGATTTTAAAAATATAGTTGATTTTTTAGCCAATAAAATTTTAGGCATTGTGGCGGTTGACTGGGCGGTAATCCGCATTATTGACCTTAATAATTTTCAAACTTTAACGGAGGGAAATGTGAATAGGGGAGATAATAAGCCGGTCTTGAAAAATGGCATTAATAATGTTAAGTTAACCAAAGGCCAAGCCGGCGAGGGAAGGCTGGTTTTTTCTTCCCATCAGGATAATTTAAAAATCAGCGCGTTTTGCGTTATGCCTGCCGGCGAAATCAGCGATGAACAGGAGATGTTTATCAAAAGCATTGTCGGCCAATTAGAGATGTTTTATTTTATCTACTCAACGTTGACGAATAATAAAAAAGAAACTTTATAGATTTTATTATCCAAAGTTTATTCGGGCCTATGGTATAGTGGTAGCACGCCGCATTCGCATTGCGGAGACGCCAGTTCGATTCTGGCTAGGTCCACCATCTAATTTCAGATTTAAGATTTTAGATTTAAGATTTCAAAAATAATCTGCAATCTAAATCATAAATTATGCAGCGGGCTGTGGTATAACGGTATTACGCACGCTTCGGGTGCGTGTAATCCGGGTTCAATTCCCGGCAGCCCGACCAGTTCAGACATTTTTATGCTAGGAGTGTTACTTGCGACAATCAGCGCTTTTTTTGATGAAGCCGCGACCGACATTGGCAAATTCAAAGTTAAGCAACGAAAAATGAGTATTTACACCA
>Ga0172368_10005956_pt1 | contig 13364 bp, 10 predicted proteins | sample Lak11m_FD_114540 | JGI IMG/M metagenome (GOLD analysis project Ga0172368, IMG submission 114540) | Freshwater microbial communities from Kabuno Bay, South-Kivu, Congo - kab_022012_11m | ecosystem: Environmental > Aquatic > Freshwater > Lake | place: Democratic Republic of the Congo: South-Kivu...
ATCAGACAAGTGTAGGAGGGGCAGTCGCTGGGCTCGCGCGGGCACCCGCCGGATGAAAACGGCGGCGCCGCGCCGAACCAGACCGCGAGAAAGACCGCGGCGAGACCGGCGCGCACAAACAGCCAGAACCGGTCGGCCTTGTCGGATCGGGGCTCCCGCGCGGCGCCCTGCTCGCTGCCGCAGTCGGTCATGCAGGTGGCGACGCCACAGCGGGAGCGTCGGTCGCATGCTTCGCGCGCCGAGGCCGGTGCACGGGATCCACGACGTCTCCCCGGCGGAACTCCGCGTCCGCTCCGCGGGTACCACGGGACACTCGTGCCGGCAAGTCGCGGCCGGAAGTCCGACGCCCCCCTCGCTTTCGGTCACCGGGCGCGGGCGCGGAAAGAAGCCCGGCAGGAAACCGCCGGGGCACGGCACTTCGCCGCAGGAATCGCTCGGCGACGCGCGACCGGGTTCCGACGCTCCGCAGGCGCAGGCCTGCTACGCCCGCACCTCGGGCTTCTTGCCGTCGGTCGGAGGGGGAGGCACCGTGGCCGCGGCCGCGCAGCGCACCGTGACGTCCTCCTCCAGCACGGCCTTGAGCGCGTCCTCGAGCTTCTGCACGAAGACGAACTCCATCTCGTTGCGGGCCTGCTCCGGCACGTCGATGAGATCCTTGCGGTTGCGCTCCGGCATGATCACGCGCTTGATGCCTGCCCGGTGCGCCGCGAGCATCTTCTCCTTGATTCCGCCGACCGGGAGCACGAGGCCGCGCAGCGTGGTCTCGCCGGTCATCGCCACGTCGCCGCGCGCCTTCACGCCGGTGAGCAGGCTCACGAGCGCCGTGACGATGGTCACGCCCGCGCTCGGTCCGTCCTTCGGGATGGCGCCCGCCGGGAAGTGGATGTGGAGATCCGTGTTCTCGAGGAAGTTCTCGGGGATTCCGAACTGGGCAGACTTGCCGCGCACCCACGAGAGCGCCGCCTGGCACGATTCCTTCATCACGTCGCCGAGCTGGCCGGTGAGCACCATGGCTCCCTTGCCCTTCATCCGGGTCGCCTCGATGAAGAGCAGATCGCCGCCCGCCGGCGTCCACGCCAGCCCCGTCGCCACGCCCGGCACGTCGGTGCGCTCGGCCACCTCGCTGTAGTGCTGCTCCGGCCCCAGGATGACCTCGAGCTGCTCGGGCAGGATCTCCTTGGCGCCCTCCTTGCCCTGGGCCACGTCGACGGCGACCGCGCGGCACACCTCGGCGATGCGCCGCTCGAGGCTTCGCACGCCCGCCTCGCGCGTGTACGCCGTCACGATCTTCGTGAGCGTCGCGTCCGGGAACACCACCGACTTGTCCGCCAGTCCGTGCTCCTTGAGCTGCTTGGGGAGCAGGTGGTTGTGCGCGATGTGGAGCTTCTCCTCGAACGTATAGCCGGGCAGCTCCAGGATCTCCATGCGGTCGCGCAGCGGCGCCGGAATGGGGTCGAGCTGGTTCGCCGTCGCGATGAACATGACCTTCGACAGGTCGAAGGGGATGTCCAGGTAGTGGTCCGAGAACGAGAAGTTCTGCTCGGGGTCCAGCACCTCCAGCAGCGCCGAGCTGGGGTCGCCGCGGAAGTCCGCGCCCAGCTTGTCCACCTCGTCCAGCATGATGACCGGGTTGACGGTGCCGGCCTTCTTCATGTTCTGGATGATGCGGCCCGGCAGCGCGCCGACGTACGTGCGGCGGTGGCCGCGGATTTCGGCCTCGTCGCGCACGCCGCCCAGCGACATGCGCACGAACTTGCGCCCGATGCTGCGCGCGATGCTCTGCCCCAGCGACGTCTTCCCGACGCCCGGCGGGCCCACGAAGCACAGGATGGGGCCGCGCATGTCCTTCTTGAGCTTGCGCACCGCCAGGTACTCCAGGATGCGCTTCTTCACCTTCTCCAGGTCGTAGTGGTCCGAGTTCAGGATGCCACGCGCGTTCTCGATGTCGAGGTTGTCCTCGCTCCGGACGCTCCAGGGCAGGTCGGCGATCCATTCAAGATACGTGCGCGCGACCGTGTACTCGCTGCTCGCGGTGGGGATGCTCTTGAGGCGGTTGAGCTCCTTGTTGACGATCTTCTCGACCTCCGGGGGCAGCCCCAGCTTCTTGAGGCGCTCGCCCAGCTCGTCCAGTTCCTCCTCCTCCTCGCCGAGCTCCCCGAGCTCCTCCTTGATCGCCTTGAGCTGCTGACGCAGGTAGTACTCGCGCTGCGTCTTGCTCATTTCGCCCTTGACCTGGCTGTCGATCTTGTTCGACAGCTTCAGGATTTCGCGCTTGCGGTTGAGCATTTCCAGCACGAGCTTCATGCGCGCCTTGAGCTCGACGGTCTCCAGGACCTGCTGCTTCTCCTCGATGGGCACGTCGATGTTCGCGGTGATGATGTCGGCGAGGTGACCCGGGTCGCTGATGCTCTCGACGAGCTCGGTGGCGGCCGCGGGCAGCTCGGGCATCAGCTCGATGACCTCGCGCGCCAGCTTCTTCAGGTTGATCGCGAGGGCTTCGATCTCGACGTCGCCGCCGGGTCCCGCGTCGGACACGGGCGTCACGCGCGCCTTGAGGTAGGGCTGTTCCTGCACGACCTCGGCCACGCGGAAGCGCGCCAGGCCCTGCACGACGAGCGAGTAGTTGTCCTCGCCCATCTTGAGCAGCTTCACGATGCGCGCCACGGTCCCCATCGAGTGCAGGTCGGCGGGGCCCGGGTCCTCCTCCTCGGCCTTCTTCTGCGTCACGACGCCGATGACCTGGTCGTCGCGCACCGCGTCCTTGATGAGCGCGATGGTCTTGGTGCGCCCCACCGCCAGGGGCAGCACGCCCCCCGGGAAAAACACCGAGTTGCGCAGCGGGAGCAGCGGAAGAACCGCCGGAATCTCGTCGCGGGCCATCAGGGGCGGGGTGCCCGGTGCGTTCTTTCGTGTGTCCGCCATCGCGTGCTCCTTCTCTGGTTCGCGGAGGGCCGCGGCCGGCCCCTCGTGTCCGCGCTCGGCAAAGAACGCCTCGCACTCCCCTCGGGGCGGGCGGGGCGCAAATCGTCCCTGCGAGGCCCGGCAGGTGCCCGGGCAAGCGGCAAACATAGCCATCCCCCCGCCTAGCGCAAGACAAGTCTTTCGGAGGGACGCCCCCCCCCCTCGCCGGTCGAGGCCGCCCGAGGGCCCGGCCCGCCCGGCACCGGATCACGGCCAGCCCGCTCCGCAGGCGCGGCCGGCCCGGACCCGTCGCAGTTTTCCGATGCCGAAGGGCGCGCTGCGGTGCGCGTGCGCGCGTCCGGCCGTTGCGCGGCAGGGCGGGCGGCCGCATCGTCGCTCCGGGGGGACGGCGTGGCGGTGGAAGTCCCGATCCGCGACAGATGGACCCAACAGCTTGCTCCGGTCCCGGGCGCGGCGCGGGAACGGTGGACGCAACCCGGACGCATTGCAGCAGCACTGCTGGTGTGCTCCGCGGCGTGCTCCGACCAGGTCTTCGAGCCCGTCCGCAACGGACTGGCCGCGACCGCCCGGCTTTCCGGCACCGTGACCGCACTCCACAAGGCCGATCTGCTGTTCGTGATCGACGACTCCCGCTCGATGGCGGGCGAGCAGGAAAAGCTGGTCGCGGGCTTTCCCGTGCTGCGGGCGGCCCTGGACGCGCTGGATCCTCCGGTGGACTGGCGGGTGGCCGTCATGACCACGAGCGTGGACGAGCGCTTCGCGCCCTGCATTCCGGGCGATCCGGATGCGCCGGCGCGATGCGCGGCGGACTTCGGGGCGTCCGGATTCGAGTGCGTCGCGGGCCCCGCGGGGGAGCCCTGGCCGGGCATGTGCGCACGCTCCTTGCCGCAGCTTGCCGGGCGCCTGTCCGCCGCGCCGGGCACGCCCGCGGTGCTCGAACGTGCGAGGCTCTCCGCGGCCGACATGGACGCGGCCTTCGCGCGCAATGCCCGGCCGCCGCCCTCGGGCTCGCGTCAGGAGCAGCCGCTGCGGGCGCTGTCCGTCGCGTTCGCGGGCGGCGGGCTGGATGGCTTCTGGAGGGACGACGCGCGGCTCGTCGCGATCGTCGCCTCGGACGAGGACGACTGCTCGGACTCGGCCCGGCGCGTGCCCGCCATGGTGCTCGCGCCCGACGGCACGCTGGAGGACGAGTGCCGGCGCGAGTCGGAATCGGGCGGCCTGCGCCTGGATCGACTGGACGCGTGGGAGCGCTCGTTCCGATCGCTGCGCATGCCGGGCGGCGTGCGCGAGACGGCGCTGGCCGCCTTCGTGGGCCTCGGGGACGGCACGCAGGAGCCCGGCCCCTGCACGGACGCCGCATGCACCGCCCGCTGCGACGGACCCGCGCAGCGTGCGGCGTGCGCGCAGGAGTGCGCCGGGGCGCTGCGCCCCGGGCTCTGCCGCGACGAGTGTGCGTCGCAGTGCCGGGAATTCTGCGGATCCCGTTCGCCCGGACGCCGTCTGGCGACCGCGGTGCGCGACCTGGACGGCGCGCTCTCGTCCATCTGCGAGCCGCAGTACGGGACGGCGCTGGCCCGTCTCGCGCAGGTCGTGGGCGTTCCGACGCGTCTGGATCTGCTCTCTTCTCCGGTCGATCCGCGCGCGCTGTTCTTCCGCGTGACGCGCGGCGGCGCGACCGTCGAGTGCCTCGAGGGCGCCGACTACTCGCTCGACACGGGTTCCGTTCCTCCGGCGATCGTCATCGCGCAGGGCGGCGCCTGCCGCCTGCTGCCGGGCGACGTCTGGAGCGTCGAGTACCTCGCCCGGTAGCGATTTGCGATCCGGCGCCCCGCCGGGTAGCGTTGCGGGCCGCTCGCCGGCAGCGCCCAAGCGGGGGATGGCCCCGGAGCCGGCCGCAGTTCGCCGTTTCCCGATCGGAGGAATCCATGCGCCCGTCCGCCGCCGTCGCGTCCGCCCTGGTCCTTGTCGCAGCCGTCCCGTGCCTCGCCGCCGAGGACCACAACAAACTCGCAGCCGATCTCGCCAAGCTCACGCTGTCCCAGGAGCAGTGGGACAAGACCATGACGGCCATGCAGGAACAGATGGCACAGGCCATGGCGGCGCGAGGTCCGAAGGCGTCCCCGGAGGAGGTCGCGCTCCTGATGGAGGAGATCCGCAAGCTCGTGCCGTACGGGGAGATGTGCGACCTCATGGCCGGACTGCTCGCCAAGTACTACACCGACGACGAGCTGAAGGCGCTGACCGGATTCTACAAGTCGCCGCTCGGGCAGAAGGCGCTGCGGATCATGCCCGACGTCATGCGCGACGCCATGGGCGCCATGCAGTCCAAGCTCGGCACCGAGATTCCCGCGATCATCAAGCGGCTCAAGGCGAAGAAGAGCGCGGCGAAGCCGTAGGGCGCGGATTCTCTACGGCCTCCCGGGCACCCCCGGCCCTCTCTCCGGACGCGTCGGACTGCCCGGCCACGCACCGCCCTGCGGCCCGGTCGTTCCCGGCGTCCCCGGCGTCGTCTCGGTTCCCGGCGCGGGCGCACGCGGCCCCGGAGCGTTCGTGCCGTCCTTCGGCTGTGGTTCGGGCGGCCGCACTTCGATCCAGCGCACGTCGTTCGCGCCGTGCTTCTCCTCCCAGGCCGCCCGCACCTTCTGACCTTCCTTGAGGTCCTGCCACGCCCCGATCCGTCCGTCCACGAACACCGTGGCCGTTTCCGGCACCTTTAGCTCGTGCGTGCGCCCGGCCGACTCCAGGGTCAGCACCCGCGTGCGCTTGTCGAGCGTGCGGATGGTGCCCGAGGCCTGCTCTCCGGTCGGCCGGGACGGGGCGCTCTTCTGCGCGTCCGCCTTCGCCGACTTTTCGGCCTCGCCCTCGCGGCGCTCCGCCGCACCCTCCTTCGGCTGCTGCGCCGCCTCCTCCCGGCCGTTCGCCTCGGCCGCTCCCGCTGCGGCGAGCACTGCCAACAGTGCGAAAACACTCGGCTTTTTCATGTCCGCCCCCCCTGCGTGCGGCCGTGGTTCGGCGGGCTCACCATGAGCGAGCCGCCGCCCCGCGTTCGGCCACAGGCCGACGATCCGACGTTCGGCCAGAGGCCGACGCTCCGACTGCGGGCATCGACCGACGGCCCGCCCGGGTACAATGCGCACGCCCCGCGGCCCCGCAGACGGCCGCTCGAGGAGGCGAATGTCACGCCAGGACTGGGACACCTACTTCATGGACATCGCCCGCGTCGTCGCCACGCGCGCCACCTGCGACCGCAAGCACGTCGGCGCCGTCGTCGTGCGGGATCGGATCATCCTCTCGACCGGATACAACGGCTCGATCCGCGGCCTGCCGCACTGCGACGAGGCCGGCCACATGATGGAAGGCGGACACTGCGTCGCCACCATCCACGCCGAGGCGAACGCGGTGCTGCAGGCCGCGCGCAACGGCGTCGCCATCGACGGGTCCACCATCTACACGACGGCGAGCCCCTGCTGGCCCTGCTTCAAAATGCTCGCGAACGCCGGCGTGCGGCGCATCGTGTACGGCGAGTTCTACCGGGACGAGCGCATTTTCTGCATCGCGGAGACGCTGGGTCTGGAGCTGTGCCTTGCGGGAGCGCAGGCACCCGCGGCGGCCGAATCGGGGCAGAGCCCCCGTGGCTGAGCCGACCGGCCCGCTCATGGTGAGCCCGTCGAACCACGGCGCCGCTCCCGCCGGGAAGCTGAAAGCGTTCGCGGAGAAGTTCGCCGTGCTGCGCGGGGCGCCGCGCGAGCTGGCGGTCGTCTACGGGCAGAAGGTCGTCGAGATCGTCGCGTACCAGATCACGAACCTCACGCTGGTGCTCTACCTGTCCAAAGACCTGGGCTACGGCGACGTGGGGGCGGGCACGGTCATCGCGGCCTGGAGCATGGGCCTGAACCTCGCCACGCTGTTCGTGGGCTCGCTCGTGGACGCCGTGGGCCTGCGCCGCTCGTTCCTGCTGGGCTACGTGCTGTGCATCGTCGGGCGCGCGGTCATCGCCTTCGCCCATGCGCGCTGGATCGCGATCTCGCTGGGCCTGGTGCCGTTGGCGGTCGGCCTGGCGCTGATGATTCCCGTGATGACGGCGGCGGTGCACCGCTACTCGACCAGGCCGCAGCGCTCCATCGCGTTCAGCCTGTTCTACACGCTCATGAACGTCGGCTTCCTCGTCGGGAGCTGGCTGTGGGACGTGCTGCGCGCGGGCCTGGGCGAGCAGGGAAGCTGGACGGTGCCCGCGCTCGGGACGACGCTGACCACGTACCGCACCATCTTCCTGCTGGCGTCGGTGCTCACGATGGGGGGCATGGCGCTCGTGTGGCTGTTCTTGCGCGAGGGCATCGCCGCTGCCGACGCCGAGCCCCCGAAGAGCGCCACCGGCAACCCGGCGCGCATCTTCGCCGAGGTGGTGCGCGAGAAGGCGTTCTGGCGCTTCTTCCTGTTCCTGGTGCTCATCGTCGGGGTGAAGCTGGTCTTCTACCAGATGCACTACATGTTCCCGAAGTATGCCATCCGCGAGATCGGACCCGGCGCGAAGGCGGGCACGGTGTGGGGCGTCACGAACGCGGCGATCATCGTGGCGCTCGTGCCGATCGTGGGGGCGCTGGCGCAGCGCATTTCCTCGTACCGGATGATCATCGCGGGCACGACGGTGAGCGCCGCCGGGTCGGTGCTGCTCGTCCTGCCGGGAGCGTGGTTCGCGGGGTGGTCGAACGCGCTGCTGCAGAGCACCGGATGGTGGGTGCACCCGGCCTACATCCCGGCGTTCCTTTTCGCGGCGGTGTTCTCGGTGGGCGAGGCGATCTGGTCGCCGCGGTTGTACGAGTACACGGCGGCCATCGCGCCGGCGGGGCGCGCGGGCTCGTACATGGCACTGTCGGTGGCGCCGCTGTTCCTGTCGAAGATGGTCGCGGGCCCCCTTTCCGGATGGCTCCTGCAGACCTTCTGTCCCGAGAACGGACCGCGGACGCCGTGGATCATGTGGGCCGTGGTGTCGGTGATGGCCGTCGCGACGCCGGTCGGCATCGTAGCGCTGCGCGGCGTGATCCGGCCCGCGGACGACGATCGGTCGGCCGCGCACGGGACGGCGGCATAGCCCGTCCCGACGCAGACGGCCGGAGGCGTGATCCACCGATCGTCCGACCGCCGACGCGACATCCGGTCCGCGAATCCCGCACCGCACGCGCCGGCTCGCACGGGCGTTGCGCCCGCCCCGCGGCGCCGCTATCGGGAGCGGCCGCCGCGGGCCTCTCCCGCGCACGGAGACGACCATGCTCCAGTCGACGTATGCCTTCACCCGCGCCCTGCCAGGCCGCAGCTACGACGAGGTCGTCCAGCGCGCCCGCGAGGTGCTCCCTTCCGAGGGTTTCGGCGTCATCACGGAAATCGACGTGAAGGCGACGATGCAGAAGAAGCTCGGAATCGAGGTGAAACCGTACATGATCCTCGGCGCGTGCAACCCGTCGCTGGCGCACAAGGCCCTCTCGGCCGAACCGTCCATCGGCGTGCTGCTGCCCTGCAACGTGGACGTCTTCGAACACGAGGACGGCACGGTCTACGTCCAGGCTGTGAACCCGGAGCGGCTCTTCACGCTCGTCGAGAACCCCGCCGTCGCCCCCGTCGCGCAGGACGTGGCCAGGCGGCTGCAGAGGGTGCTCGAGAAGATCTGACACCGCGGCCTCGTCCACCGCCAAGACGCCAAAGACGCCAAGTGCGCCAAGGACAGAAGATTCCTGACACCGTGCTGGCCATCGCGTGCCCGGAGCGAGCACGCGCGGTACTTGGATGGCCCGGCAGGCGCACGAGTCGCGTTCCGTTGGAGCGAAAACCCTGTTCTCTTGGCGTACTTGGCGTCTTTGGCGTCTTGGCGGTTTCTGTTCTTCTGCGTGCGAAGAGGCGCGAGCTCAGAAGAATAGCGCCAGCCCCGTCTCGACGCCCCCGCCGTTCAGGCGCAGCCCGTGCGCGCCGCGCCACGAGCGGTCGGCGTACTGCACGAACACCGTCGTCGCGTTGATGCCGTAGTCCTGGTCGAGCTGCGCCGCCTTCTCCTGGTCGAACACGTCCAGCACCAGCAGCGCCCCGGCCGTCCACTCCAGGCCGTCCGCCCAGCCGGAGCCCTCCTGCCCTCCGCTCTTGCACACCGCGTCGCCCGTCTGGCGCCGGCACTCCCAGTTCACGAAGCCCCAGCCCGCCTTGCCGTACGGCACCAGCGGCACGTGCCAGGCGCGCCACAGCATGTCCGCGCGGTAGGACAGGTGCACCCCCAGCGGCCACAGCCGCAGCGACACGCCGTCCAGCGCCGTCGTGTCGTCCAGACGGCGCGCCTTGCCGTCCGCCTGCCAGAATCCGGCTGAAACCCCGACCGACAGCAGCCCGATGTCCCAGCCGTTCGGACGGTCCAGCGGGTTGTAGTCCAGCTCCAGCCGGACCATCCACGGCGAATTCGTGCCGAACACGTCCTTGAACGGCGTCGCCGCGCCGCGGAACTCGTCGTCGACGCCCGGCAGGAACGGCCCCGTGCGCAGCTCCAGCGAGTAGTGCTGCGGCGACCGGCTCTGCTCGATGATGCTCGCCAGCGTGCCCGGAGGCGCCGCCGTCTGGGCGCGCGCGGCCGGCGGAGCGAGGACCGCCGGAATGAGCAGCAGCCATGCCGCATGGCGGCGCCGCAGCAGCAGGGCGAGCCCCGCGAGCGCCGCCAGTCCGGCCGGCGCGCCCGCGCAGCCGCCCGTCTCCGTGCCGCCCAGCCGCCGGTAGCGCTGGTAGAAGTCCTCCACCGGCTGGGGCGTTCCCGCGGCGGGCACCGAGCGCGGGCTCTCGTTGCCCAGCGTGCCGCGCGTGGAGCTGCCGAAGTTGTCGACCGAGGAAACCGTCACCGTGTACTCGGTGCCGTTCGTCAGCCCCGTGATGTCCGTCGTGCGGCTGGTCGCGCCGTCGATGGTGGTCTGCTTCTCGTCGCCGGTGGCGGGCTTGGCGAACACCTTGAAACGCGCGGTGTTCCCGACATCGGATGGCATGGACCAGGTCACGCGCAGGCCTCCGTCCAGGGACTCCGCCTTCGTGTCCGTCGGCGTCGGAGGCGGCACGGAGTCGACCGTGATCTGCGCCGATCCCGTCGTGATCGTGTCGGTGCCTCCGACGACGGTGGCGGGCGTCTTCGCCTGCACGCAGACGAACAGGTCCTGGTTGACGCCGGTGGCCCCTCCGCAGGTGGCGGTGGGCGATGCCAGCGCGAAAAGGTCCGCCGGCGTGGGAGCCGCCGCGTCGCCCGCGACGGGGAAGGACGTGCGGGGCGCCGTGCCCGTGGCCTCGTTCTCGACCAGCTTCTTGAGAGCCGAGGACAGCGCGCAGTTGTCGGAAGCCTTGCCGATGAAGACGTCGAGCACCTGGTTGCCGGTGTTGGCGGGGATGGTCGACGTCGTCCACGTGATCTGGAGCTCCGCCGCCTGCTGCTTGTCCGCGGGAAGTTCGCAGTCTGCACGCGAGAGCGTCGCGAGCGTCGTGTCCGTGAGCGCCACGGGGATGGTGCCCACGGTCGCGGCGCGGCCCGCGGGCGGCAGCGTCAGCGATCCCAGGGCGACGACGAAAAGCGGAAAAGAGGCGGGTTTCGGCATCATGAGAGGTCCATCCGGGGCAGCCCGGCCCGGGGCCGGCGGCACGGGCGGCCCAGCATACGAGCAAGCCGCATGCCAGAAAAGCCGGCCTTCGGCCCTTCGGCAGGCTCAGGACAGGCTTTCGGCTTTCGACTTTCGGAAGTGCCCCTTCGGCGCCGCGCACGGATTCCGAAAGCCGAAACGTCGGAAGCCGGCTCCGTGCCAGACTGGCACGCGCGCGGCGCCCGACGCGCGGCGCGCGGACAATCTGGCACGCGGATCGGCGCAGGCATCAAGTGAATTCGGGCACGTATTCGCAGAGCACCGAGGCGAGCTCGGCGAGCTCGGGGCGCCCGCGCAGCGCGTCGCGCACGTACCGGAACGAGGCCGGAATGCTAGGCAGAAAGCCCGGATTGCCCTTCACCCGGTCGATGAAGACGAAGCGGCCTCCGTCCTTGAGCTTGCGCTGCACCGTGAGCAGGTCGAACTCGCGCAGGAACTCGGCGCGATCGCCGGGATCCGCACCGGCAGCGCCAAGCGCGTCCAGATAGCGCGCGACCATGCGCTCGACGAAGGGGCGGTCCAGCTCCACGTAGCTGTCGCGCAGCAGCGCCACGAGGTCGTACGTGCGGGGGCCCAGCAGCGCGTCCTGGAAGTCGATGACCACGAGGCGACCACCGCTGACCATGAGGTTGCGCGACTGGTAGTCGCGGTGCGTGAAGCCCTGCGGCAGCCGGTCCAGCTCCGCCGCGATGCGGTCGAAGGCGCGATCCAGCACCTCGCGCTGGGGCGTCGCGGGCTGGCGACCCGTGCGCGCGACGAGCCCCCACACGTAGAAGTGATCGAGCTCCCATCGGTAGAGATTGCGGTCGAAAGCGCGACCGAACGCGAGGCACGACGGATCGACGTCGCGCTCGGCGCGGGCGCGCAGCCCCGCGAGCAGATCGACCGCGCGGCCGTACAGGTCCTCGCGATCGCCGGCGCGCAGAGCCTTCTCGAACGTCGTGTCGCCCAGGTCCTCGAGCAGCATCAGACCCGCGGCGGGCTCGTAGCGGTGGATGATCGGCACGGGCACGCCGACGCGCGCGAGGTAGCGGTGCACGTTCAGGAATGGCAGTTCGGGCGGCGGACCGCAGCTCGTGACCTCCTCGCTGCGGGAGGCGTCGACGGGCATGACCATCACGACGAACGAGCGGCCGTCCTGCGCGACGCGGTGATACGAACGATTCGACGCGTCCTGCTTGACGAGGCTCACGCGCACGCGCCGCTCGTCGAGCCCGCCGGCGCGCGCGGCGAAGCGGGCCAGGCGCTCGTCCAACGATTCCGTGCCCGATGACAACGCGGTGCTCCCCGGGGTGGGTCCCCGTCGCGACAGCGTAGCATCGCGGCGGGGCGGCGTGGGGATTGCGCGTAGACGGAGGGCGGGGAACCGTCGGCGGCGGCGTCAGAGCGAGCGCGGCCGTGCGGCCCGTTCCTCGTCCAGCAGTTCCCGCAGCGCCCGCGCGAGCGCCTCGTACTGGTCGGGGCGGTTGTAGAGCTGCGCGGACACGCGCACGAGCCGCTGAGGCCGCGAAGGCCACGGCGGCACCGGCACCTCGATGCCGTGGCGTTCCCACAGCGCAGTCTGCAGCGGCTCGACGCCGTCGACCGAGGGCACGGCGTCGTCCGGTGCGTCCGGAAGAGGCACCGCGGCCATCGAGCCGACCATGGCATCCGGACACGGCGGCGGACACCCGAGCGCACGGCACAGCACGTCGCGCCCCTGCAGCGCGAGTTCGCGGTTCCTCGTCATGATCCCGGGCCATCCGTCGGCCCATGTCTCGGGCGACAGCTCCTGCATCGTCTCCAAGGCGAACGGGACGCACAGGAAGGGCGTCGGATCCGCGGTCCCCGTCCAGTCGAATTCGAGGCGGAAACGGCTGCGATCCGTGCGTCGGCTGTTGTAGCCGTGGCTCGTGACGAGCGGGTGGACGCCCGCTCGCCGGTCCGCGCGCACGTGCAGGAAGGCAGCTCCTTTCGGGGCGCACAGCCACTTGTGGCAGTTGCCCGTGTAGTAGGCCGCGCCCAGCGATTCGAGATCCAGCGGCACCATGCCCGGCGCATGCGCGCCGTCCACCAGGACGTCGATGCCCTTCGCCTGCAGCGACGCGACGATGCGCTCCACCGGCAGCACCAGTGCCGTCGGGCTCGTAACGTGGTCCACGAGGGCGAAGCGCGTCCTCGGCGTCGCGAGCGGAAGTACCGCGTCGGCGGCGACGTCGGCCGATGCGAGCGGAAACGGAATGCGCGCGACGACGACCCGCGCCCCGGTCCGGGCGGCCGTCGCCTCAAGCGCGTTCCGACACGCGTTGTAGGCGTGGTCGGTCGTGAGCAGCTCGTCGCCGGGCGAAAGCCGCAACGATGCCAGCACCGTGTTGACGCCGGTCGTGGCATTGGGCACGAACGCGAGGCCCTCCGCGTCCGCGTGCAGGAACGCCGCGAGCACCGCGCGGACCCCGTCCATGAGCGCCGGAAGCTCGCGGTCCAGGAAGAGGACCGGCTGGCGCTCCATGCGCGCCCGGAACGCAGCCTGAGCATCCAGCACCTCTCGCGGACAGGCGCCGAACGAGCCATGGTTCAGGAATGTCACCGCCGGGTCGAGATCCCAAGCATCGCGGGGAGTTGCCATGGGCCCATCCTGGCGCAAGCACGGGCGTCCGGGGGACGGAAACGGCGGCCGCCCGGGTGCGAGCCCGGACCTGCAAACTTCGGCCGTACATGTTCGGTGAGTTGGGCGGGGCCGGCGGTCGGGGCCGATCGCTCGCGACGGACGGGCGTCCCGTGGTTCGGCAGGCTCACCATGAGCGACGCGCCGCGAGC
>Ga0172368_10005958_pt1 | contig 13364 bp, 12 predicted proteins | sample Lak11m_FD_114540 | JGI IMG/M metagenome (GOLD analysis project Ga0172368, IMG submission 114540) | Freshwater microbial communities from Kabuno Bay, South-Kivu, Congo - kab_022012_11m | ecosystem: Environmental > Aquatic > Freshwater > Lake | place: Democratic Republic of the Congo: South-Kivu...
AACCAAGAGGTTTGGGGATTGGAACACCGCTTTGCGGTGTTCCAATCCCCAAGTCCCCTCTGCTCCCCGCCCCAATGGGGCGGGGCCGGGGGTGGGGTGTGCGGCTGCAATTTTTCTTGAGAACGCCATACCCTCTTCCCCCCATTTCGTTGACATCTGCCCCTCATGGGGGTAAGATTCGCGCGTCGGCCGCCGCGGCGCGAGGTCCCCATGCAGCACAAACGAGCTATCGACGAGAAAGAAAAATTGGAACGCCGCGCGGCCATCCTCAGCGCGGCGATGCAGCTGTTTATGGCGTCTTCTTTTGACGCGGTCAGCATGCAGTCCGTCGCCGACGCGGCCGGGATCGCCAAAGGCACGACCTACCTGTACTTCAAGACCAAGGAAGAGCTGTTCCTGGCCCTGCTCAACGAGGAGCTGGCGGCCTGGCTCAAACAGCTGCGCACCAGCCTGGGCGGGATGGACGACCTGCCCGCCCCGCTCAACGACACCATCGAGGATTTCGCGGTGCGCGTGGCCAGCAGCGTCGACCGCCAGTCCGGCCTGCTGCGCCTGATCCCGCTGGTGCATGCCATCCTGGAGCAAAACATCGACCCGGCCGCCGCCTTGAGCTACAAGCGCCGCCTGCGCATGCGCTTCATGACCGCCGGGCTGCAGATCGAGGACGTGCTGGCGTTCTTAAAACCGGGCCAGGGCGCCCAGCTGCTGCTGACGATCTACTCCTTCCTGATCGGGATGCAGGGCATGGCCGAGCCCGCCCCGGCCGTGGCGCAGGCCCTGCAGGACGCCGACCTGAGCCTGTTCCGCATCGAGCTGGCCCCCACCCTGACCAGCCTGCTGATCCATCTGCTGACCGGAATTGCCGTAGAAACGGGGACCATTTATGCCGAGTATTGAACAGGCACGCGCCTGGTACCAGGACGCCGACCCGATCCATGATTTTGACCACGTCTTGCGCGTCTACCGCATGGCCGAGCGCCTGGGGCGCGGCGCAGGCGCCGACCTGGAGATCGTGCACGCCGCTGCCCTGCTGCACGACGCGGAGGGCAGCGCCCCCGGCGGCGAAGAGCGCGCCAGCCACCACCACCGCTCGGCCGACTTCGCCGCGCAGGTGCTGCGCGCAGAAGGCTGGACCGAGGAGCGCATCGCCGCCGTGCAGCACTGCATCCGCGCCCATCGCTTTCGCGGCGACGGCGAAATTCCGATCAGCATCGAGGCCAAAGTCATCTTCGACGCCGACAAGCTGGACGTGCTGGGCGCGATCGGCGCGGCGCGCACGGTCGGCTACGCCGCGCTCAACGGCATGCCGCCCTATGCCCAGCCATCGGCGCGCTTCCTGACCAGCGGCGAAAAAGAGCCCGGCGAACCGCACAGCGCCTACCACGAGTTTCTGTTCAAGCTGCGCAAGGTCAAGGCGCGCATGTTCACCGCCGCCGCGCGCGAGATCGCCGAAGAGCGCGAGCGCTACCTGGCCGGTTTCTTCGAGCGCATGAGCCGCGAGATCGAAGGATTGGAATAAAAATTGAAGGTTGTCGCCCCGTTTCACGGGGCGACAACCTTCAATTTTTATAAAATGCTTGACATGACGGCGGGCTGCGTGTACAATCGAGCAACTTGCCGAGGTAGCTCAGTTGGTAGAGCACACGACTGAAAATTGTGGTGTCATCGGTCCGATCCCGATCCTCGGCACCAGTTAGTCCGCCAGTTTACTCCTGGCGGACTTTCTCGTTATAATCCAGAAATGAACGCAGCAATGAAAGTTTCCCCACCCCCAACCCCCGCCCCAGGGCGGGGGCAAGAAGTTTTTTGCGGTTTTTGTGCCGCTTTGCGGCACAAAAACCGCTTAAATCACTTTTCCCCTCCCGCTTCGGGAGGGGTGGGGGTGGGGTGAATAAGACGTTACCAGCCGCGCTGGCAGCCATCGGATTGCTGCTGATCGCGGCGTATTTCCTGCAGCCGGTCCGGCTGGTGGTGGATGGGCAGGCGCGCGAGCTGCGCGCCCTGGCCCTGACCAGCGCGGACGCGCTGCCCGCCGCCGGGCTGCCCCTGGCCGCCGAAGACCGCCTCGACCCGCCCGCCGCGGATTGGATCCCGGCCAGCGGGGTGGTGCACCTGGAGCGCGCCCGCCCGGTCTGGCTGTGGGCCGACGGCGCGCAGGTCGGGTTTGCCACCCCCGAGCGCATCCCGGCCAACTGGCTGGCGCGCGCCGGCCTGCGCCTCTACCCCGGCGACCAGCTGTTAGTCAACGGCCTGGCTGTGGACCCGCTGCGCCCGGTCGAAGGCGGCGGGCCGTATGCCGTCCAGCTGATCCGGCCCTTGACCCTGCGCGTCAGCATCGACGGGCAACCGCGCACGCTCTACACGCGCGCGGCCAGCCTGGGCGCGGCGCTGTGGGAGGCCGGCCTGGCCCCCGAACCCGGCGACCGCCTCTCCCTGCCGCTCTCCACCCCGCTGGAGCCGGGCCTGGCGCTCGAGATCACGCGCGCGCGGGCGCTGACGGTGACGCTGGGCGGGCGCCAGGTGCAGCTGTGCAGCGCCGCCGCGACCGTGGGCGAGGCGCTGGCCGAACACGGGCTTGCGCCGCAGGGCCTGGACGTGACCATCCCGCCCGAAGACAGCCCGCTGCCCGCCGATGGGCAAATCCGCCTGGTGCGCGTCAGCGAGACAGTCGCCCTGGCCGAAACCCTGCTGCCCTTCCAGAACCAGTTCGTGCTGAGCGGCGAGGTCGAGCTCGACCAGCGCCAGGTGATCCAGGCCGGACAAATGGGCGTGGTGGTGCAGCGCGAACGCCTGCGCCTGGAGGACGGGCAGGAGGCCGGGCGCGTCAAAGAGGGCCAGTGGACGGTCACCCCGCCGCGCGACCAGGTCATCGCGCGCGGCACGCGCGCCGCGGCGCGCACCCTCGATACCCCCTCCGGCCCGCTCGAGTATTACCGCGCCGTGACCGTCTACGCCACCTCGTATTCACCCTGCAATCAGGGCTATGAGCGCTGCTCGCGCAGCACATCCAGCGGCACACCGCTGCAAAAGGGCGTGGTGGCCGTCACGCTGGCCTGGTACCGCCAGCTGGCGGGCAGCCGCGTTTACATCCCCGGCTACGGCATCGGCGTGATCGCCGACGTGGGCGGCGGCATCCCCGGCACGTATTGGATCGACCTGGGCTACAGCGAAGAGGACTACCAACAATGGAACCAAACCGTCACCATCTATTTTCTGACCCCCATCCCGCCCAACGTGCCGCTGGTGCTGCCATAGACCTGCCGCCGCTGGACATCCCAGCCCTGCTGCGCGCCCACGGCTTGCACGCGCGCAAGTCGCTCGGGCAGAACTTCCTCTCCGACCCCGGCGTGCTGCGCCGCATCGTCGACGCGGCCGGGCTGGAGCCGGGCTGCGAGGTGCTCGAGATCGGCCCCGGCCTGGGCAGCCTGACGCGCTGCCTGGCCCTGGCGGCGCGGCGCGTGGTGGCGGTGGAGCTGGACGGCGACCTGATCCCCGTGCTGGAGACGGTGGTCGGCGGGCTGGGCAACGTTGAAGTGGTGCACGGCGACATGCTCAAGCTCGACCCGGCCCGCCTGATGGGCGGGAGCGGCTACTTCGTGGCCGCCAACATCCCCTATTACATCACCTCGGCCATCATCCGCCACCTGCTCGAGGCCGCGGCGCGCCCGCGGCGCATCGCCCTGACCATCCAGCGCGAGGTGGCCGAGCGCATCTGCGCCGGGCCGGGCGATATGAGCCTGCTGGCGCTCAGCGTGCAGGTCTACGGCCAGCCCTCGGTGGCGGCGCGCATCCCAGCCGGGGCGTTTTACCCGCCGCCCAAGGTCGATTCGGCCGTGGTGCGCGTCGACCTCTACCCGCAGCCGCGCATCCCGGCCGAGCGCCTGGGCGATTTCTTCCACTTGATCAAGGCCGGGTTCAGCCAGAAGCGCAAGACCCTGCGCAACGCCCTCTCGGCCGGGCTGGCCTGCCCGCCCGCCCAGGCCGAAGCCCTGCTGTGCGCCGCGCGCATCGACCCGATGCGCCGCGCCGAAACCCTGTCCATCGAAGAATGGCAAAGCCTGGTCGAGCAGTACAGACACTAAATCGAATTAAGCGGTGTTTGTGCCGCAATGCGGCACAAACACCGCTTAATTCGATTTTTCCCTCCCGCTTCGAATGCTGTTGGCGAATTCCACCCCCTCGAAAGCTCGGTGCAGGCCCACCCCCGGCCCCGCCCCTCGGAGGGGCGGGGAGTGGAGGTTTTGGAGGTGAAATGCGGCACAAAGTGCCGCATTTCACCTCCAAGCCTCCTTTGCTCCCCCTTCCCTGTGGGAAGGGGGCAGGGGGATGGGTCTTTAGACACCTGTCCGCCCCTACAATTTGGGGCGGCGGGTATTTTCGCTCAGCATATTGCAGAACAGCAGGCCCTGCTCGATGGCGTCGTCCAGAGCGACGTGGCTGTGCGGGCGCGGATCGAACCAATGCTCGGGCATGTGGCGCTTGCCGCTGGCCTGGTACGACTTGCCCAGCATAGCCATCGCGTAAGATTTGGCGTCGATCCCCTCATGCCCAAACGGGCTGCCGCCGGTGAAGCGCACCAGGTACCAGCTGACGAACATGAAATCGAAGGCGAGCGGGTAGGCCACGAAAACCGGCTTGCCCGGCAGGCCCTCCAGCCAGGCGCGGTAGGCGCGCAGGGCGCTTTCGGGGGGCTGCGGGTCCTGGCGGGCGGCCTGCCATGCCTCCGGCTGCCCTGCCCACCAATCCATCACGGCCGGGTCGCCGCTGGCCCCGGGCAGCGTTTCCAGGTTGGCCGAAAAGCTGGACAGCAGGGTTTTATCGGGCAGAAAAGCCGCCGAAGCAAAGCTCAGCATCGAATGCGGGCCGGGGATCGGCCCGTCGGTTTCGCAGTCGGTCGAGACATAAATCTCACGCATCAAGCCTCCCCCGCCAGGCGCTCGCCCAGTTCCGACAGGCAGACTCCCGCCTGGCGGAAAACATCCAGACGCTGCTCGTACAGGCCGACGCGCGCCGGGTCAGGCTCGGCCGCATCCTCCAGCGCGTGCAGCTCGTCGATGCGCTCGAAACCGGGCCACAGCCCGCTGCCCACCGCCGCCAGCGCCGCCGCGCCCAGGGCAGCCGCCTGCTGGTCGATGCTGGTTTTCAGGATGCGCAGGCGGTAGGCGTCGGCGTGAATCTGGCGCCACAGCGCGCTGCGGCTGCCCCCGCCCACCACCAGCATCTCAGGCGGGCGTTCGCCCAGCAGGTTCAGCAGCACGTCCAGGGCCACGCGCCCCTGCAGGGCGATGCCTTCCAGCACCGCGCGCGCCAGGTCGGCGCGGGTGTGGCCCAGGTCCAGGTTGAGAAACGCTCCGCGCAGGTGGATGCTGGGGTCGATCGAAGAACCGCCGGCCATATTGGGATGGAAAATCAGGCTGCGCGCGCCGGGCGGCGAGCTGGCGGCCAGGGCGGTGATGCGATCGTAGGCGTCGGCCTGCCCGGCCAGGTCGGGGAAGAGCTGGCCGCGCACCCAGCGCAGCGAGGTGCCGGTCGAAAAGATGCCGATGGCCGACATGAACAGGCCGGGCAGCACATGGGTGAAAACGAAGGGGCGCGAGCGCTCATCCAACAGCGGTTTGGCGGCCGTCGCGGCGATCCAGCTGGAAGAGCCCTGCGAGTTGTAGATGCGCCCGGCCTGGGTGCAGCGCGCCCCCAGCGCCATGCACGAGTTATCCACCCCGCCCGCCACCACCGGCAGGCCCTTGGGCAGCCCGAGCAGCTCCGCGGCTTCGCCGGTCAGCCCGCCCACCAGCGCGCTGGAGGCCAGCACCGGCGGGAAGAGACCAGCGTCCAGCCCGCTGGCCTCGATCAGGCGCGCGGAGTAGCCCCAATTTTCCAGGTCATACACGCCGCAGCCCGATGCATAGGAGTAGTCGGTGCAGACCTCGCCGGTCAGGCGCAGGTTGATGTAGTCCTTGGTGCCAATCACATGCCGCGCCTGGCGCAGCATCTCCGGCTCGTGCTCGCGGTACCACAGAATCTTGAAGAGCGTATAAAGCGGGGCGGGGAAACCGTTGCCGGTGATGCGGTACCATTCGCGCGGGTCGACGCGCGTGAAATACTGCTCGGCCTGGGCCGTGGCGCGCGCGTCGGACCAGATCGGCGTGTTCGCGCGCAGCAAGCGGCCCTGCCCGTCGACCGGCACAGCCCCCAGGCTGTGGCCCGAGATGCCGCAGGCGCGGATCTCGCGCGGGGCCAGGCCCGACTGCGCCAGCAGGCGGCGCGCACTGGCGACAATCGCCTCCCACCAGTCGTGCGGGCGCTGCTCGTGCCAGCCGCTGCGCGGATACTGGGTGGGGTAGGCGGCAAAGGTCTCGGCCAGGCAGTGCCCCTCGGGGTCATACAGGGCGGCCTTGCTGCCGCCGGTGCCCAGGTCGAAGGCGATCAGGTGGCTGGCCATCGCGCCGGGTTACAGATCGAAGGCTTCTTTTTGCGCGGCCAGCTCGGCCAGAATCGCCGAGCCTGAGCGGACCGAGATGCCAAAGCGGCGCGCGCCGAGCTGGAACATCTCCAGGATCATCTCCAGGCTGCGGATGCCGCCCGAGGCCTTGATCTGGATGCGGTCGCCGACATGCGCTTTGATCAGGTTGATGCGGTTGTAGGTCGCGCCGGTCGGCGCCCAGCCCGTGCCGGTCTTGACAAAGGCCGCGCCGGCCTCGATCGCCAGGTCGCAGCCGGTGCGGATCTGCGAAGCGGTCAGGTAATGGCACTCCAAAATGACCTTGAGCGGCACGCCGCGCGTCTCGTCCATCACGGCGCGGATGTCGTCCAGCGCATCGCGGTTGCGCCCGGAGCGCAGGGCGGCGTGGTCCACCACCATATCCAGCTCATCACAGCCCAGCGCGACCAGGGCGCGCGTTTCGGCGGCTTTGACCGCGGCCATCTGCCCGCCGGAGGGGAACCCGACGTTTCCGCCCAGGCGGATGTTGTCGATGCCATCCAGCAGGCGTTTGGCCAGGGCCGTTTGGGCTGGCAAAACGCTGACCAGGCCGCAGCGGTACTTTTGAGCGGTCTCGATTAACAGCTCAACCGCGGCATCGTCGCTCTCGGTGCGCACCGCGCTCAGGTCGATCATGTGCGTGATTTGTTCGGGGTAAACTTGCATACTGGGTATTTTACGCCAAAATTGGACATCGATGGATAGAATTATACTGCCTGCAGGCAAACCACCTGGTAGGCGTCCAGGCGCAGGTCCTCGACGCCGTGTTCTTGGCCGCTGAGCAGGTCGCGGAAGCGGTAGCTCAGGCCATACAGGCGCAGGATGTTGGCCTGGACCGTCTGCGGCTCCTCGCCAAAGTTGGCGAAGATCAAGGCGCGCGCCCCGCCGTGGGTGCGCAGGTAGGCGAAGACCTGCGGACTGCCCGCATCGACCCACTGGAACTCGCCGCCGCTGAAGACCGGGCTGTCCTTGCGCGCCGCGATTGCGCGCCGCATCCCGGCAAAGATGCGCCCCTCGACCGTGTCCGGGCGGGCGCGGTTCTGCATGCGCGCCCAATCGGTGGCGGGGCGGTGCACCCAGCGGCTGTCGTGGGCTTTAGCCGGGTCTTGGCGGAACTGGTAATCGTTGAGCATGCCGGTTTCGTCGCCCAGGTAGATCAGCGGGATGCCGCCGATGGTCAGGATCACGGTGTGGATCAGCAGGATGCGCCGGATGGCCAGCTCCACTTCGCGCTCGGTCTCCGTTTGCAGGGCTTTTTCCAGCCCGGCCAGCGAGGCGCAGGTGCCCGAGATGCGGCAGTCGCCGGTCTTGGGGTTCTCCTGGAAGGGCAGCCCGCGCGCGAAGCTGCCGCTGAAGCGCCCGGTGTAGTAGTTGTTGAGGAAGCGGCGGTGATCGAAGCCCTCGATGCCCACCCGCGCCGCGTCGGCGTCGTCAAACGTCCAACCGATATCGTCGTGGCAGCGCACGTAATTGACCCAGGCGCAGCCCTCCGGGATGTGGAAGCGGTCGCGCATCGAGGTCGCCAGCAGGCTGACCCGCCGCGTAGCCAGGCTTTCCCAAATCAGTGCCATCAAGAGCGGGTTATACGAGACCTGGCACTCATCGGTGCGGATGTAGCGCGCCACCTCGTCGGGATGGACGATCGCCTCCGACTTGAACAGCAGGGCCGGGGCGGCGATGCGCATGGCCGCGTTGAAGGCCTGGATCAGGGTATGCGCGCCTTCCAGGTTCTCGCAGTTGGTGCCCAGCTCTTTCCAGGTGAAGGCCACCGCGTCCAGGCGCAGCACCTCCACCCCCACATTGGCCAGGGCCAGCAGCTCGCGCGTCATGGCGGTGAAGACGGCCGGGTTCTGGTAATTCAAGTCCCACTGGTAGGAGTGGAAGGTCGTCCAGACCCACTGGCCCAGCTCGGGGAAGAAAGTGAACGCGCCGGGGTGCTCGTCGGGGAAGATCTCGCGCAGGGTTTTCTCGTACGCGTCGGGCATGCGCCGGTCGGGGAACATGCGGTAGTAGTCCTGGAATTCCGGGTCGCCGGCTTTGGCCTTCAGCGCCCACTCGTGTTCGTCGGAGGTGTGGTTGAAGACAAAATCCAGCACCAGGCTGATCCCACTGCGGCGCAGCTCTTCGGCCAGTTCGGCCAGCTCGGCCATCGTGCCCAGGCGCGGGTCCACCTCGCGGTAGCTGCTGATCGCGTAGCCGCCGTCGTTTTCGGGCATCGGCACCTGGAAGAGCGGCATCAGGTGCAGATAGGTCAGGCCCAACTCTTTGAAATAGGGGATGCGCGCGCGCACGCCGGCCAGGTCGCCCGCGAAAAGATCCACATAGCATACCCCGCCGACCATCTGGTTCGACTGGTACCAGGCCGGTTCCTGTTCGCGGGTGCGGTCGAGCGCCTTCAGCCCGTCCGGGCGCGCGATCCAGGCCTCGGCCAGCGAGCCAAGCAGCTCTTCCAAATGGTAAAAGAAATCGTACTGCCCGCCATACAGGCGCAGCAGCAGGTCGAACAGGCGCGCGAAGTGTGTTTCCAGGCGCTGGTTGAACTCGGCCCAACCGGCCGGGTTGGCCTGCGCGTACGCCTCGAAGCGCGCCCGCAGGCGCGGCTGCAGCCGCTGGAATGAACGTCCCGCGGCTGTGGAAGTGGACAGGGATGATTTGGACATACAGGCCTCCCGCGCAAATGGATGCATCTATTTTACACCGGGCGCCGCCGTGGCGCGCCCCCGGCCTGCCCAGGAGCGCCAAAAGCACTTTTGTCGACTCGCTTGTGGCACAAAGCGCTGCCGGCAATCGACAAAACTGTCAACTTAATCTTAATTTATTGGGTTAGAATTTAAATAACTTATGAAACCTGATCTTGCCATGCATAACTGGCGAAAGAATTCATTCTTTTTTCTATCGGGTTTGCTCATCATCACACTGGGGGCATACGGGCTGTTTGGCGTGCTTGGGCGCGTCCTGGCGGCGCCTGCCGATCCTTTAACGATCGTTTTGCGCGGCGACCAGGAGGTCTATCTCCTGGGAACCTACGTCGACTACCTGGAAGACCCAGGCGGCGCGCTGACTTTTGAACAAATCAGCTCCGCGCAGTACGCGGCCCAATTCAAGCCGGGCACGTCGGATGTTTTGAACTTCGGCCTGTCCAACTCGGTCTATTGGCTGCGCCTGCGCGTGCGCAACGACGCCCCAGCCGACCGCCTATGGCGTTTGGAACTGGTGCGTTCCACCATCAACACAATCGTCCTGTACCGGCCTGCCAGCGACGGGGCCGGTTATACCGGCACAAAGACCGGTTATATCTATCCCTTCAGCACGCGCGAAGTCCCCCACGTAAATTTTATTTTCGAGCTTTCCATCCCCCCCGGCAGCGAACAAGTGCTGTACATGAGCGTCAAAGACAAGTCGATGCAGCTGCCGCTGACCATCTGGGATAAGAGCGCCATGCAGCAGCGCGACCTGACCGTGAACCTGTTGTACGGCCTTGCTTTTGGCGCGCTGCTGATCATGCTGGTTTACAACCTCTTTATGACGTTGATCCTGCGTGAACAAAGCTTTGTTTACTACACCCTTTATCTGGTCTTCGCGATCTTGTTTCTGGCCAATTACCACGCCATCGCCCAGCATTATCTCTGGCCGGACGCCACCGATCTCAACACGTTTATCATCCCCTTGACGATTTGTCTGACGCTGACCACCTTCTTTTTGTTTGTTGGGGCTTTCTTTCAATTACCTCGCCTGGCGCGTGGATGGACGATCCTCTACCGCGGCCTGCTGCTGCTGGTAATCGCCTGCACCCTGGCTTCACCCTTCTTTAAGGTCGCTGTACTGGATGTGGTTATCCCACTCGGCGGGCTGATGCTGTGCTATACCCTGGCAGCGGCCGTCTGGACGTGGCTGCATGGCTACAAACCAGCGCGCTTTTTTATGCTCTCCTGGACTTTTTTTGTGGGCATCGTCCTGGCCAATATTGGTGAAAGCCTGGGTTTGATTAACATCAACATGAGCCTGTCCGATATGGGCATGATGTTCGGACTGGTCTTTGGCGTCGCCTTCCAATCGCTCGCGCTGGCGGACCGCTTCAACCTGTACAAACAAGAGATGATTAACGCTCAAGCCGCCATGATGGCGCAGCAGAGCGAATCGATCCGGCTTAAAGATGAGCTGACCCGCCGGTTGGAGGAGTCGCACGATGAACTGGAACAAAAAGTCGCTGAGCGCACCCAGCGCCTGCATGACTTAAACCAGGAGCTGGCTGGTGAGGTTGAGCGTCGCAAAGAGGCGCAGCAGGCGGCGGAACTGCTCGCGCAAACCGACCCCTTAACGGGCATCTACAACCGCCGCTATTTTTCCCAACTGGTCGACCTGGAGTTCAAAAAAGCGCTGCGCTACCACCAGCCACTTTCCATGCTGGTGATGGATGTCGACTTCTTCAAACAGGTCAATGATCATTTTGGCCACACAACGGTGATCTGGCATTGATTCAGATTGTTCAGATATTGCGGCACTCCTCGCGCCAGGCCGATATCCTGGCACGCTATGGCGGCGAAGAGTTTGTCTCTTTGCTGCCGCAAACCAGCCAGCAAGAGGCCTATGTGGTCGCGGAACGCCTGCGCGCGATGGTCGAGGGCGCGGCTATCGAATTGGAAGGCCAAATCATCCACCTGACCGTCTCGATTGGAGTGGCGGGGGTGGCGGCGCTGGCGCAGGGCGAAAACGCCGAAAACCTGCTCAAACAGGCCGATGCTGCCCTGTACCAGGCCAAAAACGCCGGGCGCAACCAGGTCGTGCTTTACAGCCAGGGCGCCGCTTCCCCCGGTTAAGCAGCGCTCGCATCGGCTAGCCCGCCCTCACCCTCAAGCCCTCTGCCAAAGGGAGAGGGAGAGAATCTTGCTCCCTTCTCCCGGAGGGAGAAGGGCTGGGGATGAGGGCAGCGGGTATATAATCCTGCTTGAAGGATGAGTGCTGCCCATGGATAACTTTGTCGATACCCTCGCTGCGGATGCGATTGTTGCGCGCGTGCTGGCGGTCGAAGACCGCACCGGCGGATCGGAAAAACTGGGCTACCTGGTGCGCTATCGCGGCCGGCTGCTGCTGGACAGCGAAATCGCTTACGACCGGCTGGCCACCCAGCTGGCCCCGCACGGCCTGACGCCGCTCTTCCGCTGGGATGATGGCCGCCACGCCGTTTTGCTGGTCGAAAAGAAGCCCGCCCCCAAAGAGACCAACCCGCTGATCAACCTGGCTTTCTTTATCGCCACCCTGGCCAGCGTCTTTTACGTCGGCGTGGCGGGCGAAAACCTGGGGCCGCTGCCGGCCAACCCGCTCGACGCGGCCTGGGTCATCCTGCAGGCCGGCGGGCCCTACACGCTGGCCCTGCTGGCCATCCTGGGCGCGCACGAGTTCGGCCACTACCTGGTCGGGCGCGCCCACGGCGTGCGCCTGACCCTGCCTTTCTTTATCCCCATCCCGGTCCCCGGCAGCCTGGGCACGATGGGCGCGTTCATCAACATGAAAGAGCAGCCGCGCAATCGCCGCCACCTGCTGGATATCGGCCTGGCCGGGCCGATCGCGGGCGTGCTGGTCGCGATCGTCGTGCTGTGGATCGGCCTGTCGCTCTCGCCGCTCGGGCCGGTGCAGGCTCCCCCGCCCGCCGCGCCCGGAGAGCCGCAGCTGTTCAGCGTGATGGAGGGCAACTCGCTGCTCTACCTCGGCCTCAAATATGCCATCAAGGGCCAGCTGCTGCCCGCCCCGCAGAGCTATGGCGGCCAAAGTGAACTGCTCTACTGGCTGCGCTACTTCTTCACCGGCCAGCCCTTCCCGCTGGGCGCGCTGGATGTGCAGCTGCACCCGGTGGCCTGGGCCGGCTGGGCCGGGCTGCTGGTCACCTCGCTCAACCTGATCCCGGCCGGCCAGCTGGACGGCGGACACGCCCTCTACGTGCTGATCGGGCGCAAGCGCGCCGGGCAGATCATCCCCTTCATCCTGGGCGCGCTGCTGCTGCTGGGCATGTTCTGGAACGGCTGGTGGCTGTGGGCCGGGCTGATCTTCCTGTTTGGCCGCGCCCACGCCGAGCCGATGGACGAAATCACCCCGCTCGATCCCGCCCGCCGCGTGCTGGCCCTGGCCGGGATCCTGCTCTTCTTGATCGTCTTCATCCCCGTCCCGCTGACCGTGTTTGGGGGAAAATAAGCGGAAAGGCAAGCATGGCTATAATCATGGTCTGGCAAAGGTAACGTATGAACAATCATCCGGCTGAGAAAAGCGCGCCCGAGAGCGACAAAGACTTCCTGAAGAGTCTGCGCGATGAAAAACTGCGCGCAGGAGGCCCGTAACCGTTTGACCATCCAGAAACTGACGTTTGCGACTGCTCTCATCAGCCTGGGATCGATCAAGCTGGACCCAGGCGTGGTTAACACATCCCTGCTGTCCTATCTGGCGCCTTGGGTGGCCATCGTGTTCGATTTCTACATCTTGGGCGAGGATTATTCCGTTAAGCGCCTGGGCGCTTTTTTGCATGCATACAGCGGGGAGACGCTGGGAGAAATGGGTGGGCGAACACCGCGATCCCTTTGCGCCCTGGGCTATGCCGATTCTGACCACGTTAATCATGGGCGCAGCGGCGCTGGTTCTCTTGAATACGCCGCAGGTCAATGCTTTGGTTTGGTTGATCGTATGGGCGATCGCAACCCTGCTGGTCAGTTGGGGAATCTTTTTATGGTATCACCGGCTGCGCAGGAACATCTCCAAAAGCTTGCCGAAAATTGAGCACGGAAAACACACCCGTACTGACAATCAGCCCAAAATAGGCTGACCAACGCGCTGTGCAGCATGCCCCTACCTCACCCCTGCGGGCACGTCTGTGCATAGGAAGTGTGCGCTGAAGAGCGTC
>Ga0172368_10005959_pt1 | contig 13362 bp, 14 predicted proteins | sample Lak11m_FD_114540 | JGI IMG/M metagenome (GOLD analysis project Ga0172368, IMG submission 114540) | Freshwater microbial communities from Kabuno Bay, South-Kivu, Congo - kab_022012_11m | ecosystem: Environmental > Aquatic > Freshwater > Lake | place: Democratic Republic of the Congo: South-Kivu...
AAATATCTTTTCTATGAAAAATTAATAGAAAAGAAGGTGTTGAATAAGTTAAAAGGAGAATGTTTATGAAAGAAGAAAAATTTAGTTCAGTTAAGGAGATTTTATCTAAGAAAGAAGGGAGTTTCTTGACAAGAGGCTGGGTGTACAGAAGCAGAGAGCAGAAGGATAATGTTTTTATTCAGCTTAGAGATTCAACAGGAACTCTGCAGTTGATTGTTGCAAAGGACAAAGTCAAGCCAGAGGTTTATGATTCTGCAAGAACATTAGGAATAGAGGCATCATTCAAGGTTCATGGAATATTAAGGAAAGAAGAAAGATCTCCACAAGGGTATGAGATGGATGTTGATGATATTGAAATGATTGGCGAGTCCACCAAATATCCTATCTCAAAAGATTTCTCTGAAGAATTCCTTTTGGATGTCAGGCATTTGTGGTTAAGAAGCCAGAAAATGACTTCAATGTTGAAGATAAGAAGTACTGTATTTTCGGCAATCCATGAATATTTCAGAAGTCATGGTTTCTATGAATATCATTCGCCAATACTTCAGGCAGTCCAGTGTGAGGGTGGGTCAACATTGTTCAGTGTTGACTATTTTGGAGACAAGAAGGTGTTCCTTGCCCAGACCTGGCAGTTGTATGCTGAACCAGCAATCTTTGCTCTTGAAAAGATTTACACTATATCGCCATCTTTCAGAGCTGAGAAATCAAAGACATCACGGCATCTTACTGAATATTGGCATGCTGAAATGGAAGGTGCCTGGATTGACTTTAAGGAACTACAGGAGCATGGTGAAGGTCTTCTTAAGCATGTGATCAAGAAGGTTCTTGAAAGGCATATTGATGACTTGAAAATCTTGAAGAGGGATCCTGTTGTCTTGGAAACTGCAATTTCAAAACCATTTGTAAGAATGACATATACAGAAGCTATTAAGCTGTTAAAAGAGAAATGTGATATTGAAATTGAATGGGGGAAAGACCTAAGGACAATTGAGGAAGACAGATTAAGCAAGCTGTTTGACACATTTGTTATAGTCACAGAATATCCTAAGATAGTCAAGGCATTTTACATGAAAGAATCTTTAGAAGATCCAAAGGTTGTTTTTGGCTTTGACTGTATTGCCCCTGAAGGTTATGGGGAAATAATTGGCGCAAGCGAGAGAGAAGTTGATCTTAAGAAGCTTGAAAAGCGTTTGAAAGATTCTGGAGAAGATCCATCAAATTATAGCTTCTATCTTGACACAAGAAGATATGGATCAGTTCCACATTCTGGGTTTGGGATGGGTGTTGAAAGATTGGTTGCATATATTATAGGCGCAGAAACAATCAAGGATGCAATTCCATTCCCAAGGACAATGATAAGGTATAAACCATAACTCTTGGTCTTGTGATATGCCTATCTGTTATTAAAAACAGATAGGTATAAATTATTTTGTAATAAAATTGAGAAACCAAATTTTGATGATTTTATGATAAGGTTTAATATTAAATCAAAGGAAAAGTATTTGTTATGAATAAAAAAAATGTAAAGACATACTTCCCATAATTGATTTGAAAAGGCTTGATCTGGAGAAGGAAAAAAACTTCCGGCAAAGATTAAAATTTATAGATATGTATGTTGAATACATTAAAAAAACTCCAAACAAGAAATGGAGCAAAGAACAGAAAAAGATAATTAATATACATTAACTGAATTTACTATTTTTCTTAATTTCAAAAACAATTTTGCAAGGTATGTTACACTAAAAATTGCAATTGATTTCATTCGTTTTAAAAGAGTTTTGTAATATTCTATTAAATAGCTTAAGGCTTTGTAATTTGTATTCAAAACCAGTAAATATAACTAAAAAGGAGTGTAAATATGAAAAAATTAGGAATTATAATAAGTGCTGTTATTTTGATAATTATTATTGCTGTGATTGTTGTTTTGACAACATCATCGAATAACCAATCATCTAACAGTTCACAAGGATCTGGAGTTACAGCTATGCAACCAACAGATAATGGCATTATTCATTGTGATGATATGCAATGTTTTGGTTTGAATTTTTTAAGTTGCAAGGATAGTGAGTTGCAAATGACATCAGACGATCAACCAATAAATATAAAGATATCTGGCAATGAAGATGGTAAATGTCACTTTACAATGGCTTTTAATGATGTTGTGGTAACTGATTGTAATTTCAGTGAAGATCAGTTAAATCAAAAAGTTTTGAATCAGTTGTTTGGAAATGACGAAGGACAGGGTGCTGTTCTTGCAGAAGCTTGCAAATAAAGTCATAATATTTTACAATTTGGCCTATAATTTTTGGCCAATTGCTTTTTCTTTTGATAGAATTGTTTTTTTAAGCAAATCCCCAGGTAGTTCCTTCCTTGTTGTCATAGAGCGCAATGCCTTTCTCTAGAAGCTTTAATCTTATGTTATCTGCAGCTTCCCATTGTTTTTCTTTTCTGTATTTGTTTCTTCTTTCAATTTCTTTTTTAATATCTTCTTCTGAAATTTCTGCTTTGCTCTTTTTGTCTAATGACAGCTCCTGGAAGTTAATTACTTTGAAAACAAGGTTGACTGTCTTCAAAAATGCTAAAATTTCATCAGCTTCTATTCTTGTCAGTTTGTTGTCATCCATCATCTTGTTAGTATCTCTGATCATGTTAAATATTGTTGCCCAGGCATTGCTTGTATTTAAATCATCATTCATTGCAGTTGTGAAGTTTTCTTTTGTTGTTTCAATAGTTATTTTTGCGACCGTTGTGCTTTCGTTATTTTTAACCTGTATCAATCTTTTGACATAGTTGTTTAATCTTTCAATTGTATTTTCTGCATCTATTATTGATTGCTCAGTATAATTCAATGGCTTTCGGTAATGCCCAGCGCTTACTAAATATCTAAATGCCAGTGGGCTGTGTTTTTTAAGAAAACTTTCTATTGTAATATAGTTTCCTAGAGATTTTCCCATCTTCTTTCCATCAACCATCAGCATCGCGGTATGCACCCAGTAGTTGACAATATCTTTTTGAAAATATCCATAATTCTGTGCAATCTCGTTCTGATGATGTGGAAACACATTCTCTATTCCTCCACCATGAATATCAAAATGATTTCCTAAATATTTGGTTCCCATGACTGAGCATTCGAGATGCCATCCAGGATACCCATTTCCCCATGGAGATGGCCATTGAAGGATATGTTTTGGTTCTGCCTTTTTCCACAACGCAAAGTCAGCTGAATTTCTTTTGTTAGGATCATTTTCAAATCTGCTATCCTTCTTCATTTCATCTATCTTTAGATTTGCAAACTTGCCATAGTCCTTGAATTTACTTATGTCATAATATATGTTTCCATCAACTTCATAGGCAAACCCAGTTTCCAAAAGCTTTTTGATCCACTCTTGCATTTCAATAATATGTGCTGAGGCATATGGTTCTATGTTTGGTCTGTCAATCATCAGCTTGTCAAAGTTTTGCCACATTTTATGGCTGTATTTATAGACCAGCTCCATTGGATGCACATTTCTGTCCTTAGCTCTTTTTTCTATTTTATCTTCGCCTGATTCTGTGTCGCCAACCATGTGTCCTACATCTGTAATGTTTCTGACATAAAGTATTTCATAGTTGTGGAAATACTTTAAATAATTTAGAAGTATATCATAGTAAACATAGCTCATGCCATGGCCTATATGCACATCGGTATATACAGTTACACCACAGACATATATTTTAATTAGTCCCTTTGTAATTGGCTTGAAAGATTCTTTCTTTCTTGTCTTGGTGTTATACAACTTTATTGTCATAGATTAATTAATTAACAAAATATTATTAAAGGCTTTTCTTTGCGTTTTCTTGTTGGTATTTATCAGTTTATTTGTAAAAAGTTGTGCAGTGTATTATATAAAAAAAGGTTTTTTTGTGCAGTTGGTTGAATATAGTTCTTAGAATAATTTTACAATTACTTCTTGTCAGTAATAGCTTTAAATATGTTTCTGTAGTTAAATTATCTATAAATATAATAAAGAGATTAACTTATTAACTGGTGTTATGAATGACTAAACATAAAACAAGATATTTTGTGGCAATAATTGCAGTAATTTTATTTAGCGTAGTTCTGATGCAAAATGTTTTTGCCACTAGTAATGACGCTGGATCTGTAGTTACATACACTGATTTGTCAATATCTGTTGTTAATGATAATAATAGCAATACTCATATTTACAATGTTTCTGATAATACAAAAGAAGTTAATCTTAAAATAACAAATTATGACCCTGATAATGGTGATGTTTATTTATATATTTCAAAATATTTAGATTCATCAAGTAGTGATATTTCAAATAATTTGTATGTCAAACCAAAAAGTGGTTTTGCATATACTGGTAATGATAAACTGAAGATTACCCCAGCAAGTTTAACCTCCGGTAATGGTATAATAAGTTTATTAATCAGCTCTGCTATTGTAAGTTCATTTGTAGTTTCAGTAGCACAATATAAAACTGGTGCCGGAGAGGCTGATAAAGCTGATTATACTGGATTTCCATTATTATCCTCAAAGTCTGATTTTGTAAAAAATCCAAACTATGAGTTTGGATATCTAATAATTAATCTATTATCATCAGAACAACTTACAACATCTCGGTTGTATGAAATAAATAAAAAAATTGCGAAATTTTATTGCACAGGGGCACTTAATGGAGATTGTAATTTTCCTGATTATGCAAGTAGTGAAAATAAAAAAATTAACGATTTTGGAGACAGAAATACAGGCCTTTTGAATTATTTCTCAATGATTAATCTTGAAAATAAACCTAACTCAGAATCAGATATTCCTTCAAATAATGATTATAATAAAATCGTTGCTGACAAAGTAACTGAAGTTCAGAAAAATTATAGTAAACTGAAAAATCAGGGTTTGATAACATCAGTTTCTAAAGATATGAATTTGACAGCAGAAGAAACCGCTGTTTATTGGGCAATTATTGGTGGAGAATCTAAGTTTGAAGAGTGCACAAATGGCAGTTGTGGCTCAGAAGGCATTGCTCAGATTAATTTTGATGTGTGGGGCACTTCTGCGGGATATAATTCGCTCAAAAAATATCTTGTAAAATATAAGGAAGCTTCAACATATTCTAATTTTGCTAAGTTTCAAAACTATCAATCATTTATAAAAGTTGCCAAGAAGAGTGATGAAGAAAATCTTGTGCTTGGTGCAGCAATTTTCTTATATGAAAGAGATTTAATAAAATCGCAGACCGTAATTAATTTAGATACCCCAAATGAAAATAATAATCTTGCAATAAATACTGCCTTTATGTCATTTTATTTTTATCAGCAAGGAGAAACCAATGGTAAAAATAAATTTAGTTTTAAGAAGATACCTTCTTTTAGTAATGATGCTTACTCTTATGGCAATAATTATTTATCCAATAGAGGTGTATATACATCAATGCTTAAGTTGGCATATTATTTAGTTTATAAACAGAACAAGAAGTAATAATCTATTTTTGATATGAACAAAATAATCTCATTAGGCCTAGAAAGCACAGCGCATACCTTTGGTGTTGGAATCATTTCTTCAGATGGTAAGATTCTTGCCAACTGCAAAAGACAGTATTCTGTCTCTGATAAGAACTGTCCGAAAGGTTCAGGAATTAGACCTTATGATGCAGCTCAATTTCATTATCTAAATGCTTTAGATGTTCTTAAAGATGCCTTGACACAGGCAAATCTTTCTATGAAGGACATTGATGTAATTTCTTTTGCTCAAGGCCCTGGCTTAGGTCCTTGTCTTTCAGTAGGTGCAACATTGGCAAGAACATTATCAATCAAATATAGCAAGCCGATTGTAGGCGTCAATCATTGTGTTGCACATATAGAGATTGGGAAAACACTATTGGGTGCAAAGGATCCATTAGTCATCTACACCTCAGGAGCAAACACCCAAATAATTGGAAAAGATGATAATAGATACAAGATTATTGGAGAAACATTAGACATCGGCATAGGAAATCTATTTGATTCCTTTGCAAGGGAATTAGGCATTGGCTTCCCTGGAGGACCAATTCTTGACAAAAGATATTTCAATTCAAGTAATTATCTTGATCTTCCATATTCTGTGAAAGGAATGGATTTAGCATTTTCTGGATTGTTGACTGCAGCAACAAAGAAGATTGGAAAGACAAATAATGATGATTTAATATATTCTTTCATGCATACCGCCTATGCCATGCTTATAGAGGTTGCAGAGAGAGCGGTTGCCTACACCAAGAAGGAAGAAATAATGGTAATTGGCGGTGTTGCCGCAAGCAAAGCACTAAAGGAAATGCTTGAAAAGTTTGCAGAGCACAGAAAAATAAAGCTTTTCATACCTCCAATGGATGTCTGTCTAGACAATGGTGCAATGATTGCAGATCTTGGACTTAAGCATTTCCTTGCAGGAAAAAGCCAAAGCATTGAAGAAACAGAAGTTAATCCTGTCTTCAGAACAGATCAAGTTGTTATTGATTGGTAAATCTAATATATTTATAAATATATTTGTCTTATGTTTATTAACAATAAGCTTATTTATAAGTAATTAAAATTTGAAAAGGAGAGGAATCAGATGAAATTAAAATTTCATATAGCTACAAGAATTGTTGACATGGAACATCCAACAAGAAACCAAAAGGATGAAAAAGATGTTTTTGTTGATGTTGATGAACAATTTGAAAAGCATGGTGAGGAATTTGTATTCAAGGTCTTGTCAGGAACGCCAAGCAAGGTTGTCTTGGAATATGATAGGCATTATGCTGTGAAGAATGAGCATAAGGGTTATGAATATAATACAACACTGGACAAGGACGACCCTAAAGAGGTTACTTCAATGTGGGGAAAGAACCAAATAACAATGAAGATAACATATCTTGGTATGGAAGAGGAATGAATTTATCTTTCATAATTTTTTTTTCAATCTAATTTTTAATTGTTTGCTGTGTGATATTTATATATGTACAAGTACAAACAAGTTATTATTGTCAGGAACGACTTGAAACTAGGCAAGGGAAAGATTGCTGCACAAGCATCTCATGCATCTGTTGAAGCATTTCTTTTGGCATCTAAGAAAGATCCTAAGGCCGTTGAAGAATGGCTTGCCGAAGGACAGAAGAAGGTTGTTCTAAAGATAGATTCTAAAGAGGAATTGCTTGTTCTTTATCAAGAAGTTAAAAACATATTTCCATGTGCTTTAATAAAGGACGCAGCACACACTCAGCTTCCTGCTCCTGATATAACCTGTCTTGGCATAGGTCCAATACTTGAAGATAAAATAGATAGGTTTACAAAAAAATATAAGTTGTTGTAGTAACAATTTTATAGTTATTGATTATATATTATATAAGGTGATTTGTGTGAAATGTATGTCTTTTGATGTGATTATAGAAGAAGATAAAAAGACAAAGCAATATTATGCATCAGTTCCTAACTTGCCAGGGTGTTATACAACAGGGGGTTCAATTGAAGAATTATTAGTTAATGCAAAAGAGGCAATTGGATTGTATTTGGATGTTTGATTGTCAAGAGATGAATTCTTGAAATTGTGTAAATGAACTTCAGATTAATTCTAATTTTTAGTTGTTAATCAATGCAAATATATAGAATGGAACATATAACACATTGTTTTTGATATCAAGATCTGTAAAGTCGCCAACAACAATTATTCCTGGCTTTATTTTGCTTTTATTGTTTCCTATTTCAAATTTGATTCCTTTTGCAATATAATCAAAACCATCTTGCTTATAGTTATATCCAAACTTTATCTTAGAATTATTCATTATTAAACCAAACATATCTTCTCTTGCAAATCCAATTACTCTATCTTCGTTGATTTCATTTAATGCAAGGCGTATGCTTGGTGTTGCAAATAAAATCTTTTTATTTGTTCTCAGCTCTCTTGTAGGTACAATATCTGGAATTATAGATATAATTTCTGATTTTTCAAGCAGATTGATTATCTTAATTACCATATCTTTTTTTATCTGAAGATTTGTAGCTATGTTAGTGTAATTGACTTTTTCAGCAGTTGCTAAATATTTTACAATCAATTCAGCATTCTTTAGCTGTTCTGTATAAATGTTATCTATCATTGGCATATCTTTGTAGATTATTTTTTCAATTAATTGGTTTATTTTTTCTTTTAGGTTTTTTTCTTCTAGAAGGTATGGCAGTTGCATTTCATAATATGATCTGAACAATGAAAATATGTTTTTTGGCAATCTTCCTTTAATCTTTGAAAGCTCAAGGTATGCGCTTTCGATGTTTTTCTTTGAAAATATATCTAAGTTTATTTTTTCATGGATTGTTAAATTATTATTTATTTTAAGATATTCCATAAATGACATTGGATTAAGCTTGTAAATGTCCAACCTTCTTGAAAGGTCTTGAGATATTTTTTTAAGTTGCATGGCTGATGAACCTGATATCAAATAAAGTATTTTTTGGTTGGTATCAGCTTCAATTTTTAATTTTATCTGCCAATCTGACATGTATAGAATTTCATCAATTATGATCACTCTGATGTCTTCTTGTTTTGCGATCTCAGTTATGTTTTCTATCTCAAAATTTTTAGTTTTTAAAAAGTCGCCACTGGTATATAGTCCAGAATATTTCTTTGCAATTGTCTTCAAAATGGTTGTTTTTCCAACACCGCGAAGCCCAATAAGCAGTACGATGTTTAGCCCGCCTTTCTCCATAAACTTTTTCACTTTTTCTTCAACTTCATAGTAAGTATATCTTTGTGAGTCACTGAAGTTAGAAAGATTGTTTGAACTATATGTAAGTAAGTCATTAATGTTTTTTGCATCCATATCTAATTATTGGAGCGACAGGTTTAAATTTATGTCGATTATAATCGACAAAAAGCACTTGTTTTGTCGATTTCTTCAGAAATAGTTTTGCACTCTTTATAGAGCACAATTATTTTACATACCAGTGCTCTTTCTGTCTTTCAACTCTGTAAGTGTCTTTATGGCGCTTTGATAGAGCACCTTGTTCTTAAGTCCTTTTTCCTTCTTTTCCTCTCTTTCAAGAGAATGTATAATTTCTTCAAGTTCAAGATACATTTTCATCACACAATTAGCAATTTCTATAACAATTATTATGTTACAGAAGCTTTATATCTATAACTTTTTGCAATCAATTGATAATTTAATGAACTTCTCAAAATCCATTCCTTTTTCAATAATTTCTTTCTTGCTTATTGAATATGCCTTCTTTGTTTTTTCAATCTTCTCAATCTCTATGAAATACCATTGATCCTTGCCTAATCTCCAAGCAACATAAGCATTAGCACCCGCAAGCTTCTCCCAAAGAATAAGTTCATCCATCTGTTCACTTCTAATATTTAAATAATTACCGCTCTTTGTCTTGCATTCAATTGCCAAGGCAATCCTATTCTTCACAGCAATGACATCTGGTGTTGGAAGTGTAGACGATCCTGATCCAGCAACTCTAGATACTGCGAATCCTGTCTCAAATAACAAATAAAGCAGTTCTCTTTCTGCATTTGCCCCTTTCAGCTTGTTTTTCATGGTTTTTCACAAAATAAAGTAATATTTTAGTTAACTACTTAGAGTTAATCATTTTATAAACCTTTTGTTATATTAATTATATAATTAAAGATAAGTTTTTATTTTTATTTAAAAAAAACAAAAGCAAAGATTTTGTTGAAAACAGAAGTTTAGTTTGATAAGAAAGTGATAATTAAACTATAATCTATTAAGTTTCATTAGAAGAAGAAAAATGATGCAAAAATCCAATGAGTTGTTATTAAGAAATGATGAAGTAATTACATTGCAGGTTGTTTGTAATTCTAAAGACCAAAGCATTGAAAGGCTACAGGATGGTTCTTACAAAATTAAAATCAAAAGCATTGCACAGAAAGGCAAGGCAAACAAGGAACTTATAGATTTTATGAAGGATTTGGGTTATAAGATAGAAATTGTCAGAGGAGATAAGTCACATAGGAAGATTATAAAGATTGTTGGCTTATTGAGATAGTTGATAAAATTATAACTTAATTTAATTATATTTCTTGTTGATCTAATTCTATATTTGACAAAATCACTTTAATTGATTTAAAAAATAAGGTGATTTTATGGGGAAAACTTATATAGAAACAATCAAATACATGATAATTGCAGATTATGAAGTAAGTGGACTTGTTGAGAAGCCTGATGTTATTGGTGCGATTTTTGGGCAGTCGGAAGGGCTTCTTGGCTCAGATCTTGACATCAAGGAGCTTCAACAGAATGGAAAGATTGGAAGAATTGAGATTACAGTCAACCACACTAACAACAAAACATCTGGAGAGTTGAGGATACCATGCAGTTTGTCAATGGTAGAGACATCTATTATTGCAGCATCAATGGAAACTATTGAAAAAGTAGGACCATGTGATGCTTATTTCAAGGTTAAGCAGATTGAAGATACAAGAGGGCTTAAAAGAAAGCAGATAAAATCAAGAGCAATTGATCTTTTGGGAAGATTGATCCAAGAGCAGATTCCTGATACAAGGGAGCTTATGGATGAAATCATGGATACTTTTAAGACAAGAGAAATAATTGAATATGGTCCTGACAAGCTTGCAGCTGGGCCATCTGTAGATGACAGCAATGAGCTGATTGTTGTTGAAGGACGTGCAGATGTTCTTAATCTTCTCAAGTATGGTGTTACAAATGTTATTTCTACTGGTGGTGCAAGGATTCCAAGAAGTTTGGCTGACATTGCTAAATCAAAGTCAGTTACATTGTTTTTGGATGGAGATAGGGGTGCAGACATTCAGCTGTCACAGCTTCTTAAAAACATCAAGGTTGACTATGTTGCAAGAGCACCTGATGGAAAAGAGGTTGAGGAGTTGACACAGAAGGAGATTAATCAGGCATTAAGAAGAAGAATGAAGCCAGGGTTCTCTGGAAATGAAAGACAGGATTTCTATCGCTCTTCTGACAGCATTGTTAAGCAGACCAAGTTTTCTGTAACTAATGAACATAGAGTGAATAATCCATTGGCACAGCAGGGTTTTAGAAGGTTTGATTCTCCAAGACCTGAGCAGAGACCGATCGAGCAGAGTTCTGAAGCAAGGCATTTTGAAAATTCAAATATTAGTCATAGTTCTTCTCATGAGCAAGACATTACAAATGCTTTGTCAGGAATACCTGTTGAAAGGATTGATGTTGCAAAACAAGAAAATGGTTTTGGAAATAGGGGCTCTTTTGGCAACAGAAGGAATGACTTTAATGGAAGGGATGGACAGAATAGAAGATTCAATAATGGCAGATTTGATAGAAGGCCACAGGACAATAGATATATGCAAAATGGTTTTGGAAGAAACCAGCAGGGTAATGTGATGTTTAATGGGAATAGGCAAGAAATCCAGAAGCAAGTCACAGTTATTCAACAGCAGATTTTAAAGCCGATTGCTGAAAACAGTCAAGTATCTGAATCGATCAAGCAGGCTGTTGCTGAAGTAATTGCAGTTCCTGTATCTGTTGAAACAATGCCTGTAAATATTGTTGAAAAAAAACCAATTGTTCTTCCTGAATTGACTGATGAGCTTAAGAAGCAGTTTCAAGAAATTCTTGAGGAAGTGAAGAAAAACAAAGAATCAAGGATATTGAATGAGAAGCTTAGAAGGATTGGTGGCGCAAGCAGTAATGAGTTTGTTGGGAAACTTAATGGTTTTAAGTCAAACAAGCTTTATGCAATTGTCACTGATCTTGAAATTAATGACGAGCTTCTTAAGGTTGCCAAAGATAAAGGTGCTCTTTTCTTGGTTGCACCTAAGTCAAAGATTGATGATGACAAAGACATACATATAGTTGTGTATGAATAATTTTTTTTAAGAAAAAAAATTAGAAAGAAAGAGATTTGATTTATCTCTTCTTTTTCTTTGGTTTTGCTTTTATTTCTTGTTTCTGTTCTATTGTTGAATTATAGAATGCATAACCTATTATGATTAACAATACTGAAAACAAGACTTCAATAATTCCATTGAAATAAACCTTCATGTATTGGCCTGGTGTAAGGTCTATTTGGTTAGCTCTAATTGTTATTCCAAGTCCTTCAGACACATTTGCCTTGCAAGTATCTATCAGGTCTGGTGTGTAGTCAGCAACATTTATGCAGGTCTTATATTCTTGGATAAACTCTATGCTGTTGAAGATGTCTGTTATTGAAAGAAGTAATACAAAGACACCCATGACAAGAACAAATGCGCCAATTAATCTTCTGGTATATATTTTATTTTGCATATAATCACCCTTAAACATGATTTTTTACTGATATATATTGGCTTTATGGTTATTTAAATGTTTTCTTTTTTAATTGACTTTGTTTTTGCTTTAGAAACGCTTTGTATTTAAATAGTTTTTGTGATATATTATATTTATAACAAAACTCAATTGAGGTTCTGTGGTCTAGTGGTTATGATACCACCCTTACACGGTGGGGATCGGCGGTCCGAGTCCGCCCAGAACCATTGAGCTGGTTTCGGTCAGCTCGCACCCAATAGTTTTCGCAGTTCTCTGCGATGGCTCACAGGTAATAGATTTTACAGTTATAAATTTCCATAATAAATCTGCAGGGATTTCCGAGCGGTCAAAGGAGCACGGCTAAGGACCGTGTGCTTAGTGCTTCGCAGGTTCGAATCCTGTTCCCTGCATGAGCCTGTTTCGCAAGGCTCGCGTGCAATGGATTTCGTGGTTATCCACGAAAGCTGGTCGGTCAGTTGACACGCAATAGTTTGCGAAGTTATCTTCGCATTGAGCCTTTCTTAGAAAGAAGCCAAAAGAAAGTTAATCTAGACATAAAATACTTAAACAAAAAGAAAGTGTTCAATCCGAAAGAAAAACTAAACGAAAATATGATGCTATGATTTTTTAAAGGTTTAATTCAAGAAAACTTAAATGAAAAATAATTATGAGTTATTTATTTTTTATTTTTCTCAATTCTGAACAGCTTATAAGAATATACAATCACAATTATTGTTGATAGCAAGACAGGCACCAATATCAAGAAAATGGCCGCCTTGTAGAATATTACCCCAAGCAGTGCAAACAGTCCGCAGATCTTGAACAAAGCCCCACCAAGCTTGTGTGTCTTGTTCCAAACACTATCACTTGACAATGTCCATGGTGTTCTGATTCCAATAAACCAATTTCTTTTTGTTTTTGATATCAGCACACCTGCATAGAAAAATATTGCAGCAAAAGCAGGGGCTATGAATCTGTTCATGTTGAACAATATGCCAAGATTCCATAAAATAGTAAGAATATACAGATACAGCAAAAACAAAAGAATTATTATTATGAAACAATCAAAGTATCTTTGAAACTTGTCAAG
>Ga0172368_10005960_pt1 | contig 13360 bp, 12 predicted proteins | sample Lak11m_FD_114540 | JGI IMG/M metagenome (GOLD analysis project Ga0172368, IMG submission 114540) | Freshwater microbial communities from Kabuno Bay, South-Kivu, Congo - kab_022012_11m | ecosystem: Environmental > Aquatic > Freshwater > Lake | place: Democratic Republic of the Congo: South-Kivu...
CACCCTCGATCATCATATGCGGTCGTGTCTATACAACCCCAAGCAACTTAACGCGAGAAAAAAATCGGCACAAAAGGACACACCCTCCAAATTCTGCAATCCCCCGCGTAAGTGAATGGTTACTTACCTCCTTGCATTCAGGTTGATAACATTGATATGAGGTTCGCAAGCGAGAGAGACCCTGAGGAGACAACTATGGAAATCCCAAAGCGCAAGCTCGGCAACACCAAAGTCGATGTGACCATACTCGGACTTGGCGGCGAAGGCATTTTGAGGACTTACGACCACGAATCGGACGCCTACCGATTGATCAACCGAGCCATCGACTTGGGAATCAACTACTGTGAATCTGCTCGAGCATACGCGGGCAGCGAATTCTACTACGGTCATGCGCTACAGGAGCGAAGGTCGGAAGTATTCCTTACGAGCAAATCACACGCCAGAGACAAAGTGGGAGCTGAAAGGCACTTGGAACAGACCTTGCACAACATGGAAACCGATCACCTGGACCTCTGGCAAGTGCATGATGTGAGGACCGAAGACGACATCGAACAAATCTTCGGACCGAACGGCGCGATCGAGGCGTTCATCGAAGCGCGGCGCGAGGGGCTGGTCCGTTTCATCGGGGTTACCGGCCACCACGACCCCGCGATCCTCAGCCGTTGTCTGGATCTGTTCGACTTTGACACGGTGCTGCTGCCCGTCAATCCTGCCGAACCAATTCATCAGAGCTTTCTTACGATGGTCGTGCCGCAGGCCGTGAATAAGGGCATGGGAGTGATCGGCATGAAGGTCTACTTTCGGGGAATGGCCGCGAAGCTCCCAGGGTACGAAACCCTGGAACCCTTCTTCCGCTTCGCGTTGTCGCAGCCTATCACGACCGCGGTAATCGGCTGCGACTCACTCGATCAGCTGGAAGAGAACGTACGATTCGCCCGCTCATTCATACCTTTAGATGAGGCGGAGATGAAACAACTTACCGATCTAATGCGACCTTACGCGCGGAGACTCATGTATTACAAAGGCGTGTAGATTGGGAGATGTGTTGGAGAGAAAAAAGATCTGGCCATGGCGGCTCGTCGAGCGTCTTGGTCGGGATTCTTTCCGCCCGAGACCGCGGTCAGCAGTAGGGAACAACCATTCACAGGAGTCGCTAAGTTCTGTGGGGCAGGCTTTCCAGCCTGCCATTGTAGGGCATTCATCCCGGCAGGCTAGTAGGTCGGTTCAAAAATGCCTTTACGTGGTCGTCAGCGACGGTCTTGGGTAGGGGCGAGTCTGAGACCCGCCCCCAAATCATGTGACCGTACGGAGGACATCACCGCTCCTCAACACGATCACCATCATGGCTCTTACCTGTCGCTATCGCGTTAAGGGTGACCCCTCGCTTCTCACTTCACCAGTTCCCACTTGCCGTCCTTTATCCTTACCAAGATCATGGAGTCCGTACCGAGACCGTTATGATCTTCGGACGTCAAGTTGTACGTTCCGCTCACGCCCACATAGCCCTTGGTCTGTTCGATTGCGTCACGCAACTTGGCGGGATCAGTGCCGGCCTTCTTCATAGCATTCGCCACGATATAGATGGCGTCCCACGCGTACCCCGAATGGGTGTTGATCGGGAACTGCTTGTCGAACTTGTTCACGTCGTTGTACAGATGGACGAAGTCCTTGATCACGGCCTTCTGGGGATCGGAGTCGGGAAGGCTCTCCCAAGCCATCAGCTTTGTCGACGGCATCATGTTGCCATTGGACGCGGGGCCGGCCAGTTCGATGTACTTGGGATCGGGAAGACCGTGGCACTGGAATAGCGGAGCCTTGATGTTCAATTGGCTGACGTTCTTGGCCACAATGGCTCCGGCCGGGCCGATTGTCCAGCACACGATGGCGTCCGGGTTGGCGGCAGCGATCTTGGTGAGTTGCGCTGTCATGTCGGTGTCTTTGGGGTTGAATGACTCGTCGGCCACAACTGAGAGCCCATACTTGGGCGCCAGCTTGTCGAGCCACCCTTTGCCGTCCTTGCCAAAACCGTCGGAAGCGGTGATCAGAGCAATCTTTTTCAGGTTCGCCTTCTGGAGGTGTTCATAGAGTTTCTCCACAGCGGTGGAACTCCTCTGCGGCGACTTGAAGACCCACTTGAAAGTGCCCAAGGGCCCGCCGCCCATGATGACCGGGTCCCCGCCAACACACATAAAGGTTGGAATGCCTGCCTCTTCGACGAGTTTCTTCACCGCCATTCCCAGGTCGGTTCTGTCGGGACCGATGATGGCAGCGACCTTATCCACGTTGATGAATTTCTTGGCCACCATCACCGCTTTTGTGGGCTCCGATTCAGTGTCCCCTAAGATCAGCTCAATAGGACGGCCGTTAATGCCGCCTTCTTTGTTGATCTTTTCGACCACCATCTGAGTGACCAGCTTGGTCGGTGTGCCAATCGCGGCAGCCGGGCCAGACAATGAGAAAAAGGCGCCGATTTTGATCGGCTCCGCCGCGTTTGCGCAGATCGCACCCAGGAGAAACAATACGGTGACAAAGAACGCTCCGAGCTTCTTCATGGGGACCTCCTTGAATCGATGTTGGTAGCGACAGACGGAGGCGTCACGCCTCGATGCCATGTCGCACGGTTGCTGGTTGATGTCAATACCGATCGGATTCCAACGTGCAACTCTTCAGCTATGCGAGGACAAAAATCCGTTTGAAGCCGTCAACTCCCGTGAAAGTCGCATCAAGTGCCCCGGATAGGGCACACCGTGAGTAGCCGTAGGATTCACCCTACGGAGACGAGGATTGCAAACAATCTCTTAGGACCCAGAAGGGGTCCTCCACGGCAGGATCGGACAATCCCTCCGGGGTCGTTTTCAATCCTTTGTTGTGCCGCATTCCGTGCGCTGAAGCGCTCGGCTATTCACGTTACGCCCTTCGGGCGTGGACTTCCACCCAAACCAGGGAATTAGCAAGTCAGTTGGCCTGTCCCGCACGTAACTGCATCTTTGCTTCCAAGGTTGCCGCATTTCTCCGGCTTGTGAGGCATACTTTGCGCTTGCCCGGAACGAGCCGCAACTATCACGAGGATTTCTTACTTCGACTCCTCTCCTGCCCCTTGCCCCAGGAACGCACAGCGGACTCCTTCGTCCTCCATCAATGCGGAGGCCTGGCCACTCAAGGTCACTCGCCCTGTCTCGAGAACGTACGCTCGATGCGAGATAGCCAATGCGCCGAGAGCGTTCTGCTCAACGAGCAGAATGGTTCGACCCTCCTGGCAGAGTTCCTCGATGATTCTGAATATTTCGCGCACGATGAGCGGGGCCAGTCCAAGCGACGGCTCGTCCAAGAGAAGCATCCGCGGGTCGGCCATGAGGCCGCGGCCCATGGCAACCATCTGCTGCTCACCTCCCGACAGCGTCGCCGCTCGCTGTTTTCGCCGCGACTTGAGTGCGGGAAAGCGCTCCAATACTTTATCTATGTCTTTTCTTAGCTCCGCAGCGCTCATGTGATAGCCGCGGAGATAGGCTCCCATCTCCAGGTTTTCCTCCACGGTCAACGGGCCGAACAACTGACGGTTCTCGGGCACTTGTACAATCCCCATTCCCACGACCTGCTGAGATTGCGCCCGCGAAATGTCCCGCCCCTCGAAGACCACTTTGCCGCTTCGACTGGGATGCACCCCGACGATACAGTTGAGAAGAGTCGTCTTGCCGGCTCCGTTGGCTCCGATCAGACTGACAATCTCTCCTCGACGGACTTCGAGCGAGACTCCCTTTAGTGCCTGGTGTCCTCCGTAATATGCCTCCATGTTCTCTACGCCAAGCATATCAGGCAACTCTCCCCAAATAGGCCGACAAGACTTCTTCGTTCCGTTGCACTTCTCGCGGACTGCCTTCGGCGATCTTCCTTCCATAATTGAGGACCACTACCAGATCCGAGATGCCCATAACCAGATTCATGTCGTGCTCGACGATAAGAACGGAGATACCTCGTGCTCGCAACTTGGCGATAAGCCGCGCCATTTCACGGGATTCGCTCATATTGAGGCCGGCCACGGGTTCGTCGAGGAGAACAAGTTTCGGGTGGGAGACCAAGGCTCGCGCCATCTCGAGGCGCTTTTGTTGGCCGAAAGAAAGACCGGAGGCAGGCCAGTGCGCCCTGTCTTCGAGGTTGAAAAAAGCCAGGGCTTCCCACGCCTGCTGTTCGATCTCTTTCTCTTCTCGCGTGATATTTGGAAGATGCAGCATGGAAGCGCAGAACTCGCCGCGCGTACCCGCGTGCATGCCGACCGTGACATTTTCCAACACAGTCATGTGCTCGAAGATCTGGACATTCTGGAACGTGCGGGTCAATCCCATCTTTGCGATCTTGTACGACCGAAATCCGGTAATCGCGCGATTCTCAAAGGAGATCCTGCCCTCTTGGGGGCGATAGATGCCGGAAATGATGTTGATCATTGTGGTCTTACCGGACCCGTTGGGTCCGATCAAAGCAGTCACGGCCCCTTCGGGCAAATCGAACGACACCTGGGCCAGCGCCAGTAGTCCGCCGAACCTCATGGTGATCCCGTCAACGCGAAGAATCGTATTGGTCGAGGTCGAAGTTGCCGGCAGATCGGCGGCGCCGCCGCACGCAATCGCGGGCTTCGGCGGCAGTGGCTGTCCGCTCTCCTCCTTTGATTCGTCCACAGTGGTAGCCGGCCTCTTGCCCGCTCTCCTTGCCTGCCACTGATCCCTTATAGCGCCCCCCACACCCTGCGGCAGGAATATCAAAATCACTACGAGGATCAGGCCGTAGAAGACGTCCTTGTACTCGTCAAATGCGTGCAAAAGGTTGGGCAGGGAAGTCAGGAACGCGGTGCCGAACAGGACACCCCAGATGTTTCCCATTCCGCCCACGATAACCATCGTGACCAATTCCACCGAACAGAAGATGTCGAACGTCTTTGGGCTGACAAACGAGAGATAAGATGCGTAAAGGCTTCCCGCTACAGATGCGTAGATCGCACTCAGCACGAATATCTTGACCTTGTACCATTCGGTCCGGACTCCCTGACAGCTCGCCGCTATCTCACTGGAGTGCAAGGCCCTCAGGCCGCGGCCGACCCTGGACCGAACCAAGTTCAGAGCCAATATAATCGATATGAAGACGGCCGCCCAGATCAAGTAGTACATTTTCTTGTCGGAATCCAACGCCCACGGTCCTATCGAGAGACTCGGAATGCCTGGAAAACCGGACGGTCCGCCTGTAACCGAATCCCATTGTATGATGACAATGTTGACAATGAGGTTGAATCCCAACGTTGCCATCACCAAATAATGGCCCTGCAACCTCAGTGTCGGAATACCGATCAGTAGAGCCGTCACGCCTGTCAGACAGGCAGCGATTACAAGGGCGGGCCACGGTGGAACGTTGTACGTCACCGTAAGGATCCCGGAGATATAGGCGCCCAGACCGTAAAATGCCGCATGTCCGAGAGAAATCTGTCCCGCGTAACCTATCAAGAGGTTGAGGCCGACCACGATAATAGTGTTGAGCCCGATGATGTTGGCGACGTTCAAGTAATATGGGTTGGGAACAAGCACAGGGAAGGCAGCGATTGCAGCGGCCAGAGCTGCGAGACCGAAAAGTGATTTGTCCTTCTGACCGGCTTGAGGCATCTAAACCCGCTCCTTGTCGCCATACCCCAAGAGCCCGCTTGGTTTCACGAAGAGAACTGCCAACAGAATGGCAAACGCGATTACATCTTTGTAGGTGGACGAGACGGTACCGGCCCCGACCGACTCGAGAACTCCAAGGAGCAGTCCACCGACAATGGCTCCCACGCTGTTTCCATAGCCGCCCAGCACCGCAGCGGCAAAGCCTTTCAAGCCCAGCATTACGCCGATCTCGTATGAGAGCGTCGTAATGGGGACGATGATGATTCCTGCCACGGCGCCAAGCGCCCCGCTCAGGGCAAAAGACAGCAGGATCATTCTGTTGACGTTCACTCCCATGAGAGCTGCCGCTCTGGCGTTGAAGGAGGTCGCACGCATCGCTTTTCCGAGGCGCGTGCGATTAAAGAAGAAGTGAAGCACGACGACCACGGCGACAGTTATGAACAAGATCCACAGGCTTTGTGGAAGAACCGCCGCGCCGAACACGATGAGCGGACTCTCGCTGCTGAAGTAAGGAAGAGCCATCTGGTTCTTGCCCCAGATGATTTTGAACGCTCCGCGCATCAGGATTGACACGCCGATGGTGATAAATATCAAGATGATGATGGCTCGTGATCTGGCTGGACGTATGGCCAGTCGTTCCACCAAGGCTCCGGCCAGAGTCACCGCCGCAACCGCCAGGATGAACGCCAATGCCAAGGGTAAGCCAAGACTGATGAAGAACGTGTACATCATCAGTCCGCCCAGAGACACGAAGTCCACCTGGGTGAAATTGACGATTCCCGTGGCATTGTGAATGATGCAGAACCCGAGGGCGATCAGGGCGTAGATGCTTCCGGTGGTGAGTCCGGACACGACGAATTGGACCAGTTGGTCCGCAGTGGCCATGGCACCCTTCCCTCAGGACACGGCTTTAAGCCTCTCAGTCTTACCGCATTTCCACGCTCGCGTCCAGCCCAAGATGCTGCCCACTGCGACCTTCTCTTGGTCGAATGATCGCCCGAGAAAGCGAATCTTCTTTGACCATCGGCAGGCGCGTGTAGTATGCTGACCTATCGAAGAGACAGCGCTGCTCCACCTAACGTATCGACTCCCTCACGTTCTCGGGGCAGCAAGCGGGGCCGTGACCATCTCGCGCTGTTTCCTATCCCCCGCGACAACCCTCTGATAACGCAAAGAGCCGAAAGGGGGTGGCATCCCATCATCCCCAGGAGAATACAGCCAGAGCTACCTTGATTGGGTGAAGCTCGCGCCGCGTGCCTGGCAACTGAAGTGCTTGCCCTGCCCTCTTGCAGACTGGGGCAGCGTACGGCGCAGGTGTCAGGGACGCCGGGAGCGAAGAGCGCATACAGGCAGGATTGTCGTTTTCCGACCAACTTAGCCGCTCAACACCAAGGAGGGGATCATGGAACGAAGTTGCGACGAAGCCGCGCGATCGGTTCTGCGCGCCGCGGAGTTGGAAGGCATTGGCACCGTCTGGGATCGCTTCGAGAAGCAAAGCCCCCAGTGCGGATTTGGCGAGCTGGGGGTTTGCTGTCGAACGTGTATGCAAGGCCCCTGTCGTATCGATCCCTTCGGAGAGCAGGCTACGCTCGGCGCGTGCGGCGCTACCGCAGACACGATCGTCGCCCGCAATCTGACTCGTTCGATTGCGGCCGGAACCGCTGCTCATTCGGGTCATGCCAAGCACCTTGCGCACACTTTGCTCAAATGGGCCGAAGGCAAGGCGCCTGACTATCCCGTCCGAGATGAGGCAAAATTGCAGGCCATCGCGCTCAAGGTTGGCATCGCCGTTGGCGGCAAAACGACCGAGGCGCTTGCCAAAGAAGTCGCTCAAGTTGCCCTTGCCGACTTTTCTGAAAAAGAGACTCCAGTTGCGTGGGCCGCGACCAATGTCACTCAAGGCCGCGTGGAAACATTCCTCAAATACGGCGTCGTCCCCACGGGCATTGATTCGGCGATATCCGAAGTGATGCACCGAACCAATTACGGCGTTGACGCAGATCCGATCAATCTCCTGCTTGGCGGCGTCAAGTGCGCGCTGGCCGACTTTGCAAGCTGCCACATGGGCACGGATATCGCCGACATCCTATTCGGGGTTCCCAAGCCCGTGGTTTCGCGGACAAATCTGGGAGTGCTCAAACCTAACGCGGTCAACATCGCTTTGCACGGCCACAATCCGCTTCTTTCCGACGTCATCGCTCAGACCGCTAAAGCGATGCATGACGAGGCACGCCAGGTCGGCGCGTCCGAGGGTCTGAACCTGGTAGGAGTTTGCTGCACGGGAAACGAGCTACTTATGCGACACGGGATTCCCTCCGCGACGCACTCGGTTTCTCAGGAGCTTGCCATCCTTACCGGTGCCGTGGACGCCATGGTCGTGGACTACCAGTGCATCATGCCGAGCCTCGCTTCGGTGGCCGAATGCTTTCACACCAGACTTATCACGACGATGCCCATCGCCAAGATACCCGGCGCAACGCATGTGGAGTTCCAGGAAAGCAATGCCAAGACTGCAGCGAAAGAGATCATTCGCCTCGGCATCAAAGCGTTTCAAGCACGCGACTCCGGGAAGCTCCGTATTCCCCAGAATGAGACGCCGGCAGTGGCCGGTTTCTCTACGGAATCGATCATTGGCGCTCTGGCCATGGTTAACAAAGAAGACCCACTCAAACCGTTGATCGACAATATTGTCAACGGGAACATTCAGGGAGTGTGCCTGTTTGCAGGGTGCAATAATGTTCGCGTTATGCAGGACAACAATTTCGTGGCAATGGCCAAAGAACTTGCTCAACAGAATGTGCTCGTGCTCGCCACCGGCTGCGGAGGCGGCGCGTTCGCCCGCCATGGGTTGTTGACTCCGGAAGCGACCAATCAATACGCGGGAGCCGGTCTCAAGGCAGTGCTCACTGCCGTCGGCGAGGCGGCCGGCCTTGGGGGACCGCTCCCGTTGATACTCCACATGGGCTCGTGCGTGGACAATTCGAGGGCGGCTGACGTGGCTGTCGCCGTTGCGAACAAGCTTGGGGTGGACGTGGATAAGCTGCCTGTCGTGGCCAGTGCACCTGAAGCTACGACGGAAAAAGCTATCGCCATCGGCACCTGGGCGGTGGCGGCCGGGTTACCGACCCACGTGGGCGTGATTCCACCCGTTCTTGGGGGGCCGGCCGTCGTCAAGGCTTTGACGCAAGACATCAAGGGGCTGTTCGGAGGGTACTTCATCGTGGACACGGATCCTTCCAGTTCGGTGTCGAAGCTGATGGATGCGATTCGCGAGCGAAGAAAGGGGTTGGGGCTATGAAAGAGGTCTTCGTTCACTTGGATCGGTGCATGGGCTGTCGGAGCTGCCAGTTGGCCTGCGCGACAGAGCACTCCGCAAGCAAGAACCTATTTCAGGCAGTGACCGAGACCCCTCAGCCCCGCTATCGACTGTATGTGGAGCGGGCGGACGGGAAGAACCTGCCCATAACCTGCCGCCACTGCGATCCCGCACCGTGTCTTGAGGCATGCATCGCAGGGGCTCTTTCCAGAGATGATAAGGGAGCGGTGATTCATCAGGAGAGTCGCTGCATCGGCTGCTGGAGCTGTCTCATGGTATGCCCATACGGCGTTGTCGGCCGGAAGCAAGAGGAGCGTCTCGCTGTCAAATGCGATCGCTGTAGGGATCGCGATGTTCCGGCCTGCGTATCGGCCTGTCCGACCAAAGCCCTGGTTTATGCGGATCCCGAGGAGTTTGCGTCCAAAGTACGGAAGGTCCAGGCAGGCATCATAGTGGGAGCGATGGCTCAACATACGTGAAAGGGGCCTAGCTATGCGATACGTGATCATCGGGAATTCCGCGGCAGGAATTGCCGCCGCTCAGGCCATCCGTGGCCGTGACAAGCATGGGTCGATCATGATCCTTTCCAAGGAAACGTGTTCCGCGTATTACCGACCCCTGATGCCGCTCTTCATTGACGGCCGCGTGTCTGACGACGCGCTGTACCAAGTCCTGCCGCAGTCATTGTTGTCAACGGAAATCCGTCTCGGGGCGGAAGTCCGAATGATTGACACCGAATGCAAGGAACTGAGCCTCGCCTCAGGCGAGATCCTACCATATGACCGATTGTTGATCTCGACGGGGAGTTCCGCTCAGCGCCTATCCATTCCGGGGCTGGAACCCTCAGAGGTTCATGTGCTCAGGAACATGGCGGACGTGGAGGCTATCAAGCTTGCCGCAGAAGGCGCCGATCGCGCTTTGGTGATAGGCGCCGGGAGAGTGGGTACGAAAGCTGCTATGGCCCTGCGGAGGCGCGGCCTGGATGTGGCCGTTGTCGAACAGGGTGATCGGGTGGTTCCCTTCCAGTTTGACGACAAGGCATCTCAGATAGTTCGGCGCGGCCTTGAAGGGTGGGGAATTCAGCTTCATCTGGAACGCACCGTCAGAGGCATCGAGAAGGTCGACGGAAAGGTAGCGGGCGTAGTGCTCGACAGCGAGGAGTTCCTTAAAGCGGATTTCGTTATTGTTGCCGTCGGGATCAAACCCAATGCCGATCTGGGCAAGCAGGCGGGTATGCTGGTCCGCACGGGTTTGGTTACGGACCGCTTTCTACAGACAACAGCGCCGGGCGTGTACGCTGCCGGCGATGTCGCGGAGACAGTGGATCTCATCACAGGCGAGAACGTCGTTCCCGGCACGTGGACTGCCGCTGTCGAAATGGGGCGAGTGGCGGGCGGAAACATGGCTGGAGCCAAGCATGAGTATCCGGGAGCGCTGCCCTTACAGAACTCATTTGTCATCGCCAACATCCCGACTGTCTCCATCGGGATGGTTCACGCACGAGAGGGCGACGGCCCATACACGGTTGTGAGCGAGACACGCGGCGAAACGTATCGCAAGCTGGTCTTCAGCGAAAAGCTGCTTGTCGGAGCCCTCCTCGTGGGTGACATCGATGCGGCTGGCTTTTACAACGGCTTGATCAAAGCGGGCACACCTGTTGAGTCTTCCAGAGAGAAGTTGCTGGACCGGAGACCTGGTCACGCTCTTTGGGGCCGCCATATGGCGACTGCGTGCGGCCTGGGGTCGCAGTCTCATACCAACTTTCATGCGCCGGTTTTCGGGCACAACGAACCATGAAAGTCCTCGGCTTCGGTCAACACTCCGTGGCTCCGCCTCGGAGTTGGGTAGCAAGAGCGCACGCTGCGCAATCCTGCGGAGGGGAGACTCCATCTCCCCTCCGCGCCTCCCCATACGCACCTCCGATGGCAGGTGCCCATGGGGGACAACTTTCATAGGAGTGCGCTTTCAAAGAAGTGACTTCGGTAGACGGCCGGGATGCCTCTGGAAGAAACTGAATAGGCGATCCTTCGGATCGCCTATTTTTCATTAGGAGTGAGTGCGCGGATCAGTTGTACCACCAAGAATACCACTTGCCGTACAGGTATGCCGTGTTCCAGTACGAGCCGTAATCCCAGTTGGCATTGGCGTAACTGCCGTAACTCCTCTTGAACGAATACTCGAACCAGGACAGCGCGACGGAGTAGTATGGGGACTGCAAGTAAGCGTTGGAATAAGAGGCGTACGTCTTCAGATTGTCCAAGAGGCTCACCAACTGCGGATTTGTCCAATACCCGCTCTTATACGCGAGGTAATATCCCTGAGCGTGGAACTGCCACCATGCTTGTTGGAACAACGCAGCGCTATAGTTCTGAGAATTACCGTAAATACGAGCCGTATCCGTCCAAGAGAGTATCCGACCGGTCAGGCGAGCGTAGTAGTTCAGATTCGCCCTCATAGTAGCCAACGAATACCTCTTCCCGTAGGGGAACACGACATCGCCCGTGTAGTAGGCCAAGGATTCGGTCAAGAAGGAATATAGGTAATTCCTTCCCGCGCTTCCATCTCTGGACGCCCAGAAGGCTGCTTTGGTATGGTTGCCAAACAAAACGTGCGACGTTTCGTGAGAGAGAATGCTCGCACCGGCCGTCGTGGCTTTCGAATAGAGATTGTACAGGTTGAGATATACGGTGTTGGCACCGTCTGGCGCGTACCCGTCCTCCCAACTGGTGCTCGTGTAGAAACGAATGCCGATGGGCCGGATCCACCCTCGGTTGCCCAGCACGCGGTACGCCTACAAGAACGCGTCGTTCAGGTATGGCTGAAGCCTTGTGATGTAGGTGTACTCGTACGCCTGTTGGTAATAGATGGAGTAGTACCGGTTTCCGGTCCACCATGCGGATGACGCAGGGGTTGCGATGGACAGGCACACGCTTACTATTACCACCACCAGGGCCAATCGATACGCTGCTGTCCGTCTCATTGTTACCTCCCTCCGGTTTCGTCGGTGGTTCATCACCTGGGCCGAACATCGAGTGCCGGCACTTCCGGTTAAGGTTCCTTCTGTATCGTTAGCGAAACCAAGTTCTGTGCCAACACAACCGATCTTGGCTTCTTGGTCGGCTTCTAGCGGATATCACTAAGCTTTGTCACCATGAGACCGTTAACGGGCCGTCGGAAAATGCAGGATGGAGACCTACTCCTTGCACAAAAACCAAACACCAGCAATCCATAGCAATTTCAGACCATTAATCGCTTGGCTGGCGAATAAACCCTCCTTTTCGTCAAATTTCTCGTTTGTTTTCTGTACAATGCCACTCAAGAATCATACAGGGATGCGTGTTCTTGCCGCATGCCTTCGTTTCCTGCGGGCCATTCGGAATCCTGCTGTCGGTCACGTTCAAGAAGTGTCGATTTTCTGTATTGGAGGTTGTTTCGATGTAGCGAGGATGGTGGCACGCGATAAGTTCATCTTGACGCCATACTGAGCGGTATGGCACAAATCATGGGCTGACCGGAATCGATTCAATGGCAAAGCAGCATTGAACAGACATGGACGCTTTCCTCACCGCCGGGATCACTTTGGGATTGTCCGCGGGTCTTTCTCCGGGACCGCTCTCAACCCTCGTCATTTCTCACTCTCTTCAGCATGGAGCACGTGAAGGGTTCAAGGTGGCGGTGGCCCCTTTCATCACAGATGTTCCCATCATTCTCGTTTCCATTTTCGCATTATCGCAACTTCGCAATTCTCAAACAGCGCTTGGATTGATCTCGATGGTAGGCGTTGTGGTCTTGTCTTACCTCGCTTATGAGAGTTTCAAGGCCAACAGAGTGGAAGTGGCCGTCGATGCAGCAGAAGTGCGTTCCCTCGGGAAAGGAGCGCTCGTGAACATCTTCAGTCCTCATCCCTATCTGTTTTGGTTGACGATCGGAGGCCCGCGGGTGGTCGAGGCGTGGGCACAAAGTCCCTGGACGGCCGCGGGGTTTATTGCGGGTTTCTACGCGAGCCTGGTCGGCAGCAAGATGTCGTTGGCTTATGTAGCCGCCCGTTCAAAGCCATTGCTTGCCGGGACAGGTTATCGCTTGGTGATGCGCTTTCTGGGTTTAGCCTTGCTCGTTCTTGCATTTTACTTGCTATGGGATGGACTGGTTCTTCTTCACGTGCTCAGCCCTTAGTAATCCGTTTCACAACTGCGGTAACGCGCCCTCGGCTGAGGATAATGAGAAAAAGGATCAAATCACTGATTGGTGGGACAGGCATCTTGCCTGTCCAAAACACAACGACAGGCAAGATGCCTGATAATCATAAAAAGGCACCTCTGAGTTGGGGGATGTGATAATCCCCCACTAGTCACAAACCAAAGGAGGTGCCTGATGGAACTGTATGCGGGGATTGATCTTCACG
>Ga0172368_10005962_pt1 | contig 13359 bp, 12 predicted proteins | sample Lak11m_FD_114540 | JGI IMG/M metagenome (GOLD analysis project Ga0172368, IMG submission 114540) | Freshwater microbial communities from Kabuno Bay, South-Kivu, Congo - kab_022012_11m | ecosystem: Environmental > Aquatic > Freshwater > Lake | place: Democratic Republic of the Congo: South-Kivu...
CCTACGGGCTAAACAATATACAATTTCCATTCTCGTACGAAAATAAGAATGTATTTCATCGAATTTTGGGGACATGAGTTTTCAGGATTACTTTCTGTCTGGCACATCAAATAATAATTTAGCTTTAAATAGCATGTTTAACTTTCATTGTGTGGATTGGAATTTATAAGATTAATGACTTCTTTTCGAATGATTTTACCATTCGCTGTTATAGGAAATTCAGAAAGGCTCATCACATTCCGGGGGATTTCAAATTTTGACAGGCTGGCTTTTCCTGCAAGTTCGGAAATATGATACTGAACAGCGGAAGAACCTTCAATGATCAGGGTAACTCTCTGACCCAGCCTTTTATCAGGCAATCCGGCTATAATGAACCTCCGGTTAATATAAGGTGAAAGTTTTATCTCAATCTGCTCAGGTGACACCTTAATCCCTCCGGTATTGATGATGTTGTCGTATCGCCCTATGGTTTTAAATTCATGGTCATTTTTCAAAACAACAATGTCATTAGTTATTATTTTCTCAGTGCTTAACCAGGGTGCATAGATTATAAGGCAGCCTCTGTCGTCCGTTTTAAAGCTGACTTCGGGTAATGCCCGGTAATATTCTGTTTCTCCCGGAGGGTTCAGCTTTCTGACTGCTATATGTGTGATAGTTTCAGTCATTCCATAAGTTTGCCAGGTTTCATTTTTAAGCAATCTGATTTTATTTAAAAGTTCCGGGTGAATTTCAGCTCCACCAATGATCAGTTTGACTATCCGGTTCAAATTCTCAGCACCAACCGTCGTATTTAAAATATTACTGACCTGCATGGGAGTCATTGCTGCAAAGTCAATTTTTTCATTGATGTTTTCGATGGGATTCCCTGTAGGTTCGACCAGTATAAGGTTCAATGCAAGAACAAAAGACCTGACGACCATCATTTTGCCGGCTATAAATTCCACCGGAAGGCAGAGAAGCGCTTTGTCATTTGGGTTCAGGCCGAAAAATTTACCAGTCATCACAGCGCTTTGAACCATTTTTTCTTTTTCAATCCTGATTTGTTTTGAAGCACCGGTAGAGCCCGATGTCATGACTTCAATAATTGAATCGTCAGAAATCCAATCCAGAATAAACCGGAAAAAACTCCTTTCCCACAGAGGTTTTTGTTCAACAAATTGATTTTGCTTACTGAGAGAACTCAGTTTTTGAACCGTTAACTCTTCGGCATTAAGAATAATTGTATTGAATTGACTGAAGCTCATTATTTTAAAGGTGCTAAATCCCAATTTTCATCGGTACTATAGAACAATTGTCCCTTATTAATTTTCAAAGGACAATTGAAATTATTTTTATAAAGTTGCCCTGTACCAAGTCCCTGTGGATTTTTATTTCCAAGAGTATAAGTCCATTGTGCAATGGCATTTAGCCCGATGTTTGATTCCAGAGCTGATGTTATCCACCACCCGATTTCCATTTCAGAGGCAAGGTTAATCCATTCTTCAGAGGCTTTAAATCCACCAAGCAAACCTGGTTTTAAAATGATGTATTGGGGTTGAATAATTTCAAGTAATCTGTTTTTTTCTTTATAATCATTAACTCCGGTCAGCTCTTCATCAAGAGCGATGGGAATTGGTGAAGTTAAACACAGTTCAGCCATTTTATCCCATTGGCCTTGCTTTATGGGTTGTTCAATCGAATGAATTTGATTATCCGAAAGTCGTTTTAATTTTTCCAGGGCTTGATCCGGTGAAAATGCTCCATTTGCATCAACTCTTAATTCAATATCTGTAGAAAGAAAATTTTTACGGACTGAACGAATGAGATTGAGTTCTTCATTAAAATCAATCGTACCTATCTTCAACTTGATGCAGGTAAATCCGGCTTCGATTTTTTCGCGGATCTGTTTTTGCATGGCATCAAAGGGTCCCATCCAGATCAGTCCGTTGATCGCAACAGAGTCATGTCCTGAAGTAAAATCCGAAGGAAACAGAATTTTTCTTCCTCCATACCTCAAATCCGCCAAAGCCATTTCAAGCCCGAAATTGATGGAAGGGTACTCATCCAAACCTTCAGTTTGATTTACGTAATAGTCAATGTTGTTGCAGACTTCCTCCAGTTTGATTTCATAATCCGGCCGGTCGTCAATGCTCAAACCTTTCAATGGCCCGCATTCGCCAATACCGGAAATTTCCGGCTGAACGTCATTATAAATAAAAATAAACCAGGACGTTTTTTCATGTAAAATACCTCTGGATGTACCTGCCGGCTGCCTGAAAATCAACTTATATTTTTTATACCTGGCTTTGATCATGCCGGGGATTAAAATAATAAACCAATACCGAAAGCAAGTGAAAACAAAAGGCTGGTAATGGCAAGTTTTTTAAGGTAGGGGTCAAGTTCTTCGGGGATGGTATTCTTAAAAACCACCGATACATTGATCCACAACATAGGAATGGTTAACAAAAACAACATCTGGAAGGGAGAATGGTAATTGATCAGCATATATGTGAGACCGGTAATTACCGAACCAAGCAAAAGGGATAAATGATACCATTTGGCTTTTTGAATTCCCATTTTCACGACCATCGTGTTTTTGCCTGATACTTCATCGTTTACCCTGTCGCGCATGTTGTTGAGGTTTAAAACACCTGCGCTTAAAAATCCCATGGCCGAAGCAGGTAGGAGAATTTCCCAGTTTAATTTATGTGTGTTCAGATAATAGGTTCCGATGACGCCTGTAAGTCCGAAAAAAACAAATACGAAAAGATCGCCGAAACCCGAATAGCCGTAAGGATGTTCTCCGATAGTATATTTTACAGCAGCGGCAATAGCTCCTAATCCAACGATAACAAAAAGAAGTACATTAATAAAGGGTATTCCTTTCGTACCCTCAAATATCAGCCATAACCCGCTGACGAGAGACAAAAGCATAAAGAAAATCACTACTTTTTTCATTTCTTTCGGCTTAATTCTTCCGCTCTGAACCGCTCTTTGGGGTCCGACCCGTTCCAGGTTGTCGGTGCCATGCTTTGAATCGCCGTAATCGTTCGCAAGGTTGCTGAGGATTTGCAGGAAGAGGGTAGTGACAGCGGCAAGCAAACAAACCTTCCAGTTAAAGCCGTTGTCGTAGTATGCGATAAAACTTCCGAGAGCCACGCTTGATAACGCAAGCGGCAGGGTTCGCAACCGAAAGGCATGTATCCAGGGTTTTGCATTCATTTATCCTAAACGTGATTTAATTTTACTTACAAATTCTTCTGTATCTGTAATCATGGGCTCTGTTGTTGCCCTGTCGAAAACAACCATGTCCTGGTAATCGCCGGATAACCTTATATCAAACATCATCGAATAATGCTCACCAAACCGGTCCTCAATTTCGTTCGTTTTGATATAATTTAGGTGGAATAAATGTATAATACCCGAATAGGTTTTTGAGGCAAAACCATCCTGGAGCAATAATGCATTAACCGCATAGAAACAAGAATAATACAAACGATTCACAACGGCATTCCATTTTTCTTCTTTTGCCAGAATTTTAGCTTCCTCAATCGAGTCAAAAGCCCTTTCTATTCTGTATTTTATCAATTCGTTCTTCGAATAATTCATATTTCCAGTCCTTCTTCTTTAACAAATTGATAGAGTTGGGACAGTTTGAATTTTTCCCACTCATTTTTGTTGTGGACAACGGTATTGAAGATTTCTTCAGTATCCAATTCAGCCCGGTAAATCTTCTTTCTGATGATTTTCCAGGTTTCCCAGCCTTCAGGCATTTCGGTTAAAATTAGAAAATCCCAGTCCGATTCTTTATTAAAATCTCCTCTTGCCCTGGACCCGAACAGGATGATCTCCGCCTGATCATCTACTTCGTGGACAGCCCTTTTTACCCGCTCCAGAACTTTTTGTCTTTCCATTTTTTAAGCTTTTTAAAAGAAACGGCAAATTACGGAAATTTCGGGAATTTCTTAAAGTCAGGATCCCGTTTTTCGAGAAAAGCCTTTTTCCCTTCCTGGGCTTCTTCAGTCAGGTAATAAAGCAAGGTGGCGTTTCCTGCCAGTTCCTGGATTCCGGCTTGTCCGTCGAGTTCGGCATTTAATCCCATCTTGATCATCCGTAAAGCCATGGGGCTGCGCTTCATCATGATCCGGCACCATTCGAGGGTCGCTTCTTCGAGTTGTTCAAGCGGTACTACATTATTCACCATTCCCATTTCCATGGCTTCCTTTGCTGTATATTGCAGGTTCAGGAACCAGATTTCGCGGGCTTTTTTCTGACCCACATGACGGGCAAGATAAGATGAACCGAACCCTGCATCGAAGCTCCCTACCTTTGGTCCGGTTTGTCCGAAAATCGCATTTTCGGATGCAATGGTCAGATCGCACATGACGTGTAAAACATGACCGCCACCAATAGCATAGCCATTCACCATGGCTATCACCGGCTTGGGCAACGACCTTATCTGACGCTGAACATCGAGGACATTCAACCGCGGAACGCCATCCTTGTCCACATACCCGCCATGGCTTTTATAATTCTGATCCCCTCCGCTGCAAAAAGCCTTATCTCCGGCACCGGTCAGAACCACAATATAAACTTCCTGGTTTTCGCGGCATATTTTAAAAGCTTCGCTCATTTCCGAAACGGTCTGTGGCCGGAAAGCATTCATCACTTCAGGGCGATTGATCGTGATTTTAGCGACTCCTTCATAGAATTCAAAAAGGATGTCTTTAAAGGGCTTTATAAGCTTCCAATTCATATTTGCAGCCATTTAGTGAAAATTATAGAACTGCAAAAATCGTAAAATGTTTAACACGAATCTTTTAGTCCTTAAGATATTTAAAATAGAGCCTCAGGATTTCACCATTTTTCTCTGACGGAGTGAAAATTTCAAGGATTGCTGGTTTACCATCAGGTCTAAAATCAAAAAAATATTCAAGAACTAATTCAAGTTCTTTCAAATTTGAAGCCCGGCTATAAGGTATATTAAAGTTCCTGGCAATAAACTCAGCATTCCATTTATGAGCTGTTTCAAAAAATTCTTCCAAATGTCCGGTTTCTTCTGGACCCGGAATAAACCTGAAAATTCCTCCACCTGAATTATTAATGATGATAATGCGGAGATTGAACCGAAGGTGCTTGTTCATCAGCGCATTCGAATCATAAAAGAAACCCAGATCTCCTACAATTAAAGTAGTCGGCTGATAGGATGGGTAACAAGCGCCGGCGGCCGTTGAAACTGTACCATCTATGCCACTTGTTCCGCGGTTCGAATTATAAGTCAGACTTTTATAGGGCTTGAATAATTGCACATACCTCACCGGAGTGCTGTTCCCAAGCTGAAGATTGCTGTTTTCAGGGATCGCTTTCAGAATGGATTCAAACACTTTGAGATCGGAAAATCCGCACGCATCTAAAAAATCACTGTGCCATTGCTCCGATCGCTCATTCCGTTCTTCCCATAGTTGTTTATATGAACTGTCTGCCGTGATATTCTGATCCCGGATATCATTGAAGAAAGTGTACGGTTCGGTTTGAATGCCTGAAGTAAGACATTGGTAAGTGTCCATTTTATAATCCACCGGATCAATATTCCAATGTTCGACAGGCTTATTCATCCTGATAAATTCTTTTACCATTTTCGAAACCACATTGCCTCCAAAGGTGACAAGCAGTTCAGGCCTGAATTTTTCAACTTCTTCCGGTAAAATTGTGGAAACAACTTTGTCGATGCACGGACAGGTACCGCACTGATCAAGGTTTGATGTGGTTTCGGTAAGCAAAACCACCGAAGGATCATTGGATATAATTTTTAACAAACGGGTCACGGCAATATTCGGAGCCATCATCCCTGCGATCAGCAGTTTCTTCTTATACTTGTTCCACGAACTGGTGTAAGATAAAATTTCTTCTTCTTTGAGGTTGAATAACCGGATATTTGGCCTGATACTTTTAACTTTCCAGTCGTGAGATTGAACCTGGTTATAAATAGGTTCTGAAAACGGGAGATTAATATGAACCGGCCCGTAATCAGGGAAGCAGGTTAGGTTTATCGCTTTGTTAATCAATTTTACAGCCGATTCGAATTCATGCTCATCCCTGAAATCTTCCGGAATTTCGAAGCTGGCTTTTATGTAATTCTTATAAAGGTTCTTTTGCCTGATTGTTTGACCGTCGCCCTGATCGATCATCTCTTCCGGGCGGTCAGCCGTGATCACAAGAAGGGGTACTTTCTGATAGTATGCCTCTGCAATTGCCGGAGCATAATTAAGCGCTGCAGTGCCGGAGGTGCACGCAACAGCCACTGTTTGCTTTAACTGCTGAGCCATTCCGAGTGCAAAAAAAGCTGCGCTTCGTTCATCCACAATGCTGATCGCCTGGATTCCGGGATGGTTCGCAAAGGAGATGATGATAGGTGCATTGCGGGAGCCCGGTGAAATGACAATGTATTTCAATCCTTTCTTTACAAACAACTCAGCCAGAAGGGCTGCACTTTTTTTATCCGATGTCATGCAGCAAAGGTCAGGATTTTATATTAAGGATAAAAGTGTTTGAGCCTTTAACTCAGTTTCCTCCCATTCCTTCTTAGGAACCGATTTGGCGGTTATCCCGCCTCCAACGTATAATGCAAACGAATCCCCAAGAATTTTCATGCACCGCAGGTTGACAAACAAATCCGTTCTCTCTTTCACATTGAACAATCCGCAATACCCTGAATAATATTCCCGGTTATGGGTTTCGGTTTGTAAAATCAGTTCCAGAGCCTTCTCTTTCGGGATTCCGCAAACAGCCGGTGTCGGATGCAGTTGGTTCAGAAAATCACCCATCCGGTCTTTCAGCAACGACGGATCAAATACGAATGAAGTAGCGATATGAACGACATTGCCTGCTACAATGGTCTGAGGTCCTTCGATCCGGTAATCTTTTATGTTAAACTGGTTCAATATCCGGATAATGTAGTCGGTCACCAGTCTTTGTTCTTCCATTTCTTTTTCATTCCAGCGGATTTCTTTTGAATCCGTTTTTTTTGCCTGTGTTCCTGCAAGTGAAACCGTTTTAGCCGTATTTTCATCTGTTCTAAGCAGGGTTTCCGGCGATGCCCCGCACCAGGTTCCTGTACCGGGAATATGAATGAGGTGACAAAAAGCATCGGGATACTTTTCCTGGAGACGGACAAAATAATTTCCCGCTTCAAATCCCGGTGTTTTCCTTGCTTTATGAATCCGGGAAAGGACTACTTTCTTCAAATCACCTGCGCATAATTCTATCAGACCGGATGCCTTTTGTAAATACTCTTCTTTTGAAATCTGAAAGGATTCCGGATCGGCAGTTACGGGGTAAAGAGGATTCATCCCGGCTATTTTATTAAGGATTGATTCAGGAATATCATAGTTTTTAATGATCAGCTCCGGTTCAAAAAAAACGACCGGAAGATTGGTTCTCCGGTGAAAGGGCGCATATAAAAATCCGTGCTTATCTAAGATTTCAATGATGCTTTCAGCAAAAATCATCCTGCCCGACAACTGAACCCAGGTATAAATGGATTGCCTGCCGGGCAGCCGGTAGCTGACGAAGGGAATGTTCTTCGCATAGCAAAGATTGATGAGCCGGGTAAGCTTTGAAATCACTTCGTATTGAATTAATCTTGTTGGATATTTTCGCTTTGCTTCGGAATAATCATTACCGTCATTCTTGAAACGGATATTTTATTCCCCGTTTCGTCTTTGATTTCCATGTCCCAGACATGGGTCATTTTTCCATGATGTATCAGCCGCGCTTCGCCAATCACCCAACCTTTTGTAGCTGCACCGATATGGTTAGCGGTAAGCGATGCTCCTCTGATTTCAAATTTTTCAGGATCGACAAGCGCCAGTGATCCAAGCCCTGCCATTGTTTCGGCAAATGCCAGACTGGCGCCGCCATGAAGAATTCCCATCGGTTGCTTTGTACGGTAGTCAACTGGCATTCTTGCTTTCACATAACCTTCTGCGAGTTCAAGGTACTCGATCCCGAGTTGTTCCATCAGCGAATTTTTGTTGATGGCATTTATTTCACTTATAGGACTTTCAATCGTGATCATCAAAAATTATTTCGGCAAAAATAGCCAAAGCTGGTATTTAACAAGTTAAAAGTGAGTTTTATTAATGAAGAGGGGAAATAAGAAGCAATAGTTAGAAATTCATTGAAATAAAGGAATTTCCTGATCTTCAATATTAAATATCTTCAGGCTTAAGCCTGAAAGGATATATTCGACAAAGGCAAAGCCTTAGCCGAACCACGGAAATTGTTATCAAGAGGCTAACGATAAAATAAACGATCTTTGATCCTTTATGAAACTTTCTAAAATGTCCGTAGCCTCTGCGCTACGGAGTTGGAGAAGAAAATAAATGAAAATAAATAGTCATGAAATACATCCTGATAGTCATTATTTTTTCAACATCTATTGCCCTGGCACAAAATCCTAGTAGTGGAGCATCAAGGAAAAATTACAAATCAATAAATGAAATCAGTTATCAAATGCCTTTGGCCTTAGGCTATAACCATATTCATAATTTTAATGATAAATTTTTATTTGGAGCAGGAATTCATATAGGATATTGTCATTATTTAAGGTATATTGATTTGTTGCAGATTAAGGTAGTAGCAAGAAATGCTTTAAACAGGAATAAATTTATGCGTAAATTTGATTATGATATTGGTTTATTCCTTTCAGAGCCGTATTTTGAACTTGAAATTGACGCTGCTTATGGGCTTATTACTTCGGTTTATTACAATTTTTGGAAACTGAAAATAGGAGGTGAAATTTTGACAAGTGTCCTCAAGGATGATTACAATCGGGAATTTCGGTTTTTTCTCTTTACGCCAGTTCTTATGTTTAATTTTTAAATTTATAGGTATGAAAAAAATATTGTTTATATTATTTATAATTTTTATGAATATGTTTACATTCTCTCAAATATTCCCTGAACCAACAGGTATGGCGGCAACTGATCCTGATGAAGCAAAGGATATTGGTAAATGTCAGGGAACAACATATTCTGGTCTTCAGGCAATAAAAACAAATACTGTTGCAAGAAGATATTCTTTTGGGCTTGCAATCTGGAATGAACTTTATCAGGTCAAAGGAAAAAAATTTGATATTTGCTCGCCAAATTTTAATTGTACTTCTTGCTCAGATTGTGAAGAAGGATGGAATAAAATAGGCAGGATTACATTTATCCGAAATAACGAGTTAAATAACAATAAATTGCATATAGGTTGGAGAGCTGATCCAGCCAATGATCATCAATTGAAAATGTCTGCCTATTTTCATGAAGTAGATTGGGGAAAGAAAGAGTGGCCTGATTATTTTGTTTCGCATTATATAACCAATGTCCATACTGGTACAGAGCCTTACATTGATATGTACATGAGTTTGGAAACCATTGCTTTAATTGTGCATGAAAGCGCTGTCGTAATGAGAAAGCCTGGTATGATTCCCGATAATAAACAATCCTATTTAACAAGAACATTTTATTTTCAGGAACCATTTGTCTGTGTGGCAAAACAAAAAATGAAAATAGAATTCAGGAATCAGCATTATGACTGGAGTGGGTTTCCTGAACAACTTAATACGTGTAAGTATATCACGGTAAATATCTCGGAGTTTGAAAGCGGTGATGAACATACATTTTATGCTTATGAAGAGATGTATGGTTCAATATCAGATGAAAACATGAATTTAGGTTACGTTCAATATGAATCGGGACATCCAAATCCTGTAAAACAGAAATGTATAATTTCCAGTGGTGCCGACATTACCTTTTCAGCAGGTGAAAAGATCATTTTATATCCTGGATTCTATGCACAGCCCGGAAGCCATTTCGTTGCTGAAATTATACAAAAGGAAAAATATCCAGGGTACCATGATGAACCTAAGAAACTAAATTTACCCCCTTTAGAGCAGGGAGAATGTTCTATAATAAATCGGAATTCGGAGTCATTTTATTCCGACACCGAAAATTCTGAAAATATTCAATACATAGAGGAAATACTCACAGAACAGCAGTTTTACAGGCTTTATCCCAACCCTCACCCCGGCATCTTCACCATCAATTGGATCGGCGAAAGTATTTCTCAATATTCCATCCAGGTTATGAATATAATGGGGCACCTTGTTTACGAACGTAAAAACCTTCAGCAGGGTATCACTCAAGTAGATATATCCACCCACCCCAAAGGCATCTACTTTGTAAAGCTGCAGGCAGGGGATAAGGTTTTTACGGAAAAGGTGATTTATCAATAAGAAGGATTCATTACTATTTTATTTCTTACAGACTTTCTAGAAGTCTAAAAACAAAATAAGCCCGCGGCATCTCTGCCGCAGGCTTGCATGAAACGAATATGGCTATCCCTCATTAATCCTCACCCTGTAGCTTCCTGCCACAGAGGCATCGGGATTATATACCATCAAAAACAAATTATTTTCACCGCCCGGCTCCTGCTTTTCGAAGTCTTGCGGGTGTGCCAAAGGTATTCATTGATGAAAACGGATGATCATCAATATAAAACAATCTGTTACGGTTTGGTGGGTGAGAAGTCGCAGCCGGTTTGCAATTCAGATCGCGGTTGTCTCCCTCACTTCGGTAATAAGCCGGGTTATTAGATTGAATTTGTACTCATTCTTGGTACCGAAACTTCGGTACTTAGAATGAGTTATACCGAGAGGAACAGCAGCGTAAAATTCGTATTGTATTTACGATATTCCGATTCGGTATATTTCAAGAAAATGACCCTGCACGATTACTTAGACTTGCCGGACGAATTGTGTATGATACAACTTGTGTATGATAAATTAAAGACAACTTGTGTATGATAAATTAAAGACAACTTGTGTATGATACACTATTTGTCTTATCTCAGAAAATAGTTCGGTGGTCAACCGGCATTCTTGCTTTCACATAACCTTCTGCGAGTTCAAGGTACTCGATCCCGAGTTGTTCCATCAGCGAATTTTTGTTGATGGCATTTATTTCATTTATAGGACTTTCAATCGTGATCATCAAAAATTATTTCGGCAAAAATAGCCAAAGCAGTTTTTAAACAAGTAAAAAGTGAGATTTATTAATGAAGAAGAGAAATTAATAGAAATAAGTTGAAATTCATTGATTAAGGGGAATTTCCGGATCTTCAATATTAAATATTTCCCGAAAAAGCCGTTCAACTTCTTCCACTACCTTCGGTGTAAACATCTCAAACTCATTGTCCTTTGCCCTTTTGGATAATTTTCCATCCCCTTGTTCCAGAAATCTGACCAGTAAAGCTATCATTTTATCAGGCATATCATATTTCTGTTCAACATTGTATTTAAACTCATCGTATTTATGGAGATATTCTACTTCTGACGGAATAATTTTATCGATTGTTTGTTCGACGCAACTGTATAAAAACTCAGCCATTTTAGTCGCATCAAAATATTTGTACAAGTCAATGGTGTCATTTAGAACTTCCACATTGTTATCCGCTGTTGCTTGCCATTCAATGAGATTCAAACGTGGTAAAGAATAATGCTCAAGTACTTCACGGTACTCATCAATTCTTTCAAGTATCGCGGCAGAAACAGGAAATATAAGGTTCTTTCTGGTAAAACCTTTTCGTGCCAAAACATGATGGATCAGGTATCGGTGTATTCTTCCATTTCCATCAGCAAATGGGTGAATCACAACAAAACCAAATGCAACCATGGTTGCTGCCAAAACCGCATCAAAATCGGAATCCTGAAGCCTAAGCTTCGTTTTAATCAATCCATGAATCAGTTGTTTAATGTCCTTCCACCGGGCTGATATATGATCAGGAATCGGAGTACCATAGCTTCGGTCATGTTCGCCGACAAATCCGTCCTCTTTTCTCCATCCATAACCATGTTTCATGTATTTCTCATTCTCAATCACAATTTGCTGAAGCCTTAATAATTCCTCTTCTGATAAGGGATTCTGGCCAGCCTGACCAATAGCTTTGCCCCACCGTTGTATTCTGTTGTGTGGCGGACTTTCACCTTCAATGGCATAGGAAGCCTTTGAGTCTTTTAGCAATACAAATGCGGCTGCCCGCATGAGCAAGTCACGTCGAATAGGATTCAACAAGTTATCCAGCTTTTCATTTAGACATACAGCAATATAAGCATCCAGTCTTTTTGTTTTTCTGATAAGTGGACAAAAATCTTTAACACCCGGAAGGTTATTCCGGACCCGGTGACGAGTTGAGTTTTCAGCAGTGCGGGGATATTGTAAACTCCCGTCCAAAGCATCCACATAATTGCCGGTCTTTATATCCGGGATATTAAGAGTTTTATCCGTAAGCCATTCATATAAGAACCAGATGCGCCTTGCATATTGACTTGTTGGTTCCTGTTCAACAATGGATTTTATTTCATCGCCATCAATTTTCGCGAAAAGAGCATTAAGAACCCCCAGGTCAACACCTTCGTATTTAAGTGCAAAAGTCAGGTGTCCCGTTAGTGTATCTTCGGGTTTGTGACGGGGAGTAAATACATCCCATTCATCCGTACTATATCGCCTGTGTTTTTCGCCTATTAATGCAATTTTATCGGGGAGAGGTACTTTAAGGTCATAAGCGGCAATAAGAGCAGCATAACCAATTAGTAATCCTGGTTCAGGTGTAGTTCTTTCATGAAAAACCATTACTTCATGTGAATACGGATTATTATCCATTTTACTTTATGAATTTCGATTACCAAAAGTATGAAAAATGATTACAGCGCGTGAAAAATAATTATTATTATCGTCTTTTTGTGAAATATAATTACAGGCAACAGTTAAAGCAATAATATGATTTATTGCTTATTTTAATGAAGAGGGTATTGGTTGCAACAAATAGAAATTTATTATTACGGAGGAATTACCGGAGCTTTACTCAATAGATATTTTCAGCTTTAGCCTGAAAGGATATATTCGACTTATCCAGAGCCTCAGCCGTGGAAATAGTTGAGAATTCAGAAAAAAAGCTGAAACTCTAAGATATTCATTGAAATTGATTACCGGTATTCGTCAGATCACTGCACGCAGGCTTTGCGCAAGGCAGCTTGAAGGATTCGTCAGACCACTGCGCGCAGGCAGCCGCACAAGGCAGTGGTCAGACGAATTCACCGCTTTCCCCCTCTCCGAGGGGGATTAAGGGGGAGGAATACCGTTCCCTGATTTTTTCCTGCCGTTAACTTTTTTTCTCTTGACTTTTGAAAAAAAGATTTATCTTAGCCACTTGTATTAAGGAAATAAATTTAAGATTGGAATTTTATGAATCTTTCTTTATTTATAGGTTTATTTTCCGTTGATCACCCAAGCGACTTGTTTAAAGCCGGTTTCCTGAAAAATGAACTTACCACGA
>Ga0172368_10005967_pt1 | contig 13350 bp, 8 predicted proteins | sample Lak11m_FD_114540 | JGI IMG/M metagenome (GOLD analysis project Ga0172368, IMG submission 114540) | Freshwater microbial communities from Kabuno Bay, South-Kivu, Congo - kab_022012_11m | ecosystem: Environmental > Aquatic > Freshwater > Lake | place: Democratic Republic of the Congo: South-Kivu...
CCGGGCATCACATCCAACGGATAGAACGGTCCACTGCCTTCTATTTTTAGCGAGGCGGAAACGCTTCCATATATCGCGGCCATTAAAGGGTCCTTTGTTTTTTGGAAGCCTGCCAAAAAACCGCCGCAAAATGAATCACCTGCACCGGTTGGGTCTGCAAGGCGCGAAGGATAAGCAGGGACTTCATAACGGCGCTTGCCCGCCACATCATAGACCAGTTGTCCCTGTGCGCCGCGTTTGATCACAATGATCTGCGGGCCGTATTCGCTCACTTTAAGCGCCATCTCCCAAAGGTCATTGCTCTCGCCCCAAAAGAGCGCGCGCAATTCCTCTTCCGATGGCAGGAAGATGGTGACGCCTTGCAGGACGAGTCTCAGGTCACGCCAAAAGGTGGGAGACATATAGCCGGGAGCAGGATCCAGGCTGACGGTCTGGTTTGATCCGCCTTTATAAAGGTTGACCATCTGACTCTGGCTGATAAAGTCAAAGGGACAGAGATGCACATAGCGGGCATCCCAATATTCTTTCGGCACTTCCAGCGCGGCAGGCGAACTGATCTCAGGCTCACGCGCATCTTTGCGCAAAGGCTCGGGCGGCTGATAACCGAGCAGGTTTTTGGGGAACGTAAGTTGGCGGCGCGCAAAATGGGAGACCGCATTGGAGGTACTGCGCTCGTTGAAATCGGCATAAGCGACGAAGGAACGCAAATCCATATTTTTCGGATTGCGAAGTGTGCGGATGCCGCTTATATCAAACCCGCGGGCTTCGAGATCGCTCAACCATTGATGCGGATAATCTTCGCTCACGCGCCCAATCAAACCCGCATCTTGATTCCAAACGGACAGACCGCCCGCTGCATAAAGCAGATTTCCGCCGGGAGAATCCAAACGCGGATTCCCCACGGGCGGAAGGATATATTCGCGGTTCAGTTTTCCCGCAATGACAAATGTCGGCGTCATGACTATTTCCGCATCCACGCCGGACGCAGTTTTGCCACCGTCCGATAAACAGGACACTGCCCGTCGTGTGCTCCGGCCAAATACCCCGTAGACATCAGGAATTCATTGACAATCTCGCCGCCGGTAAAGACAAAAGTCTTCCTGAACAACTTTGTCCATTCCTCTTTTGTGAGCGGATGGTTTGCATCCAGCCAGCCCTTGAAAGAGCCGTATTCTTTTTTCAGCTCCAGTATCTTTTGCGCGTTGACGATGGCCGCATTTACCTTTAAGCGGTTGCGGATGATGCCCGCATCGGCCAGTAAACGGGCGCGATCCTGCTCTGTATATTTTGCAACCTTCTCGATCTTGAATTTATCGTAGGCTTTGCGGAAGTGATCCGCTTTCTTTAGGATGGTGATCCATGAAAGGCCGGCCTGATTGATCTCCAGCACAAGGCGCTCAAAGAGCAGGTTGTCGTCATCCAACGGAAAACCATATTGAGTGTCGTGGTAAACCTTGTTAAAAGTGTCTTCAGGGTGGGAGATGCAGTAATCGCAGTAGGTTGTCATACTGATATTTTACTATTCAAAGCAGATTTTGCTCCAATTGACGGCAGCATATCAGCATTGGGGATCCGTCCGCCAGTTGACCGACCCAACAGGGATAATTACCTTCGCGCAAAATTACGACCCCTATGGTATAGTGACTCAAACCAGCGGAGACGCACACACCGGCTACGGCTTTACTGGTGAATCTTATGACAGTTCCGCGCAGTTGCTGTATCTGAGAGCGAGATATTACAACCCCGCCGATGGGAGATTCCAGTCAAGGGATACGTGGGATGGGGATGTTAATCGTCCCTTATCCCTCAATCGATGGATGTATGTGGAGGGGAACCCTATAAATCTAACTGACCCGACAGGGAATGTGGTATGTTTTCCTGGGGCGATAGGCAGTGTTCTAGCTGGTAATTACTTATTCACTGTTGACACTATAATAGAATTGTGCAAGCTACAATATAGCAAAACATGGGGATTACAACTCTACCCGGATAATAACGGTATAAAAGAATGTCCACAAAATGATCTTTGGATAAAGCCTAATACTGTAACTGGCCTTTACATTGATTGGTTGTGCGAGAGAGGTAAGGAACATGTTGAATACTATAGCTCAGATCCATTGACACAGGAATTGGCCCGTTCAGCGGTAGTGGCAAGCATACGATCAAAGTATTACAAAGATAAAAATGGTTTACTACAAACTCTTGATTTCGGTGCCATAGCTTTTGCGGAAGCTACACTAGATTCTGCTATAAACCAAAGAATCAGCATAACTCACTTCATGGGTTCTTTCGACTATAGAATACAGCCACTGTCGAATGGGCGCTTAAATTTCTGGGTGTCTAATGACACAGAACGCGCCTCTGGATCACACTTCATTGGGCATTTCAAAGACAAATATCAAGGGTCTTTAGAAGAATTAGTGCAACTCCATCCGGAATTGAAGGGCGAGGTGGTAGAGACAGTAATAAGTCAGTATAATGTAATATCTGTATTACAAGTTAAAAGTCGCGCCCTAACAACAGGCGACGAAGGAGGCGGAAAAATGACACAAACATTTACATGGTCAGAAAACAATTTAGGTTGTTTGGAGTCTATTTGGCCCTTGTATCTTCAATTCCTGAACATTGGAAATTGACGGGCATTTCCACTGTTGCTTCATAAAGTTTGAGTTGCCATGAACCCAAGAAACAGTATCAAATTAGCTATCTCTATCTTGTCAACATTGATTTGCGTTCTTTGTGCTATCGCTATATTGAGACCTATTGCGCAAAAAGAAGAGCCACAAAATTACTGTAAATCAATCAGTTCGGATATCACGAGTGATATGCTAGTAGGCACGTGGCTTGCCGAGCCAGGTGGGGCAGGCACAGACCAAATAACCTTATATGCAGATAATAGCTACAGTCAAAAATATGACAATCCAGTTACCCAAATTTCTATTCAGACAGGAAGGAACAATTGGAAAATTGATGTTATTGACGGGATTACCTACATACATCTAGATCACATGCATAAATGCGATTCTTTTGAGACCATATGTAGCATCAAAGATGGCGGTGGAGGAGATAGCCCATGGATAAATTTTTGCACTGATGAAGTGGTCCAGATGAAAGGGCCTGTTACGTTAATTGTCCTTAGGGTAGTGTCTGGCGATATTTATTATGGGTTATCAGATCTAAAATTCTGTCATTTCATAAGCGACCCTGATAGTAGCGCCGTGTGTTATAGGCGAATAACCAAGTGATATATAGAACTGCAGTTAATAGTGACGGGTTGTTTTTGAAGCTATTCTCAACGTGCGGTGCAGGTGCCTAACCAAAAAGGCGAACCAAATTTAGCCGATTTTCAAACTGGCTCACCTGTCAGTATCCGCACTCCAGTGCCAGGAAACACTATCTCAGTAACCTGGCACTTTTCTTGTTGAAGTCCTCTCCATAACATACTTCTATTATTACTTATGGAACCAAAGTTGTCGTTGGAGCAATGTATACCTCCTTGCAAAAGCGGGTCAGGCGGGTCACCTCTGCATCCTGCAAGGCGGCGAGGCGGTAGGTGTTATGGTCACCCGCCAAAGGGGTAAGAAAGTCACGGTCACCATACTGGGCGATCCACAAGGCGAGGTAGTGTTGAACAGCCCATGCGCCCATTTCATCGAGCGTGTTATCGTCTCCGTTGCGCGCGGTGCAGGTATGGGGAAATCCCCCATTGTGTCTGGCTTCGTGCGCGTATAACAGGGCCGCGTTCATCAGTCCGTATCCCTCGCCGCTAACGATCCATTGGTCCGTTTGTAAAATGATCGAGTTTTCATTCAGGGCGATCACAATGATGTTCTCGGGCGCGCAGCAATGACTCAATCCGCCCTTCACAAAACGGATGCCGTCAATCGCATCCACCAGCCAACTGTAGAGTTGTTTCTCCGTCCACGGCAGGGGACGTGAGAAATGGAACAGCCGCATCACATAAATGGTTTGATAGGCTCGCTTTTGCAGCGCGGTCAGGTCTGCCGAACCATTGGAGGCAGCGCAGACAAAAGTCCCTGCCGTTGGGTCATATTCAAAGCTGATTTTGAGGTCTGCATTTACGCTATCCACCTCTTCAGCGGTAGGGCAGCGCGCAAAAAACTCGTCTATGGTTTCAATGTCGGGGGCGGCAGCATCCGTGACCGGAGGTTGAAGGGAAACGCAGCTCGACAACGTCATTCCGCAGAAAAAAGTAAAAAAGATTCCAAGTGCCACTTTACAGGCTGGCGAAATTATCTTCCTGGTCATGATCCAATCATTCATTACAGAGTATCGCATAATTTGGTAAACAAAAAATTCATTTTTCTCTCGCAGTTTCCAGATAAAAGTTTACTTTATGATGAGACAAGCGATAGGTCGCCGCGGTTTCCCATGCCGACCAGTTTATCTGCTTTTTTAGATTTTGCATACAGACCCGGGGGATTATCACTCTCATTACCATGTGACCAATCTACCAGTTGACTTTTTCTTATTTCTTTCTATAATTAGCATTAATAATACCTTTATTGTCCATATTTGAGTCCACTATTAATAGGAGAGATGAAATGAGGAAAATGCATGGTAAGGTCGTGGCTTTGATTAGCCTGCTGGCATTTATGTTTGGGGCAATGGGTCCAGTTACAGCAGGAGCCGATTCAAATAGCAAGTCGCTAACAGATAAAGTTATTTTCTTTGCCTCTGATGGAATGCGTCAGGACCTGATCGAGACGTATGCCAGTCAGCGCTTGATGCCTAACATGGCAAAACTATTAAAGAATGGCACAAAGGCCGGCGATAACGGCCTGCTCACCCAGGCACCCACCAATACCGGTGCCGGTTGGTACAGTTTATCCACGGGCGCATGGTCAAGTGTGCATGGTTCAACCAACAACACCTTCGCGGTCAATGGCGCCCCGTTCGCCAACCGCACAGGCTCTTTTGACACTGGTGTGCTTCAAGCGGAATCTCTGGCTCAGGCGGCTGAACGCGGCGGCAGGAAGGTGGCTCAGATCGAGTGGGCTGGCGGCCGCAATGGGACGATCAACGGGCCAACAGTGGACTTCCGCTCATTCTTCTCCGGTAGAGGCGTGGCGACAAATTACATCAGCCCAACCGACGATGCGAACTTCACTGCTTCATTTGGTTTACAGTTCGATCATCCCGCCGGCTTTGGGGGGCTGGCCCCCTTTGCAGGCGCATCGCCGGTTGATGCAGCCGGTTGGACGAATGTCCCCAACTCTTACAACCCCGCCAAAGAGATGCGGTTGAGAGTGCTGGACTTCGGCACAGACAAGTACGGTCTGAATGCCTTTATCTATGACTCGACCAACGACAACAAAGTAAATTATGACCGCGTGCTGTTCTCACCCGCCAAGGATGGAGCCGGCGCGGTTGCGAATTTAAAGAGAGGTCAATGGGGTGATGTAAAGGTTAAGATCGTTGGCGGCGCGCTGGATGGAAAGACCGCCGGCATGTTGTTGAAGGTGGAGGAATTGAAAGGCGACCTATCCATGGTTCGTCTTTACCACACCTCTGTATCCCGCGCCAATGCAACCTGGCCAACATGGACAGGCGAACCCGGCTTCACCGGCGACTTTGCTGAATATGTGGCACAAAAATTCCCCACTTCCATGGCCGCGGATTTTGCCATTATCGAGGCCGGCATCGTCAGCGAAGAGACTTATGTCGAGCAGGGATTATATTGGGAGACCGGACATCATCCACTGATCAGATATATCCTTAAGAAATACAAACCTGACCTCGTCATGGTCGGTTACCCGACCACAGATGAATTCCAACATCAGTTCCTGGGATTGGTCACACCGAATCTGCCAAACGGCGATCCCAGCCCCGCCTACGATGATGTCCAGGTCAATGGCACGCCGGATGGACGTGTAGCGCAGCGCACAGCATTCCTGAAACGAGCCTATAAAGGCGCTGACGCCACATTGGGGCTGATCCAATCTCTTATGAAGAAAGAAGATGTTTTTGTAGCATCGGATCACGGTTTTGCCCCACAGTTCCTCGCCATTGACGCCAGCAAGGTATTGGTAGATTTAGGATTACTTTCCAGACCGCAGACTTCCAATTGCCGTCCGGCCAGCGGTGAGACGATTGGCAAGGCCAAAGCTTGTTGGGCAGGCGGTACGGTTCAGATCTATTTAAACTTGGCTGGGCGTGACCCAGTTGGAGGCGGCCTGACACAAGTTGCTGCCGTGGATGAAGCCGCAACCGTGGACCAGATCAAGGCTGCATTCCTGGCATTGAGCGACCCGAATGATTGGACCGGCGATGCCACCCCCGAAGGCTGGATGATGATAGACCGCGCCTACACAAAAGCTGAAGCGCGCTACATCCCCAACGGTCCGGGCAGCACCGCAGATATGTCACATCCCACCCGCACAGGTGACCTCATCGTCTTTGCTTATCCGCCTTATCAGTTTGACGCCGCCACACCGGGCACACTTGTTGCCCGCTCCGCATTCTTTGGTCAGCATGGATATGTACCGGATGTTCTAAATTTGGATGCCAGTATCAACATGCACGCCACTTTCCTTGCCGGCGGTGAAGAGATCAGCGAGAAATATGTTGCGGGTGGAATACGAACAATTGACATCGCCCCGACAATCGCTTACTTGCTGGGCATTCCTGAACCTCAATATTCACAGGGCATTGTCAGACTTGATGTGTTGCGTGAAGGTGAAGGGCGCACGCTGGTGCCTGTAATTGGTCTGACCGACTTCCACGGTCAACTCGAACAAACGAACTTTACAATGGATGGCAGGAACGTCACCGTTGGCGGTTCGGCGCAGCTTGCGACGATGTTCGATGAAGAGGCTGCACAATTCCCATCAGACTCCTTCCTGTTCGCATCCGGTGATAATGTCGGCGCTTCGCCTGCGAACTCGGGTCTCTTGCAGGATGCGCCAGCCATTGATGTGGAAAATGCCTGGGGACTGCAAGCCACCTCTTATGGCAACCATGAATTCGATTACGGCATAGCGCGGCTGCTCCAACATCAGGCGCGCGCCAACTTCCCATTCCTTGGTGCGAACATCGTGGATGAAACCACCCTGCAGAATCCAGACTGGGTGCAGGGGACTCATGTCTTCGATTATGGCGGTCTCCAAATCGGCGTCATCGGCATCGAGCTAAAGGAAACTCCCGAACTCGTCAGCGCTGGCGCAACTGCCGGCTTGAAATTCCTGGATGAGATCGAAACGATCAAGACAGAGTCTGAGAAACTGCGCCGCGACGGTGTCAAGGTGCAAATCGTGCTGATCCATCAGGGATCTGCCGTTGGGCAAAATGCTGTCGGTGGCAACGCAGCCGTCCCGTGGGCCGGACCGATCATGACCATCGTACAGGGCATTCAAAATACAACAGTCGATGTGGTGTTGGCGGGTCACACTCATCGCGTCTCGAATCTAATGGTTGGAAGAATCCTGGTTGCTGAAGGAATCAATGCCGGCGCGAGTTATTCTGTCGTGCAGATGATTGTCAAAGGTAATGATGTTGAATGGGCCGGCGGCGCAACCCGTATTGCGAAGAACCTTGGCGTGGCCAAACGTGCCGACGTTCAAACCATCGTTGATGATGCGAATGCACAGACGGCTGTTCTGCGTAATCAAGTGATTGGCACACAGCAGTTCGATATTCGACGCGCACCGTCCCGCCTCTTTGAGTCGGCGATGGGCAACATGGTCGCGGATGCGATGCGGGCGAAATATCCGGGCGTGGACGCGGCGTATACGAACTCCGGCGGTCTGCGTCAGGACCTGTTGGTTGCTCCTCCCACTGCGGGAGAACTGCCGGGTGAGATTACCTGGGGCGAGATGTTCGCGGTTCTGCCATTTGGAAACCGCACCGTCATCGAAACTCTGACGGGCGCTCAATTGGAGCAGGCCTTCATCAACGGCTTCTCGCCTGTCTGTAATGTGGCGATTGCCTCTGGGCGCTTCCCGCAAATATCCGGCTTGAAGGTGACCTTCACTTGCAGCGGCACAACTCCGGTCATCACCGGCATGTGGAAAGCACCGGATGGTGTGAGCGGCACATTGACTCCCATTGGGCCGACGGATACTGTCCGCTTTGTAACCAATGACTTTATGTTCACCGGCGGCGACGGTTACACCATCTTTACACAAGGCACAAATGTCTTGCAGCCCGGCGATGACCTGTTGCAGGTCGCCATTGAATATGTGGCCGCCAACTCACCGGTGGGCCCGGTTGTAGAAGGGCGCATCACAGGCCCGTAGCATTAAGAAAATGAGTAATAGACTCACCTTACATATCCAAGTGTGATTCCCTGAGCGTTAGCGAAGGGGCTATGAGACAATCGTAGTGGTTCTTCGCTTCGCTCAGAACGACACTGCATAAGGTGAATAATTGAATCAAAAAGAGGATCACCCGGTAAAGGTGGTCCTCTTTTTAGGGTTTGTAAATTATCAACTTCCCGAAATGTCGTTGCGAGCCACCGCTCTTGGTTTTCCCTGGCACCGCCCGCAAGGGCAGGTGTGGTGGCGAAGCAATCTCCTTTTTATCAAGGGAGATTGCTTCGGGCAAAAGACAAGAACGCCCTCGCAACGACATCATTTCGTAAGAAGGTGAGGGAACCTGTTTTTTTTACGAACCCTAATCCCCCAAAGGGGCACAGTAAATCCGTGTAATGTGTGGCAAAAAAATTACCCCACCACGCGAATCTCGCGCGGCATGTCGGACAAACAGTCCGTGCCCGTTTCGGTGACGACTACGTTATCTTCAACGCGCACGCCATTGCGGCCTGTGAGATAAATGCCGGGCTCCACTGTGTAAGCCATGCCGGGTTCCAGCAATTGCATATTGTCGCCGCGCATGTAGGGGTCTTCGTGGCCTTCCATGCCAATGCCGTGACCTGTACGATGTGTGAAATATTTTCCGTAACCGGCTTTCTCGATCACATCGCGCGCGGCCTTATCCACGGCCGCACATGGGACGCCGGGTTTGCCAGCGGCGCGTCCGGCAGCGTTTGCTTCCTGCACGATCTTGTGGATCTTCTTACATTCATCGTCCACCTCACCCACCGCGAAGGTGCGCGTGAGGTCTGAGATATAACCTTGATAAGCTGCGCCCCAATCCACCACCAAAAGATCACCCGCCTGTAATTTTCTTTCGCTGGGTGAAGCATGCGGATTGGCCGAATTCGGTCCCGACGAAACGATGGGCGAAAATGGAAATTCAGGGTCGGAGCCGTTCTTCAATAATTGGATCACCAACTCAGAAGACAACTCATGCTCCGTCATGCCGATCTTGATCAATGGGATCGTCGCTTCCAAAGCGTCCTGCGCGATCTTCACCGCGCGTCGCATATTCTCCACTTCGGTCTTGTCTTTCTTCAGACGTAATTGGGATAAGACATCGCTCGCATCGGGAAAATCCGATTCTGGTGCGCCTGCTTTGACATGACTGAATTCCAATAAACGCAGTTGACGCGGCTCGACTCCAATCCGCTTCCCTCCGCTTCGCGTCAAACCGAGAGTCTGCGCGGCCTTTCGAAAAGCATTCTCCCACTCTGACGGATTCTCTCCATACGCAACAGCCGTCACTTTGTAGGGGAACAGGTCCACTTTGGGCAATTCGAGTTCGGGCAATACCAGTACAGGGTCATGGCCCGGCGCGACGAATAAAACAACGGGGCGCTCCATAAGGTGAAAATGCAGGCCGGTTAGATACGTCAGCGTGGGACCGGGATTCAGAATAACCGCATCCAGTTTCGAGGTCGGAAGTGAAGCGGTGAGATGATTGAGTCGGGCAAGTGTCATGTGAGTCTCCTAATCCAATTTATGATTAATTTTCGAGAAGGCAAATAATATCCAGTCAGAAAAAACGGGGAAGAGGGCCTCAATGGCGGCGAGGACGCGATACCACCACGGAATGACGAGACTCCGGCGCGGACGTTTGGCAACATCCAGCACGCGGCGGGCGACATAGGCGGAGGTCATGTGCATGTCAAAGGTCTTGCGTACCGAGCCGTAGGTTTCACTCTTGCCGATGTGTTGACCAAATTCAGTGGTGGCGGGGCCGGGATAAATGCCGCTGACTTTAATTCCGAACGGTGCGACCTCACGGCGAAGCACATCCGTAAATGCGCGCGCGCCAAATTTACTGGCGGAATAACTTGCGAGAAGAGGCGAAGCGATCAGCCCGGCCACAGAGGACATATTGATGATGTGACCTGTACGGCGCTTTAGCATGTGCGGCAAGACCATGCGCGTGACCTGCATCAGCGCGGTCAGATTCAAACGAATGATCATATCAATATCACGTTCCAGGGAATGATTCTCAAACCAATCCACTCGGCCAATGCCGGCATTGTTATAGAGAATATCAATTTGACCATAATGCTCAAGCGTGGATTTGACCATATTCTCCACATCGGCTAGGACGGTGATATCCGCCTGAACGGCGAAAGCCTCTCCGCCTGTGCTTTGAATCTTTGCTGCGAGTTCCTGCAACCGATCCATACGGCGCGCGGACAATACGACCTTGCAGCCTTCCTTTGCGAAGAGCAGCGCGGCATCTTCGCCAAAACCTGAGGATGCGCCTGTGATGAGGACAACTTTGTTTTTCAAATTCGGCATGAATGAATCCGTTTTCGTAGGTCATGCTTTCAGCATGACTGTATTCATTTTTTGAGAGCGGCGCGCTGGAAGCGCGCCCTACGGCACTAAATAATAAAAAAAGCGACGCGGATATTTTATCATCCGCGCCACTATAAAATTCTATGACAGGCTATTCTTCCTGACTGTCATCCCGCGTATGCTTTTTGGGTCGCGGCGGTTCAACAGTAACTTTCTCGGAAAGCGCAATCGCCAGCACATCATCCATGTGTTTGATCGGGATGATCTTCAATTCAGACCTGGCGGTCTTCGGCAATTCGACCAAATCTTTCATATTCTTTTCCTGCAAAAGGACAGTCTTCAACCCGGCGCGGTGCGCGGCAAGGACTTTCTCACGCACGCCGCCAATCGGCAGGACTCGTCCGCGCAGGGTGATCTCACCGGTCATTCCCACGTGACGGTGAACCGCCCGCCCGGTCAACGTGGAAATGATGGCCGTTGCCATGGTAATTCCGGCAGAAGGTCCATCTTTTGGTATGCCGCCTTCGGGCATGTGGATATGGATGTCCAGACGCTCGAAGACTTCAAGGTCAATGTTCAAGGCCGAAGCGCGTGACTTGATATAAGTCAGCGCGGCCTGACCGGACTCCTGCATCACCTCACCCATCTGACCCGTCATCTGCATCCCGCCCTTGCCTTCGATGATGGCCACCTCCACAGACATGATCTCGCCGCCCGTCTCCGTCCATGCAAGGCTGGTGGCGACACCGACTTCATCAGTGCGTTCCGCTTCGGATTGAAAGACCTGCTGAGGTCCGAGCAATTTCTCGATCATATCCGCCGCAATGGAAGTGGGATACTTCTTCGCTTCCGCTTTCAAGCGCGCCACCTTGCGGCTGACCCGCCCAATTTCGCGTTCCAAATTACGCACGCCAGCTTCATAAGTATATTCACGGATGATGCGCTGTAATGCGGCCGTCTCAAACACGAGCCCGAGGTTATCGATCCCATTCTCTTCGATCTGGCGCGGAATAAGATAGCGGGTCGCGATCTCCATTTTTTCTTCTTCGATGTAGCCCGGAAATTCGATCACTTCCATGCGGTCCAGCAATGGCGATGGAATATTTGCCAACGAATTGGCGGTGGTCACAAACATGACCGTGGAGAGGTCGAATGGCAGTTCAAGGTAGTGGTCGCTAAAGGAATGATTCTGCTCGGGGTCGAGCACTTCAAGCATCGCTGAGGCAGGATCGCCCCGAAAGTCGGAATACAGCTTGTCAATTTCATCCAGCATAAAAAGCGGATTCGCCGTCCCGGCGCGCTTCATCGTTTGAAGAATGCGCCCCGGCAGCGCGCCGATGTACGTGCGGCGATGTCCGCGGATCTCGGCTTCGTCACGCACGCCGCCGAGAGATACACGCACGAACTTGCGTCCCAGCGCATCGGCGATGGATCGTCCTAAAGATGTCTTGCCAACTCCGGGCGGCCCCACAAAGCAAAGGATAGGCTGGCGTTCCTTTTTTGGTTTAAGGGAGCGTACAGCAATGTATTCGAGAATTCTTTCCTTGGCTTTCTTCAAGCCGTAATGATCGCGTTCCAAAATCTTCGCGGCATTCTTGACATCCAAATTATCGGGCGTGGAATTGCCCCAGGGCAGGTCAACGATCCAGTCAATGTAGGTGCGGATCATGCCTACTTCGGGAGACATCGGCGGCATTTGATTCAACCGCTCCAATTCCTTCAGTGCCACAGCCTTCGCTTCTTCGGGAAGTTTGGCGGCTTCCACTTTTTTCTTTAACTCAGACGCATCGCGTGTAAAGACATCGCCCTCGCCCAGTTCAGTTTGAATTTGCTTCATCTGTTCGCGCAGATAAAACTCGCGCTGACTCTTATCCACTTCATTCTGTACCCGCGAATGGATTTCATCTTCGAGTTCAAGCACATCCACTTCCTGCGCCAGCAAATTATTCAACATGCCCAAACGCGCTTTGGGATCGAGGATCATCAACAAGCGCAGTTTCGATTCGTATGTGAACGAAAGCGAAGTTGAAATCATATCTGAAAGCCAGCCCGGTTCCGAAATGTTCAACGCAAACAAATGCGCTTCTTCGGGAATGGAGCGGTCCAATTGCACGCAGCGCTCAAACAGACTCAACGCAGAGCGCATCAACGCCTGAGTTTGCCTATCCGCGATCTGAGGTTCATTGATGACACGCGCGCGCACTTTTAGATAAGGCTTCGTGCGGATGAACTCCACGATCTCCACGCGCTTGCGTCCCTGCACCAGCGCCGAGCGTGAACCGTCGGGCATGCTCAGCAGACGTCCCACTGCCATCTCAACCCCGATGGGCAGGAAATCATTTACGCCGGGTTCGTCCAACTCGGAATCTTTTTGAGTGAGTCCGATCACGGTTTGTTCTTTGCGCTGCGCTTCCTGCACAGCAAGTAATGAAGCCTCGCGCCCGACAAAGATCGGCGAGACCATGCGCGGAAAAATAACCATGTCGCGCAACGGCAGCACCACGGCCTCGATCAAACCGTCAGCGTTCGGCTCCATGTTCGGGACACGATACAACTCCTCGGTCCGCTGTGAGAGCGTGAGGTCAAAATTATCTTCTTCTTCGTTCCAGTCAGATTGATGATTCATTTATTTTTTCCAGTTGAGGACAGCAAGTCATTGAACGATCCAAACTTTTATTCGCCTCGTTGTGCCCTTACAAATTTTTCCATGCAGACATGACTTCCGCTGTGA
>Ga0172368_10005969_pt1 | contig 13347 bp, 8 predicted proteins | sample Lak11m_FD_114540 | JGI IMG/M metagenome (GOLD analysis project Ga0172368, IMG submission 114540) | Freshwater microbial communities from Kabuno Bay, South-Kivu, Congo - kab_022012_11m | ecosystem: Environmental > Aquatic > Freshwater > Lake | place: Democratic Republic of the Congo: South-Kivu...
CGAATCTGCATCGACAAATCCGGTGAAGAATCCTGGATCGGCGCAAGAAAGTCATCATCTTACACACGGACAGACGCCGGCAAGCAGCAGCCAAATTGCGTGATAAAATGAATAATAATAGAGCATGGGGGACGAACGTTTTATTGAATAACTATTTCTGTAGAGAATTACGCTTATTGAGTATTTCGATATGGGTAGAAATGGAAGTCCATGGTTATTCATTATTGTAACGGTTTTTATCGTCACTGTTCAGACCGGTTCTCTTAACCTGGCTGTGATTATGCCAACAGTTGCATTTCCAAATAGCGGATTTGAAATTAACCCAACCAGCAGCTCAAATGGTTGGATCTGGCCTGCAAGCGATTGGGTATGGGATGGGAGTGTTGCTCATACCGGCAGTCATTCAGCCCGTGTTTATCGCGGATCTGGGAACGAAACCAACAGTGTGTGGTCCGATTATATTACTGTACAACCTTCTACGATCTATCAACTTTCTTACTGGCTACGGACGCAAAATGCCACCTGGTGGCCGAGCGTCAGCTTATATCAATATAAAACCGGAAATATCCAAACCGGTCCACGGCTTATTGCCCACGCGAATATCAGCGCAGGCATGAGCGCCTGGAAAAACATTCAATACAGTTTCCAAACGATGCCTGATGCGTCATCGATTCGTGTACGAATTGCGCTATGGACTCAAGCATCTGGCACTTTTTGGTTTGATGACTTTGGCCTTGAAGAAGGCCCACATGCTATCTATCCTTTTCATCCGGGCTTTCCAGTGCTTGCAAACGGTTCGGTTTTTGTCAGCTCTCCTGTTGTCGCAGATATTAATGGTGATGGCGATAATGAATTGCTGATTGCTGGCGGAAGCGCTGTGAATGGATGGGATCGCAACGGTGCGATTTTACCCGGGTACCCGCTAAATACAAATGACAAACACATCCAGAGCCAAATCGCTGTGGCCGATTTGGATGGGGATGGTGATTTAGAGATTGCAGCCGGGACGAAAACACCGATCTATGATGGACGAGGCCGTGTCTTTATCTGGCATCATACGGGAACGCTAGTAAATGGCTGGCCTAAAAGTGTGGACTGGGACACCACATACGCGCACAATGAATCTCTAGTTAGCACGATTGTTATGGCAGACATTGACGGCGACCAGGATATGGAAATTTTAGCTGGCACATCCAATAATACTGCTGCCTACTCAGGGTCTACCCCGCCTGCAGCGCCTAACTTATATGCCTGGCGCGCCGATGGCAGCCGGGTAGCTGGACAATGGCCTACCTGGCATAACACGGCCGGTTTCTATGGTTGTATTGCAGCCGGAGATTTGAATGGAGACGGCATTGCCGATGTCGAAGTTGGGCGCGATCATCACTATCTAAATGTTTATGGTTCCAGCGGGACGGCTCTATCTGGTTGGCCGATTGAAACATATTTGAACGCGAATGCTGGTAGATACGAAGTCGACGAACATATTGGTTACAATTTGGCAGCCCCTGTTATCGCCGACCTGGATGGGAATGGCGTGATGGAATTCATTGTCGCCGGTTTTGTTGGAGGGCCTGGCGCAACACCCATTCACAATAGCGCTGTATTGGTGTTGGAACCTGATGGTTCAAGGCGACCTGGTTGGGAGACGCCAGCTCTAGGAGCTGGTATTCTTAACCTGGAGGATATGTCTATCCAGGCTCCCGCTGTCGCTGATTTAGATGGCGACGGCTCGCTTGAGATCATTGTCACAACCAACGATGGTTGGATTCGGGCTTATCAATCGGATAAGGAACTCCTTTGGAGTTTTAATTATACCCAGGGAGCGGTGTTGGTTGCAACTGAACCGGTAGTTGGGGATATCGACGGGGATGGACTTTTGGAAGTGGTTTTTGGAACGCGCGTACCAGCCCGGTCTGGAGGCGTCTTTTACAATGGTCCAGTAGGTTTATGGGCGCTAAAATCGGATGGGAAAGTGGCGCCGGGCTTTCCTCTGCCCGTTCCCACACCAGGGATGTTCGGAGCGCCAACCCTGGCGGATTTGGACAGCGATGGGGAGTTGGAAATTCTAGTCGCTGCCAGAGAAGGGCATATATATTCATGGGACACTTCAACTCCCTATAACCCAATGCAATTACCCTGGCCTACCGGCCGACACGACCTGAACCGTAGTGCAAGCTATACCCCACTCACTCCCTTGGAAGCCAGTCATAAACTTGCGTCACCGCGCTTCGTGACACAAGGCCAAACTGCATCTTTTACCATTAATATTATCAGCACATCGCCGGTGAACGAGACGATCTCCTTCACGGATACCATCCCTGCTGGAGTATCCTTTGTGCCAGGCTCGCTATCGTCTACTTCAGGGGTTGCGACATACTCCGCTGGTGTCATTCGTTGGAGCGGCGACCTATCCGATGTCTTGGAAATAGAGATCACCTATGATGTCGTTGTAACAACGTCGGCAGCGCGGGTCATTCGAAACACAGCCATCATAGATACGATCACAAACGGGCTGATATCTCGCTCTGTTGATTTGTATGCCAATCTGAACCATATTTTCTTACCCTTAATTAGGCGATAGAAGGATTCCGCTCCAGGTGTAAATTTCTGATGCAAGAGAAATTACGAGTAGCTTACTATTTACACCGCTTTCCCCGTTTAACCGAAACATTTATCTTGCGCGAAATGCTCTTCTTACGTGATATGGGTCTCGATATCCAGGTGTTTGCATTGATGCCGCCGGCTCCAATATCTACCATGCATCAACAAGTGCAGGAGATGTTGCCCTATGTGCATTACAGTCCTTTCTTTTTTTCTGTAAAACTGCACCTGGCTCAGCTCTACTTCTTGCTACGCTCTCCACGAAAGTATTTCCGCGCTTTTTGGAGAGCCATCTGGCAAACCTGGCGAGAGCCAACCACTCTTGTAAGAATGTTGGTCATTTTTCCAAAATCGGTCTACTTTGCCAGACAACTCAAGGAAATGAAGGTTGATCACATTCACGCCCACTTTGTGTGGATTAATGGCATCGCAGCTCAGATTGCTGCCGATTTAACCGGGATCACCTACAGCCTGCATGCTCACGCTTGGGATATTTTTTTTCGCAATCCGGAGTGCATTCGGCGACAACTCGAATTATCAACACAAATAGTCACCATATCCCAATATAATCAAAAGTTTCTTGCTGCTTTATGCCATCAGCGAAATCCAGAGGACATACATGTTGTCTATTGTGGGTTGGATCCAGCAGAATTCACCCCTGCATATCAGCCTGACAAAGAAGGGACGATTCGTATCATCTCAGTCGGCAGTCTGATCGAGAAAAAAGGGCATGAATACTTAATTGATGCCTGTATGCTCCTGGTAGCTAAGGGTTATCGCCTGAAGTGTTTCATTATCGGAGGCGGCCCATTACAGCCAGATCTACAAATACGCATTAACGATCGCGATCTTGAAGATACTGTGAAGCTTCTTGGTATCCGGAATCAATCACAGATTCTAGACCAATATCGGCAGAGTGACATTTTCGTGCTTGCTTGTGTGGTTGCTCATTATGGAGATAAGGATGGGATTCCCGTTGCGCTTATGGAAGCAATGGCAATGCAAGTACCCGTGATCACGACGCCGGTAACGGGCATCCCTGAATTAGTGCAGGACGGGAATAACGGTTTGTTGGTTCCGGAGCGAGACTCTGAAACGCTGGCGCTGGCCATCGAACGCCTGATCAAAGATCCACAACTGAGAATGCAGTTAGGACAACAGGGTCGCCAAACCATATTAGCTAAATTCGATATCCACCATACCGCATCCCAAATGGCGGGAATTTTTCAGGAAATTCACCACTCTTGCGTTTAAATCAATATAAGTCCCCGTTCTGATAACATGGGATATCGATCCAGTTCGATGGGCGAAAGAAAAACAGGATGACCAATCCCATTACAGTGGCTGTTAGAGCAAAGGGCCCTTTCGCGATATTCAGCCGTGCTAACAAAATCATAGGGCGTTATGGCCTCACTGCATCTCAAATGTATCGAGCGCTGCAGCATTTTTCCCATATACTTAGCCAGTTCGACTGTGGCGCGACCTTTCCGATCACAGCTGTTACACTGAAAAGGCGCCATAATGGTATTAAAGATATCCTCGATCGCAATATCGAGTTTGCCGTGCATGGTTATACACACGTGGATTATTCTCTTCGGACTGCTGAGGCGCAGTTACATCACATGCAATCAGCTCGTCAGATTTTTACAAACGCGGGAATTGTTGCGACTGGATTTCGATCTCCTTACCTGAGTCGGGAAGTTCATTTATACGAGGCGATTGAAGCTACAGGCTATTCTTATGTGAGCAATCAGCCTATGCTCTGGGATGTATTGGATAAGACTTCTTTGAACGGGTCAGCTTATGCAAGCTATGAGCGGGCACTGGTCTTCTACAACCCCTGGAGGGAGGCAGAACGAGTTTCTATCCCACGTTTGGTGGGAAATCTGATCGAAATTCCCGTTTCTCTACCAGACGATGAAATTCTTATTGATCGGTTAGGCGGGGCGGATGGTTTGGTCAAAGAAACCTGGTTAAGCATCTTATCTAAATCCCATCAATATGGCGAGTTATTCACGCTCCAGTTACACCCTGAACGAATTGGGTTGTGCGCGGATGACCTCTCGGCGGTGTTGGCTAAAGCTCGTACGCTTTTCCCTGCAGTATGGTGTGCCCGATTAGATGAAATTGCCCGTTGGTGGAAAGCGCGCATCACAGCAACCATAGATATTGTCAGAAACGAAGAACGGGGATACGATTGTATTGTGAATGGTCCCAGCGGCATCACAGTTCTCGCCCGCGCGGTCGACGTCGATGTTCCTACCCTTCCCTGGACTGGCGATTACCGAATCATACAAGCGACGCGCTTCTCCTTCCATGCTTCTGTCCGGCCTTGTATCGGCTTATCTCCTGCCACCCCAAACGCGTTGGGCGATTTTCTGCGACAACAAGGTTATATTGTCGAAATCAGTCAACAACGCGAGCAGTACGCATTCTATATTGACCAGGTACATTATGACGCAAACCAGGAGCGTCCGATATTGGCTGAGATTGAAGGGTCTGGCTGCCAATTGGTGAAACTGGGGCGTTGGCCGAATGGCTCGCACTCCGCCCTGGCAATTACCGGAGATATTGACGCATTAACCCTATGGGACTACGGTTTACGATTGATTGGGAAATAATGTCATTGAGAGGCGCGAAGCAATCTCAGCGAGGAACGAAGTAATATGGACCATCAACAATGAAATCTCGAATTCAAAGGCATTGTATGGTGGTGTTTGCTTGTTATCCCCTAGGCGAAACACGAGTCCAGAGGGAAGCTGAGGCGCTTTTGAAGCATGGTTACGAAGTGGATGTGATCTGCATGCGCCTGCACGGTGAAGCAGCTGTAGATAGCTATAAAGGTGTGCAAATCTTTCGAGAGGTGTATAAGTTCCCAATATCCCTGTTTAAAAAAGGCGGATTGGGAGAAAAATTTCTCAGCTACTTCCGGTTCTTTTTCTCAGCAACCTTCAGGCTCACCCAACTGAATCAGCAAAAACATTATGGAACCATTCAAGTGCATAATCTGCCGGATTTTCTGGTCTTTTGTGCGCTGATACCCAAGCTGCTGGGGGTTCCGATTATCCTTGATTTGCACGATCTCATGCCCGAATTCTTTGCAGGGCGTTTTGGACAGACGAGCACGTTCACAGCCCGATTGATCCGTTTGCAGGAGAGATTGGCTTGCAAGTTTGCCGACCATGTCATTACTGTCAGCGAACATTGGCGCCAGACGCTGATCCGGCGGGGCGTCCCGGCGAATAAGTGCAGCGTGGTCATGAACGTGGCCGACGATCAAATTTTTCGCCCATCCAATGGGTCTTCTCTGCCAGATGGCATGGCGAGGAACGAAGCAATCCCAGATGGGTTCAGATTGATCTATCATGGCAGCATTCATCAGCGTTACGGACTGGACCTGGCTGTGCAAGCGATTGACCAATTGCGGGATAAAATTCCCGGGATTCACCTCTGCCTGGTAGGTACCGGAGAATTTTTACCCAGCGTAAAAGGGATGATTGAAAAGCTTCAACTCCAGGAATATATCACCATAGAACCGTTACGGCTTGCTGAGGAGCTCCCAGATATTATCCGGTCTTGCACCCTGGGTTTAGTGCCTTACCGGTCCGACGTTTTTACAGATGGTCTGCTGCCGACCAAGTTGATGGAATACGCCGCGCTGGGATTGCCTGCGGTTGCCGCCCGGACGACTGCAATTCAGGCTTACTTCAGCGACACGAACACCGAATTCTTCGAGCCCGGGAACGTGGATGACCTCGCTCGATGTATTTTTATGCTTTATAATGACCCAGACCGGATGGCAGCGCTTGCACGCGGAAGCCTGATTTTTAATCAACGCTACAATTGGAAAAATATCGGCGAAGCTTATGTCTCGCTGATTGATCAATTACAAATGAAGAACAGCCATTGATGCAGGTAGAACACTTAACTGCTAACCACCGTAAAGAGTGGAATTCTTTCGCTGCTCAGGAGCCTTATTTTGCTCTCTTACAAACCTGGGAGTGGGGAGAGTTCAAAGAGAGACTGGGCTGGAAGGTCTATCGCATCGCGATCCGGGAACAAGGCAGAATAATCGCTGGAGCGCAGATGCTGATCCGGTCATTGCTGTCGGAACTTGCCAGCGTCGCCTATATTCCACGTGGGCCTATCGGTAATTGGCTGGAGGCTCCAATAGCCTCCCAGCTTCTATCTGAACTGCACAGAGTTGCACGACGCCACAGGGCCATCTTCTTGAAGATCGAGCCGCCCTTAATTAACGACCCGGCGATTGATCAGACGCTTCAACGCCATCAATTCCACCCCAGCCCATACACAAACCAACCACGCGCCTCCCTTATTCTAGATCTGCAACCGAGCCTGGATGATATCTTGCGCAAGATGCGCAGAAGAACAAGAGATCTGATCAGGATTAGCGCTCAAAAAGGGGTCGTCATTCGTATCGGTAGTGGCGATGACTTAGCCTCCTTCTTCAAACTGATGAAGATAACCAGCCAGCGAGAACATTTTCCTTCAAGAACCCGCGCTTATTATGAACAGGAATGGCTATCCTTCACAGGCAATAAACATAACATATTACTTCTCGCTACCTATCAAGATCAGTTGTTAGCGGCGCATATTGCCTATTATTTTGGCGCTCACGCCGCCTCCTTTCATGGATGTTCAATAATTGACCACGAAAAACTACACCCCAACTACCTGCTTTATTGGGAAGCGATAAAATGGGCAAAGGAACAAGGCTGTCGTAGCTATGACCTGTGGGGTATTCCAGATGAAGTTGGTCAGGCTTCTTCTAATGGAGCAGGCCTACCAATATCAGATCGAACAGACGGGCTTTGGGGTGTATACCGCTTTAAGAGCGGCTTTAGCAAAAATATTGCCTATTTTATCGGCGCTTATGATTATCTCTATAGCCCGCTGCTGTACTCGCTAGTCACGAACAGGCTCTTCAACTTAGGTGCAGAAGACCGATTTTCAGTCATGATCGATTCGCTCGCACCTCTGAAACTTTCAATGAGTTCATAAACCGGGTATTTCCATCGGATCAGGTCGTTGCTAGGCGCGAAGCAAAATGTCATTGCGAGGCGTGAAGCAACACGATCGTTTTAGAATCCCCCTTTTCAACCTCTCTTCCATACCTCAGATCAATTCGTTTGCGAATAAATGACAATCAGCATCATAAAATCGCTAGACGATAAAACCTGGCGAGAATTTGTCGATCGACATCCGCAGGGGAATATCTTTCACACGCCTGAGATGTTCCAGGTTTTCGAGGAAGCCCGTGGTCATCACCCACAACTGTATGCAGCTATGGATCAGGATGGCGGTGTACAGGCGCTGCTTCTCCCCGTTCAGGTAACCTTGATGAATGGCCCGCTGCGCCGCCTGACTACTCGCGCAATCGTCTACGGTGGAGCGCTTAATTCGACAGACCCGACAGGGTGCACCGCTCTGGACGTGTTACTGGGCACCTATTCTGAGGTCGCCGGTCGAGAAGCCCTTTTTACCGAGATGCGCAACCTCTCAGACCCTACAACGATCCAACCTGTGCTCTTGAAAAGCGGATTTTGTTATGAAGACCACCTGGATTATTTGATCGACCTGGAAGGCTCGCCGGGAGATGTGCTGCAAAAAATCGGCGCCAGAACGCGCAAACACATACGCCAGGCGCTGCGGAAGGGAACGGTTATCGTCGAGGAGTTATGCGACTCAGGCCTGCTGACGATCTGGTACGAACTTATCAGCAAATCTTATATGGCTGCCCGAGTACCGCTGGCTGACCGGTCACTGTTTGAGGCAGCGTTCAAAATCCTGCAGCCGCGCGGCATGGCTCAGTTCTGGCTGGCCCGCATAGGTTCGAACTATGTTGCCGCCTCGGTGGAGCTGCCTTATAAAGATACGATTTACGGCTGGTACAGCGGCGTGGACCGCGCTTATGCCAGTGAATCGCCAGGTGAGTTGCTGATGTGGCGCGTGTTGGAACAAGGCGTCATAGCCGGTTATAAGACGTATGATTTCGGCGGCGCAGGGCGGCCAGGCGAGGAATACGGCGTGCGCGACTTCAAATCCAAGTTTGGTGGAAAACTGGTGTGTTATGGACGCAACACCAAAGTCCATTCGCCCAGCTTGCTGCGTTGCAGTGAAGTGGGATACGGTCTATATCGTCAATTAATCGGGGTTTCAAAGCAGATACCTTATGAGATCTTTCAGCCGATTCGTAGATCTGGCTAAGGACTGGGGATTTCTCATACGGCGGGATGGTTGGAAGGTCGCCCTGCCAAAGGTGGGACAAGAAATCGTTCAGTTACCCTACCGGAGACTACGCTTTTATCTTCTTTCTCGCCAGCTTGACATACCGCTGCCTGACCTTCAACCTGGAATTGAATTGATGATCCGCCCATTCGTTTTTTCCGACCTGGCTGCGGTGCACGAGATCGATCGGCCTTCAGAATCACGATCCTGTGCAGAACGGCTTGCACACGGACAGTACGGTCTGGCGGCAGTTCACGCCGGGAAAGTAGTCGGAGTTGCTTGGGGTGCAAGCCGGACCAACTCGAACATGGAAAAAGTCATCTCAAACCTCGAGCCTGGAGACATCTTGTGTAATGACGCCTACACAGCGCCTGAATTTCGGGGAAAGGGCATTCAAACTGCCCTGACTCTGGCGCGCTTCCGTAGATTTCGTGATCTGGGTTATCGCCGGGCGATCTGTTACATCGAAATCCAAAACAGCCCTTCACTGGCGGTATGGCAAAGAAAGTTTGGAGCGCAGATTGCCGGAGAGATCGACTTCCTGCGGGTTGGCCTGTGGTATCGTGTGCGATATGTACAGAATCCAGACTCCAGGAAGTCGCACGAACAGCACGCCGCAGCAGAAGAACAAACATCCAGGAATGTCATTGCGAAGCACAAAGCAACTTGAAAGCTTAATGGGAAGTTCGAAATGAACAGCGCTTTAAGCCGGGCAGCCTTAAAACTTCACGAGCGAATCACTGGGCGGCATATCCTGGCTCGCCTGGAGGAGCTAAACCGAACTCAATGGCTGAGCCGAGACGAATTGCTGGCGTTGCAGCGCGACAAGCTCATTCGTTTAGTGGAATATGCCAACAAATACGTTCCCTATTATCGGCGAGTTTTCGAGGAGGTGGATTTTCAGCCGGATGATCTGCGCAAAGACCTGACCAATCTGAACAAAATCCCGATCTTAACCAAAGCGATTATCCGTAAAAATTGGGATGGCATGTTGACTACCGAGCCGGAAAGACGAGCGACGCTCACTCGCCTATCCACCTCGGGCTCAACTGGCGAACCTCTGATTTTTATGCAAGACAGCAACTTCCGTGATGCAGTCACTGCCGACGTGCAGCGACATCTGGGATGGGGCGGTTGGAAATTAGGCGATGTCCACGCGGTGATCTGGGGGGTTAATCCGCAAGCAGGGTTGCGCCGACGCCTACGCGCCGACCTCATTGATAAGGTCTGGAACCGATATCAATCAAACGCGTTCGCTATCTCTGATGAAAACTGGCGCAGGTTTACGCAGCAGACTCTGAGAAAAAAGCCCGTGGTGCTTTTCGGTTATGCATCCGCAGTACATCGTTTTGCTCAGTATGTGCGTCAGACCAACCCGGGGCAAATAGCATTTGAGGCAGTCTTTTCTTCTGCGGAGATGCTGCAACCCCCAGTGCGAAAATTCATCGAAGAAACCTTTGGATGCAAGGTTTTCAATCGCTACGGAACTCTTGAACTTGGAGGGCTGGCCTGCGAGTGCGAAGCGCACACCGGAATGCATATCAGCGCTGAAAATAGTTATTTGGAGATCTTATTGAATGGGCATCCCACCAAACCTGGGGAGAGTGGGGATATTATCGTTACAAATTTGAATAATTTCGGTATGCCCTTTATTCGCTACTCCATAGGCGACGCAGGAGCATGGTTGGAGGAAAGTGTCTGTCCATGTGGGCGGGCCTCACCGCAATTGAAAACTCTCCAGGGTCGCGTAAAAGATGCATTTGTAACTCAGGATGGGCGAATAGTGTATTCTGGATTTTCTGGTCATGCATTTGAATGTTTAGCGCATCCTGCCGTGCGCCAGTTTCAAGTGGTCCAGAAAAGTTTGGATCACATCCTGATCCGCCTGGAAACCGAAGGTGAAATCCCAGGACCTATCCTGGATGAGATTAGGCGAACTTTTCAAAGGATATTCGGCGAACGGGTGCACATAGAATTTGAATTTCCAGATGAGATTAAGCCATTGCCCTCGGGTAAGCACCAATATACAGTATCTGAGTTGAACAAGCAATCAATCGAGGATAATGATGGTAGTTGATTATGCATGAGAAAAGGGTGGGAAATATCCAGTTTCATATCAGATAAAGCTCTAACTTAATAAACTGAACACTTTCATAAGTAAGGATGCGATGATCCGGAGACCTGATCTGGTCGCTTGTCAGGCAGTAGATTTCTGCCTGGCGAAGTCTTCGGTGAGCAAATAGCGAAACCGGCCCATAAAGCCGGTTTTTTGTTTAATCCTAAGTGTATCAACTCCAACCTGTCGTCTAGGGGAGCATTTTCCAACCAAAAGTCGTAGCAGGAGGTAACCCATGAAACGTCGTATATTTTCAATCGTTCTGATTCTCAATATGGTTCTTTCATTAATAGCCCCGGCGATCCCTGCCCGGGCTGAAGATCCATTCCCGTTGCCGGACCGTGATGCAGACGGTTTGGCCAATGCAATGGAGACGAGCGGCTGGTATAACCTGGCTGGGGGGCCGTTCATTACCGATCCGGACGACGTAGATAGCGACAACGACGGCCTGTCGGATGGCGAAGAAAAGTTGTTCAACACACTGCCGCTCGATTCGCACAGTCCGGGGCTAGCGGTGCAGTACGATAGCAGCTTCAAGACGAAGCAGTACTTCAATGCCACTGACCCGGCGTACCTTTCGATGGTCCAGGGCGGCGACCGTTACCTAATGACCGAGGCTATGGTCGTGCGCCGCGGAACCACTTTCAACATTGCCGGCCCGGCCACCGGCGCGCTGTCGCTCACTGGGACAGGTATGACCATCCTGACGCCCACGCCCGATCCGAGCCGCGGCGGCTGGACGATTAACCTGCCGGCTGGCGGGACGGTCGGCGAATACACTGCCACCATTACCGACGGAACGTGGACGAAGAGCATGCCAGTTTATGTCATCTTCGAGCTCCCCACAAATCTACCAGAAGATCAGATTGAAGCCTTCCTTTATGACGACGATCCTGCCAATAAGAAGGATGAAGTAGCTGTATTTTGGTCGATGCAAGAATGGAAGAATTGGTTCACCTGCCCGCAACCCAATGACGGAGTTTGTTCGGACTGGGCTTATCATGTGGCGACTGGCTACGCTCAAGCATTTTGGACCGAGCAATTCACGAAATCAGCCTTTGTCGACCACGCCATCAAGGCGATACATGGCAAAACAACGCAAACCACCGCAGTGCCGGCTATCGCCAGCTGGTCCGATACCGAGTTCCGTACAAGATCTGGAAAGGCGAAAAACAACTGGACCAATGCCATTTACCGTTGGAATGATGGAACCGGCATCACCATGGACGGCGGTTATTGTGAGACCACATCTACGGTATATACCACTTTACTCAGGTCGGCTGGTATTGCAGCGCGGCCATTTGCATTGGACTACAACAAGACCGCTGGACATAGCGAATCTGGCCAGATTGGTACTGTCTTCGAATACGATCATTCAACGATGATGTGGCTGGATGGCACCTGGAAAGCCCAACGTGCTTATAACGGAGATGAGATATCGGACCTGTATTACCCCTGGAATCATGGTACGACAGGAGTAGCGCTTCTTAAGGACTGGAGAACATACACAGGGTACTACAGCGACTATTATAGTGATCTGATCGCTGCTGTCGGCGCAGGCTGGGATTTCCAGAATGGCAACAATGGCGGCGGTGTGGTAAATACGATTTGGCCCGTGTCTGTTGATCAACGCTTGACCGTAAATCAAGACTATTATTGGAAAAGCAATTGGCCGTTACAGATCACTCAATCGCCATACGTTGACATGCTGAACTGCCAGCTCTGGAAAGGGGATGGTTGGGCGCCTGGCGAGTGGCGTGACCCGCCGGTCAGCAGCCCAGCCGGGCGTACTGCCGTACAGACTTATAACCTGCCCAGTGGTATCCCTGATCCTGCAGCTCCGCTCGAGAATTTCCCTTATAATCCCCGACCTACAGCCTGCAGCGCTTCAACCCCCACAGATATTTGCAACGCTTTCAAGGCAAGCTGGACCCCTTCTTGCCCAGCGATTCTTGGAAGCGCGCCTTTGGGTTCAGAAAATACTGATGATGACCGATTTAGATTGTTTCTGCCAACTGTATTGAGCATTTTCTCGGGGCAGAGTCAATCCATAGAATTTGGAGATATCGTTGATGACTTTGGCATCGATCAGGATGGCGATGCTCTCTTTGACGAATTGATCCTTGAAGTCGAAGTGAACAGTACGCAGGCTGGTGAGTTTCAGGTTGGCGGACAGTTGCTTTCTGGAGAGAGTGCATTTCGCTCATCCACGACCAAAGTCGCGCTCGCCCGCGGCGAGCAAACGATCCAGATTGCATTCGAGGGTCAACAGATTGGTGATAATGCAGTCAATGGGCCCTATCAGGTACAAGCCCTATGGGCTGCCCAACCGGATCAGACTATGATCGTCATTGATCCGGAAAAAATGCTGGACTACC
>Ga0172368_10005972_pt1 | contig 13344 bp, 12 predicted proteins | sample Lak11m_FD_114540 | JGI IMG/M metagenome (GOLD analysis project Ga0172368, IMG submission 114540) | Freshwater microbial communities from Kabuno Bay, South-Kivu, Congo - kab_022012_11m | ecosystem: Environmental > Aquatic > Freshwater > Lake | place: Democratic Republic of the Congo: South-Kivu...
CAGATGAATAATGCTGTTGTTAAGACTCTTGATTACCTTGGAGTGCCGAAAGAGAATATCGCATTTGACGATTTTGGTGTATAACAATATGAATTACAGAATTTTATGTTTATCTACAATTGCTCTGTTAATTGTAGTATCCTGCTCTGAAAAGCCGGTAGTAATTGAAAGTTTTGCAGGCTTTGTTCAGGGTACAACGTACAGTGTTGTTTACGAAAATAATAAGAAAATAAATCCGGAAGTTCTTAAAACGGAAGTGGAAAAGATACTTGATGATTTTGATCTGTCTCTTTCACTTTACAATGACTCCTCCTTAATATCCCGACTTAACCGAAACGAGGATGTAATTCCAGATAAATATTTCACGGAAGTTTTTAAACAGTCAGTTCATATCTCTGAAATGACAGGAGGGGCTTTTGATATCACTGTTGGTCCCCTTGTTAAGACCTGGGGATTTGGACCTGATTCACATAAAAACTTTTCAGAATCTAAACTTGACAGTTTGATGAAACTTGTCGGAATGGACAAGATTTCAATGGTTAATGGAAGACTTGTCAAAACAGACCCTGATATAAAGCTCGATTTCAATGCGATAGCCCAGGGTTACTCCGTTGATGTTTTGTGTGACTTTTTTGATAAAAGGGGTTTTACAAATTACCTTATTGAAATTGGAGGGGAGGTAAGGGCTAAAGGCACCAAAGCAGGTGCTCACTGGAGAATTGGCATTGATAAGCCGGTGGATGACAACAATTCACCGGGAGAAACACTTCAGGCTATAATAAGAATTTCAGACAAAGCATTGGCTACATCGGGCAATTACAGGAAGTTCTATATTGAAGATGGAGTCAAATATTCACATACAATAGATCCGAAAACAGGATATCCTGCAAAAAACAGGTTATTAAGTGCAACAATAATTGCTGATGATTGCGCTACAGCAGATGGAATTGCAACTGCCTGTATGGTTAAGGGAAAAGAAAAAGCTATTGATTTCATTAATAACCATCCCGAGTTCAGCGCCTACTTCGTTTACTCTGACGACTCAGGGAAATTCAGTACATGGTTTTCAGAAAACATTAAAGAATTTATCTCTGAGTCAGGCGAATAGCATTTAGTCGGAAGACCGAAGACCGGAGACCGAAGCAAAAGCATTTTTCCTGATGCCTGTCGCCTGATGCCTGTCGCCTATATCTTGTTACTACCGCATGAAGCGCAGCCCGGGAAGTCTTCAGTTGAGTGACAACCAGTATCGCTATTCTGAGCACAAGAAATTCCTCTTTTTCTCATTTCCGGATTTCTTGATATGTGAGTTTCAGGAAATTTCCCATTCGTTTTAAGTAGCATTCTTATTCCCATTCCCACTGCGACAAATGACAGGAATATTACACTAATTATCAGCAGCTTAAAAAACATTATTGATATCCCTTATTTATTTTTGTAATTTTATTGTTTGCAAAGATAATTTCATTTCTTCAATGATAATTAAACAACACTCGATAATATTTGTTTAATGACAAAAGAGTTAGAAAAATCTCCGGATATCTTAAATGAAATGAGACAAGCAAAAAAGATAACAGACCTTAATTTTAGTAAAGAGACAATCCTCGCAGATTTCCGTCTTGCAAACCTCAGCAGAAACCTCAGCATTGCCGGTCGCCGGGAGGTTTTGACAGGTAAGGCAAAATTCGGAATTTTTGGTGATGGGAAAGAGATCATACAGATAGCATTGGCAAAACAGTTCAGGAACGGAGACTGGAGATCAGGTTATTACCGCGATCAGACATGGATGATGGCTATGGGTTTATTTGATTCCCTGGAATTTTTCCATCAGCTTTATGGTAATACTGATAGAACAGTCAGTCATGGAAGTGGCGGACGGGTTTTTAATAATCACTTTTCCATTCCGAACATCAACGCCGATGGCTCCTGGCTAGACCTGATGAAGCAAAAAAATTCATCATCTGATATTTCTCCAACTGCAGGACAGATGCCGCGATTGCTTGGTCTTGCATACGCTTCAAAGTTATTCAGACAAAACAAGGAACTTCATAAATATACCACTCTTACTTCAAAAGGTAATGAGGTAGCCTTCGGTTCGATTGGCGATGCCAGCACTTCCGAAGGTCATTTTTGGGAGACGATGAATGCAGCAGGAGTACTTCAGGTGCCATTGGCTATATCTGTATACGACGATGGGTACGGGATCTCTGTTCCTAAAAAATATCAGACAACCAAAGGTAGTATATCAACAATTCTTCAAGGATTTGAAAGTGAAAAAGATAATCCCGGAATCAGAATCTTTAAAGGAAAGGGATGGGATTACCCCGGCCTTATAAAACTTTATGAGGAGGGAATAGCTATATGCCGCGAACAACACATACCTGTACTCTTTCATATAGAAGAAGTTACACAGCCTCAGGGACATTCAACCTCAGGATCGCATGAAAGATATAAAAATGAGGCAAGATTAAAATGGGAAGAGGAGTTTGATCCTATAAAGAAAATGCAGGAATGGATTATTGATTCAGTTATTGCTACTGATGATGAACTGTTACGAATTGTTACGGAAACTGAAGAAGAAGTTAAGGAATCGAGGAAAAAAGGATGGGAGATGTTCCAGAATCCTATTAAAACTGAGAGGGATGCCCTCGTTAAGATAATCAGTGAACGTACATGCAGATGCGAGGAAGAACAGAAGGAAGGAAGTGTTGAGACTTTTACCAACGAGCTGAAGCAGGTAGCATCGCCTATCAGGAAAGATAATTTTGTTACTGCCCGCAAAATACTCCGGAATGTATGTCAGACCTGTACAAAATCGGATAACCTGAAAGAAGAATTACAGGGATGGCTCTCACGAAACTATGAAGATGCAGGTAAGAGTTATAACTCGTTTGTATATAATGAGACACCGACTTCAGTTCTTAATGTAAATCCTGTTCCTCCAGTATATTCTGCTGATTCTCCGGAGGTTCCTGGTCGTCAGATTCTCAGGGACAACTATGATAAGCTGTTTGCAAAATACCCGCTTCTTGTAACTTTTGGAGAAGATGTTGGTGGAATAGGCGGTGTTAATCAGTCGCTCGAAGGATTACAGAAAAAATATGGAGAACTACGTATTACAGATACCGGTATCCGTGAGGCCACTATTCTCGGTCAGGGAATTGGACTGTCTCTCAGGGGAATGCGCCCTATTGCCGAGATCCAGTATCTCGATTATCTTATGTATGCCCTGCAGCTTTTAAGTGACGATCTTGCTACCACCTATTACAGAACAGCAGGCCGGATGATCGCACCTCTTATTATAAGTACAAGGGGGCACCGCCTCGAAGGGATCTGGCATTCAGGATCACCAATGAGCATGCTGGTGAGCTCAGTAAGAGGTGTTTATGTCTGTTCTCCCAGGGACATGACAAGAGCGGCAGGTTTTTATAATACCTTGCTGGAGGGGAATGACCCGGCAATAGTAATAGAGCCACTTAATGGATACAGACTTAAAGAAAAACTACCTGATAATATCGGTGAATTCCGTCTTCAGCTTGGAATACCTGAGATCATGAACCAGGGAAGCGACATTACAGTAATAACCTATGGTTCAACTGTTAAAGTTGCAGTAAAGGCTGTAAAACATCTCTCTTTACATAATATTTCTGTTGAGCTTATTGATGTTCAGACTCTCGTTCCGTTTGATATAAATAAAGTTATCCTGAATTCTGTGAAGAAAACAAACAGGATCCTTTTCCTCGATGAAGATGTCCCCGGTGGAACTACCGCCTATATGATGCAGGAGGTTCTAGAAAAACAAGGTGCATGGAACTATCTTGATTCACCTCCAAAAACACTTACAGCAAAGGAACATCGTCCTGCCTACACAACAGATGGCGATTACTTCTCAAAACCAAGCGCTGAGGATATATTCGATGTGGTTTACGGAATGATGAAAGAGGCAATTCCTGATAAATATTAAGATGTAACTCCTATAATTCTTAATAGTTCATTTGCTGCATCCCTTGGGCCTGTTGATTCGTAACCTGAAATACCCAGTCTGGTTCGCATCTGGCCTACAAAAACCTTATTCTTAAAGAATGAGGCGAAGTATTTAGCGGCTATCTTATCATGAACTTCTTTATATTCCGGGGGTCCGAAAATATTTGCAAAATATGAGTGTACAAGTCCGCTCGATGTAGTTGTCCCTTTGCTCATTACTGCTCCCTCACTGAAAATATCAATAGCCCACTCTGCGGAGCTAAACCTCTCTATAACCGGGTGTTCATTATCAATCTCCTCATAGTTATTGGCATAAAGGATATAGTCAATCTTATGTCCCTGAATAATAGTTTCAAACTTAGTTACAGGGAAGACTATCCTTGCATTAACCTGACTTGGATTCATAATAATTGACCTGTCGAGGTGACCGAAAGCATATCCCGGCTGTAAATCGTCAAGCCGAAGGAATGCTCCAATCTCGGTTCCATATCCGATAGGGCAGCCATTTTCATCGAGTTCGATAGAACCCATATCGTCTGCAATAATAGTAAGTTGACGAATATGTTTTTCAGCAAGTACTCTGAAAGCTTCAAGTGTTTCGGATTTCCCTGCACCTGTATCACCCATCATGAGAATAGTAGCCTCCTTATTACCCTGAAGGAGGATCTTAACCATGGCCCCGTGAAATGGCATGTGCCCGGCTTTCATAATTATTGAGTTATGAAGAGTCAGAATCATCTTTTTCAGATAACCAAAATATCCGAATTCAGGCCTGTTCGGGATTGCCCCTACAAAGATCCCGTTCTTTTCATCATCATGGAATACAGTTGAATATTTTGACAATCCATCAATAGCATTACCCGGAACACCATAAATAAAGAGAGCATCCGGCTTATTAAGCAGGTCATCATCGCCAGCTAACTGAAAGAGGTTACACATTGAGAATCCCAGTTCGAAAAATTCGAGATGGAAGTAAACCATTATCAGAAGCTTTCCTACTTTCGCAGGGTAGCAGATCCATTCATCCGATTTCAGATCGACCAGATCGATTGGATTTTTGTCAATTTTTTTAAAATCGCCGGTTCTTTTGTTCATTGGCTGCTGAATCACAAGAGGCGGATATATAAGCATCTGCCTGATAATATGAATAGAGTTCAGCTTTTTATATTTATCATCAGAATATGAAATGTCTTTTGGTAATGAGATGACAGCCATTTCAGCACCTGCCGGCACCTGCCTGTAAACTCTAGGATGGCTTCCCGTTATATTCTCCTGAATATGTCGGTACACAGTGCGAATAAGATGAGTCAACTGTTCAATTGTCTCATTGAAAGTTCTGTAGGGTCTTTTATCAAGACGATCGCCTTCTGAGTCATTAATGATAAAACGATCAAAATGGCGCCAGTAATCGTACAGGTACTCAACAAAATTTGCAAGTGCATCAGGATCTTTCAGGAAAGGCCTTGCATTTTCAGAGATATGAGGAACCAGGTTACTTTCGTACTTAACCAGGATAGTAAGTGTCTTAACAAGTTCATTTACTGAAGATTCATTGATATCGCAGTTGTAGAAAATGCACATCAATGGAGAATTCTTCGACTTAAGATTTTCCAGACAGTGATCCAGAACTGACCGGAATTTGTCGCTGGCTAACAGCTCCTCGGCTGTCTCACACATCCTTTCGCGGATATTCAGAACTGCTTTATTACCAATAATACGTAGGGTGCTTTTTTGCATGAGATTATTTAACAATCGGGGCAAAAATATGATAATATTTAATTGAAGATTAGTTTTTACTTAATTATTTTTGTAATATATTTCTCACCGGCTATTAGTTAATGTATGTCTCAAGAACTAGATATGTTTGCAATTCTGCCGGAAGATAAGATTCCGGCTAAAGGAAAGATTCTGATTTCAGAACCATTTCTTCCTGATACTTTCTTTAGCCGGAGCATTGTCTATCTTACAGACCATACCCCTAAAGGGTCTGTTGGTTTCATTCTCAACAAGAAAATAGATATGACACTCGATAACGCCATTACCGGTTTTGAAGGGTGGAATGAAAAGCTTAATATCGGTGGGCCTGTTGCTCCCGATACTTTACATTACATTCATACAATGGGTGATATGATACCAGGGAGTGTACTTATTGAGGATAATATTTTCTGGGGAGGCGATATAGAAAATATAAGAGATCTCGTAGTTGATGGTAGAATAGCAAGTGCACAGATCAGATTCTTTCTGGGTTATTCAGGTTGGTCCGCTGGCCAGCTTGAACGTGAACTAAAGGAGGATTCATGGGTAATTGCCAAGGTCAGGCCCGAGGTTATTTTGAATAACAGGGGTGAAGATGCGTGGAAAAGGGTGTTGAGGAGCTTCAATAATAAATACAGGATCTGGGCTGACTTTCCAGACTCACCAGAGATGAATTAAAGGTGTAATATTTTGTAAACAAGTTCTTTCAGCAAATCACCAGGTTCTGTTCCCGGATCACCATAACCTTTTGATCTCATATCATACGTACGCAACATACTGATGATTTGTACTGTCTTTGAGACATTGTATCTCATTGCCGAATTTTCATATTCCTTAACAAAGAAAGGATTTACCTTCAATGCTGCTGCTACATTATTCTTCGATTTATCAGTTAGATAATGAAATGTAAGTAGTTTACTGAAGTAAGTAAAAAGAGATGATATTGTTAGTGTGAGAGGATTGTCTTTTGGATTATTGGCAAAATAGTGAACGATCATGTTTGACTTCCTGATGTTTTTTTCGCCAATGGCCTTCTGAAGTTCAAAATTGTTATAATCTTTACTTATCCCAATGTTCTTTTCGATAAGGGTAGTGGTAATCGTTGGCTTACCTTCAGGCAAAGTGATAATTAATTTATCAAGCTCATTAACAATCTTATGCAGATCTGTTCCGAGGTATTCTGTAAGCATGGCACTTGCATTAGGATCTGTTTTTATTCCTTTCAGCATAAGATATCTCTCAATCCAGCCAGCGATAAGGTAGTCTTTGACTCTAGCCGATTCAAAATATACGCCATTATTTTCAAGAGTTTTGAAGAGTTTTGTTCTTTTATCCAGGGTCTTATACTTATAGCAGATAACCAGTATTGTGGAGTTGAGAGGTTTCTCAAGATAAACAACCAGGTCTTCAATCTTCTTAAGCGACTGTGCCTCTTTTATAATAATCACCTGATGACTCGACATCATCGGGAAGCGACGGGCAAGATCTATTATTGAAGGTATATTTGTATCATCGCCATAGAGCATCATCTGGTTAAATGATTTCTCTGCTTCTGGCAATACTTTCTCTTCAATAAAATCAGAAATAAGATCTATATAGTAGGGTTCCTCTCCGGCAAGAAAATAAACCGACTTGAAAATCCTGTTCTTAAGATCAGACATTATCTCTTCGAAGGTGGCTGCCATAGTCAGAATTTCAGATGTTTTACTGAAACGCCGTTTTCCTTAATCTCTCTTAGTGAGTCGATACCTATTTTAAGGTGCATATCAACATAATCATTAGTCACTTTAATGTCGCTGGCTTCGGTCTTGATACCCGTAGAGATCATAGGCTGGTCAGAAACAAGAAGCAGAGCTCCTGTTGGTATTTCATTTGCAAAACCGACTGTGAATATTGTGGCAGTTTCCATGTCTATTGCCATGGCCCTGGTCTTGATAAGGTACTTCTTAAACCTGTCGTCGTATTCCCACACCCTCCTGTTTGTTGTATAGACAGTTCCTGTCCAGTACTCCCTGTTATACCTTGTGATAGTGGCCGAGATAGCACTTTGCAGCTTAAATGCCGGTAGTGCAGGTACCTCGTTTGGAAGATAATCGTTTGAAGTTCCGTCACTTCTGATTGCAGCAATCGGGAGAATAAGATCTCCAAGAGTATTCTTCTTCTTTAACCCGCCACATTTACCCAGAAAAAGTACAGCATTTGGATCTACAGCACTAAGTAGATCCATTATGGTAGCTGCATTGGGACTACCCATTCCAAAGTTGATAATAGTTATTCCGTCAGAAGTGGCACTTGGCATATTATTCTCTTTTCCTTCAACAGGTACATTATTCCATTTGGCAAACAGATTCACATAATAGTTGTAATTGGTAAGAAGAAAATATTTACCAAATGTGCCAATAGCTTTACCAGTATATCGCGGAAGCCAGTTATTAACAATTTCCTCTTTGGTCTTCATAACTTGTTTTCAGTTAATGTTTATCTCAATATATTTGTGGTAAAATATGTAACCACAAACACAAAGGTTTCACAAAGGACCACGATGGTAAAAAATAAAACCTTAGGCTCAAAAATACAAAACTAAGTTGAGACAATTAAACCTGCCGGAATATTCATTCAGAATTTCCGGGAAAGAGGGGTCAGAAATGATCCTCGATCAGTTAAGGAAAAAGTATGTCAGACTCACACCTGAGGAGTGGGTACGACAGAATTTCATCCAGTATCTCATAAACGAAGGCAGTTATCCTCCAGGACTTATTGGAGTCGAGGTGATGTTCAATCTGAACAAACTGAAACGAAGGGTCGACATCCTGGTCCACAACAGAGCAGGTAAACCTGTGCTCATTGTTGAATGCAAGGCTCCTGAGATTGCGGTTAACGATAAGGTGTTTGATCAGATTGTCGTTTATAATCTGGGCTTGAAGGTGCCTTTTATTGTAGTTACCAATGGATTGGATCATTATGCCTGCAAAATTGATTTTGAGACTAATAGATATGAATTTCTGCTCGCAATACCACTTTATGAAGATCTGCTGCAATGATTAAAGTTTCATGCGCTGTCATAAGGAACGAAGATAATGAAGTGCTGATTGTCCAGAAAGGAGAGGCAACTGATCATCCTTTAAAATGGGAGTTTCCGGGCGGAAAGCTGGCTAAAGGGGAATCAGGCGAAGAGTGCATAATCAGGGAAATAAAGGAAGAGCTCTCGATGGATATTGTAATTTGTGGAAGTCTTCCGGAAGTCAGGCATGATTATGGTTTTAAGCAAATCATACTGATCCCGTTCATTTGTGATACACTTGATGAATTGCCAGTTCTTTCCGAACATCTTGCATACAGATGGATAGTGCCGGAAGATTTGAAGTCAATTGATTTTTCTGAAGCAGATATACCTGTCGCTGAGAGCTATTATGCCCTGGTAAAAAATGAAAATGGCAACAGTGTGACAGACATGCCGGAGGATAAGCAGTTTTACTCGACCGACCAGGAACTTCAGGATATGGTAAACAGAATGATTAGCATGAAAGAGGCTGAATGGATTGCCACCTCTGCTATCGAGAATCCTGCGATATTTAAAAAAATATTTGAATATTCATTTTCATCAGATAAGAAACTTGCTTTCAGGGCATCATGGACACTGTCAAAGATATGCGACAAGTTTCCGGGTCTCATCTATCCTTATCTTCCGGAAATTATTAACAGGTTGGGTGAAATTGACAATGAGAGCTCCCAGAGATCATTTCTCAGGATTATCTCATTAAGCGATTTTGCAAAAATCACTGTAAAACACCATGGCATCCTTGCGGAACACTGTTTTGCGGCATTAAGATCGGGTTTTTCAGCAATAGCCATTAAGGCATATTCAATGGAGATACTCTATAATCTTGTTATAATCTATCCTGAATTACTTAACGAGCTGACCTCCACTATTAACCTGCTTGAAGGAGAAGGTTCTGCCGGTGTTATAGCCAGGGGAAATATGATCCTTAAGAAGCTGGCAAAAACACCTATAAGCCCGAGATCCAGTCTGAAATAATTTTAAGTACGTCAGGCGAAAAGGTTTCTTCAATATTCCCATACTCTGAGGGGAGTCCGGTTGTTGAATGCTGAAAGAGATGATTCAGTCCATCAAGCCTGACTGTTTTAACTTTCTGATTACCACCTGAATTAAGTGCTTTTTCAATGGCAGGTAAGTTAACATCTGCCGCAACCTGAAGATCTTTTGAACCGTTAAGTGCAAGAACCGGGCAGCTTACCTTCTTCCAGTATTTTGCAGGATCAGTAAACATAAAATATCTCAACCACGTTAATCCTGAAGGATTCAGGCTCCCTTGGATCTGCTTAAGATTTTTTTCTGTTTCCTCTGGTGAAGTTTTCTGCTTAATAAGGATCTTTTTATACTCCTCAAGCATTTTATCCGATGCTTTCTTATTATCAGACTCCTTCCTCAATACGGTGAACAGCTTTTTATTAATTGAAGTATTCTCAACAATCTGTTTCTCATCTAATCCCGAAGCTCTGCTAATATCGGCACCCTGAGTGTGTATGATCTGTTCCCCTTTTACACCTGTTCCGGCGAGTGAAACAATAAATGCAATCTCTTTATTTGAAGATGCCACAATAGGAGCAATGAGGCCTCCCTCACTATGTCCAATTAATCCGATTGCCTTTGGATTAATATTCGGATTGTTTTTTAGGAAGCCGAATGCAGCTTCCACATCAGTTGCGAAATCAGCCGACGTTGCATCCAATTGACTTCCCTGAGATTTACCGACACCCCGATCATCGTATCTCAGAACTGCTATTCCATTACGCGTCAGATAATCAGCAATAACAAGGAAGGGTTTATGTGCCATAAGTTCCTCATCCCTGTTCTGAGCTCCGGATCCGGTAATCATCACAACTGCCGGAAAAGGCCCCTTGCCAGCAGGCAAGGTTAATGTACCAGCCAGTTTAATATTGAATTTATCGTTATTAAAGGTAACATTCTCAGCCGTATACGGGAATGGCGCTTTAGGTTCCTGTGGCCTGTTCAGTTCGAATGTGGCCGCTAACTTAACAATATTAAGCGGAAGAGAATTGCCTGCCTGCTTCCATGTGCCTTCAATCAGCGTATCATTTTTTACAGTTCCATTATACTCGGCAAGCATCATGGGTGCAACAATCCTGAGAGTTTCACCAGTGTAAGTGACTTTCCCCATCATTATGTTTTTTGCCCCCTGATCGGGACTGTCGAGAGTTGCAGAAAGAGTGTCTCTTCCTGTAAGAGAAATGTTAAAAACAATTCTAAGTTCAATAGCACCTGTATTTATCTTCCCAAGCCACGAGCCTGTAATAGTCTTATAATCAAGAGTCTGTGAATAAGTGGAATGTGATATAATTAACAGATTGACAGTAATTAACAGAATGAGTATTTTTTTCATTACATTTTTTTGAGTATCAAAGATATTATAATATTGAATAAATATCTACTGCTGGTGCCGATTTGCAATCGGTGCCTTTATAGATTGACAAGCACGTATCATAGATCGGCTCCAGCATTGTGGTTTCAACTTCTCATCAATTCGATATTTCTTTTGTACTTTTGCAGTTCATTTTGAACTTAATTAGATGAGAATTGTCGATACAAAAGGACTGCTGTGTCCGGCCCCATTGATTGCAACAAAAAGAGCGCTTAAGGAAACTGCAGCTGGTGATTCATTTGTTGTACTTACTGATAATTATAATTCATTTATTAATGTCAGCCGTTTCTTAAAGGATAATAAAACAGGATTTCAGGTTAGAGAAAAAGATGGAGTCTGGTCGCTGACCATCACAGCAATCTCAGGAGATTTGCTAAAGCCAAATGCAGAAGAATATTGCGAAACTCAAATTGCCCATTTTGAACAGGGTAAGTTCATAGTAGTGATAGGTTCCGATAGAATGGGCGAGGGTGATGAGGAACTTGGTCATCTGCTTATTATCAATTTTATAAAAGCTCTTAAAGATCTCGATAAGCTTCCTCGCAAATTAGTGTTCTATAATAGTGGAGTCAAACTTGTTATAAAGAGTTCACCTGTTATTGAACATTTAAGAGACCTCGAAAAAATGGGTGTGGAGTTGCTTCTATGTTCTACATGTGTAAGTTATTATAAGCTTGAAGATCAGACAGGAGCAGGGATCATAAGTAACATGTATGTTATTGCGGAGGCTATGGCATCTGCAGGAAATATCATAAAACCATGATATGTCAGGAAAAATGAAAGTTGATCTGCTAAAAATGGTTGAGCATGGCGGCTGTTCGTCAAAGATCTCTCCCAAAATGTTGGAAGAGATCCTCAAATATCTCCCGCTGCCTGAAGATCCGAATATTCTCGTTGATGTTGATACTCATGATGATGCAGGTGTTTACAAGGTAAATGATGATCTTGCACTTGTTTTTACCACTGACTTTTTTCCTCCGGTTTGCAGCGATCCTTATGAATTTGGCCAGATCGCAGCTGCAAACTCAATAAGCGATGTTTATGCAATGGGTGGTGATCCGGTTATTGCTTTAAACATTATGATGTTTCCGGCAGGAAAGTTGCCTATGGAAGCATATGCTGAAATACTCAAAGGCGGATTTGATAAAGCTACTGAAGCAGGTGTAAGAATAATAGGTGGCCATACAATAGATGATTCTCCTCCAAAGTACGGTCTTGCTGTTTTAGGGTATGTTCATCCAGAGAAAGTACTAACCAATTCAGGTGCCAGGCCCGGAGATTCACTTATTCTTACAAAGCCGATTGGTACCGGAATAATTATGGCAGGTCAGCGACTGGGGATAAGCTCTGATAATGACATAGTTAAGGCAAAAAAGCTGATGAAACTCATTAATAAGTCGGGTGCAGAAGTTATGAAGAAATATAACCTCAGGGCAGCAACTGATATCACTGGATTTGGTCTTGCTGGTCATGCTCTTAAGATGTCAAAAGCAAGCAATGTCTCTATCAGGTTGAATATGGAAAAGGTACCATTGATTGGCAGCGTGTATAACCTGATTGACGAAGGATGTATCCCGGGTGCTTCGTTCCGGAACCTCGAATATGTTGAGGATTTTCTTCATGTCAGCGAGGGGCTCGACTACAATCTGAAGATGGCTGCATTTGATGCGCAAACCTCAGGTGGATTGCTTATGTGTGTCCCTTCAGATAAAGCTCTTGAAATATTAAGTGATTTGAAAAATGCAGGGCTTTCTGAATCTGAAATTATAGGTATGGTTACTGAAAAAAAGGATAAACACTTGTATTTGATTAATTGATTAGAGACGCTATGCATGGCGTCTCTAATCTTATATGATTACATGATTATTCTTCAGTCCGATTAAAATCCCGGTTGTCTCCTCCTTTTGTCTTTCTCATTAATGGGATTGGCATCCAAGACCCAGATACCCCGTCCATGAGTGGCAATAATTATCATATTATCGCGAGGATGTATAGCAAGGTCATGTACATATGCATACGGCAGGTTACCAAGTACTTCCCACTTCTTACCTCCATCTTTTGTGACAAACACACCGGCATCAGTACCACAATAAAGAATAGATGAATTAACCGGATCTTCTCTGATTACATTTACAGGACCAAC
>Ga0172368_10005973_pt1 | contig 13341 bp, 14 predicted proteins | sample Lak11m_FD_114540 | JGI IMG/M metagenome (GOLD analysis project Ga0172368, IMG submission 114540) | Freshwater microbial communities from Kabuno Bay, South-Kivu, Congo - kab_022012_11m | ecosystem: Environmental > Aquatic > Freshwater > Lake | place: Democratic Republic of the Congo: South-Kivu...
CGCCGCCCGCACCTTGGGCGTCGTCGTCGCTTGGCTGTGAAGATGGATCAGCATGCCCGTGCCCCGTCCCGGTTTGCGGGAAAACAGTCCCCCGGACTGTTTTCTATCCCGCTGCACTCCCTCCGCACCGATCTTGCCATGAACAGGGAAGATCGCCGAGGGGAAATGTGATCATCCGGGATCAAATAGCTATGCGCACAGGAATTGAGTTTACCGTTTCCGCCTCGGACATCCAGCGTCTTGAGGCGATCATTTCGGCCCCGTCGTCGCCGCAGAAGCATGTCTGGCGGGCCCGGATCGTGCTTTTGACGGGCGAGGGGCTTGGCACGATTGCGATCATGGCGGCGACGGGCAAGGCCAAGACCTGTGTCTGGCGTTGGCAGGCGCGGTTCATGACAGAGGGTGTGGACGGGCTTCTGCACGAAAAGACCCGCCCGCCCGGCATTCCGAAGACCGGGGCGGACAAGGCGGCGGAGGTGATCCGCCTGACGCAGGGTCCGCCGCCGCCGGATGCGACGCACTGGACCTTGCGGGCGATGGCGAAGGTGGTCGGGCTGGCGGCCTCGACGGTGCGCGACATCTGGCAATCGCATGGCCTGGCCCCCCACCGCTGGCGGCAGTTCAAGCTGTCCAACGACAAGGCCTTCGCCGAAAAGTTGCACGATGTGGTGGGGCTTTATGTCGCCCCGCCCGCCCATGCGGTGGTTCTGTCGATGGACGAAAAGTCGCAGATACAGGCCCTTGACCGCACCCAGCCCGGCCTGCCGCTGAAGAAGGGGCGCGGGGCCACCATGACCCATGACTACAAGCGCCATGGCACGACCACGCTCTTTGCCGCGCTGAACGTGTTGACCGGAGAGGTCATGGGCACCCATATGCAACGCCACCGTCATCAGGAGTTCATCCGCTTCCTGGGCCAGATCGAGCGGGACGTCCCCAAGGACAAGGCCATCCACGTGATCCTGGACAATTACGCGGCACACAAACATGCTGCCGTCCAGACCTGGCTTGCCCGCCACCCCCGCTGGACCTTCCACTTCACACCCACATCCAGCTCATGGGCCAACGCCATCGAAGGCTTTTTCGCAAAGCTCACCCGACGACGCCTGAAACACGGCGTCTTCCGATCCGTGACCGAACTCGAAACGGCCATCACCACCTTCATCAACACCCACAACCAAACCGAAGCCAAGCCATTCACCTGGCACGCCAACCCAGACGAAATCATTGCCGCCAGAAATCGGGGGTTCCAAATGTTGGATTCAATCCACTAGCAAAGCGCCAGGGGCTGCGGAATGGCCAAATCCACCGCAGCCGCGGATCGGTCGCGAAAGGCTTTGACAGCCCCACACACTTGTGGCAGTTGGCTTCGACTCTGAGATAGACGCGCACGGAAGGAGTATTCCATGCCCAAGGACGAATGGGGCGTCAAGCGCCTCTGCCCGCATTGAAACAGCCGCTTCTATGACTTGCGGCACGACCCGATGACCTGCCCGGAATGCGGCCACAGCTTTACCGCCGACAGCCTGATCGCCGGTCGCGGCCGGACCCTGATCGCTGAAAAGGCCCCGGTCAAGTAGGTCGATCTCGAAGTTGACGATCTGACCGATGACGAAGAAATCGCCGATGACAACAGCGATGCCGATCTCGATGATGATCTTCTCGAGGACGACGGCGACGACGACGTTTCGCTCGACGAAATCGCCGATGTGGCCGGCACGGACGACGAATAAAATCAGGCCGGACCGGGACCGAAGGGCGCGGGAATTTTCCGCGCCCTTTTGCTTTGCAGGGCGCGCCGGTGAAAGCCACGCGCGCCCATACCTTTCACTTGCGCGCCCCCGCAGCCATGCCTATATCGCCCCACGCGGGCCAGAAGCCCGAGACCTCCGGTGGGGCCATAGCTCAGTTGGGAGAGCGCTTGAATGGCATTCAAGAGGTCAGCGGTTCGATCCCGCTTGGCTACACCAAACATTCCCTGACATAGCTTGATCCTGCCCGGCCGCCGCTCAGGCCGCGCCGGCGGCCAGGTGCTCAAAAAGGCGTGCGACCGCCTCCGCGCCGGGATCATTGTGGCCTTGCAGTTTTGCCGCGGAGATGTAGCTCGCCCGGCCGGCTTTTGCCTTGGTGATGCTGGCCGTGAAGTTCGCACCCGCCCGCGCGGCCTTGGCCGCAGCAGCAAACCCGTCGGGCACGGCGTCGAAAGCCGGCAGAAGCGCATCGATCATGGTCCTGTCGCCGGGGCGCGCGCCGCCGACCTGCTGAATCCGGTCGAGACCGGACTTCAGGGCGCCAAGCGCATCCTCGCCGCTTGCCGAGGCGTCGCCGGCGGCGGCAAAGAAGATCGCAAGGAGAACCCCGGAAGAGCCGCCCATGGTCTGGCTCAGTTCCTGTCCGATCGCGCGGTAAAGTTGGGTGAGATCGGCCAGGGGCAGCCGGTCGAGCGCCTCGATCAGCGCCCGCGATGCGGTGGCGAGGGTGCTTCCGGTGTCACCGTCACCCGATTTGGCGTCAAGCGCGTTGAGATCGGCCTCGGCGGCGATGAGAATGCGACAGCAGCGCTCGATAAAGGCCCGCGTCGCATCGTTCTTCGATGGCATCGGCTGAATCGGGGTCAGCCCGTCGGGAAGCGGCTGCACCGCAACCGGGCCGACTGCGAGGCATCCGGGCCAGGCCCAGGGCGCAACGGCGGCGGACAGGGCAGCCTCATCAGCCTGGGTCACCGGCAGCAGCGACACCGAATATCCCTGCATGTCGAGCGAGGTCATCATCGGCGCGGGCCCGACCAGCCAGCGGATCTGCGCGCCGATGCGCGACTGCACGAGTTCCTCGGCCAGAACCGCCATCTCCAGCGGCATCGCGCCGCCGAGGTTGTTCAGCAACGCAACATGCGGTCCCGGACCGATGTTGGGCGCGAGCCGGTCCACGACCATCGCCATCGCGTCGCGCGCCGAACGGAAATCGACCTGCTCGATGCCGGCCTCGCCGTGAATGCCAAGGCCGAGTTCCGCCTTGCCCGGTGCAATCCGATCCTCCTTGGGCGATCCGGGGACCGTGCAGGTGTCGAGCGACATGCCGATCGAGACAGCACTGGCGATGACGCGCCGCGCCGCCTCGGTGACAGCGTCAAGCCCGGCACCCTGATCGGCCAAAGCGCCCGCGATCTTGTGCACGAACAGCGTTCCGGCCAGGCCCCGCGCCTGCGGCAGATCCGGCAGCGCGATGTCATCGTCAACGACGACCATGTTGACGCGCAACCCGAAGGCGCGCGCACGCTCCGCAGCCAGCCCGAAGTTCAGCCTGTCGCCGGTGTAGTTCTTCACGATCAGCAGGCACCCGGCCTTGCCGGTGACCGCCAGGATGCCGGCCAGCACCGCGTCCACCGATGGCGAGGCGAAAACGTCGCCGCAGACCGCCGCCGTCAACATTCCCTGACCGACATAGCCCGCGTGCGAAGGCTCGTGCCCCGAGCCGCCGCCCGAGACCAGCGCAACCCTGGACTTGTCCCAGTCGGTCCGCATGACAACCCTGATGTGAGGGTAGCCGTCGAGCCGGGCAAGGCGCCCGCCCGCGGTCCGCAGCATGCCGTCGATCGCCTCGGTGACAAGGCTTTCCCTGGTGTTGATGAACTGCTTCATGCGTGTCCTCCTCAGGCGACGCGCCGACCGGCGGCGTCGAAATAGAGCGGGTTGCGTGGTGCGATGGCGATGATGTCGCCGGGTTCGGTGCGGGTATGGGCGTCGGTCAGCGTGACGATGTCATGTCCGTCGAGCCGCAGGTGGAGCCGGGTCTGGTCGCCGAGCCGCTCCACGCGCAACACCTCGCACGGCTTGCCGTCGCCCTGCGCGACATGCTCGGGCCGCAGTCCGATGGTGCTGGCGCCGACCGGGGCACCGGGAAAGAGGCGGGCCGGAAGGGCATTGATGCGCGGCAGGCCAAGACGGGTCGCGACATAAAGGCTGACCGGGTTCTCATAGATCTCGCGCGGCGGCCCGAACTGGACCAGCCGGCCTTGGTCGAGCACGCCGACATGGGTCGCCATCGTCATCGCCTCGATCTGATCGTGAGTGACATAAAGTAACGTTGCGCCAAGCTCTTGCTGGACTCTCTTCAACTCGATTCTCAACTCGGCGCGCAGCTTTGCGTCGAGCGAGGACAGCGGTTCGTCCATCAGGTGGAGCGACGGCTCGCGCACCAGGGCGCGGCCGATCGAGACACGCTGCATCTCGCCGCCGGAAAGCTGCGTCGCCTTGTTGTCGAGCTTGTGGGAGATATGCAGGATCTCGGCCACCGCACCGATCTTGCGGGCGATCTCGGCCTCGGGCGTGTTCAGGATCGGCGAGCGCAGCGGAAAGGCGAGGTTTTCGCGGACCGTCAGGTGCGGATAAAGCGAGTACTGCTGAAACACCATGGTCACGTTGCGCTGCGCCGGAGTCTCGCGCACGACAGAGCGCCCGTCGATCAGGATGTCGCCCTCGTCCGGCACCTCAAGCCCCGAGATGAGCCGCAGCACCGTGGTCTTGCCGGCACCGGTCGGACCAAGCAACACGACGAAAGCGCCGTTCGGAACGGTCATCGAGACATCCGCGGCCGCCACGGTTTTTCCGAATGATTTCGTAATGTTATGGAGTGAGATCTCAGACATGCGCAAGCACCCCCCGGTTCAGGTCCGACCGCAACGCCCGCCCGGTCTGCTGATCGAACAGCATCACCGTTGCGCCATTGAAATCGAGACCGACGGTTTCGCCGGGGCGCGTCGGCTGGTCCGAGGGAATGCGGGCCTTCACCTGGCCGTTCGGCGTTTCGATCGTGACGATCTGCGTCGTCCCCAGATATTCCGTCGCGCGGACCCTGCCGCGATAGGGCGCCGCGTCGGAAAGGTGGATGTGTTCGGGGCGGACGCCGTAGACCATCTCGCCCTCGAACGGCTCTCGCGCGACCGGGGCGGGAAGCGCCTGATGGTGCAGCGTGACGCTGGTGCTGCCGGGCTGAACTGCGCCGCGGAAGCGCAGGAAGTTCATCGAGGGCGAGCCGATGAAGTCGGCGACGAACATCGTCGCGGGTTTGTCATAGATGTCCTGCGGGGCCCCAAACTGTTCGATAACCCCATGATTCATAACGACGATCTTGTCGCCCATCTGCATCGCTTCAAGCTGGTCATGGGTGACATAGACCGTCGTCGCGCCCATCCGGTCATGCAGGGCGCGCAGTTCCTGGCTCATGTGTTCGCGGAACTCCGCGTCGAGCGCGCCGAGGGGTTCGTCCATCATGAAGGCCTTGGGGTTGCGCACGATGGCGCGACCGAGCGCCACGCGCTGGCGGTCGCCACCCGAGAGCCCGCCGACCGGACGGTTGAGGATGCCTTCGATCCCGAGGATCTTCGCAACCTCACCGACACGCGCGCGGACCTGAGCGCGGGACATGCCCTGGCTGATCAGCGGATAGGAAATATTGGCCCGGACATTCATATGAGGATAGAGCGCGAACATCTGGAAAACAAAAGCAATATCGCGCTCTGACGCGGGCCGTTGGCCGACCTCCTCGCCGTCGATCCAGATCTCACCGCTGGTCGGAAGCTCAAGCCCGGCGATCATCCTGAGCGTCGTCGTCTTGCCGCAACCGGAGGGGCCAAGGAGCATGAAGAACTCGCCATCTTCGATCCTGAAGGACGACGACTGAACCGCGGTGAAGGTGCCGAATTCCTTGCGGAGATTCCTGATGACGATCTCGGCCATGCTTACTCCGGGAAGTGACTGACGACGATGAACATGACGGTTCCGGTCAGGGTGACAAGGAAGGACCAGGTATAGGCCCAGAGCGCGAAAGGCTGCATCAGCATCACGACCCCGAGAGCGATGAGGATGCTTGCCACCATCTCCCAGGGGCCGCGACGGAGCCGCATGAGGTCGGCGAGAAAGCTAATCATGGCGATTTTCCCTTCGTCCCGCATCCGTCCCGCCGGCGTATGGCATCCGTCCCGACACGCGTCCCGCAAAGCCGCTCATTTGCGTACCGCCCCGAAGGTGATCCCGCGCAGCAGATGTTTCCTGAGGAGGATGGTGAAGACCATCACCGGCAGAAGGAAAAGCGTCGCCCCTGCGGCCACGGCGGGCCAGTCCTTGCCGACGCCGATGATCGTCGGGATGAAGGGCGGCGCGGTCTGCGCGGTGCCCGAGGTGAGAAGCACGGCAAAGGCGTATTCGTTCCAGGCGAAGATCAGGCAGAAGATCGCCGTCGAGGCGATGCCGGTCGCGGCCTGCGGCAGCACGACCTTGCGGAAGGCCTGGAACCGGGTGTAGCCGTCGATCAGCGCCGCCTCTTCGTATTCGCGCGGAATCTCGTCGATGAAGCCTTTCAGGAGCCAGACCGCGAGCGAGATGTTCACCGCCGTGTAGAGCAGGATCATCCCGAGATGGGTGTCGCTGAGGCCCAATGTGCGGAACATCAGGAAGATCGGGATCGCGACGGCGATCGGCGGCATCATCCGCGTCGAAAGGATGAAGAACAGCAGATCGTCCTTGAGCGGCACCTTGAAGCGCGAGAAGGCGTAAGCCGCCAGCGTGCCGAGGACGACGCTGAGGAAGGTCGAGCCGAAGCCGATGATGACAGAGTTGAGGAACCGCTCGCCGTAGCGCGAGGGGCCGGAGATGACCATGTCGTATTGACGCACGATACGGTCGTACCAGGTATCGGGCGGGCCAAGCGCCTCAAGCGCTTCGGGCGCCATCCGGGTGCGGGTGGTGAAGAGGTTGACGTAGCCTTCGAGCGTCGGCTCGAACACCACCTTCGGCGGATAGGCGATGGCGTCGGCGGGCGTCTTGAACCCGGTCGCGATGATCCAGAGAAGCGGCAGCAGCGTGACCATTGCGTAAAGGATGACCAGCACGCCCGCGACCCATTTCTGCCGCCGCGACGGCTCGGTGATGGAATAGCTGCTCATCTTTCCTTCACCTTGTTCAGGAGTTTCACATAGATCGAGGCGAGGCCGAAGACGGTCACGAAAAGGATGATGGCATAGGCCGAGGCATAGCCGGTGCGCCACTTCTCGAAGGCCTCGCGCTTGAGGTTTATCGAGGTCAGCTCGGTCGTCGAGCCTGGCCCGCCGCCGGTAAGCTGCACGACAAGATCGAACATCTTGAAGTTCTCGATGCCGCGGAAAAGCACTGCAAGCATGAGAAAAGGCAACACCATCGGCACCGTGATCGTCCAGAACTGGCGCCACGGCGAGGCGCGGTCAATCGCGGCGGCCTCATAGATGTAGTCGGGGATCGAGCGCAGCCCGGCGAGGCAGATCAGCATGACGAACGGCGTCCACATCCAGGTATCGACGATGACGATGGCCCAGGGCGCGAGGCTGACCGAGCCGATCATGGTGAAGGACGAGGGATCGACACCGCCGAAGAAGCCGACCACATAGTTGAAAAGGCCGATCTGCGGTTGATAGAGAAAGGTCCAGAAGTTGCCGACGACGGCCGGCGACAGCATCATCGGCAGCACGATGATCGTGGTCCAGAGATCGTTGCCGCGGAACTTCCGGTTGATGAGCCAGGCCAGCGCGAAGCCGATCATCACCTGCAGAACGAGGGTCCAGATCAGGAAATGCGCCGTCGCCTGCATCGTCCGCCAGATGTCGGGATCGGTTAGGATGCGTTCGTAGTTCCTCAGTCCGACCCATTCGATATCCGCACTCGCCCGGTTGGCGCGGTAGTTCGTCAGGCTGAGCCGGATGGTCCAGACCAGCGGAAAGATGTTGATCGCCAGAAGCAGGGCAATCGTGGGCGCCACGAAGATCCAGGCCAGGGTCCGGTCTGAAAGCCCGCGGATACGGCGAGCAAGGCCGGGTGGTGTGGCGGCGGCAACACGCGTCATCGGGGATTGGGTCATGCTGATCTCTCGGGCAGGGGGCACCGGGGCCACGAGGGGCGGCCCCGGTGCGGGTGACCGAAAAGCGCCGTCAGAGCTTGCCTTCGTCCTGGAAGATCTCGGTCCAGTCCTGCACCAGACCGTCAAGCGCCTCGCGGGCGGTGCCTTCGCCGGCCACGACGTATTTGTGGACGCGGTCCTGCATGGCAAGCATCAGTTCGGCATAGGCAGGCTCGGCCCAGAAGTCCTTGACGATCGCCATGGAGTCGAGGAAGGCCTGATTGAACGCCGTCTTGCCGGGGTAGTCGGGCGCCTCGACCACCGAGCGCATCGCCGACGCGCCGCCCATCGCGGTCCAGCGCGCCTGAATCTCGGGCTGGGCGAACCACTTGATGTAGTCGAGCGCCGCCGCCTGCTGACCGGAGCTGGCCACGACCGAGATGCCCTGACCGCCAAGCTGGGCAAACTGACCCTTCGGCCCCGGCGGGTTGGCGAAATAGCCGGTCTTGCCGCCGCCCACATTGGCATCGCTTTCAAAGCCCGGCCAGGTGAAGGCGAAGTTCATCTGGAGCGCGACCTGGCCCGACTTGAAGGCGTCGATACCCTCGCTCATGTAGCCGTTCGAGGACCCCGGCGGCACGCAGCAATCGTAGAGCGACTTGTAGAATTCGAGCCCCGCCACCGCGTCGTCGGAGTTCACGAAGCCCTCCATCTCATAGGGCTTGGCCGGATTGTCGTAGAGAAAACCGTAGTTGTAGAGCGCATTGGTCACGCCCATGGTGATCCCTTCCGAGCCGCGCTCGGTATAGATCGAGGCGCCGTAGACGGTGGTGCCGTCGATCACCCGGCCCTGGAAGAATTCGGCGACCTCCTTCAGTTCGGCCTGCGATTTCGGCACATCGAGATCGCGGCCGTATTTCGCGCGGAATTCGTCCTGCAATTCGGGCCGCGCGAACCAGTCCTTGCGGTAGGTCCAGCCGACGACGTCGGCAAAGGCCGGAAGCGCCCAGTAGTTCGGGGTGTTCTTCGGCCATTCGGCATAGCCGACGACCGTCGCCGGCAGGAAATCATCCATCGTGATGCCGTTGGCGTCGAAGAAGTCGTTGAGCTTGACATACCAGCCATTCTCGGCGGCACCGCCGATCCACTGGCTGTCGCCAATCATCAGGTCGCAAAGCTGGCCCCCGGAATTGAGCTCGTTCAGCATCCGGTCGGCGAAGTTGGGCCAGGGCACGAACTCGAAGCTCATCTTGTTGCCGGACTGCTGTTCGAAATCCTTGCTGAGTTCGACCAGCGCATTCGCCGGGTCCCACGACGCCCAGCACAGTGTCAGGTCTTCGGCCTGCGCCGCGGTGGTCGCGACACCCGACATGGCAGCCATGCAGGTGGCCACTAAAAGCCCGTTCGTCTTCATTGGTTGTTCCTCCCTGTGTGCGACCGGCGGGCGACGACTCGACGTCGCGTTTCCGGTCATGCGGGGACGGTAGTTGAGGGACTGGCCTGCCGTAAAGCATTTTTTGAGGTGCGTACCTCATTTCTTGCCGACGGTGATGGAGCGCGGGCCGCCTCCAATCAATCTACTGATATTGTTTGATTTTTCAGACGACGCCAGGGGCGGCGCCAAGGCAGGCACACCTGCGCCGGGGTCAGGGCCGGGCGCCAAGGGCGGCGCCGGGCTGTTTGCGTCGCGCGAATCAGTCCGGGCACCAGCCGCCTGTAAGGGCAGGTTTTCCTTCAGGATGATCTCGATCCGGATGCGCTCCTGCGCCTCGAAGATGCCGACCCCGTCGCACTTGGCGCGCAGGACGCGCAGGGCGCTACGCACAAGATGGCCGACATTCTGGGTGATCACGGCGCTGAGTTCATCGGCGATCAGCGCCTGCCGCGTGACCGGCGTCAGTTCATGCGCGATGACGACAAGACCGGAAAGCCGCCCACTGTCGCGCAACGCCGCCAACAGCGCGCGGTTGCCCGGCCCCATCGAATAGACGCCGACGAGATCGGAATGCGCGGCCATGGCATGGCGCACGACCGTCCCCATCCGGCCGGCATCGTCGCGCGATTCGATCGAGGGCAGGATCACGAGACCGGGAAAGCTTTCGGCCATGACCCGGTCGAAGCCGAGGCGACGCTCGATACTGTCGCGGGCCAGCATGGAATTGGTCACGATCAAGACTTTACCCGGCCCGGACCGGGCAAACCGGCCCATAAGGACGGCCGCCGTCCGGCCTGCGGACAGGCTGTTGACGCCAACAAAATGGTCGCGCCCCGAGGTCGGAAGATCGGATACCAGGGCGACAACCGGCACCCCGGCCGCCTTCAGATGCGCCACCGCGTCGCGGACCTGAGGCGTTTCCGGCGCCATGATCGCGAGGCCGTCGATCTCGACCGGGCTGAGGGAATTGAGCGCGCGAACCACCGAATGCGGGTCCTGCGCATCAACCGGCACGATCCGGACAAAGACCCGGTCGGCCACATGCGCGTCGGTCGCCTCTTTCAGCGCGGCCTTCAGCGTATCGACAAACTGACTGTCGCCCTCGGGCAGCACGAAGGCAAAGCGATACTGCCGCTGGCGGGCCAGATTGGCGGCATAGGTATCACGCACATAGCTCAGACTGCGGACCGCATCATGGACCCGTGCCACCGTCTTGTCGCGCACCCCCGGCCGCGCGTTCAGAACCCGGTCCACCGTCGCAAGGCTGACGCCGGCGACCTTCGCAATATCGTGGACCGTGGGCTTTGACATCGGCTTCCTCCTCGCGCCCAAGGTAGGGTGAAGGCCTGAGGTACGTCAATCAGCATGGTGCGGGTCGTCGCGCGCGGCGCGACCCCCTTGGCCCGCGGCGATGGCCGGGGTATCACGGCGGTCCGCACCCAGAGGAGGCCGCCCGTGACCACACCCGCCGAGCGCATTGCCGCGACCATCGCCCGCGAGATCAGCGCGAGCGCGCGACAGGTGGCGGCTGCGGTCGGGCTTCTGGACGACGGCGCGACGGTTCCCTTCATCGCGCGCTACCGCAAGGAGGCGACGGGCGGGCTGGACGATACCCAGCTTCGCACCCTCGCGGAGCGGCTTGGCTATCTGCGCGAGATGGAGGCGCGGCGGACGACCATCCTGCAGTCGATCCGCGATCAGGGCAAGCTGAGCGATGAGCTCGCCCGCGCCATCGCGGCAGCCGAGACCAAATCCGCGCTCGAGGATATCTACCTGCCCTTCAGGCCGAAGCGCCGCACCCGCGCGATGATCGCCCGCGAGAACGGGCTTGAGCCCTTGCTGCGCGCGATCCTTGCCGACCGCGGCACGGCCCCCGAGACGCTGGCCGCCGCTTATCTGACCGACGCGGTTGCGAGCGTGAAGGAGGCGCTCGACGGGGCGCGGGACATCCTGGCGGAAGACCTGAGCGAGAATGCGCGCTTCTGGGCCGCCTGCGCGACTTCATGCAGGCCGAGGCGCTGATCTCGGCCCGGGTGGCGCCGGGCAAGGAAGAGGCAGGCGCCAAGTATTCATACTATTTCGATCATCGCGAGGGCTGGGCGAGGATTCCGGCGCACCGCGCGCTGGCGCTCTTGCGCGCCGCGAAGGAAGAGATCGTCACCCTCGACATAGCGCCTGACCCGGACACCGGGGCGCCGCGCGCCGTGGCGACGGTTGCCGCCGCGATCGGCATCCACGGCGATGCGCCCGGCGACCGCTGGCTGCGCGACGCCGCCGCCTGGACCTGGCGACGGCATGACGGCGCGTCGGTGGGCTTGGCCGGGCTGAACCTCGGCGTTATCGGGTTGACCGGACATGCCGTCCTTCCGCCCGGCACATTGGGCGTCCTGCATCAGATCCTTTCGGTTCTGCATCTTCAGGCGGGCGGATTCTGGATTGGCAGTCTTCCTTTCGTCCTGACCTTGCTGGGCAAACCCGGCGAAACGAAACTCTTGAAGCGCCTCTCGGTCGTTGGGCACGTCGCGGTGGCAACCGTTCTGCTGACCGGACTTGCAAAGACCGCGATCATCCAGACCTCCCGCCCGGTCTTTGACCCGTCAGTCACATGGAGCCTGCTTCTCGGCATCAAGATTCTGGCCGTCCTGACCATGACCGCGCTGGCGCTGCGCAACCGATATCGCCTTGTGCCGATGGGCGATGCCGGACTTGCCGCCCTGCGTTCCGGCACGTTGGCCGAGATCGTGCTTTCAGTTGCCGTGCTGTCGCTTATCAGCCTGCTTGCGACCCTGTCGCCCTTCGCATCATGACGCGCAGGACGGCTTCCGTTCTGAAGCTGGCCGCCGTGCTAGTGCTGGTCCTCGGGGCAGTGTTCGACATCGGTCTGATGCCAGCGCGCGACGCAGCGGGTGGCACAATCCTTGTCCTCTGTTCGGGCCAGGGGCCGATGCAGATGGTTATGGACCCGGTGACCGGCGTGTTGCACCCGGCGCCGTCCGACCCGCGCAAGGCTGGCGGCTGCGACTGGGCGGGCGTTCACACTTGCGGCCTCGGCGCCATGCCCGTCGCCCTTGTCATGTTCCTGCCTGCAACCGATGCCCCGGAAAGCTGGACCGAAATCTCCTGGCGCGCGACGGGCCGCATCGGTTCCATCTGGGCAAGGGGGCCCCCTTTCCCGGTTTGAGTGAACCCACCTTTTCACCTCAAACCGGAGATCATGATGGTTACCATAGACCAGGGGCTGGACGCCCCTGCGGCGCAGGGCCGCATTCAACGCCTGTATTTCGCCGTCTGGCGCTGGCACTTCTATGCCGCGCTTTACGTCATCCCCTTCCTTCTGATGCTGGCCACCTCGGGCCTAATAATCCTCTGGGTCACCGCGATTTCGCCCGAATACGGGGATTTCATGACCGTGGCCAAGGGCGACAAGGTGCTGAGCCTTGTGGACCAGGAGGCCGCCGCCATCGCCGCCCATCCGGGCAGCACGGTGGACAAGTACATCGCCCCCAATCGACGCGACCAAGCCCGCGATCTTCCGCGTGCAGACGGCGGACGGCGCGATGATGGTGGCGCTGGACCCCTATACCGGCAAGGTCGTGCATGACCGCGCCGAAGACGGCACATGGAATGCCTGGGCGACTTCGCTCCACGGTCAGTTGCTGACCGGCGTCGACAAGGGCTGGGCCGACACCATGATCGAGATGGCGGCCTCGCTGGGCGTGCTTCTGGTCGTCACCGGTTTCTGGATGGCCTGGCCGAGGAATGGTGAGGGCTTCTCGGCGATGTTCCTCCCGCGCTTGCGGGCAAAAGGTCGCGCCTTCTGGAAGTCGACCCACCGGGCGGCAGGCAGCTGGGTCGGGATTGTGCTGATGTTCTTCCTGATCTCCGGCCTCGCCTGGGCCGGGATCTGGGGCGGGCGCTATGTGTTCCATCCCGGATGATCACATAGACCCTCGGCGCTCCGCATTTTTCATGGCAAGATCGGTTCTGAGGGAGTGCAGCGGGATAGAAAACAGTCCGGGGGACTGTTTTCCCGCAAACCGGGA
>Ga0172368_10005974_pt1 | contig 13341 bp, 12 predicted proteins | sample Lak11m_FD_114540 | JGI IMG/M metagenome (GOLD analysis project Ga0172368, IMG submission 114540) | Freshwater microbial communities from Kabuno Bay, South-Kivu, Congo - kab_022012_11m | ecosystem: Environmental > Aquatic > Freshwater > Lake | place: Democratic Republic of the Congo: South-Kivu...
GTCTGCATCGTTGTTTCATCTCGCCGGTTTCCCCGGCCTTTTTCCTTGTCTTCGCTGACTGTCATCTTTATTCAATTTGTAAAGTTCTTTTCGCCGTTTTTAGGCCTTTTCTAAACCGTGCCTAAAATTCTTACATGGCCAGTGCTATAATTTTTGAACGTTGCTGTTTGCTCGAATAAGGAACAAACTTATGATGCGTTTTGACCGTTTTACCGAACGCGCCCAGGAGGCGGCCCAGCGCGCCGCGGAAATTATCCAGCGCTACGGACACAACCAGATCGATACGGAGCACATCCTGCTGGCCATGATCGAACAGCCGCAGGGTGTGATTCCGCAGTTGTTGGAGCTTTTAAAAATCGACGCGAACGCCCTGGCGGAGCGGCTCGATTATATCTTGCGCACCAGTCCGAAAGCCAGCATTTTTGGCGGCGGGGCCGGGCAGATCTTCATCACCCCGCGCGTGAAGCGCATCATCGACCTGGCCAACGAAGAGGCCAACCGCATGAAGGACGAGTATATCTCGACCGAGCACCTCTTCCTGGCCATTATGAGCGAGCGCAATACGCCGGCGGCGCGCCTGCTGGAAGGCGCCGGGATTAACCGCGAGCGGGTCAGCGAGGCGATTTTGCAGCTGCGCGGCGGTCAGCGTGTCTCAGACCCGCAAGCCGAAACGCGCTACCGCACGCTGGAGAAATATTCGCGCGACCTGACCGTCCAGGCGCGCGAGGGCAAGCTTGATCCCGTGATTGGGCGTGATAAAGAGATTTTGCGAGTGATGCAAATCCTTTCGCGGCGCACCAAGAACAACCCGGTCCTGATCGGCGAGGCGGGGGTGGGCAAGACGGCGATCGTGGAAGGACTGGCGCAGAAGATCGCCAGCAACGATGTGCCCGAGATCCTGGCTGGCAAGAAGGTGGTCGCGCTCGACCTGGGCGCTTTGATCGCCGGCTCGCGCTTCCGCGGCGAATTTGAGGAGCGCCTGAAGGCCTGCATCGAGGAGGTGCAGCGTTCGGAGGGCGAGATCATCCTCTTTATCGACGAGCTGCACACGGTGGTGGGGGCTGGCGCGGCCCAGGGCGCGATGGACGCCTCGAATATGCTCAAGCCTTCGCTGGCGCGCGGCGAGCTGCAGTGCGTGGGCGCGACCACTTTGGACGAGTATCACAAGTTTATCGAGAAGGACGCGGCGCTGGAGCGCCGTTTTGCCCCGGTCTATGTGGATGAGCCGAGCATTGAAGACACGATCAAAATGCTGCGCGGCATCCGCGACCGCTATGAAGCGCACCACAAAGTCCATTTTTCGGACGAGGCCCTGGTGGCGGCGGCGCGCCTGTCCTCGCAGTACGTGCCCGACCGGCGCCTGCCCGACAAAGCGATCGACCTGATCGATGAGGCGGCGGCCAAGCTGCGCGTGCTGCTTTACTCGCTGCCGCAGGACTTGAAAACGGCCAAGAGCGAGATCGACCGCCTGGCGGCAGAGGAGGAGCAGGCCGGGTTGGAGCGCGACTATGAGCGGGCGGCTTCCAAAAAGGCTGAGCGTCTGCGCCTGGAATCGCTGTTTCATGAAAAACGCGACAAATGGGAGGCCGAGCACCAGCTGGACGAGGTGGTGGATACGGACGACATCGCCCAGGTGATCGCGCAGTGGACCGGCATCCCGGTCTCGCAGATGATGGAAAGCGAGGCGGAGAAGCTGCTGCACATGGAAGAGCGCCTGCACGAGCGGATTAAGGGCCAGGACGAGGCGGTGCATGCCATCGCCGACGCGATCCGGCGCGCGCGTTCGGGTCTGAAAGACCCGCGCCGTCCGATTGGGTCCTTCATCTTCATCGGGCCTTCGGGGGTGGGCAAGACCGAGCTGGCGCGCCGCCTGGCCGAGTTTATGTTTGGCGATGAAGACGCGCTGGTGCGCCTGGACATGAGCGAATACCGCGAGCAGCACACCGTGTCGCGCCTGTTTGGCGCGCCTCCGGGCTATGTGGGCTACGAAGAAGGCGGACAGCTGACCGAGGCCGTGCGCCGCCGGCCCTATCGCGTGATTCTCTTTGATGAGATCGAAAAGTCGCATCCGGAGGTTTGGAACGCGCTGCTGCAGATTCTCGACGATGGCCGGCTGACCGATGGCCAGGGCCGCGTGGTCGATTTCCGCAATACCGTCCTGATCATGACCAGCAACCTGGGCACGGAATTCGTGCGCAAGGGCGGCACCCTGGGCTTTTTGACCCCCAACGATAGCTCGGAAGACCGCGCCGTGCACGATAAGATCGAAAAAGCGCTCAAGTCGACCTTCCGTCCTGAGTTCCTCAACCGCGTCGATGAAATTATCATCTTCTCGCCTTTGAGCGATGAAGAGATGCTGGCGATCGTCTCCCTGCAGATGCAGGAGGTGCGCGCGCGCCTGAACGAGCACGGTTTGAATGTCGAACTGACCCAGGCAGCCCAGGCCTGGCTGGCCAAGGTGGGCTATGACCCGAACTTTGGCGCGCGGCCGCTGCGCCGGGCTTTGCAGAAATACGTGGAGAGCCCGCTTTCGATCAGCCTGCTTTCGGGCGAGTACAAGAATGGTGATACGGTGGTGGTGGATGTGGAAGACAACAAAGTCGTCTTCCACAAACCTCAGCCTGTTGAGCAGCCATAAGGATCCTTTCAACCACAAAAACGGGGCGCGCAGCGCCCCGTTTTTGTGGTTGGTATATTCCTTGCACAATCCATTATACTTAATCTATGCCACCCACCCCTCAGCAAGTCGCGCTGCTTTCACGCATGCACCTCTTCCGCGGCCTCAACGAAGAGGACATGGCGTTTGCCGCCAGCTGCATGGAGCAGACCAAAGTCAGCGCAGACGCGCTGGTGTTTGAGCAGGGGGAAGAACCGGCCGCTTTCTATATTGTGATGGGCGGGCGGCTCAAGGTGACGCGCTATTCAAAGCGCACTCAGGAAGAAGATATGTTCGGATTCCTGGACGAGGGCGATTTCTTCGGTCTGGATTTGTTCCAGGAAAACCGCCCCAATCAGGTCACGGTTCAGGCCGTCACGGACGTCACGCTGTTGGTGCTGGATATTCCACACGCGCGCGAATTGTTCGAGCGTCTGCCCGAACTGATCCCGCGTTTTCGCCTGATGATCGCCAGCCATAACCTGCAGATACGCACCCCGTTGAACTGGATCAGCCCGGAAGAAACGATTTACTTCATCGGGCAGAGCCACTACATCTATTTGTTGGCCAAACTCGCGCCCTGGTTGATCCCTGGGATTATCATGGCGTCAGCGTTCCTCGCCCTGCTCACCATCCCGCATATGACCGTGTTGCTGCTGATCCTCGGTCTGGGCCTGCTGGTGGCGACTGGCATGTGCATCTGGCACTATGTCGATTGGAATAACGATCATTATGTCGTCACCGGTAAGCGGGTGGTCTTTCAAGAGAAGGTGGTGCTGCTCTATGACAGCCGCCAGGAAAGTCCGATCGAGCAGGTCCAATCCCTTTCTGTAGACACGACCATGGTCGGGCGGATTTTTCATTATGGCAAGCTTGTGATCCGCTCATTCACCGGCACGATCGAGTTTGATGGGATTACCCAGCCGCAGGATGTGATGGCGCTCATCCAGGAAATGCAGAAGCGCAGCCAGTCCAGCCTGCGCCAGGCGGAACTGCGCCAGATCGAGGAGATTCTGAAACAGCGCATTGGCCTGGTGCCGCCTAAACCGCCCCCGCCCAAACCGCCTCCCGCCCCGGCCCAAAATCCACAGATCGCGAAGATCCAGAAATTCATGGCCGATCTGTTCCACCTGCGTTATCAGATGGGCGATACGATCCAATACCGCACGCATTGGTGGATCCTGGTCAAAGCGATTTTTTTGCCGTCGCTGATCTTACTGGCAGTGATGGGGCTGCAAATCTGGATTCTGGTGCGCTCGGTGAGCAGACAGATGGACAGTTTCCCCGTGTTGGGGGCGTTCCTGGCGCTGTGCGTGGTCTGGCTGGCGACGGCGATGTGGTGGCTGTACAATTATATCGACTGGCACAACGATATTTATTTGATCACCAGCGAGCAGGTGATCGATATCAGCCGCAAACCGCTGGGCAACGAGCAGAAGAAAGTAGCCCAGATTAAAAATATTTTGAACGTGGAATATAAGCGCCTGGGAATCATTGGGCTGCTCTTGAATTACGGCACGGTCTACATCCGGATTGGCGAATCGGTTTTCACGTTTGACGACGTTTTCAACCCGTCGGATGTGCAGCGAGAGCTGTTTAACCGTATGTCGCTGCGCACGCTGAAGGAACGCCAGGCGCAGGGCGAAACCGAGCGCCAGCGTATGGCCGAATGGATCGCGGCCTATCACCGCATCACCCACAAAAATTAAGACGTTGTGTGACAGACGCCGCGCAGCAGCCTCTGTCACACAACGATGCTTGCCTGCATAGAAGCATGCCTTGAGAGGGGTGTTTGAGGTAAAATAGGGGGCGTGAGGTTTTTTGATTTAAAAGGTAGTGAAATGGCTCTGAGAACAATTGTTACGATCCCCGACCCGGTGCTGCGCCGCAAGGCGCACAAAGTGACCGTTTTTGACAAAGATTTGCAAACCCTGATCGACGATATGGTCGAGACGATGCGCGACGCGCCTGGGGTTGGCCTGGCCGCCCCGCAGGTTGGTGTAGCGCAGCGCGTGATCGTGATCGAGTACGGCGACGAGGAAAAAGAAGACACCCCCAAGAAGCTCTTCACGCTGGTCAACCCCGAGATCGTGGAAAGCTCGGCCGAGCTGGAAACGGGCATGGAGGGCTGTCTTTCGATCCCGCGCATCCAGGGTGAGGTGGAGCGCCACACCAAGCTGGTGGTGAAGGCCACCAACCGCTTCGGCAAACCAGTCAAGATCAAGGTGTCGGGCTGGCTGGCTCGCATTTTTCAGCACGAGATCGATCACCTGGAAGGGGTGCTGTTTACCGACCGCGCCACGCAGCTCTGGCGCTTGAAAGAAGATGAGGAAGTCGTCGATAACGTCTAAGACGCGCTTGTATGTACCTGTCTCACCTGTCCCTGACAAATTTTCGCGCTTTCACCCGCCTGGATATGGACGTGCCCAGGCGGATGCTTTTGCTGGTTGGGGATAACGCGCAGGGGAAGACCAGCGTGCTGGAGGCGATTTATTACCTGGCGACGTTCACCTCATTTCACGCAGCGATGGACCGCCAGCTGATCAACTTCCTGGCCGGGCAGGAGAGCCTGGCGGTTGGCCGCCTGGTGGCCGATTATCAGCGCGGGGCGGCGCGCCACCGCCTGGAGGTGCGCCTGATCCAGGAAGCCAATGGCATGGCCGGGCCGGTGCGTTTCCGCAAGGAGATTTTGCTGGACGGCGTCAAGCGCAGCGCCAACGAAGCCACTGGGCATTTTTCGGCGGTGATCTTCTTGCCGCAGATGACACGCATCATCGAAGGTTCGCCGGACGAGCGCCGGCGCTATCTCAACCTGGCCATCGCGCAGGTGGTGGCGGGCTATGCTCAGTGGCTGAGCGACTACCAGCAGGCGCTGACCCAGCGCAACGCGCTGTTGAAGCTGCTGGGCGAGCGCGGCGGCGACCCGGCCCAGCTGGCCTTTTGGGATACCACCCTGAGTGACCGCGGGGCGCAGATTTTGCAGGCGCGCATCGCGGCTGTGCAGGAGATCGAGAGGCAGGCAGCGCGCATTCACGCGCGCCTGACTAACGGGGCCGAGATGCTCCAGCTGGTGTACCAGCCTTCCTTCGACCCGCTGCCGCAGCCCGCCGGCCAGTTCGCGCTGCCGCTGCAAACTTCGATCAACCGCGGCGGCCTGAGCCTGGAGCAGATTAAGGCTGGCTTTATGAACCGCCTGGCGGCGGTGCGCGCAGAGGAAATCGCGCGCGGGGTGACGACGATCGGGCCGCACCGCGACGAGCTGCGCTTTCTGAGCAACGGGATCGACCTGGGCGATTTTGGCTCGCGTGGCCAGATCCGCACCGCGCTGCTTTCGCTCAAACTGGCCGAAGCGCTGTGGATCAAAGAACGCGCCGGGCAGTGGCCGGTGGTCCTGCTGGATGAGATCATGGCCGAGCTGGACGATCACCGCCGCGGCGATCTGCTGGCTTACCTGGGCGAGTGTGACCAGACCCTGCTGACTACGACCGACCTGAAAGTCTTCCCCTCTGCTTTTGTCGAACACACCACCGTCTGGCAGGTCCGCCAGGGGGTGGTCAGCGCGGCTGTCTAGGGAGCTCTTCGTCTATTTGAGCGGGGTTTTGGATGGCACGCCGACCCGGCGCGGGTAATTGGGCGGCGTGGCGGCGAACTTATCGAAAATTACCAGGTAGCGCTCTTCGGCTACCCCTGGCAGAGCCAGCTGGACCAGCTGGCGCAGGCGGCCGCCCAGCAGGCGGGCAGGCCGTTCGCCCGCGTGCGCCTCAGCGGGCCCGCTCTCGCCTTTCTGGGCGATAATCCCCCCGCCTATGCGCACCAGCGGCAGCAAATATTCGACCAGGATGCTTAAATTGGCCACCGCGCGCGCCACGGCCCACTCATAGCGCTCGCGGTGAGCCGGGCTGCGCCCCAGCTCTTCGGCGCGCAGGGTCGAGAATTCAACCTTTTCCAGGCCAAGCGTCTGGACGATATGCTTGCAAAATTCAATCTTCTTGCCGACCGAATCGACCAGGGTCAGGCGCAGATTGGGGTAGATAATTTTGAGCGGCAGGCCTGGAAAACCCGCGCCGGTGCCAATATCGATCAGGCTGGAAGGCGGCTTGTCGCGCCAGGCCAGGATGCATGTGAATGAATCCAGGAAGTGCTTGGCGCGGATGCCTTCCACGTCGCGGATGGCGGTCAGGTTCATACGCTCGTTCCATGCCAGCAGTTCCTGTTCGTAGCGCTGCAAGGCCGCGACCTGGCGCGCAGTCAGGGACAGGTTGAGCAGGTTTTGGGTGTCTTGGATCAGTTTGTCCATGGGTAAGCCGCCCCAATTATAACTGATTGGAAGCGCACATTTATACTTGACAGGTTTTATGATCTGCGCTAGACTTGTATAGACAATACACACAGAAAGGTAACTTCATGTCCAGATATTCCCCCATCTTGCTCCCAGCTATCGGTGCGTCGCTCACAAGCGGCGCGGCGAGCGCTGCTTTGGGGAGTATGCCTGCGGCTGGATAGCGGTACGTTTTTTCGACGATCGCAGCCACAGGATACGCCATCCCGTGGCTGATTTTTTTAACCCGCACAGGCCACGGATCCATTCTGCGGCCTGTGTTTTTGAAGGAGGTATACGATGAACAAAACCATGCAAACCCCGCCTGAGACCCTCCTGAACCCTGCCGGCACACCTTGCCGGGCCGGGTTGTCGATCAAACAAGATCAGATGATAAGGTTTCATCTCAAGCAAAGAGGATAAATTGTGTGTGAAATTGGCGCCAAGCGCAAATCCACACACGACGCCCTTGTTTTTGAGGTGATGCAGGATGAGGATGTTGTATGAAACATAAGCCATTATATACGGGCGGCCTGCTGCGGCTGACCCCGCTGGATATCGAAAAAGACGCGCCGGTGGTGTCGGGCTGGAGCTACCAACCCGACGTGGTCGCGCAGATGACTCAATCGCGCATGAACCCAATGACGGTCGGCGAGGTGCGTAAAGTGATGGAAGGCTGGAAAAAAGACGCGGAAAACAGCGGGCACACCTTTGTGATGAGCCTGCGCCCGCTGTCTGAGGAGCGCTTGCTGGGGCTGTTCTGGATGACGTACGTGCAGTGGGTGCATGGCGCGGGCCAAATTAACCTGGTGATCGGCGACGCACAGGATTGGGACGCCTTCGCGTCCGAAGCCCTGGACCTCGCGCTGAATTATGCCTTCGACGAGTTAAACCTCTTTCGTGTGACAGTGCGCATCGCCGAAGATGACAGCCCGGCTTGTAATCTTTACCAGCAGGCCCAGTTTTACCTGGAAGTGCGCCAGCGCCAGGCGATTTTCCGCGATGGGCGTTATATTGACCGCCTGACCTACGGCATGCTGCGCCCCGAGTGGGAGCTGTTTCGCTCCCAGGAGGTGGCGTAATGGTCACCGCCGATCTGCGTGGAGAAAAGGTGCGCCTTGCGATTTTTGATCTGCAAAAAGACGCGGAAGCGATGGCCCGCTGGAGCCGGGACAGCGAATATATGCGCCAGCTTGACTCCGGGCCATCCTGCGTGTTTTCCGCCGAAGCCGTGCGCACGTATAACGAGAAGGAAATTGGCGAGAAAGAGATCACGCTGGGCATCCGCCTGCTGGTTGACGACCTGATCATCGGCTTTATCAGCCTGGGCGGTTTCAACTGGCAGGCGCGCTCTGCCTGGGTTGGGATTGGCATCGGCGAGCCTGACTATCGCGGAAAGGGCTATGGCAGCGACGCGATGAATGTGATGGCGCGTTACGCCTTCTGCTATCTGAACCTGAACCGGATTAACTTGAACGTGTTTGAATTTAACCCGCGCGCGGTGCGCTCGTATGAGAAGTGCGGCTTTGTCCATGAGGGGCGCGAGCGCCAGTGGCTGAACCGCGGCGGGCAGCGCTGGGATTTGATCTACATGGGTCTGCTGCGCGAAGACTGGCTGGCGCGCCAACCGCGGAGTTGATCCTGCCGTTTCAGGCGCGTACGGCCATTTTTTCCAGAAAATCCCTGCGCAGGATGGTGATGTGCCAGCCAGCGTCGACCGCGATGACGTTGTCGCGCTTGAGCACGACCATGATCTGGTTGACGCGTTTGCGCGAGGCCCCGACCAGTTCCGCGATATCGTTTTGGGTCAGGCGCAGGGGGATATAAACTCCCTCAGGAGTGGCCTGGCCATAGTGGGCGGCGATCATCAAAATCTGGCGGGCGATGCGACCCGGAATGTCGAGTGAGGCATAAGCCTGAATATTGTCGGTGGTGTTGCGCAGCCGGCTGGACAGGGTGCGCAGCAGGTTCTCCGCGACAGGCGGGATGGTGCGGATGGCCTCTTGAAAGTCGGCCTGGCTGATCCAGTAGACGCGGGTTTCTTCGAGCGTGATCACGCTGGCTGAGCGGCCACCGCTGTCGATGGCGCTCAGCTCGCCCACGGTGTCACCCGGGCCCATCAGGTTGACGGTGACTTCGCTGCCATCCAGCTGGGGAACATAAATTTTTACCGTGCCGCTGACAATGAAATAGACCGCTTCGCCTGGCGTGCCGGCGATCATCAGGTCGGCGTTTTCGGGAAACGTGTGCATGTGCAGGCGGTCTTTGATCCAGGCTAACTGCTGTGGATTAACGCCTGCGAATAAGCGAATATGTTCGGCGGATGCGGTCAGGTTAGGGTTGGCCATGCGGATTCTTATGGCAGTGAAATCTATACAGTTTTCAATCACATTCGACGTGTTCATTATACGATATCCGCAAGTTTTGAGCGAAATCTGAGTGATTGTTCTTTGGGATTGGCATGAGGGTGTAGGGTTGGAGATGGGTTGGCGCAGATACCCCCAGCCGGGATAAAACCGGGGCGTGCTCATCGTCAGCGCGGCGAAACAGGCCAAACGCAGGAGCCCTGTTTCGCCGCGCCGGGACTTTTGTATCAAGAATTTACGATGGCTTGGGAGACAGGCTGAAAGATGGTTTGGGTGGCAAGGTCAACCTGCAGGCCTTCGTAGGCCAGCAGCGCGTCCGGGAATTGTTCGCGCACTTCGCGCCCGGTCTGGTCGAGGCGTTCATCGCTGTATTCGGGGGCGTGGTGGAAGAGCACCAGCCTTTCCACGCCGGCCAGGCGGGCGGTGCCGCAGGCGATGGATGGCGTGGAGTGGCCGTAGCCCTGGGTGGTGGGCAGCCCGGGGGTCCGTCCGAGATAATGATCGTCGGTATACTGCGCGTCGTGGATCAGCAGGCTGGCGCCCTGGGCAAAGCGCGCCAGGCGCTGGTCGCCGTTGACATAGCCCTCGGTATCGGTGGCATAGACCAGCGACAGCCCGCGCCATTCGATGCGGTAATGCAGTACGCCGTTGGGGTGTGCATAAGAGCGCATGGCGCGCACCTTGATCAGGTCGGGGTCGTTGTGGGCGGCCTCGTCGCTGGCGCTGCCGGTGGCGATCCCGCCGACCGAATCGCCGATCATCAGCAGGTCAGGGTCGCGCAGGGTGGAAAAACTGATCCAGGCATTCAGCTCGGACAGGTGCAGCGGGAAGAAGGGCGGGGTCATCATGGTGTCCAGTGCGGCCTTGGGGCTGGAGTTCATGAAATCGGGGCCGAGTAAGTGTAAACGCGTGCTGGGGACAAAGGCCGGGGTGAAGAACGGAAAGCCCTGGGTGTGGTCGTGGTGGAGGTGGCTGAAGAGCATCACTGCTTCGAGCGGCGCGCGGCTTTCTTTGGAGCGGCGCATCATTTCACGCCCGAGCGGGATGACGCCGGTGCCGGCATCCAGGATAATCGTGTAGCCGTTGACGGAAACTTCAACACAGGGGGTATTGCCGCCGTAACGCACTGTGGCGGGGCCTGGTGTTGGGTAGCTGCCGCGCACACCCCAAAAACGGACGGTAAATAAGCTGTTTGTATCCATACATTCTCCCTTCCCTGCCGAACTCCTGCTTCACATCCAATTATCTGGATTGCGGTAGGGAATGTAAGGAATAATTTCTCAGACGTTCTGAGAATTTTGCGGCTGAAGGGCGCATGATATACTTGAGCGCTATGACACAGGAAATCAAAGCAGTACTTTTTGACATTGGCGGTGTGATCGTGCGCACCGACGACCCGGCCCCGCGCGAGCGCCTGGCGGCGCGGTTTGGACTGGACCGGGCCGGGATTGACCGGCTGGTGTTTTCCAGCCCGGCAGCCCAGGCGGCCGAACGCGGCGCGACGGAAGAGCAGGCCGTGTGGCAGCATGTAGCAGCCGCTTTGAGCCTCTCCGCGGCGGATTTACTGGATTTTCAGGTCCAATTTTGGGGCGGGGACCGCGCGGATGGCGCGCTGCTGGACATGCTGCGCGGCTTGCGCGGGCGCTACCGCACCGGGCTGCTGACCAACAGCTGGCTGCGCGACCCGCTGCCGCTCTTCTGGACGCGCTTTGGCCTGCCGGAGGCACAGATCCGAGCCACGTTTGACGCGGTGGTCAGTTCGGCGCAGGTGGGAGTGCAAAAGCCCGACCCGCGCATTTACCAGGCCGCGCTGGCGGCACTGGGAGCCGCGGCGCAAGAGACCGTTTTTGTGGACGATTTCGCGCACAACATTGAGGCGGCGCGCGCGCTGGGGCTGCACGCGATCCACTTCCGCGGCGCGGATCAGGCGCGGCGCGAGCTGCTGGAGCTGCTGGGCTTATGAGCCAGACTCCCCTGCTCACGGTGGGGGTTGTGGGGGATACGCATGTGCCAGACCGGGCCGCATCGTTGGCGCCGGGCCTGCTGGACGGGCTGCGCGGCGCCGGCGTCGCGCATATCCTGCACGCTGGCGACGTTTGCTCGGGGCGCGTGCTCAAGGAGCTGGCGGAGATCGCGCCGGTCTCGGCGGTGCGCGGCAACCGCGATTTTCTGTTTTCGCCGCCGCTGCCCATGGCGTTGGAGCTTGAGTTTTGTGGGGTCAAGGTCGGGCTTCTGCATGGCCATGGCGGGATGCGGCGCTACTGGATGGATAAATTCGCCTACATCGTTGAGGGCTACCGGGTGGAACGTTATACTCGCCTGGGGGTGGATACGCTCCCGCGGGCTGCGGTGCTGGTTTACGGGCATTCGCACCGCCCCGAAAATCGCTGGATCGACGGGCGGCTGATCTTCAACGCGGGCGCGGCGACCGGGTTTAAGCTGGGCAAGGAAGTTTTTCCACCCTCCTACGGCTTGCTGCGCTTTTACCCGCAGGCGCGCGTGGAGGGCGAGATCGTCAACCTGCCGGGGATTGAGCTGTGCAGCGGCGTCTGGGAAGCCCCGCGCGCGCTATAGGAAACATAATCATTCTAAGGGTTGAAAAACTGGGCCTGGCCGGTCGCAAGGTCCAGGACCAGAGCAGAGCGTTCTTCGTACTTGTTTCCGCCCAGCGCGCCGGGATTGATCACGCGGCAGGCGCCGAATGCATCGTCGCTGTGGCGGTGCGAATGGCCGCAAAACACATAGCGGTAAAGGCTGGTCCTGGCAAGCTGTTGGACCTCGCCTCTCTGGTGGCCGTGGGTTACGGCCAAAGGCACGCCGCCAATATCACCGGTGAAAACCAGGCCGCTGAAGCTGAGCGGATTTTGCTGCAGCAGAATCTTGCGGATTTCACCGCTGGCATAGTCGCCGTTGCCAACGGCATGGATGACCCGGAACTCGCCCAGCAGGGCGGCGGTTTCTGGTGAGGTCATATCGCCGCAGTGCAGCAGGGTGGAGATGCCTTCACGGTGGAATGCCGCCAGCGCCGCCCTAAGAATGACGGTGCTGTTGTGACTGTCTGAAATCACCCCGATTTTCATACGATCTCGAACAGCTTCATGACCACACCGGACGAGCGGAAGGCGCCTTCGATGCTCTCTTTGGGGGTGTCTTCGGGGAAGGAGATCACCAGGCGCAGGCTGAACCCGCCGTCGGGGAGGGTGTTGTTGACTGAGCGCAGGATGTTGCCGCCGTGCCGCGAGACGATCCCGGCCAGCTGCGAAAGCACGCCGGGTTTGTTGGCGTCTGGATCGGCAGCCAGGTTAACCGTGGTCCAGTGCAGCGCGCCGCGCACGATGCCAACCCCGGTCAGGGCGCGGTTCAGATCGTCGAGGCGGATCGCCGCGCCGCCGATGGCAGCGTAGAGATCCTCAAGACTGGCGCAGCCCAGCTGTTCAAGCAAGTTGTCAATGCGGTCGACTTCCAGCGCCTGCACATCTTCCAGGGCGATGATCCCGTGCCCGGCCAGGATCGGGCTGATCATCTGACGGCCCTGTTCGGCGGCTTTGCGCAGCGATTCGGTGGCGAGGACCACGCGCAGCAGGCGCGCGGTCGACTCGTTGCAGTAGCTCAGCCACTCTTCGCAGGGGGCCATGCGCTTGCCGCTGGTGACGACCTCGACCACGTCGCCCGGTTTGACACGGTCCGACAGGCGCGCCATGTTGGCGTTGACCTTGACCGCGCTGATTTTATCGAGCAGGAATTCTTGCTGGATGGAGGCAACTGCGTCGAGCACGCTGGAACCTTCGCGCAAGAAGCGCGCGCCGCCGCTGGGGGTCAGGATTTCGACCGGGGTGTAGAAACTGGTGTCGCGCTGGTTCTGGATGTCGTAGACTACGCCCCACAGGTTTTCGCCTTCCATCTCGGCGGTGGCGATCGCCACTTCGATTGCGCCGTAATCGGGGATCCAGCCGGTCACCTGCAGGGCGCGGTAACCGTTTTGCGGGAAGGCGATGAAGTCA
>Ga0172368_10005975_pt1 | contig 13336 bp, 10 predicted proteins | sample Lak11m_FD_114540 | JGI IMG/M metagenome (GOLD analysis project Ga0172368, IMG submission 114540) | Freshwater microbial communities from Kabuno Bay, South-Kivu, Congo - kab_022012_11m | ecosystem: Environmental > Aquatic > Freshwater > Lake | place: Democratic Republic of the Congo: South-Kivu...
ATCGTACCTCCTTTTTGACAAAGATCGGATGAATTTCAAATCAAAAAATCAAAGAACGATGGTTTATTTATTGTATATTAACAAGTTGCAGAGTTTTCAAAAATCAACAACCGGACAATAGTGATTGGCAGTATTTACAAAAAAAATACTTTATGCCGATTTGCGACACATTTTATTCAATGAGGAACTCTATCAGCAAAAGATTGTTTCGCAGTGGAACCGTTGTGCTATTATTCATTATACTGGTTGCCCTGGCTGGGTCCCCCGACTTTTGATAAAGGAAAGTGCGGTACATTGATACTTTATTGCTTATCCCTTCGTATCAAGACAACACTAAGAAAAAGTTAAAGTATTTTTATTTGGTTGACTTAGTCAACTAAATACGTATCTTTGTGCCATGAATAAGGAACAAATTGAAAACATTCGGGCATTCAACCGGCTCTACACTTCAATACTGGGATTGGCTGACGGGCATATTTTGAACAGCGAATACTCCCTGTCTGAAGTCAGAATAATGTTTGAGGTATATCACCGTCCGGGCATTCAGTCAAATGAACTGATCCAAAAAATTGGAATTGACAAAGGTTATTTAAGCCGCCTTCTAAAACAATTTGCCAGAAAAGGGATAATAAAAAAAGTCGCATCACCCGAAGATAAACGAGCAACCTCAATTATGTTAAGTAAGAAAGGGAAACAGGTGTTTGAGGTACTTAACGCTGCATCCGAAAATCAAATAAGGCAAATCTTTAAATCATTATCCACCACAGAATGCAATCAGCTTGTACAATCCATGGTGACAATCGAAAAAATAATTTCAGAATCGAAAGGATGAATATATCGCCGGAAGAAATAAAAATCAGGACAGTTATAAAGCCCGGAGATTTGGGTTATGTTATTCATCGGCACGGTAAGATCTATGCTGACGAATATGATTATGGTGTTTCATTTGAGGTGTATGTAGCAAATGGAATTTATGAGTTTTATCAATCATATGATCCGGAAAAGGACAGGGTTTGGATATGCGAGCATCATGACAGAATAATTGGCTTTCTGCTCCTCATGCACAGGGAAAACAACGTGGCACAACTCAGATATTTTTATATTGAGAAAGATTATCGCGCTATCGGGTTGGGCAAGAAACTCATGGAACTCTACATGGATTTTTATCATCAATGCCATTACAATTCTTCTTATTTGTGGACAACACATGAACTTGAAGCCGCTGCATCATTGTATATAAGACACGGCTTTACTTTAACCGAAGAAGTAGAAACTGATTCTTTCGGAAAAAAACTTAAGGAAAGGCGATATGACTTACAATCTTAAAATTTTCCGGGAACAAGGATATTGAGCTGACAGACATTAGCTGATAATTGGGAAATAGCAGACAAAAAATGCCTCCCGAGAATAAATAAGACATCGTGCGGCACATAGTGCCCGGCTTGAAGTCCGGGTTGAACAAAATCACAATGGTGCAGGTTTCCTATGCGCTTTACACACGAAGTTTCAGTTTAAAAGCATTCGAAAGGGGTTCCGGGCGATTTGTCTTTTCAGTGTTACATTAAGTAAAATTACCTAAATTGCATACATAAACCCTGAGCAAGATTCCAATTCATGCAGAAATCCTTATTAACACCAATCATATGGCCATTATAAAAGTATGCAGGATTTTGATTGTTATCATCGCATCACTTATTTCTTTTCAAATTTTTACCGGATGCAAAACAAAACCTAAAGAAATTGCACAGGGCGATGTACGTTTCATTCCATACATCGCTGCCTACACTTCCGGTATCCTTTCGTCCGGTTCGTCAATAAAAATACGACTGGCAGAACCATCTCCATCTTTTGCAGGGGAAAATAAGTCAGCCGCGGAACCATTGTTTGAGTTTACTCCATCTATCGATGGAGGATCATTTTGGATTGACAAGCAGACCATCGAATTCAGGCCATCAACATCAATGTTGCAGGACCAGGTTTACAGTGCAAAATTCTTACTGGGCAAAGTCAGGCAGGTAGAATCCGAATTCAGGGAATTCAACTTCGGGTTTCGTACCCTTAAACAATCATTTGAGGTGATCCCCGAAGGATTGATCATTGAGAACGCGGCAATTCCAGATGTGTACTCTTTTGAGGGAAAACTTACTTCCATGGATGTATTTCCCGTTGATAAACTCAAAGATATCCTCAAGGCGGAATATGATGGGAAGAATATGGAGATCAATTGGAACAATGAACCCGGGAATCACATATTTTCTTTCCGGATCAACGGAATAATGCGGAATAAAAGCAGTAATGTGCTCCATCTTTCATGGAGCGGGGCGAGCATCCACGTCGATGTGAATGGTCAGCTTGATATACCTGTGCCTTCAAGTGATTTTTTCGGAAAGCTCAGCGACAGGGTTTCTTCGGGTACAGAAAAAGCCATCGTAATTTATTTCAGTGATCCGCTGGATCCAAGGCAGGATTTACGCGGTATAATCTCTTCAAATAAGGATAATCTTGTAAGTTATCATATTCAGTCAAATGTGCTGAAGATATTCATGTCCGAAAGTTTTGAGGATTCAATCACAATCAGTGTTTCCAAGGGATTGCTGAGTTCGGCAGGCAAAAAGCTGGAACAGGGCTTTGAGATCACCAAGGTCGCAGGGACCTTTGCATCCCTTAAGCCCCAACTGCGTGCCATAGGAACTGGTTCCATTCTTCCCGGGGCCCAAGGTTTGACCTTCCCGTTTCAAGCCGTCAACCTTAAATCAGTTCGTCTGACCATCATCAAGATCTTTGAGAACAACATCGCCCAGTTCCTGCAGGAAAACTCGCTTGATGGCTCCAATGAGATGAAACGCGTTGGCAGGCCGGTATTCTCAAAACTCATCCCGCTGACCAATTCCGGGGTTACTGATTTTTCCAGGTGGAACCGGTTTACGATCGATTTGAACGATTTTATCAAAGCAGATCCTGGTGCCATATACCAGATCAATATCACTTTCAGCAGACAAAATATCCTCTATCCATGTGCCAATTCTTCTGCAAATGATGACCAGCAGATGGAAATGGACCTGATGGAAAAACTCAGTAAAAAATTCGAGGGTCCGTCCGGGTATTACTATTCAGGATATTACGGTGACGATATGGATGAAGTTTACTATGGAGATGAGGAATATAACTGGCATGAACGGGAAAATCCATGTAATCCTGCTTACTACACAAACCAGGCGATGATCCACCAAAATATTCTTGCCACAGATATCGGTCTGATAATGAAAAGAGGGAACAACGGTGATGCGTTTATAGCCGTTTCAAACATACAGACAGCAGAGCCTTTGATGGGTGTTTCATTGGAAGTTCTCGATTTTCAGCTTCAGCAGGTTGCTGAGACAACTTCTGATAAAAATGGATTTGCAGTCCTGCATTTCGAAAGGAAACCTTTTCTGTTGATTGCCCGGAACGGGAAACAAAGAAGCTATCTTAAGGTGGATGATAACTCCTCATTGTCACTGAGCAATTTCGATGTTTCCGGGGAGGAGATACAAAAGGGGTTGAAAGGATTCATCTACGGTGAACGTGGGGTCTGGAGACCGGGTGATTCTCTTTTCATTTCTTTCATCCTGGAGGACAAACAGGCTGCATTACCGGCCGGACATCCTGTTGTGTTTGAGCTGAAAAATCCCAGCGGACAACTCATAACCCGGCTCGTTCAACCAAATGATAACAGAAAGATCTTTACATTTCGCACCCTCACTTCATCCGATGCGGTTACCGGGAAATGGACGGCATTCGTAAAAGCAGGAGGGAGCGTCTTTTCTAAAACATTACGGATTGAGACTGTCAAACCGAACCGGTTGAAGATAAATTTTCATATGAACAAGGATATCCCTTTTGGTAATACAGGGAAAATTAATGCGAAGCTTCATGCGCAGTGGCTTCATGGCGGTAAAGCAGGAGCTCTGAAAGCGACCTATGATGTAATACTTACAAAAGCCAGGGCTGAATTCAAATCCCTGAAGAATTATTTTTTTGATGATCCGGGTGTACCGTTTCCTTCAGAAACATTGCCAGTCTTCGATGGAAAACTTGACGCCAACGGTGATGCCGGGATAAATACAAACCTGAAACTGACCAAACCCCTGCCTGCCGCCATGAATGCCTTCTTTAAAGGAAAGGTATTCGAACCAGGAGGAGATTTCAGCGTGGATTTTCTTACAGAGCCTATTCTTCCATATGAAACCTATATAGGGATGCGGTTGGAAGAACCGAAACATGGCAGGTGGCTTGAAACAGACAAAGTAAACCATATCTACCTTGCCTCAGTAGACCGGTCAGGTAAACCTGTAAGTTGCAGGAATCTTAAAGCAGAGATCTTTAAGCTTAACTGGAGCTGGTGGTGGCAGGAAAACGATGGAGAAGCAGCCGAATTTGTCACTTCTTCCGACAGGTACCCCGTCACGGAATCTAAGGTTTCAACATCCGACGGAAAAGGGAATTATAAGTTCCAAATCAATTTTCCGGAATGGGGGAGGTTTTACGTCCGGATAACCAATCCTGAAACCGGTCAGAGTTGCGGGAAGTACATCTATGTTGAATGGCCATATTCTTATGGGCGATCGGAGGCAAGCATCCCAGGGGGCGCCACAATGCTGGCCCTGTCTGCCAACAAGTCAACCTGTAAGGTTAACGAAAAAATCCGGGTCACAATACCAGGAATGACAGGAGCCAAGGCTCTACTGTCTATTGAAAATGGCAGCAAGGTGTTGAAGGCTTATTGGGTCGATGCAGCAAAAATTGAGAACATCGCAGAGATCACTGCCACTCCGGATATGACTCCAAATTTTTTTATTCATGTCACTGTTATTCAGCCACATAAGGATAAGAAAAACGATCTGCCAATCCGGCAATACGGAATCGTTGCGCTGGATGTTGACGACCCCGGGACCCTTCTTAATCCTGTGATTCGCATGCCGGCCATTATGAAACCTGAGCAGAGGGTCATCCTGACCGTTTCAGAGAAGAACGGCAAATCAATGGACTATACGATAGCTGTGGTTGATGAAGGATTGCTTGACCTTACCCATTTCAAGACCCCTGACCCGCATGACGCCTTTTTTACTCATGAGGCTCTTGGAGTAAGAACATTTGACTTATATGACCAGGTAATTGGAGCTTATGGAGGCTTACTCGAAAGACTCCTGTCAATTGGCGGAAGTGAAATTTTGAAACAGGAAGAGAAAGGGAAAAATCTCCGTTTCAAGCCCGTAGTCAGGTTTCTTGGCCCGTTTACACTTGCTGCAGGGAAAACCGGAACACACCAGTTTTTGATGCCTAATTATATTGGTTCTGTCAGGACAATGGTCATTGCTGCAGGTGAATCTTCCTATGGCTATACAGAAAAAACAACGCCTGTGAAGCAGGATATCATGGTTATGTCAACATTACCTCGGGTGATCAGACCAAATGAAGAAATCCTGATGCCGGTAAATGTTTTTGTCATGAACTCCAAAATCAAAAGTGTCGCTGTTTCAGTGAAGGTTAAAAACAGGCTCTCGCTGAAGGATCCGGAAATGCAAACGGTTTCCTTTTCTGAAGAAGGTGACAAGACCATTTATTTTAAAATCAAAGCAGAGAATGCGACCGGTTCCGGAAGGATCGAAGTCACAGCTACCGCGAATGGTATTAAAACGGTTTACTCCACGGACCTGCCAGTGTTAACCTCTTCGTCACTGGTGAATAAAACCTCCGAATATGTTATCGGGGAGGGACAGACAAAAGCTATTGGACTGAATCCATTTGGCTTCAAAGGGACAAACGATGCAAGCCTTGAATTTTCACAGGTAGGGAAAATCAATTTCGATAAAAGGATCCGGTACCTGATGCAATATCCCTACGGGTGTGCCGAGCAGATAACTTCCACGGTGTTTGCGCAGCTTTACCTGCCGAAGATCGTTGATATGAACAACGAAATGATCAGCCGGACAGAAACTCATATCCGCGCCGGCATCAGCCAGCTGATCAGGATGCAATCCACTGATGGTGGATTCATGTACTGGCCTGGATCGAAATGTAGCAATGACTGGGTCACATCCTATACCGGTGATTTCCTGCTGGAAGCCATGAAGAAAGGTTATTCCGTCCCGGATTATGTTATCAATAAGTGGAAGGAGTATCAGAAGACATCTGCACAAAAATGGAGTTTTACCTCACAAAATAACAAATATTCCGATCTCGTCCAGGCTTACCGTGTCTATACGCTTGCACTTGCAGGTGTTCCTGATTTCAGTTCAATGAACCGACTGAATGAAGAACCGAACATTGAGCCGCAGGCAACCTGGCGCCTTGCAGCTGCATATGCATTGGCCGGGAAAAAAGAGATCGGACAGAAAATGGTCGAAAAACTGCCCTTTCATTTCAATGAATATTACCGTACAGACATAACTTATGGCTCCGATCTGAGGGACCGTGCCATGGTGCTGGAGACCATGATCGAATTGAATAATGTGAAAGCCGCAGGATTATTGGCAAAGGAAATTGCATCCAACGTGAACAGCAGGGAATGGCTGGGAACTCATGAATGTGCAGTTGCGCTTATTTCCCTGGCTAAATATTATGCAAAGTATTCACCTCCCCAACCCATCAACGTATTGGTTAACCTCAACGGACATGAATCAAGGAATGACAGCAGGAAGTTCATCTTTAAACAGCCGCTCAGGATTAATGAATCCGGGAACAACACACTGCAGGTAACAAATAAATCAAGTGTTCCGCTCTTTATCTGCCTCACCGAATCAGGAATTCCGTTGAAGGATGCGGAGGTTTCTTTCAGGAAAGATCTGAACATGTCAGTCATGTTCACCGCGAAGGAAGGGCATCGGATTGATGTTACAAGGCTGAAACAAGGCACAGAATTTAAGATGCACATCACGATATCATCTAAAGATGTTATCAACGGTTGTCGGGATCTTGCCCTTACCCAAATCTTTCCTTCCGGATGGGAGATAGAGAATTCCAGGATAGGTGAGAATGGTACAGCCGATGAGTCTGGTCCTTACAATTACCAGGATTTCCGGGACGACCGGGTATATACATTTTTCGACCTTACCCGGAACAAACCGCTGGTTTTCACTTTTACACTTACGGCAGCCTATGCCGGCAGGTTTTATTTACCGGGAAGCTATTGTGAAGCGATGTATAACAACGACATTTCTGCAAAGGACAAGGGAATGTGGGTAGAAATCGTTAAGGAATGAAACTCGTACCCCAGGGAAGATTTTTCAGTAAATGGAAATACCAGATGTTCACAGTTTTTGTACTTGTGATGTTTTTCCTTTTCTTCCCGCCTGTTCGGTTCAATGAGCCGTATTCATCGTTGTTGCTTGACCCAAAAGGTGAACTTTTGGGTGCAAGGGTCGCTCCCGATGGGCAATGGAGATTCCCACCGGCCGACCTCTTGCCTGAAAAATACAGGAAGGCTGTCCTGTGTTATGAGGACCGATACTTTTATTACCATCCGGGAATCAATCCGGTTTCAATGGTAAGAGCCCTGATCCAATATCTTCGGAAGGGTAGGATCGTTAGCGGGGGCAGCACACTTACCATGCAGCTTGCCAGGATGTCGCGTAACCATCCTTCAAGAACAATCTGGGAAAAGGTTGTTGAATCAATCATTTCAATTAGAACCGAACTCCGGTATAGCAAGTCAGAAATATTGGGGTTATACGCTTCCCACGCACCATTTGGGAGCAATGTTATAGGTTTGGAAGCCGCATCATGGCGTTATTTTGGCGTTTCGCCCTCTCAACTTTCCTGGGCAGAAACTGCCACACTCGCAGTTCTGCCTAATTCCCCTTCTTTGATCTTTCCCGGAAGGAACCAGAAAAAGCTTCTGGGAAAGAGAAATCATTTGCTGGCAAAGATGTTCAAGCAAAGCATAATTGACAAACAAACTTATGAATTGGCTCTTTCAGAACCAGTTCCGGGAGTACCCCACGCCCTTCCGAAAATCGCCCCACACCTTCTTGACAGGGCAATAGTTGATGGATTCCAGGGTCAAAGGATCGTGTCTTGGTTGGATCTTGGTATACAGAAGAGATTGAATGAAATCATTGAGAGGTACCATCAGCTTTTCAGCGGCAATGGCGTTAGCAATGCAGCTGCCCTGGTAATCAATACTCGCACGGGGCAGGTGATCGGATATGTTGGGAACTCCCGTGTAAAAGGGGAAAGAGAAGGTGGAGATGTGGATATGATCACTGCAAAACGGAACTTTGGCAGTCTTATGAAACCATTTCTTTATGCATCGATGCTCAATGAAGGGTTGCTCCTGCCCGAAATGCTGGTAACAGATATTCCGGTTTCTTTTGAAGGATATTCGCCGAAAAATGTTCTCAAGACTTTTGAGGGGGTTGTTCCCGCGAATGAAGTGCTCTCCCGTTCACTCAATGTGCCAAGTGTTATCCTACTTCATAAATATGGAATAGGTAAATTCAATGCTGTTCTCAAGGAACTGGGAATGAGGACTCTTATTTATCCACCGGAACATTATGGACTCTCCATCATACTGGGCGGTGCTGAAGGTTCTCTCTGGGAACTCACTTCTCTGTACGCGGCATTAGGGAACCATCTGCTATACCAGTCCACGGATTCTTTAAAGGTAACCTATTCACGCGCGAGGGAAATACCCGGCTCCTCTTTTTATCTTCAGCGGTTCTCACCCTCCGCCACCTGGTTCACTTTGAGAGCGATCACAGCCGTGAAACGGCCTGAAGATAACGGAACGCTGAAATATTTCTATTCCCGGAGGAAGATTGGCTGGAAAACTGGAACCAGTTACGGGTCGCGCGACGCCTGGGCCATAGGGGTCACACCTGAGTATACTGTTGGCGTTTGGGTCGGAAATGCCAATGGAGAAGGAAGACCCGGAGTTACAGGGGTCAGCTGCGCGGCACCTGTCATGTTCGATATGTTTGATCTGTTCCCTGCTTCGCGTTGGTTTACAGAACCTGTCAATGATATGACCACGGCACGTATATGTGTAAAAAGTGGTTACATTGCCGGGGAATCATGTCCGTTGGTTGAAAACAGAAAGATTATGGCTGTTGCAAATCTTACCAGGACCTGTCCCTATCATCGGATAATCCATCTTGATCCGACCAGTACCTGGCAGGTTACAGATAAATGTTTGTCACCTTCACAAATGGTAGATTCATCCTGGTTTGTTCTACCGCCGGTACAGGAATATTTTTATCGCCAATTCCATAGTGATTATCTTCCGCTTCCACTAGTCAGGGATGATTGCAGGAATGAACTCTCTCCTCAAAATCCCATAGGGCTTATCTATCCCACGCCCGGAACCAGGATCTATCTTCCCCTGAAAGGTGACCAAAAAAAGTCAAAATCAATCTGGAAAGCTACCCACCGCGATTCAGGAGCTATATTATACTGGCATCTTGACAATACATTTTTAGCCAACACGAAGGGGGAGCATACAATCGAGGTTATGGCCGAACCAGGGATTCACACACTCACTCTTATTGATGACAAAGGTGAATCCTTAACACTAAAAGTTGAAATAATAGGAATTACTAAAAAGTGATAAGGAATTATCGATTAACCCAGACCGTCTTTGGGTAGCAAAAACGCGGAAACCGAAAAGCGAATAGAGTAGGTAAGTTCAAAATTAAATTACTATGTACAAATTATTAGGATTAGTTCTCATGATGGTATTATTTGGTACCAGTTATCATTCAAATGGGCAATCGAATGAAGACAATGCTATGATTAATATTTATCGATTAAAAGAAAGTGCAATGAGTGGCGCCAGTGGCTTGAGTATAAAAATATTCTTTAATGATAAAGAGATTACTCTTTTGCAGATGAATACGAAATTGAGTTATAAACTTTATACGACAGGAAGAGTAAAAGTTAAATGTGTTGCAGAATTTGGTGGCAGTCCTATTGGGTCACCATATATTGAAACATTTGACTTTGAAAAAGGCAAGGAATATCATATACGTATATCAGCGGGATCAATGTTTGGCGTTAAGGGTGAAATTGTTGATGAAAAAGGATTACAGAAAATAAACAAAAACAAATTTGCTGATACGATAAATTTAGCAGAAGAAAAGTAAGTGCTCCTTTGCTTCGGTCGCAAACAGGCGTTATGCCCAAAAGTAGAAAAAACTCGTACCGTCAAATCAAATTTAGTATATTTGATAGTATCAAATGATAGTATCAATGAAGCCACCCTATCAAATAACACATACAGTCCTTTATAGGACAGCCACTATTTTTGAGAAAATTGGTGCGATAAAATCGTATTTCTTAGAGAAACCATCACCCGTACTCAGAAAACAGAACAAAATCAAAACCATTCATTCCTCATTGAAAATTGAAGGGAACACGCTTACTCAGGAGCAAATAACTGCCATTATTGAAAATAAGCGGGTTATTGGTCCCCAAAAAGATATTAAAGAGGTTCTTAATGCTATTAAAGTTTACGATCAGCTTGCTTTGTTTGATCCATTTTCATCAAAATCATTTTTATCTGCTCACAAATTGTTGTTGGATGGTTTAATTGAAAATCCCGGGAAATATCGAAATCAGAATGTTGGGATCTTTCAAGGATCCAGCGTTGCTCATATCGCCCCACCCCCTGGCAATGTACCGTTGCTAATGAAGGATCTATTTTCATATCTGAAGGGCAAAGATGAAATGACATTGATTAAAAGTTGTGTTTTTCATTACGAGAACGAATTCATTCATCCATTCCTTGATGGAAACGGAAGAATGGGAAGACTTTGGCAAACAATAATTTTAATGAAGGAATATCCGGTTTTTGAATATCTTCCATTTGAAACATTGATTAGCCATACACAGAAAGAATATTATGAGGTACTGGCAAAATGTGACAACAAAGGGGATTCTAAGGAATTTATTGAATATATGTTGAATATTATTGACAGTTCGTTAAGTGAAATGTTAAGTCTTAACAACAGACTCGTGTCTGACATTGAAAGAATTGATTATTTCATTTCATTGGGAAATTCAGAATTTACAAGAAAGGATTACATGAATGTATTCAGAAATCTTTCAAGTGCAACAGCAAGCCGGGACCTTAAAAAAGGAGTAGAATTAAACCTCTTTAGCCGCATGGGGGATAAAAACAAAACACTCTATAAAATATCTTCTGGGCCTGATAAATAGGACTGCGTACGACACGTTGCAACCGGCTTGAAGTCCGGGTTGAATAAATTAATACTGAGATTTTTTAGAGTAGATACTAAATTTTGGGAGCGATTACTCCCAACTCAGCACTATTTTACTAAATAGGAGATTACCCAAAAGACATTCCACCGCCGGATGATAGTTGTACAGTCCTGAGAAGGGACAAGGAGATCATACAACGAAGAGTCATATTGATGATCTGATAATAATGCAGTCGATATTCAACGATAATAAGAAAACTGAATCACCCAAATTACAACCATTTGCCACGGTTAATAAAAATGTTGATATAGAAAAGATATTTTACATTTACAGTACGATGAGAAAGAAATGACGCATGCGTAGAACGATACGGCAACCGGAGCGACGCGGAGCTCACGACAGTAGGGAGTAATCGGGATGTTGAAGTACGGTTTCGTGGTAACGAATGGGCAAAACGCCCTACACGACCCGACTACCAACCAATTTTAAAAAATGAAAGGAAAACAAAAGGAAATCCACTTTTTGTACGTATATTTGTACGATTATTTGTACATAATGGAGTAGTAATATGTTAACAGCCACCATTTCAGACTTCAGAAAAAATATCAAAAGATATCTGGATCGTGTTACGGAAAACTTTGAAACCTTGATCATTAACCGGGGAAAAGATTCCGGAGTTGTCATTATTTCTTTGGATGAATATAATTCCCTGACAGCAACGCAGCATGAATTATCTTCCAGGGTCAATGAACAAAGACTTGATTCTGCCATTGAAAAACTTTCAAAGGGTCAATCATTTCAAAAAGAATTGATTGAATCATGAAATATGTATTCGTTGATGAATCCTGGGAGGATTACCTTTACTGGCAGAAAACAAATAAAAGGATTCTGGATAAGATCAATGATTTGCTAAAGGACATAACACGGCATCCATTTGATGGACTGGGGAAGCCTGAACCATTAAAATATAAATATAAAGGATATTGGTCACGAAAAATTGACAGTGAACACCGTCTGATTTATCGGATAAAAGACGATGAGATACATATTGCTAAATGCAGGTTTCACTATGACTAAATTCGAAAAACCGGTTGGTGCCATGCCGCTAAATCGCAACAAAAACAACATCTGTGATGCTTCTTAGAGTTCGTTATTTGCTACATAATCCCTTGGAGTATATCATAATAATATATACATTTGTGGCATAAAACAAAGGAATTTCATGAAAACGCTGTCATTGAAATTAGACGATTCGGTCTTTTCTGAGACTGAACAAATGATCAGTCATATTAAGAAATCCAGGAACAGGTACATCAATGAAGCCCTGGATTTTTATAATAAGGTTCAAAAAAGAAAAATTCTCGCTTCTCAATTGGAGAAAGAATCAAAACTTGTTAAAGATGAATCTTTGAAAGTACTTCATGAATTTGAAATAATTGATGATGAAGGCTAAGCAATATGAGATCTGGATTGCTGATCTGAATCCAACAATAGGAACTGAACCGGGTAAAATAAGACCTGTCATTATCGTTCAAACAGATTTATTGAATAAGCATCATCCTTCTTCCATTATTTGCCCGATCACGACAAACATCCGTAAGGAAAGTGAAATATTGCGGGTACACTTAAAAAAGGGATGTTGTGGCTTAGAAGAAGCCTGCGATATTATGATTGACCAGGTTCGTGCAATTGACAACAAAAGATTAATTAAAAAGATCGGCCTTGTTCCAATTGAAGTCCCCGACAAAATAAAAGAGAATTTGAAAATAATTTTTGATTTGGAATAATCCACGCTGCAACGAGCGCGCAACACCAATGCAAAGCATCGTGGTTGAACAGGTCAGTATTTACTTCTGATCTTGAGAACGGAATAGAATTTTGGTTTGACCGGGGTATTTTACAAGGCATGTAATTACCAAATAAGTAAAAGAATGCAAATTGACACGTTAAATAATATTCTTGAATTATTAAACATCCCGGATATTTTGAAGGATATCTCCCTGAAAGTGACTAATGGAGAACGTATCTCGCCTGCCGAAGGCGTAATCCTTTTTGAGCAGGGCGACCTCGGCTTCCTGGGAAAGATGGCGGATCTGGTACGGCAAAGAAAGAATGGCGATAAAGCCTATTATATCCG
>Ga0172368_10005980_pt1 | contig 13327 bp, 14 predicted proteins | sample Lak11m_FD_114540 | JGI IMG/M metagenome (GOLD analysis project Ga0172368, IMG submission 114540) | Freshwater microbial communities from Kabuno Bay, South-Kivu, Congo - kab_022012_11m | ecosystem: Environmental > Aquatic > Freshwater > Lake | place: Democratic Republic of the Congo: South-Kivu...
ATTTAGACGAAAGTATCTGTTTTGCAATGTTGATGCTCCAAACAGTGTTGGAGCAGATTGCGGAACAGTTAAGGAAACCTAGTTTTATTGTAAGGAATATCATAGTAAACGATATGGTTGTCCAACCAGCAAGCGAGGGCAAGAGATTGGTTTCTTTGGACGTAGTCTTGCGGACCGGAGAAAGACTAACGGCAATGTGTAGTATGAAATGTGATGAACCAGGTGAGCTAGTGTTTAATGAAGGTGTAATTGAAATTCAACTGATTGACGCAACTGATAGGCAGTGGTCTTACCGTTGTTGGGTTTTGGTAGGTGGTATGATAGGATTTTCTAGTCATTTAGGTCAAGAACAACAGTCTGAAATTGCAGTGGAGGCAGCATGAAACATCACTCTTTGCGTTGTCCTCATAATCACTTTACCCAAGCAGAAGAGGGTAGTGATTTGGAAAGACAGGCAATTTTGCAGGCGGCTCAAGGTGTTAATGGGGCCTATGCTATTACCAAAGAGCAGTGTGTTACCTGCAAGCTTAATGAGCAAAAAAGAGTTATCCGCACGGCCAATGGTTGCACTTCAGAGACGTGCCCAGTTGGCGCGGAAAACTGCGACCCTGCTGTGCATTGCATTTTTCGCAATCCCTCTTAGGAACATATTAACTAACTAACAAAACAACTGAAGCACTAACAATGCTTCAGTTTTTGTTTAAGCTTGACAAAAAGCTTAAAATGTGCTATACTGTTTTGTTAGTTTAGTGCCTAAAAAGGGGCTAAATTAAGCGTAAAATTGATTTTGTTCCTTAAAAAAGCTGCATCGCGCTATTTTGTTTGTATTTAAAGATATGGATAAAATAGTGCGATGACAGGGCGTTAGATAAAAAACAAACCGGCCTAGGCTGGTTCTTTCCAAGAGGCGAGGTATGAGATGGTAGCACGTTTGAATGAGGTTCGTTTTCTGGCGCTGCAGTTCCGGTTCACTAACAGGAGTTTGTTGCCGCGTTGCGTGCGGTACATCCCGTGGGAGACGAGGGCGGAGACTCAGGAGCGGAAAGAGCGAGCGGCTGGGGAGTTGTACTTGCCCTCCACTCCCGCGGTGGAACTGAGCGAGTTCGTGGCCGGCTTGGAAGATGCCGGATACGCGGTGGTGGACGCCTGCTACCAGCCGCGCGTTGGACAGGGCGGCCAGAACCAGGTACACGTGGTTCGCTACACCTTTCGGCGGCCTGGAGAGGATACCCACGAGCCGCACTGCCCCGTGGATAGGCAGATGGAAATGCGGGAGGAGTTGCAGGCTTTGTGTGTCACGAACTTGTGGGACACGCAGGCCTACCTCAACCCCTTCCAGTCCGCCGGCGGCGTCTTGATTCCAAACCTCTGGCACTTCTCCATCAACATGACGGCGCCGCAGCCGTTGTACGTGAATGGCAAGCGGGAGATGCGCTGGGAGAGGGATGCGGACGGGAGGAAGATCGGCACTGCTCCGGTGCCGCTCGAGGCTTCCCACTACCTGGTGGTGGAGGACTCGGTTGTCACCCTGCTGACGCCTGGTACGTGAATTAGTCCAGCGCCGCTAGAGTCTTAATCGTAAGCATAGGAGGTTATCTTTAGTAATTGTGTTCTTTTTCACTTTCCTAATCTGTTAACAGCAGATTGCAAGATAGGAAAGTTAACAACCACCGGGAGAGTTTCTTGCATTCTCCCGTTTCTACCAGTGTAACTGGTACTGATGAGTCCATACAGGAAATGAAAAGGACGAAAAACAAAAAAGATCTTTACAAAATAAATATACAATAGTAAAATTGTTTTATTGTTCTTTAAAATAACCTTGTTTAGAGATAAAAAATTAATGATTAGTTAGTTTTTTGCCTTTAGTCAGTGTTTCTGGGTGATTGCTGCTTGCCATGCAGGGGCATTGGTAGGTAGTAGGTCAAAAAACTCTCCTGGGTGGAGAGTTGTGAATTGGAGTGCACCATGTGCATGAAATCTCCTCTCGATGGTGTCTGGCGTCAATCGGCTGGTGGTTTTTCCGATAGCATCTTGTGCGACGCTCTCGGGTATGGGCGTTCCAGCCAGCCGAGTGAGCGCAAGCACACGAAGTCGCGCACGAGTCAGTGCCCGAACTGCGACTTCGTCATGAAGTCAGTCAATCGGCGGTGCCCGCGTTGCAATCACAAGCGCGGAGATCCCGTGACCGAAGAGACGCAGGCAGCTCTCAAGTAGAGGAACTTGTAGTGTAGAACAACCAAGCGGGTGTTGCGTTATGTGGATTGCCGAACGGCATGAAGCATAACGCACCCCGCTTTTGTGTTTTTGGATAATTCATTTTATGGTATAATAAAAACAAATAAATTTATTTAATCATTATTAGTGTGGCTGAAAAATTGAAACGTATTCTTGTTGTGGAAGATGAAAAACCAATGGCACATGCTTTGGAACTAAAATTAATAAAATCAGGTTTTGATGCCAAAGCAGTTTTTGATGGTCAAGAAGCGTTAGATCTTTTAAAAAAAGAAAAATTTGATTTAATTCTTTTAGATTTGATGTTACCTAAGGTTGATGGCTTTAGTGTATTAAAAAGTTTAAAAGATAGTGGTACAAAAGTGCCAGTTATTGTTTCATCTAACTTAGGACAAGAAGAAGATGTTACTAGGGCTAAAACACTTGGCGCAGCAGGATATTTTGTAAAATCCAATACTGCTATTGCTGATGTTATTTTACAAATTAAAAAAACATTGAATATATGAAGCTAGACGACAAAAAAATTGCGCAAATTTTAGTCGACGGCAGTTATATTTCTGAGGATGATTTATTAAAAGCTGAGAAGTTTTCTGTAGAACATAAAACTTCTATTTTAGATTTTTTACAAATGGAAGGTTTAGTAACTAGAACCTTAATTGGTCAAGCAGTGGCCGAATCTTTAAAAGTGCCTTACGCAGATTTAACAACGCAACAGCCAGCTAAAGAACAGATTTTAAAAATTCCAGAAGAGTTTGCTAATAAATATCGCATTGTTTTGTTTAAACTTACAGCTAAAGAAGCCATTATTGCCACCGATGATCCTACACAGCCAGAATTATTACCTAATTTAAAAACAGCTTTTAAGGGGATTAATGTTGTTGTGGCCTATTCCTTGCCAGAAGATATTGATGCTATATTTGTAAATTATCGTCAAACATTAGAAACTCGTTTTAGTGAAATTATTAAAAAACAACAGCGCGTCGCTCCAGAAATCATTGAAGAAATTATTGAAGATGCAATTGTTTACCGCGCTTCTGATATCCATATTGAACCACAAGATAAGGAAGTTGTTATCCGTTTTAGAATTGATGGTGTTATGCATGAAGCTGGTAGAATTCCTAAAGAATATTACGGCAATATTCTTAATCGTATTAAAGTGCAAACACGTTTGCCAATTGATGAACATTTTTCTGCGCAAGATGGCGCTATGCGTTATGCCAAAGAAAACATTGCAGTTGATTTACGTGTTTCAATTTTACCAACCCTAGATGGAGAAAAAGTTGTAATGCGTTTGTTGTCGCAGTATGTTCGCGGGCTGGCTTTAACAGATTTGGGGTTATCATTAGAAAATGAAAAGATTTTAGAAAAAGCTTATAAAAAGCCATTTGGCATGATTTTAATTACTGGCCCAACAGGATCAGGTAAAACAACTTCTTTGTATGCTTTACTTAAAATTTTAAACCGTCCAGAGGTAAATATTACTACCATAGAAGATCCAGTAGAGTATAAGGTAAGCGGCATTAATCAAATTCAAGTTAGCACGCAAACTAATTTAACTTTTGCTAAAGGTTTGCGTTCCATTGTGCGTCAAGATCCAGATATCATTTTAGTTGGTGAAATTCGTGACCCTGAAACCGCGGAAATTGCGGTTAATGCGGCCTTAACTGGGCATTTACTATTATCTACTTTTCATGCCAACGATTCTGCTACGGCAATTCCAAGATTAATAGACATGAATATAGAACCGTTTTTATTAGCATCTACCCTAGAGTTATTAATTGCTCAACGTTTAGTTAGAAAAATCTGTGAGCAATGTAAACATAGTATTTCTGTTGATCATGAGCAAATAAAAAAAATATTGGGTGATCATGCTAAAAAATATTTTCCTAATAAAACAGTTACATTATATGTTGGTAAAGGCTGTGACAATTGCGGGCACACCGGTTTTAAAGGCAGATCGGCAATTTATGAATTTATTCAAATTTCACCAGAAATGAAAGATTTAATTTTGAAACATCCTTCTACTCAAGAAATTTGGGAAATTGCGCGCAAACAAGGTTCTTTAACATTATTTGAAGATGGTTTGGAAAAAGTTAAAAGTGGCTTAACTACTTTAGAAGAATTATTGCGTGTTGCAGAGCCGCCAAAGTTTTAAACAAACAAAATGTTTGGAAAAAAGGCTACAACTAATGTGCAAAAAAAGAGACAAATTTCTAGTTTGGATACTTTTGGGTTGGGTGAAGAAAAAGAATATTTTATAGAAAATTTAGGAGTACTTTTAGCCTCAGGCATGGATATTATAGAAGCTTTGGAATCTATAAAAGCAGAAGTAAAATCAAAAGCTCTAAAAAAAATAATTATATATTTGCAAGATGATATTGTTGGCGGTTCCGGTTTATGGGAAGCTTTAGAACGCACTAAATTACTGCCAAAACATATAATTTCCTTAGTAAAAATCGGTGAGGCTAGTGGGCGTTTAGAAGAAAGCTTAAATGTTATTGTTACTCAACAACAAAAAACCAGATCATTCAAATCTAAAATTAATTCGGCCATGATGTATCCGGTGTTTGTAATGGTCTTGGCCTTGGTGGTTGGTATTGGCGTGGCCTGGTTTATTTTGCCAAATCTCTCAAAAGTATTTTCACAATTGAATTTAGAATTGCCTTTGGTTACCAGATTGCTTTTAGGTTTAGGAAAATTTTTATCTAAAGAAGGCACTTGGGCTGTGCCAAGCTTTATTGGTTCAATAGTTTTTTTAGCATATTTTATTTTTGCTTTTCCTTACACAAAATTTCTTGGCCAAAAGTTACTTTTTATTATTCCTGGTATTAAAAAATTAATATTGCAAATTGAATTATCACGCTTGGGTTATATTATGGGCACACTGTTGCAATCCGGATTGCCAATTGTAGATGCTATGGATTCCTTAAGTGAAGCTACTCCTTTGCATGATTATAAAAAGTTGTATGAGCGTTTAAGAGATAATTTAGAAGAAGGAAAATCATTTACAGAATTTTTTAGTGTTAATAAGAATATTAAAAAATATATTCCGGTGCCAGCGCAAGGATTAATTATGGTTGGTGAGCGTTCTGGTAAGTTATCAAAAATATTTTTAAACATGGGTGTAACCTATGAAGAAAAAACAGATTTAACAACTAAAAATTTAAGTGTTATTTTAGAGCCAGTTTTGTTGATTATAGTTTGGTTAGGTGTGGTGGCAGTGGCTCTGGCTGTAATTTTACCAATTTATAGTTTAGTTGGCGGCATTAATGAAAAACCAAACGCTAAGAAGCCAGTTAGTTTGCCTAGCTCTAGTGTACAAATTAACCAACAAGCTGGAGTTTCTGCAACTAGCGCTACTTCTACAACAAATAATATCAGCACTGAAACCAAAGAAGTAGAATTGCCGCCTAAAACTGTTAGTGTTACAAACACCTTGCAAGTTATTGATACAGGTTTAGGTTATTTAAATGTACGAAGCGAACCATCATCAAAATCATCATTAGTAGAAAAAGTAGATGTTGGGACTGTTTTAAAATATTCTGATTTACAGAATGGTTGGTATAAAGTTATTTTTCCAGATCAAAGAACAGGTTGGGTAAAAAGTGATTATGTCAAAATTTTACCATAAGGGATTTACACTGATAGAGCTTTTACTAAGCATGTCTTTTATGGCAGTTTTAATAGCTGGAGCAGTGCCAGTTTATCAAACCTTTCAAAAAGAAAATGATCTTAATTTAGCCACTGCTACAATTGCGCAAGCTCTTAATCGCGCTAAATTAATGGCTGAATCAGGGATTGAAGATTCTGGGTGGAGTGTAAATGTACAAAATAATGAAGTAATAATTTATAAGGGATTAAATTTTGCAAGTCGGGATAATAATTTTGATGAAAATTTTACTTTGCCTGCAACTGTTTTAGTATCTGGTTTGTTAGATGAAAATTTTACACATTTTTCAGGAATACCACAACAACTTGGTAAAATTACTGTTGCGTCAGATAATGGCAAAAGTACAGAAATTAGTATTAATGAGATTGGTTTAGTGGAGTATTAAGTATCCTTTGATGTTGCGAGAGAAACGAAGTGAAGCGTGGCAATCTGATTTAGATTGCTTCTCTCGCCAAGGCGGGATCGCAAAATCGACTTATGACTTTGCGAGGCCAAAGGCCGTGGCAATCTGTTCTAGATTATTTCATTACGTTATGAATAAAAATAATAGTAAAAATTCGGGTTTTTCTTTGGTAGAGGTAATTTTAGCTGGTTCAATTTTTTTGATGCTGGCTTTAATTTTGATCGGTTCTTTGATTTATGGGCAAGAAAGCTCATTAAAAGCTGGGCAAAGAAATAGAGCTGTTTTATTAGCTGAAGAGGGGTTAGAAGCGGCTCGCAGTATTGGAAATTCAGGGTTTACTAATTTAGAGATTGGTTCATATGGTTTAGCTACTACTACCGGCCAATGGAAATTAGTTGCAGGTCCAGAAATAATTGAGAATTTTTCCAGATCTTTAACAATTAGTGTAATTGATGATCATCATAAAGAAATAGTTTCTAAAGTAATTTGGAATTCCGCCAATGGGGCGGAAAATAATGTAAGTTTAATAGTGCAGTTATCCGATTGGCGTTCTATTTTAACTGCCACAGATTCCAGTTTTTGTGCAAGTCCATAATATGAAAAAGGGTTTCACTTTAATAGAATTATTACTTTATGTGGGCTTGGCGGCTTTTATTTTGCTGGCCGTTAGTTTATTTATTTCTTTGTTATTGCAAGCGCGCATTAAAAATCAAACCCTAACTAGACTAGAAACAGAGGGTTTAGGGGCAATGCAAATGATTAATCAATCATTAAGAAACGCAACTCAAATAAATCTGCTATCAGAAAGCAATTTACAAGTAATTTTAAAAGATGGTTCAACATTAAGATTTTTTTTAGATAATGACAAAATAAATTTAAACAAAAATAATACTGATTATCCCTTGATATCTTCAAGAATAAATGTTGCAAATTTAAAATTTACAAATTTGGCAGTTAGTGGCGAGGCCTTATCAATTAGAACAGAATTTACTTTAGATTATATCAAAATAGAAAATCGCAATGAAACAAGTTACACACAAAATTTTTATGATACAGTTACCATTAGACCATAAGGAAAAGAAAAAGGGTTTTGTTATTTTATTAAGCGTTTTAATAATTGGAGTTATTGGCTTGTCAATTGCTTTGTATTTATTAACTGCGGGTTTGGTTTTTTCTAAAAGTAGTTTTAATTTGGAACAATCTAATCAGACAAAAATGTTGGCTAATACTTGCGCGGAATATGGTTTATATAAAATTAGCTCCTGCACTTCTACTGAGGGGATTTTTAATTTAAACCTTACAGAGGGTAATTGTACTTATAGTGTTATTAAACAGAGTGAAACAAGCCGTACTATTGAAAGCCAAGGCAATGTGTCTAATGTTACGCGCAGGGTAAAAATTGAAGTTGATGAGTTGGAACCTGTAGTCCACGTAAACTCTTGGCAAGAAGTAGCTAGTTTTTAGTTAAAAATTTAAGATGGTTGTGATATAATAATATTTGTTATGAAGTTTAAACCAGGTTTCACCCTTCTAGAGATGCTCCTTGTAGTAGCCACTATTGCTATCTTAGCAGGTATTGTTATTGTTGCTATTAACCCAGGCAAACAATTAGGATCCGCGCGTAACGCTGCTCGTCAATCAGATGTTAATGCTATTCTTAATGCTGTGTATCAATATACCTTAGATCATAATGGATTATTTCCAACAGCTATTGATACTACTTTAAGAATGTTGGGCACTAGTTCTAGTGGTTGTAATGTATCTTGTGGCGGAGTATCCGGTACAACCGGAACAACAGGCTCTTCAGCAACTATTACTGATTCAGCTGCTACTGGTTTTATTGGAACATTTACTACTACTGCTTTTGACACTGCTAATGGCATCTTAAAGATTTCATCTGGCACAATTGGTAATTACATTTCTACCATTAAAGATGGTGGAGATGGTTCTACTTGGAATGCTCTTACCTATGTACCAAACAGACCAATCAACAAAGAACTACCTAACAACAAAGCAGTAGAAACTGCTTACACTACCGGTAATGCTGATATGACAGGGAATATATTGTTGATGCATCTTAATGAAGCATCTGGAGCTACTAGTTTTGCGGATAGCTCAGGGAGTGAGAATGATGGGAGTTGTAGCGGAACAACGTGTCCAACATCTGGTGTAATTGGGAAGTTTGGGAATGCAATTAATTTTAACGGAACCCAGAGAATATCTACCAACCTCACTACCGCTTTAAATGACTTTACTGTAGAAATATGGTTTAAAGATGATGGAATAATTACCACCCACGAACGCCTGATTGACAAAAGCTATGTTAATGGTTTTTGGTTAGGTAGGAACTCTTATAAAGCAAATTCTTGGGGTGGTGGAGTAAGAGAAGCCAATGACCCATGGGGAATTTTTGTAAATTTGACTGATGGAGAATGGCACCAAATTGTCTCTGTCCGGCAAGGAATTACTCACTATATATATGGCGACGGAGGACTTGGTGCCGGATCAGTTGCCTCCAACAACGTAAGCAATGCTCCACTAAATACTGCGGCCGTAGCATTAGGAGCGTGGTATGACGGTTCAAATAAACACCAATGGCTAGGTGGTCAAATCGACGAAGTCGCCATCTTCAACCGTGCACTCTCTGCCACAGAAATAGCTGACCACTACAAACGAGGAGCTACCAGGCTTAAACTTCAAGCACGTTCATGCGCAGATGCAACTTGTTCTGCTGAACCATCTTTTGTTGGACAAGATGGTACATCTAGCACATACTTTGAAGATAGTCTTACATCTTTTAATAATACACCTTCGTTTTCCTTATCAGGCTTAACTGGTAGGTACCTACAATACAAAGCATTTTTAGAAAGTGATTCTGCATCTGTTACTCCAGAACTTAAAAGCGTTGGTCTTTCATATACAACTGCTGGTACATCTGGTACAACAGGTACTACTGGTACAGGTGGTACAAATACAGCTGATTCATGTTTAGATATCTCTTCTTCTCTTGCTCCAGATTATGTTACTGCACTACCATTAGATCCTAGTCTTGGTACAATAGATAAAACATATTATGCAGTTGCTAAAACCGCTAATGGACGTATTGCTGTTCAGGCTTGCGCTGCAGAAAATGGAGAAGTAATTAGTGTAACAAGGTAGAAATTTAAAAGATATTTTATGGATATATTTTACAACATTATTTTGGGAGTAGTTTTTTTTAGTATAGTTACATTTTTTTATTTACGTTCTGCAATTTTGGCAAAAAAAGCCACGGAAGAATTAGAATTGGCAAAAATTAAAATTGAGCGCGAAAAAGCAAAAGACGAGGCTTTGTTAAATAGTATTGGCGACGGCGTAGTAGCTACCGATCAATATGGTGTTATTATTTTTATAAATAATGTTGCCAAGGATTTGTTATCGTGGAACAAAAATGTAATTGGGGAAAAGTTATCAGAAGTTTCATTGCTTGCAGATAGTAATGGCAATCATATATCAGTAGAAAAACATCCTTTGCATTTAAGTATTTTAACTAAGAAACAAATAGTAACTAAAGAATATCATTTTGTGCGTCAGGACAAGGTTGATTTAGCTGTTTATATTTCCGCTACTCCTGTTATCTCAAAAGGTGAGTTAATTGGCGCAATAGAAGTTTTTAGAGATATTACCAAAGAGCAGGAAATTGATCAGGCTAAAAGTGAATTTGTTTCCCTAGCTTCACATCAAATGCGCACACCATTATCAACCGTAAGTTGGTATGCAGAAATGCTATTAGATGGTGACGCGGGAGTTATTAATGAAGAACAAAAAAAATATTTGCAAGAAATTTACGATAGCAATAAAAGAATGACTGATTTAGTTAACTGTTTGTTAAATGTTTCTAGAATTGAAATGGGTACTTTTATGGTTAAGCCAGCAGATATTAAAATTGAAGAAATTGCAGATTCTTTATTGCAAGAATTAAATATTCAAATTGACACAAGACAATTAAAAATTATCAAAGAGTATGAAGAGGATCTGCCTATTATTAAAGCCGATCCAAATTTAATTAGAATAATATTACAAAATATATTATCTAATGCTGTAAAATATACCGCTCCGGAAGGTTTTATAAAGGTAGAAATTTTTAGTCGTCCTAATGATTTAATGATTAAAGTTACAGATAATGGATATGGTATTCCAAAAGTGCAGCAGGAAAAAATATTTAATAAATTATTTAGAGCCGATAATGTAAAAGATAAAGTTACTGATGGTAATGGCTTAGGTCTTTATATTGCTAAATCAATTGTAGAACAATCCGGAGGAAAGATCTGGTTTGAGTCTGAAGAAAATAAAGGGACTACTTTTTTTGTTATTTTACCCTTAGAAGTTAAGAAAAAAGAAGGCGCTAAAATGCTATCAGCATATTAAAAATATGAATAAAAAAACTATCTTGATTATAGAAGACGAGCGCGCAATATTAGAAGTTGTAAAAAATAAATTGATTAAAGAAGGCTTTAATGTTTTAATTGCTAGACGCGGTGAAGATGGGTTAGTTTCTGCCTTAAAAAATCATCCGGATCTGATATTGTTAGATTTAGTTTTGCCAACTTTAGACGGGATGTCATTGTTGAAAAAATTAAGAGAAGATAGTTGGGGCAAGAAAGCAAAAGTTATTGTATTAACTAATTTAGGCGATGCTGAAAAAGCAGAAGAAGCGGCGAGCAGGGGGGTTTTTGATTATTTAATAAAATCAGAGTGGAAATTAAAAGATGTGGTTGTAAGAGTAAGAGAAAAATTAAAAATGCAAAATTGATTTTACTTAGTTCTAGTTTATGAAAAAAAATCATTATATATTTTTGCTTCCTTTGTTGGTGCTTGTATTTTTTGGCGCTGGATGTCAAAAAACGCAGACTGTAAATGATGTAGAACAGGCAGAAAGTAGTACAAAAAATTCTAACACAGTCACAGCGGTTCCTAAGGTATTAGAAAGTGTTGTAAGTATTAATAATTTTAAATTTCAACCCAAAGATTTAATTGTTGATGTGGGTACAACTGTGATTTGGAAAAATAATGATAAGGTCTCTCATAATGTGGTATCAAAAAATAATTTTGAGAGTTCAGTTTTAAAACAGGGAGAGGAATTTAGATTTATATTTACACAGGCTGGAGTTTTTGACTACCTTTGCACAATTCATCCTTCAATGACAGGTAAAATTATAGTAAAATAGTTTTAAGCTCAAAAAAGCGCGAAAATCCTTTAGATTTAGCGTTTTTTTATTTATCCACATTATATGCACGTTGCCTCTTGACAGGCAAAATAGCTTTTGCTATACTAGTAATCACATTTAAACACCTTAACTCACGTACATAAATTTTGCCTTGAATTAAGACAAAATTCGCTTGGACCTCTGAGAAACTTCAATCATAAAATCTTTAAAAGTATGGTTCTAAGTTTAACCTCAAGTAGGCCAAGCGAAAAATAAAATATTTTTTTTGCTGATAGGCCACTTGAAAGAGTGGTTTTTTAAATGCTTGTGGCAACCGAAGGTTTTCTAATGTTTAGAAGACGCTCGGTAGTCAAAAGACTACCGCGACCTTTGACAATTCAAAAGTCTTTTCAAAGAAAAAGATAATGGGTAGAAAATGCAATTTTTAGCCATGAGTCTATAAAGATAGATCATGAAATTATTATAAATAATAATTAGTAAGCAAGAATCTCCAGAAAGATGGAGAAAACATAAGTGCATGTGGTGGATGCCTTGACATTAGAAGGCGATGAAGGACGTAGCAGCCTGCGATAAGCTTCGGGGAGGTGGCAAGCAACCTTTGATCCGTAGATTTCCGAATGGAGAAATCCTTCTAGGTGAATAACCTAGAAACTTTGCTGCAAAGCGAAGAGCGTACCCGGTGAAGTGAAACATCTCAGTAGCCGGAGGAAAAGAGACAGTTTATGCATTCCCTGAGTAGTGGCGAGCGAAAGGGGAGCAGTCTAAACTTAGTTTGAATTGGATGATTCGGCGAGCTTTAATTTATTAAGGTCACGTGTTTTATTCAGAGCTTTATGGTTTATATTCTACTAAGGGTTGCGTGGCGTTATGCTGTTTTCATAAAAAAACAGGTAGAGAAAAAAAAGTATTAATTAGGAGAATCCTCTGGAAAGAGGAGCCAAAGAAGGTGATAGCCCTGTAAACGAAAATTAATACTACTCTATGGTAACTGTCCACAAGTATCTCAGGACTCGAGAAATCCTGTGAGAAGCCGGCCTGACTATTGGGCCAAGACTAAACACTTCTAATGATCGATAGTGAACAAGTACCGCGAGGGAAAGGTGAAAAGCAGCCCGGTGAGGGCGATGAAATAGTTTCTGAAACCACATGCTTACAAAGATCGGGAGCCGGATTTACTCGCAAGAGTAAATGGTGGTGACCGTATTCCTATTGAAGAATGAGCCAACGAGTTTATTGTGTGCGGCTTGCCTAAGGGCCTTTGGTCCGGAGGCGTAGTGAAAGCGAGCGTTAATAGCGCGTTTGTCGCATACATAAGACCCGAAACCGGATGAGCTAACCATGACCAGGGTGAAGTATGGGTAACACCATGCGGAGGCCCGAACCCACGAGCTGTGCAAAACTCGGGGATGAGTTGTGGTTAGAGGAGAAATTCCAATCGAGCCTGGTAATAGCTGGTTCTCTCCGAAATATCTCTTGGGATAGCCGTAAGATAGTAGCGGCGGGAGGTAGAGCTACTGGATGAGTGGACGTGACTTCGGTCTAGTTCATTCAACCAAACTCCGAATTCCCGCCCGTTAGTCTTGCGAGTCAGTCTGTGAGGGCTAAGCTTCATGGACAAAAGGGAAACAACCCAGACCGCCAGTTAAGGTCCCTAAATTTCCCGTGTTTCACTGACGTTCAACACGCAATTATCAATAATCAATGATCAATTTTCAAGTAATGAAAATTGAAAAACGAAAATGAAAATTGTCCGTGGTGAGCGACAGCGAGACACGGGGCTTACCGAACCTTCAGTGGTTCGGTGGGCGCGCTTAG